>Ga0075029_100000942_pt1 | contig 16820 bp, 16 predicted proteins | sample LitLauG_LLR_2013_FD_71391 | JGI IMG/M metagenome (GOLD analysis project Ga0075029, IMG submission 71391) | Freshwater sediment microbial communities from North America - Little Laurel Run_MetaG_LLR_2013 | ecosystem: Environmental > Aquatic > Freshwater > Creek > Sediment | place: USA...
ATATTGCTTAGCTTGAACAGAAGCCTGAAAAATTCGGAAAAGTCCTCCGGTCTGGAGCCCATCGGCACAACGAAGGCATTGATTCCATGCTTCGCAAAATAGGGGTTGTAGATCATCGGCGCCTTGAAGGACTCGGTCGGAAAACCCAAGTGCGCGATGAGTCTTGTTTTTCCATCGATCATTTTGCGATCCTCCATCCCCGCGTCGAGCCCGCTCAACGGTCCGTATCTTTTTGGAAGAGAGTAGCGAGCCGGCGCATGGCAAGCGTGTATCCCTGTGTACCAAAACCGGCGACGACGCCGTCAGCGCGGCCCGAGACATAGGAATGATGGCGAAACGCCTCTCGCTTGTGGATATTCGAGATGTGAACCTCGATCACCGGACCTTCGAAAGTATTGAGCGCATCCAGTATCGCGACGGAGGTGTGGGTAAACGCCGCCGGGTTGATGACAATTCCGTTTGCCGCTTCTCGTGCCTCGTGGATCCAATCGATGATTTCGTATTCGCGGTTACTTTGATGGAATCGTAACTCGAATCCGAGTTCAGTCGCGACCTGGCGGCAGGCTTGCTCCACGTCGGCGAGAGTCTCATGGCCGTAAATCGTCGGTTGGCGCCTGCCGAGCAGGTTGAGATTGGGACCGTTGATGACGTAGACGAGCGGCTTCATGGGAGAATTCCAAAATCGGAGCCACGGCTCCCTTCGATGATATTCGGCGATACCAATCGTTGAACAGGATTGCGCGCGATTGCCTGGCGATCCCTGCTCATAGCGAAGATGCCCGTTCACGCAGCAGAAACTTCTGGACTTTTCCTGTCGAAGTTTTTGGCAGCGGACCGAAAACAAGGGTCTTTGGTACCTTGAAGCGCGCAAGGCGCTCGCGACAAAAGGCCAGGACGTCAGCGTCATCAGGCCGCGCCGCGCTCGGTTTGAGTTCGAGGAACGCGCATGGTGTCTCGCCCCAGGTCGGATCGGGACGGGCGACAACGGCCGCCTCCATGATGGCTGGATGTTGCGTAAGCACTTCCTCAACCTCCAGACTCGAAATGTTCTCCCCGCCGGAGATGATGATGTCCTTTGACCGATCCTTGATTTCGATCGCCCCGTCAGCGTGCCATACGGCAAGATCTCCGGACAGACACCAGCCGTCCACCAGCGTCTTCGCGGTCGCAGTCTGGTTCCTGAGATAGCCCTTCATGACGGTATTGCCGCGAACCATGATCTCTCCGACGGTCATTCCGTCCCGGGGTACGGAGGTCATGGTCGACGGGTTCGCTACCCGAACGTCCTCGACCATCGGATAGGCGACGCCTTGCCGCGCCATTCTCGCATAGCGATCGTCGAGCGGAAGTGCGTGCCATTCCGGCTGGAACACGCAAGACGTCGCCGGACCATAAGTTTCAGTTGCGCCATAGAGGTGTATGACACGAAAACCCAACGCTTCCATCGATCGGAAGACGGCAGAGGGCGGTGCCGCGCCGCCGGTCGCAACCGTCACCGTATGATCGAACGCAACGCGCTGGTCGGCGGGCGCATGAGCCAGCATGTTCAGGACGATCGGTGCCCCGCACAGATGAGTCACGCGATGCTCGGCGATCAAGCGAAAAATCACCGGCGGCTCGACTTTGCGAAGGCAGATTTGAGTGCCGCCAACTGCGACTACCGCCCAGGGATACGACCAGCCGCAACAATGGAACATCGGCAGCGTCCATAGATAGATGCTGTCGAATTGAAGTCCCAGGCTTAAACCGTTGCCAAGTGCCGAAAGGTAAGCCCCTCGGTGGCTATAGACGACGCCTTTCGGATCGCCCGTGGTGCCAGAAGTATACAGCAGGCAAAGCGACTGCCACTCGTCTGAAATACCCCGCCAGCGAAAGTCCGGATCGGCGGCGGATAAAAGGGTTTCATAGCTGTGAATCCCAAGCGGCGCATTTTGCCTTCCCGGAACCTCGATATCGATGACAATGATCTCGTGGTCCACCAGAGCCAGCGCCTGTTTTATCAGAGGCGCGTAGTCGCCGTCCACGATCAATACCTTGGCCGCGCCATGCTTGAGCGAGAAGGCAACGTTGGCGGCGTCAAGCCGGGTATTTAGCGGGTTGAGCACCGCGCCAAGCATCGGAACGGCGTAGTGCGCCTCGATCATTTCCGGAATGTTGGACGCGATGATTGCCACGGTATCGAGACGACCGACGCCAAGTCCTGCCAGCGCCGAAGCGAGGCGAACGCAACGATCGTGCAGCTCGCGATATGTGTAACGGCGCGCGCCGTCGATAACGGCGATCTTGTCCGCAAATGCGTTGGCAGCCCGCGTCAAGAAACTGACTGGCGTCAGTGGAATATAGTTGGCCGGGGTACGATCGAGGCCGGTCTCAAAGGGGTGAGCGCTCATTGCCATCTGGATATTCCTTCGCCTGCTGTGTCCGACCCTGGTTCTGGACCCCAACGTGTTTGACGGCTTTTCTCAAACGGTTGTCGACCGAAATCGTCGATCGCGCGCGATGGGTGCGGCGAGATAGCCTGTTCAGACCGCCCGCGATCAGAACGTGTCTCCCGTGAACGGACCGGACATTCATCAACCCGGTCAAGAGACCCTGTTCCAAACCAGGATCGACCGACCCATGGTGCCATCCCGATAGCTCTTGTACGGCGCCGTGGTGATCGTCAGCACGTCGCCGTCAAGAACGAAGTACCGAATCTGGTCTGTCCCGGTCCAGGCCTGGTTCCACGAGGTGTCGATGTGATGGACAACCACGTTGTCGCCTAATGAGAATGTGCCGGCGTACGCAACCATCGTTCCCAGGAGTTCTACGCCTTCTTCGTCGGTCGGCACCACGTCGAGGGGCTTGATGCGGTCCCCGCAAGTGAAAATCGCATACATCCGGCCGTCGGGTGCATAGCCGATGTAACCTTCAGGAGCATCGCCAAACTGATTGTGCCGAAAGCCATCGGACAGGCGCTCGCGTACATAGGATTCAAGTTTCCACGTACCTATCACGCGACAGTCCGGCGGGGGCTTTCCCCGTTTAACCGTCTTCAGGACTTTCTCATCCCTCACGATTGCTTCCGTTGCCACGGGCCTCTCCTTGCTTTCAAAACGCTGTCAACTCTCCATGCTTCGCGCGCAATCGGCCGTAATCAAACGTCGAAGAAAACCGTTTCTCGTTCACCCTGGAGGAAGATATCGAACGTATAAACCGTCTGTCCGCTTCGAAGCGACTTTGCAGCGATCAAGGTCTTTCGGCGTTCCGGCTGTTCGATGATGTTGAGCACGGGGTCCTCGGCGTTCGCCGCTTCTTCGTCGCCGAAATACATCCGGGTGGCCAATCCGATGTTGATGCCCCGGGCGGCAATCCAGAAGTTGACATGCGGTGCCATGGCCTTGCGGCCCCTGCGCCCTGCGACGCTGCCCGGCTTGATGGTTCGGACCGTGTAAATCCCCGTCTCGAAATCGGTCCCGGTCCGCGCCCAACCGCGAAACGAGGTGTCGAGCGCCTTGTCCTGCCTGTCAGCAGCGTGGTTGTAGCGCCCTGCCGCATTAGCCTGCCAGGTTTCGATGAGCACGTCCTTGGCGACGTTGCCCGCGCCGTCGAAGATACGTCCCTCGATAACAATGCGCTCGCCCTTGACGTTCGGACCTGCAATATCGCCGGTGAAGTTATTCGCAAAAATTTCGAAACCCGCCTGCGCCGGAATCAGCCCAATATGCACGTAGGGACCGGCAGTCTGTGACGGTGTCTCGGGCAGGTCGGACGGAACGAATGGGGTCGGGTTCATATCAGCCTCCCTGCAGCTTGTTTTCGAACAAGGTCTGGCGTCGTCCCCGCAACACGACGTCAAAGCGGTAGGCCAGGCACTCCAGAGGCTTTGCGGCATTGATGTCCAGCCGCGCGGTCAAGCGATCCGCTGCCGATTTGTCCGGGATGGTCGCCAGAATCGAATCGTAGGGAATGAGCGGATCGCCCTCGAAATACATCTGCGTGATGAGCCGCTGTGCGAAGCCCGATCCAAACACGGAATAATGAATGTGCGCCGGCCGCCAGCTATTGACCCGGTTGCGGAATGGATAAGCGCCGGGTTTGACCGTGCGAAAGAAATAATGACCGTCATCGTCGGTGAGCATGCGGCCACAGCCGCCGAAGTTGGGGTCGATGGGAGCGATATAGGTGTCGTTGCGATGCCGGTAGCGCCCGCCGGCGTTGGCCTGCCAGATCTCCACCAGGGTATTGCGGACCGGCCGCCCGTTGCCGTCGAGGACGTAGCCGTGGACAATGATCTGTTCGCCGATCGGTTGACCTGTCTTGGCATAGTTGAGGACGAGATCGTTATCGAGTGGACCGAGTTCGTCCGGCGTAAAGTGCGGGCCGGTCACTTCCGAGAGCGAGTTCTGAAGAGACCAGAGCGGTATGCGCGGAGATCGCAGAACGCTGGTTTTGTAGACCGGCGTAAAGGCAGGTGGATGGATGCTACGATCGCGCTGGTGGAACTCGGCGTCGGGCGTCATGTTGAATCGCCTCTCTCATCGCAATAGGACTGTTTCGGCTGGTTCCGCTGTGCTCCTGTTATCCCGCCGCGAGGCGCGTTGCACCGGCTGCCGTCGCCTCCCCGAGCTTTCTGATCCGCTCGTATTCATCCTTCGGAACCGGAGTGGCGTCGGGATTTCCAAGATCGTCGAGCTTGAGACGGTAGGTCTCGCGAGCGGAGTATGCGGCTATACAGGCGATGATGGCGACACCGACCGTGATCCCGCCGATCGTCAAGGGAACATTGGCCGAACCGGGAGGCGCCATGGTAGCAAACAGCGCCGGCAAGAAGGCGCTGATTGCCGTTCCGATGTTTTGTCCAATGGCCATCGCCGAGACGCGATAGCGTGTGCGGAACAGCTCCGGGTAGAAAGAGGGAAATACCGCGTTGTATCCCTGGTAGAGCACACCCCACATCAATAGCGACACTACAATGGCCATCCACAAGTCATGAATGCTGATGGCGTAAAGGTATAGGAACGATAACAAGGCCGCCGCAAGGGAGCCCACGATGATCGGGGGGCGTCGGCCGATGTGGTCCGATAATGTACCGACAAGGGGAATGATGATCACAGCGATGATGTTGCCGACGACGGGAATCCAAAGATAAACCTCCTTGGAGAAGCCGACGCCGTAGGCGGACTGCACGGCATAGGCCGCGCCGAAGATGGTTGCGACCACTGGAATCACATTCATCAGCGCCATGCACGCGACACGAAGGATGTCAGGCCAGCTGGTCGTAAGGGCCTGGATAATCGGGGTCCGCGGGATCGTGCCTTCCTCGGCCTCATTCTCGAACGCGGGTGTCTCGTGAACTTCGCGCCGAATGATGTAACCGGCGACTATGACGACAAAGCTAAGCAGGAACGGAATCCGCCAGCCCCAACTATTGAACGCGTCGGACGGCATGTAGGCCGCGAGCGGCAGGAATACAGCCGCGGCAAGGATCTGGCCGGCTTGCACGCCTTGCAAGCTGAAGCTCGCATAGTAGCCGCGCCGGCCAAATGGCGCGTGTTCGAGGATCATGGAGCTTGCGCCCGAGATTTCACCTGCGACGGCAAAGCCCTGGATCAATCGTAGAATAACGAGCAGCACGGGCGCGAGTATACCGGCTTGCGCGTAGGTCGGCAGCACCCCAACGGCCATGGTCGAAAAGCCCATGAGAAACATGCACAGAAGCAGCACGTTCTTGCGTCCATGGGTGTCGCCCCAATGGCCAAGCACGAAGGCGCCGATCGGTCGGGCTACGTAGCCGACGCCGTAGGTCGCAAGCGATGCGATGATCGCCACGGTCGGATTCTGGGATGGAAAGAAGATTTGCGGAAAGACCAGCGATGCTGCAGTCGCATAGATAAAGAAGTCGTAATACTCGAGGGCGGATCCAATCCAGCCGCTCGCTGCGGCGCGTTTGGATTGACTCATGTGCGTTGCACTGTCTGACGCGCTAACCATTCGGTTTCCTCCCACCACGGTGACCGCCGCCCCTTCAACGGGCTGTTTTGCTGTTTCTTCGATTGCGTCTCCAGGAAAGCCTTGTTTCAATTCAGAGCATTGGCACTACCCTCGGCGGCTGCGGCCGGATCGCTCGCGCCAGGAATAACGTCGGCTTGCGACTCAGCGAACAGAGAAAGCCGGAATCCATGCGAAGAAGTCCCAAGTCGGATCCCGTTGATATTTTGGACTGCGCGCCGAAGCGCATCCAGCAGGCGCGGCGCAGGCGGACAGCGACAGCAGCACTGACGCTTCGCAACGATGTGCGGTGCGGAATCGCCATCGTGTTCCTCCCTTAAAGGGATTGGTGCATTTCGTCCCGAAATAGGTGTCTGGCTGGGAACCGACTTACCGGTAGGTTAGCAGAGCCGATCTGGACATCAAGCTACTTTTTGTCGGCTCCATTTCGTGGCATTTTGGCGGTGTCGGCGTCACACCGCCAAAAATCTGCGAAACTCGATCTGGGCATCCGTCGTGTCTCAGGCAAAGGCTCTGACAGAGCAACAGGCAGTATCGTCGGGTCTGGTCACCAGCCGCGCGCGCCAAGGCATTGTCAGCGCGGCACGAGAATTATTTGCCGACAAGGGTTACAGCGGCGCCACGGTCGACGAGATCGCGATCAAGGCGAAGACAACGAAGCCCATGCTCTACTATTATTTCGGGAACAAGGAAAACCTGTTCGCTGCTGTCCTGGAGGACGTATACGCGGGCATGCGCGAGATCGAAAACTCATTGCGGGTAATCGATCTGCCGGCCGTCGATGCCATGCGCAAGGTGGTGGAAGTCACGTTCGACTATCATGCCAATCACCCCGAATGGGTCAGGTTGATTTCGATTGCGAACATCCACTACGCAAAGCACATACGGGCATCAAAGACCATCGCCTCGAAGAACATCCCGATAGTTGAAATCATGAGAGGCCTGCTGCGTCAGGGTATTCAGGAAAAGGTTTTTCGAAGCGACGTCGATCCACTGCATGTGCATTTGCTGATTGTCTCGCTGTGCTATTATAGAGTCTCCAACCGACACACCTGGAAGGTCATTTTCAGGCGAGATCTAGGCGCTGCAAAAGACGCTCGAATACAGAGGGACATGGTGGTGGATGCGGTGGTCAACTATTTGCGGATCCGCACCAATTAGGGCGCAAATCGAAGAACTGGGCTATCGAAGCAGGCTGGAGCGCGAAAATGACGACATCGATCGCGACGGTTTCGATTGGGGGCGCTCTCGATGAGAAGCTCAAGACAATCGCGGCGGCAGGCTTCGAGGCGGTAGAAATTTTTGAGAACGACTTCACCTGCTTCGACGGCTCTGCACGCGACGTTGCCAGAATGTGCAGCGATCTTGGTCTTGAAATTTGCGCGCTGCAGCCGTTTCGCGATTTTGAGGGGATGCCCGCACCGCAGCGCAAGCAGGTCTTTCGCAGGGCCGAAAAGAAGTTCGACCTGATGGAAGAGCTTGGAACCGACCTGCTTCTCGTTTGCAGTAATGTCTCGCCGATCTCGCTCGGCGGAATTGACCGCGCTGCCGATGATCTTCGCGAATTGGGAGAACGGGCAAGCGCAAGAGGTCTGCGTGTCGGGTTCGAGGCTCTGGCGTGGGGACGCCACGTCAATGACTACAGAGACGCCTGGGAAATCGTTCGGCGAGCCAATCACGGATCGATCGGGATCATCCTGGACAGCTTCCACACCCTGGCCCCAAATTTTCCTGTTGCCGCAATCAGGGCGATTCCCGGCGATCGGATATTCCTCGTTCAACTGGCCGATGCTCCACAACTCGATCTCGATGTGCTGTCGTGGAGCAGGCACTTCCGCTGCTTTCCCGGACAGGGGAATCTCCCCGTCAGGGATTTCATGCAGGCGATCGATGCTACTGGATACAACGGCCCGCTTTCTCTCGAAATCTTCAACGACCAGTTTCGCGCTCAATCGACCAGGGAGGTCGCGATCGACGGCATGCGCTCGTTGATGCTGATCGAAAGCGAGGGGACCAGGCAAAAAGCAGTTCCGCAGCTGCGCGCCCGATCCGGGGTCTCCGGCGTGGCGTTCATGGAGTTCGCTGCCGATCCGACGCACGCAGCGGGGCTCGCAAAGTTGTTTCATGAACTTGGCTTCAGGCTGACCGGACGTCACCGCTCAAAAGCCGTGGAGCGATGGTCGCAGGGCGCCGTCAACCTGCTCATAAATAGTTCCGAGAACAGCTTCGCCCGATCGCATTACGTAACGCATGGTTCGGGCGTATGTGCGATCGGGCTGGAAGTTGACGACGTCGCTGGCGTGATGAGCCGGGCTGACGCGCTCCAGGCCATCACTTTTCGGCAACCGGCCGGCCCGGGGGAAATGACCATCCCGGCGATCCGCGGCGTGGGGGGGAGTCTGCTGTATTTTCTCGAGGTGGGATCGTCAAACTGGGACGTCGATTTCGTTCCCGTGACCAGCGAGAGCAATGCAGCGCCTCTAACGCAAATCGACCACATATCGCAATCGATGCGATTTGAGGAGATGCTGTCATGGGAGCAGTTCTATTCGGCCCTGTTTGACGTTCAGAGGTCGCCCCAACTCGAGATTACCGATCCGCTGGGGCTTGTGAAGAGTCAGGTTCTGCAAAATCCGAATGGTTCGCTTCGTCTCGTTCTCAACGCGTCGACGGCGACCCAAACAATGTCGTCACGGTTTCTCTCCGAGTTCTTCGGGGCCGGGGTCCAGCATATCGCTTTGGCCTGCAACGACATCTTCGCAACCGTGTCGGCCATGCGCGCGGCGGGCGCAACGTTCTTGAGCATTCCGGACAATTACTATGACGACGTCGACAGCCGGTACGAACTGGCTCCTGACCTGCTGAAGTCGATGAGGGAGAATGCGATTCTTTATGACCGCGACGAGGAAGGCGAGTTTTTCCAGGTCTACACCCATGCATTCGAGGAGCGCTTTTTCTTCGAGATCGTGCAGCGTCGTGGATATAAAGGCTTCGGCGCGTCAAATGCAGGCGTTCGCCTTGCCGCCCAGACCAGGGAAGCGCGACCTCGTACGATGCCTCGGACCGGCTAGATCATGATGCGATCAAGTGGAATCGCATCATGATCTCATCCCCTTGTTTGAGCATGATCTCCGCGCAAACGCGTTTTCGCGTTTGTCGCGAGGGAAAACCGGTTTCCAATTTTCCGGATCATGCTCTAGCGCTACGAAATTCGGAATCGGGACACTGAATGAGAAAATGATCATGTCGCCCGCTCAGGCAGCTGCAAGCACCGTCGTTGATTCCATCCTGTTCCGCGATTCTTTCGGAACCCCCAGGATGCGGCAACTGTTTTCGGATCGCGAGCTGGTCCAGCGCTATATCGACGCGGAGATCGCCCTTGCGAAGGCCGAGGCACGCGTTGGCGTAATTCCTGCCGACGCCGCCAAGGTCATCGCTCGCGAGTCCAGCATCGAACGTATCGATTTCGATCGAATGCGTCACGAGACTGAAATTGTCGGCTATCCGATCCTGCCGCTCGTGCACCAGCTGGTCGCGATGTGTGGCGATGCCGGGCGGTACGTGCACTGGGGTGCAACGACGCAGGACATCATGGATACCGCTGTTGCGCTCCAGGTCCGCGACGGCATCGACATTATCGCTGCCGACATCGGTGAACTGCGCAAAATCCTGGCGGACCTCTCCATGAAGCACCGCAACACCCCCATGGCGGGCCGCACCCACCTGCAACAGGCGCTGCCCGTTACCTTCGGTTACAAGGTCGCGATATGGCTTGCCATGTTTGATCGGCACCAGCAGCGGCTGGCCGAACTGAGACCGCGCGTGGCAGTCGTCGAGTTTGCCGGAGCTGCCGGAACCCTCGCGTCTCTCGGTGACCGGGGGTTTCAAGTTCAGCAAGCGATGGCCGACGAGCTCAATCTCGGCGTTGCTCCGACCACCTGGCACGTGGCACGTGACGGCCTTGCCGAAGCCGTAAACGCACTTGCGCTGATTACCGGAACCCTGGGCAAGATTGCGCTCGATGTCATGATCATGGCGTCGACTGAATTTGGCGAGGTCTACGAGCCATTCGTCAAGGGGCGGGGAGCCAGCAGCACGATGCCTCAAAAACGCAACCCGATATCAAGTGAGCTGATGCTCGCGGCAGCGAAGGCCGTCCGTCAGCACGCCGGACTGATGGTCGATGCGATGATCCACGATTTCGAGCGTGCGACCGGACCGTGGCATGCCGAATGGATTGCCATTCCCGAGAGCTTCGTTCTGACCGCAGGTGCGTTGCATCAGGCCAAGTTCGCGCTGGGCGGCCTTGTCGTCGACACCGACCGGATGAAGCACAACCTCGGGATCAGCAAGGGGCTCATCGTGGCCGAGGCCGTGATGATGGGCTTGGCTCCCTTCATCGGACGTCAACAGGCGCACGATCTCGTGTACGACGCCTGCCGCGTCGTCAACGAGCACGGCGGCACCCTGGCTGAAGCGCTCGCCGCCATGCCTGCAGTTACACAGCACTTTGATCGCGTCGCCATAGATCGGCTTACCGACCCGGCTAATTACCTTGGACTGGCGCCGCAAATGGTCGACCGCGCCATCGAGCGGTCGCGCGCGATCGGCCCATAGCAGCCCTCGCGTGAGACTTGAGTCAGCGGCCTCATCGTCGTCCAGGCGAGTGCATCATTGAAGACTGCCAGACAGATGCGGTGCTTCCTCGAGGCGATCAATTTCCTCGAGGCGATCAGAAACGAATATTCGCAACAGCCCCGGCGTGTTGTGTTCGAATGGAGTGCTGGTAGCGCAGGGGTCGAATGTCCAGCGACTGGCCCCCGTCAACAGAGCCTTCTATTTCGCCTCGCGCGTGATCTTTACGCGAGTTTGGTCGACGAAATTTTTGGAATCCTGATCGGGACGCCGAAACAAATCCCTCTCGACGACAAGAGTGCGCCCCCGGACCGCTTTCCTGCAGCTCTCGCTGATAAAAATCCCGCCTACTGGCTGTTCACCAGCCTCCGGCTGCCGTTGCGTGCAAACCCATCCCTCGGCGCCGTATCGCGACTTCACCTGGCCACCGAGCAGAAATGCCTTCTTCCTGACGTACAATCTCGCCTTGGGATCGGTTTCGATTTTGAGTCCTGCGACAATACCCATTTCGTCGAGCAGCGCAGTCAGAATCACCGGATGGCCGGCAATGATCGTACCCTCGCGACTCGTTTCCGGATCGAAGTCGAAGCGAATGGCGTGCATTGAGTCCTTGTCCGAAGGGCATTCCCGCCATGCCGACCAGGCCGCGAGCTTGCGAGCTGTATCGTCGGCACAAGTCAGGTTGACATAGCCGGCATCCGGAATTTCGGCCGCCGGCATTCCTACCGTGATATCGCGCACGTCGTAATTCGGCTCGGCCTGTGCCAACGCGGATTGTGCCTCCAGGGCAAGCAAGACTGCCGCCAGGATGACGGCGCAGCACCGCTGCTTCATTTCGTCGGCCCGCTGGTTGCAGCTGACTTGGCAGACGACTCAGAACCGGCCTTGTACACATCGCAAACGCGGGACGTGTTGCCAAAGAAGCTCACGCATTCAGCGTAGGTTGCTTCACCCTTCCCCTTGATATTGGCGATGACATAGTCCGCCACCGCTTCAATGTCCGGAGCGCGCAGGAAGGTACCGCCTTCCGGGGGCATCCTGTCAGCGACATCCTGACGGGTCATTTCGTAACATTTGGTCGTGTCATAAGCGCCGCGCGCAAAGTAGGGCATGCCCGTGCCGGGTCTGCCGCAAGCAACTGTCTCGATGATCTGGTCGCGCGTCAACTCGGTCTTCCGCAAGGACAGGGCGTCGCCGCCATATCCACCGCCTCCGTTACCGTGCCATTTGTGACAACCGAAGCAATTGGCGCGCTTGAAAACGGCCTTGCCGGCCTCCGTAGGGTCCGACTGTGGGGACTGCGCATGAACGTGCAATGCCGACATGCTCACGAGAGCCAGCGCCAGCGCCGCTGTAACCGCTCTGGAATAGTTCATATGACTGCCCCTTGTCGTGGCAGAGAAGGAATTTTGCGAGGTGAGAAGGGAGCGGAGATCTGCTGCGATCTCCGCTCCCGGTGGCGTCAAAGCGCGAAGACGTACAGCATCGAGCCGGGCTGGATCCTCTTCAACTCGGGCGTTGCGTCGATGAACCATTTATCCCAGGCGCCGCCCAGGCCGACCAGGATGGCCAAATATTGCTTGCCATCCACAGAGAAGGTCATCGGCGGCGCATTCACGCCACCCCCGGTGTTGAACTCCCAGAGCTTCTGCAACGTCTTTGCATCGAGTGCCACCACTTCTCCCGACGGTTGCCCGCTAAACACCAGGTCGGGTGTGGCGAGTATGCCGCCGAGATTGGGGAACTGCGTCTCGTGCTTGCCCGCCACTTTGCCCGTGGTCACATCGATCGCCGTGACGCTGCCGGTAATCTTGACCGGTTGGCTTGGTCCACCGCCTGTCCAGAACTCACGAGCCTTGAGCTTCTCCGGAACAGCTTCCTCGACGGTTATGCGATTGCAGCTTTCGATGACCGGGATATACCAGAGCTTGAGCTCGGGATTGTAAGCGGTCGGAGGCCAGTTCTTGCCACCCATGTTGCCTGGGCAGATGTCGGCGACCTTGTTTTCCCGGCTTGGAGTCACCGCCGCGTTGTAGTGCTGAACCGGATTCTTCGGATCGTATTCGATCGGCTTTCCTGACTCCGGGTCGAGTCCCTTGGTCCAGGTCACCTTCTTGACGAAGGGAATCCCCCACAGGAATTTGCCGCTGGTCCGATCGATCGCGTACGCGAAGCCGTTGCGGTCTGCCTCGAGGGCAAGTTTCGCCGGCGCTCCACTGGGTCCGGCTACGTCGACGAGGACATTCTCGGCGACGCTGTCGTAGTCATATGGGTCGTTCGGCGTGTGCTGATAGTGAAATTTGATCTTCCCGGTCGAAGCATCCAGCGCAAGCGAACTGTCCGTGTAGAGATTGTCGCCTGGGCGATATTGATTGTCCCAGTCAGGACCGGGGTTACCGACGCCCCAGAAGATGGTGTCGGTGGCGGGATCATAGCTTCCCGTAACCCACGTCGAGCCGCCTCCGGCCGCCGCGGCGTTTTTGTCGTCCTTCCAGGTATCGCTACCCGGCTCACCCTTTGCGGGAATGGTGTGGGTCCGCCACACTTCCTTCTGGGTCGCAAGATCGGTCGCGGCGATCCAGCCACGAATACCGTATTCTGCGCCAGCCACGCCCGTTATCGCCATGTTCTTCACGATCAACGGTGCGCCGGTGATCACTTCGCCCTTGTCGGGATCGGCCACCGGTTTCTGCCAGGCGACCTGGCCCGTCTCCTTGTTTGTTGCGATCAGTCGCCCGTCGAGCGTATGGGAAATAACGAGATTGCCCCAGAGCGCTACGCCGCGGTTGTCCACGCCGCAACAGGCGACCGCGCCAGCCCAATCGTGGTCGGTCTTGGGATCCATCTTCCAGAGAAGATTACCCTTCCCGCCATGAGTATCGATCTTGTAGACCGAGCCCCATCCGTCGGTGACGTACATCATGCCGTTTTCGACGATCGGTGTTCCCTCCAGCCCGCCATGGGTCCAGATTCCGCCGCCTTCGACTCCGGCAAGATGCATCGTCCAGGCAACCTTGAGGTTCTTGACATTGTCCTTGTTTATTTCTTTCAGACTTGAAAAGCGTGTCGCCGAATAGTTCTTGTGGTGATGCAACCAGTTGCCCGGCTCCTTCTCGGAGTTGACCAGGCGGTCCTGGGTCATTTCGTCGGCCGCGTATGCGGGGAGCCCGCCGAGCGCGGCGGCCGCTGCCGTCGCAAGCAGCGCTGTTTTCAACCTAGACTTGACGTGATTATCCATCATTCCCTCCCGAGGTTAGTTCTTGCTGCATGATACCGAAACGGTGACTCGGCTTTGCGCGAGCACCGGTATTGGCTTAAGGGGATCGGCGCACCTCCACTTCCGTTTCGATTGTTCCGGCCTTTTGAAAAACCAGAGCGCAACTGAAGCGTCCGCCGACCGTCAGCGGCTGCCTCGTCTGCAATAGCATCACATGGTACTCAGTTGGCTTCATTATGACCGTACTGCCCGCGGGGATCGGAATCGACGAAATCGCGCGCATGGCGGGAGCGCCTTCGCCGTGATCGATCGTGTGCTTCTCGGAAAAGTTGGCAACCGGGCACCGCACACGCATCAAGGCATCGGGGGCATCGCTCTGGTTGCGGATCGTGGCAAGCAATGGGATATCGCGACCGACTTCATCGGTGGCTGGGGTCCATGCGTCCGAAACGGTCAGTCCCTCCCCTTGGGCTGCCGGGGCTTGGGTGGGCATAAACAAGAGACAAGTAAGGACGACGAGGACCCAGCAAGGCGAGCCCGTCAACCGGATCGTCGCGAGCGCCTTGTCGCAGGTGCGACCAATTGTCCGGACTTTCGCCGCTTCACGTGAGCGGAGGCAATGAAGGACCCGGGAGCGGAGCTTCCCAATCGGATCAATGAATTTGGTCATCGAATTCAAAGGTTGGCCTCATGCTTCGTTGGCTCCGGACGATGCCCATCGCCTCAAGTCAAGCATGACAAGCGTACCGGGCACATCTTGCAGAAGCGTCTGATCGATCGAGACCGCAATCTCCTGCTCGGGCATCAGACTGCCAGTCGCCAAACGCGAGCGAATGAGCTTTTCGGCCAGATTAAAGGCCACCGGCATTCCTCCCAACGCGAAAGTGCTGCTATGCGGCTTGAACGGACAGGGCCGCTTGGCGGCAGTTCATTTTACTTTATTCCGTTCCAGTTGGCTTTCAAGGATTACCCGGGCGCGAAGGGCAGTCGATTTTCTGATGAGGCCTATCGTATCAAGTTATTTGACGAAGCAAAGGCGGGCGTCGGGAAGCTGCAACCACCAGCTTGCGTTGGCGCAACCACGCGCATGGCGTTGCGTTGTCCGCGATGCAACTCGACCGGCGACCATCGTCATGCCGATAACAACGCCGGCTGTTTCCAAGCTGATGGTCTGTCACACCGAGCCGCGCAGCCAGAGCATGATGCGGAAAAGTGGAAACCGGTTTTCCCTCGCGACAAACGCGAAACGCGTTTGCGCGGAGATCATGCGCTCTAACAAAGGGATGAGATCATGATGCGATTCCACTTAATCGCATCATGATCCAGTCTTTCCGCGTCATAACCGACTTATCCCCTCATCCTGAGGAGCTTGCGCGAGCGAGCGTCTCGAAGGACGAGGCCCGGAAATAGGCAACGTGGCCTTCATGGTTCGAGACGGCGCAAAGGCGCCTCCTCACCATGAGGGTCTTATGACGCAGTAAGACTAGTCGGTCCGAAACGCCCGCGCGAGGGCTGTGCCGGCCATTTCCAGTGCGGTGTCGGAGGCGCGAATGACGCGGCCCATGGTCAGGAAGCCGTGCATCTGGTCGCTCATGTGAACGAGCGTGACGCGTGCGCCGCTCTGCTCCAGTTTGCGCGCATAGGCCATGCCCTCGTCAACGAGCGGGTCGTAGCCGGCGGTCAGTATGAAGGCTGGTGCAAGTTCCTTGAAATTCACAGCCAGCAGCGGCGCAGCGCGCGGATCGACGTAGTCATTCTTGTCGCGAAGATAGTGGCCGATGAAATATTTGACGGCCTCAACGGAGAGTGGGAACTGCGTGAAGTCACGTCCGTATGAGGGCTGCGACATGCTCATATCCGTCCCAGGATATAGAAGCATCTGGAAGCAGAGCGACGGCACGTCGCCGTCTCGGGCAAGATGCGCCATATTTGCAGACAGATTCCCGCCCGCGCTGTCGCCGCCGACGGCGACGCGCGACGGGTCGATCGAAAGGCTGTTCGCTTCCCTCACGATCCAGCGCAATGCTGCGGCGCTATCCTCGACGGCGGCCGGAAACTTGTGCTCGGGCGCCAGGCGGTAGTCAACCGCGATAACACAGCACTGCGCAACGTTGGCGATTTTCCGGCAGACGTAGTCGTGGGTGTCGAGATCGCCAATGACGTAGCCGCCGCCGTGGTAGAACACCAAAACCGGAAGTGGCCCCGGCTTCGTTCCCATCCCGCGATAGAGCCGCAACGGAATCGTGCCAGCGGGCCCTGGCGCCGCGAGATCACGGAGTTCGGCCATGTCCGGGAGATCGGGCTGCAAGGCGCCGCGTGATGCGCGGTACATCTTGCGCGCCTCATCCGGTTGCAAGGCCGCAACCGGGGGGCGACCGGCCGCCTTCATCATCTCGAGGACCTGCTGGTTGTCCGGGTCAAGGCTCATTCGGTTCTCTCCTCGTCAGACCGACGTCGGCCTTTCAAACCGTTCGACCGCCATCCACCGGAAGAACAATTCCGGTCAAGAATTCCGCCTCATCAGAGGCAAGGTAAACGCACGCGTTTGCAACGTCGGCGGGGCGCGCCAGACGTCCCAGGGGTATCGTGGCGATGAATTTCGCCCTGTTTTCCGGCGTGTCGGCAAGTCCCATGAAAGCTTCCAGAAGCCCCGTCTCTCCCATGACTGGCGCGACGCAATTCACCTTGATCTTGAGGGGCGCAAGCTCAACCGCGAGGGATTTCGAGCCGAGATTTACCGCGCCCTTTGAAGCATTGTACCAGGTGAGACCAGGCCGTGGTCGAATGCCTGCGGTCGATCCGATGTTGATGACAGAGCCTCCGCCCTGTCGTGACATGAGAGGCGCTACGGCATGCACCATATGAAAGATCGATTTTACATTGATCGCGTAAATACGATCGAACTCCTGTTCGGTTACTTCCAGGAGCGGTTTGTTACGATGTGTCCAGCCGGCATTGTTCACGGCTATATCGAGGC
>Ga0075029_100000950_pt1 | contig 16724 bp, 16 predicted proteins | sample LitLauG_LLR_2013_FD_71391 | JGI IMG/M metagenome (GOLD analysis project Ga0075029, IMG submission 71391) | Freshwater sediment microbial communities from North America - Little Laurel Run_MetaG_LLR_2013 | ecosystem: Environmental > Aquatic > Freshwater > Creek > Sediment | place: USA...
TAAAATAAACATTTACAGCTGAAAATTGAGTTGGAAGCTTTAGGATCACGGTGCGCGAAAGTTGAGAGTTCATTGACCACGTCCTCGAATTCATTGCCATCCGGCGGCCAGGCAATTCCTTCGAGGCTGTTGCGTCCAGGGGCGATGCATTTTTGGCTGGCCGTAGTCCTGACGGGCGTTGGCACTGGCGCTGGAGCTGCGGCGCTAACGCGCCTGCTCGAAGCGGTACAGCACATTGCCTGGCAGGGATCCGGTACGGATCTATTGCAAGCTGTCGAACACGTCAGTCCGTGGCGGCATGTTCTGGTATTGCTCGGCGCCGGGCTATTGACCGGTTGCGGGCAAATTATTTTGCGGCAGCTATCCAGCGGAAATGGAATTGATACGACCGCTGCGATATGGTTTTACGCGGGGCGCATGCCCGGGCTGCGCACTCTCGGGAGCGCCGTGCTTTCCGTCCTGATCGTGGGCATGGGCGTTTCTCTGGGACGCGAGGGCGCGCCTAAACAAGCGGGCGCGGTGTTCGCCAATTTCTTTTCGGATAAGGAGCGATTATCCGATGAGGAGCGGCGCTTGCTTGTCGCTTGCGGTGCGGGAGCTGGAATGGCCGCAGCATACGGGGTGCCGCTGGGAGGCGCGCTGTTCGCCCTGGAAGTGATGCGCGGGAAACTGGCGTTGCGGTATGTGCTGCCCGCGTTATTCACCGCTCTAATCGCCTCGGCGGTGGCATGGCTGGCGCTGCCAAACGCAGTGACGTACGCGATTCCTGCCTATGCGAGTTCCGCTTCGGTCGTGCTGTGGGCGCTGCTGATGGGGCCGATCGCCGGCGTGGTTTCAGTCGGATATGTTCGCGCCGTAAGTTGGGCGGATCGAAATAAGCCTCGGGGTTGGCAGCGCGTGCTCGCTCCAGTTGTGGTGCTGACGCTGCTGGGTGTTGTGTCGATCTGGTTTCCGCAGATATTGGGCAACGGGAAGGATATTTCACAGCTTGCGTTCACCAATCAGGCTGCGCCGCTTTTGTTGCTGGCGATTCTCGCACTCAAGCCCGTTGCGATTGTGCTATGCACGCGAAGTGGGGCGCCGGGCGGATTATTTACGCCTTCGCTAACCGTGGGCGCGATGCTCGGTGGGGTTCTGGGATATGCGTGGTCGTGGGTGTGGCCGGGCGTACCGCCGGGACTATTTGCCATCATCGGCGCGGGGGCGATCCTTGCGGCCACAACGCAGGGACCCATTTCGACTGTCGTTTTACTCATGGAGCTTACCGGGCAGTACCGGTCATTTGTTTTGCCGTTGTTGCTGGCTGTTGCGACCGCGACGCTTATTGCCCGAACCATCGAACCACGGTCTATTTACGATGCGCGACTGACAGACGAGGAAGTGCGATCGCGACGCGAATTATTTGAAGTGCCGACGGTCTGACTACTGAATGCGTTGAATCGTGAAGCGTGCCGCAAATCGTAATTTTCACCGCAAGAATAAATAGACAGAAAACTTTTCAGGAAAACAAAAGTGAGGCGATGATAAAGCTTTCCGTGCTTGACCAGTCTCCTGTGTCAGATGGTTATACGCCGGCGGATGCGCTGCGCAACACAATCGAGCTGGCGCGCCTGGCAGACAAGCTTGGCTACGAGCGCTATTGGATTGCCGAACACCACGCCATGGCGACGCTTGCCAGCCCGGCGCCGGAAATTCTGCTGGCCAGAATTGGCGCGGAAACTTCCGGCATTCGCATTGGCTCTGGCGGGGTGCTGCTGCCACATTACAGTCCGCTGAAAGTGGCGGAAACATTTCGCATGCTGCACGCCATGTATCCGGGCCGCATCGATCTCGGCATCGGCCGCGCGCCCGGCGGAAGCGGCCTGGAAGCGTTTGCCTTGCGGCGCGATCGCGGCGAGCATTTGCAGAATGACGATTTTGAAGAGCAATTGCTGGAGCTGCTGGCGTTCCTTCATCACCAATTTCCGTCTGAACACCCATTCGCCCGCATCAAGGTTTCGCCGGACATGCCCGGCGCGCCCGATGTCTGGCTGCTCGGGTCCAGTTCCTGGAGTTCTGACCTTGCCGCAAAATTGGGACTTCCGTATGCGTTCGCGCATTTCATTTCGCCAGAGGAAACGCCCGCGTCGCTGGAAAATTATCAGGCGAATTTCCTGCCATCAAAACACTTGAGCAAGCCGCGCGCGGTTGTGGCTCTGGGTGTGATCTGTGCGGATACCGAAGCCGAAGCCCGGCGCTTGTACACTAGCGCGCAGTTGCACATTCGGCGCATTCGCCTGCAGGGCAAGCGCCTTCCTGTGCCGACTCCCGAGCAGGCCGTCGCGGAACTCGGGGAGCTGGCGCTGCGAGCAGATTCCTTCGCGCGAGGTGCGGGCGAATGGCCGCGTTACGTAGTAGGTGCGCCAGAGCAAGTGCGAGAGGAATTGGAACGCATGGCAAGCAGTCTGCACGTCGAGGAAATGATGGTCATCGCCATCTTGCACGATTATCAGGCTCGCCAGCGTTCGTATCGGCTCATCGCGGAAGCGTTCAAGATTCCATCTCGAGCTTAAAAGTTAGCACTCGCCCTATGGAAAAAGTGAAACCGATTTTGCAAGAAAGTTTGTAGCGCCGGCATCTTGCCGGCAGTTTTTTGCGTTGACGTTGATCAGCAAAACTGCCGGCGGGACGCCGGCGCTACCACGATGTTCGGCGAAGTGGAAGACCAAATTATGCTTTGCGAATTGGCCTGGTCATTAATTCCACAAAGAGTTTTTTGAAACGGTCGTGGTCGATTTCCTGCAGGACGTTTGCCAAACCCGCCGAAGGCGGCGGCCCCAGATAAAATTGTCGCGGATCCACGAAGACGCGGCGATCCGCCGCGCTCACGGATTTTCCTGCATCGGGAACGTCCTGCCAATTCTTGGGCCAAAACATGGAATCGCCGTAGCGCGGGCCGGGCGTCGTGCATATGTCCACATACATCTGTTCGGATTTAGTGAAAACGGTCGGATCGATCACCTGAGCCGCCATCATTTCATCGGCCATGCGGAAAAATTGCATGGAGGGATTGTTGCGCAGGGGCTCCACAGCGTGAATTCGGAAAAGATCGGAAATGGGGCTCTGGGCGCCAGCCGCGATCTCCTCGATCATTCTGCGGCCCGGCGAGATTTCATCGCCTTCGTGAATTTCCTCGGCGATGTCCACGGTGACGATGCTGAATTTGGGCCACGCGGCGCGCAGCACTTTTCGCGCGGATTCGGGGTCGAAGAAAATGTTGAAGGCGTTGGTGAACACGTGGAATCCGGTGCCCATGATTACAACTTCGTGCACCAGCGGAACGATGTCCGGAGCAAGGGCCATGGCCAGCGCCACATTCGTCAGCGGCCCCCCGGCATAAATTGTCACCTGGCCAGGATTGTCACGCACGGCCTTGATGATGAACCGCGCGGCGTGCTCTTGTTGAGGCTTCAAGTTTGCCAGGCGATCGTAAGGCGGCGGCAGGGGCTTGATCTCGTTGAGTCCGCCATTTGCGCGGTTGAACGCGCCCATCCACGGGTCCAGGCGATGTCCGCCGTACAGTTGCTGGCGGAGCTGCCATTCTTCCTTTGTATTCAGCATGGGAAATTCCGCGCCGGCGTAAACCGGAATTTCCGTGCGCCCCATCATCTCCAGCAGGCGCAGCGTGTAGGCCATTTCTTGTTTCAACCAATCGTCGCCCGTCACCAGCGTGATGCCGAGGAGATCCAAGTTGTCCGCTTGCAGCATCATCAGCGTGCCTAGAATGTCCGTGCCGAACGGGCCGAAAGTGTCCTGGTCATAAATTACCTTGCGTTTTCCGCCAAGCTGCGGCGCTGCCGCGGGACTTGTCGTTGCCAGGGCAGCGGCCTCCGGCGTGTTCGCCGCCACCGGCTCTGCCGGAATCTGCGACGTGGCAATCGCTGCTCCCACTGTTTTGATGAATTCCCGACGCGTTGTGCTCATTGGTGCTCGCTTTCAGTAGGACAGGCTTCAGGCTGTTTGGTTTCATTCTTGCAGCGATTACAGAAGTCAAAAGCAAACAGGCTGAAGCCTGTTCTACTTGGACCGATTAATCGGCCGCGTCATTAAGTCCGTGAACAGCTCCCGAAACCGTTTCTTATCCACGCCGTTCAGCACCTGCACGCGACCGGCTTTGAGTGAAGGGGCGTTTTGCCCGGAAAGCTCGCCACCTTTGTTTTTCCAGTCGGCGTCCCAAAAAGAAGTGTCGCCGTAGTGGCCGTCGTTGTGCGTCACAATGTCGATAAACATATCGTCGTAGCCGGTAAAAATACTGGGATCGATTACATGAGCGGCCATCATTTCATCAGGCATGCGGAAGGAGCGCCGTTGCGGATTGGCGCGCTGCGGCTTCTGTTCGTACTCGCGAAATAAATCGGCGATGGGCGAATGCGCGCGCTCGACGATGGCGTCCACTTTGCCGTCGTCCTGCATGTGGACTTGCTCGGCGAGATCCGTAGTGACCAGGGTAAATTTCGGCCAGCCCGCGCGAAAGCCGATCTTGGCGGCTTCGGCGTCAAAATAAACGTTTACGGAACTGGTGGAGTGATGAAGGCCGCCACCCATGAAAATCACTTCCTTGGTGATAGGAACGATGTCCGGCGCGAGCATCGCGGCGAGAGCGAGGTTGGTCATGGGACCGCCACAATACATGGTTACTTGGTTGGGGTTGGCGCGAATGGTGCGGATGATAAAGTCCGCGGCCGGCTCGGGCTGCGCCTTAATCTGCGCGAAGCGGTTGTAGGGCGGCGGCAATGGTGCTAACTCATCTCGCCCCGCTGCATCTTTTGCGAAGGCTCCCAGATATCCTTCGTTTCCGAGCGAGCGCGACCCAAACATCTGGTAGCGCATCTGCGCTTCGGCCTTGGTGTTGAGCAGCGGCTCCTGCGCGCCCATGAATACCGGCACTTCGGTGCGGCCCATTAGTTCCAAGAGGCGCAGTGCGTAAGCCGTTTCCTGCTTGGCCCACATGTCGCAGCTCACCGTGCAAATCCCAAGCAGATCGATGTTGTCCGCCTGGAGCAGCATCAGCGTGGCCACGGTGTCCGTGGAAAGCGGCCCGCGGTGATCCTGATCGTAAATCAGTTTTTTTTTGCCACCTGATGGCGTGGGATTTTGCTGTACGGGAGAAAGCATGGCGCTGTGGGCGAGCATATCGGAAGGGGTAGTCATGCAGTTCCTTTCTTATGTTCACGGCCGGAAGGCCGATCAACCCTCTAAAAGACTAAGAGAACTATGTTTCGGCAAGGATCGATTGGGTCAGTGGCCGAACAGCGCTTCAATATTGCGACTGCCGCGCAAGACTCGAAGAATCAGCACGTCTTGATCTCGCATACTGTAGATGATGAGGTATTCGCCCACGGGAAAGCTTCGCAATCCAGGACGCAAATCATTGTCGCGGCGGCGGCCGATATTTGGATACTGGGATAGAAGGAAGAAGCGGTCCGTCAAAGATTCAACGATTCGGTCTGCAATTTCGATGTTACCGCTCTCGGAAGCTACAAAATACCAAATGTTATCGAGGTCGGAATCAGCTTGCGGACTCCGTAAGTGACCCATCAGCGATGCGTCTGTTGCCCAGAGGTGAGGCGCGCGCGCCCACGACGCTTTACATCCTCGGCAAGCTCGCGCATCGATTCCTGCGTAACGATGCGCCCTTCACCGTGAGCCACAGAAGTCTCAGCTTCATCGACTGCAAAAAGGATTTCCGCGCGGGTGCGCTCACGCTCCTCCCAAAGAGAGAGGGCTTCCTTCACAGCGTCTTCCTCACGCAGGAGCCGTCCACTCTCAATTGCCTGGCGGACAAATGCCAATTGGTCGGGAGTCAGATGTACTTCCATCAGCTTAGGGTAAAAGCCTGGAAAGCGGGTGTCAAGCGCGGCGTCCATTGCGACCGGGGACCTTGGCCAACCCTAGAACTTGCGGCTGTGCTGGTCGCCCCAGCGCTCGATGACTACCTTCTTGTCGGTGTAGAACTCGATGGCGTCGCGACCTTGCGCATGCATATCGCCGAAGAAGCTGCCCTTCCAGCCGGTAAAGGGGAAGTAGGCCATGGGTGCGGCCACACCGATGTTGATACCAATGTTTCCGGCGGGGGCTTCGTAGCGGAAGCGGCGAGCGGCCGATCCGCTGGAGGTGAACAGGGAAGCCTGATTGCCAAAGGGGCTGCGCTCGAGGAAAGCGATGGCTTCGTCCATGTCGCGCGCGTGGACCAGGCTCAGCACCGGGCCGAAAATTTCCGTGTCGGTCAACTCGCTGGTGGCGGGCACGCCGTCGAGAATGGTGGGCTTCAAGAAATTTCCAGATTCGTGCTTGGGAATCCTGGCGTTGCGGCCGTCGAGAATTACTTTCGCTCCTTCTTTTTCGCCCACGGCGATCAGAGACTCGATTCGCGATTTGCTTTGCGCGGTAATGACTGGGCCCATCTGGATGCCTTCTTCTAGGCCGTCGCCAACTTTCAAGGACGCGGCGGCTTCACTGATGGAGTCGCGGAAAGTTTTTTGCGCTTCGCCGATGGTGACCGCCACGGAAACGGCCAGGCAACGCTGCCCGGCGCAGCCGAATGCACTGTCGTTGATAATCTGCGTGGCCATTTTCATTTCCGCATCGGGCAGAACGATGACGTGGTTCTTGGCGCCGCCCTGGCACTGCGCCCGCTTTCCATTGGCTGCGGCGCGCGCGTACACATACTTGGCAATGGGCGTTGAGCCCACGAAACTGACGGCGCGCACTTTGTGATGATCGAGCAGCGCATCGACCACCGCTTTTCCGCCGTTGATCAGAGTGACTACGCCTTTGGGCAATCCAACTTTTTCCAGCAATTCAAATACGCGCACCATGGTCAGCGGCACGCGCTCAGACGGCTTCAATACAAAAGTGTTGCCGGTGGCGATCGCGTATGGCAGAAACCAGAAGGGAATCATGCCCGGAAAATTAAACGGAGTGATCGCGGCCACCACTCCCAGAGGCTGGCGGATCATCATTTCGTCCACTCCTCGCGCGACATCTTCCAGATTGTAGCCCTGCATCATGGTAGGAATTCCGCAGGCTACTTCCACGTTTTCGATGGCCCTGCGCAGTTCGGCCTTGCCCTCGGCAAACGTCTTGCCGTTTTCCAGCGTGATGATGCGGCCAAGCTCGTCCAGATGATCTTCCAGCAACATTTTCAGTTTGAAGAGCGGCTGAATGCGATCTTCCGCGGGAGTGCGCCGCCATTCGCGAGCAGCTGTGGCTGCGGCTTCGACCGCTGCGTCGACCTCGACGGTGGTCGATAGCGGCGTGACGGCAATGGCTTCGCCGGTGGCTGGATTGACGACGTCGCGCCATTCCGTGGATTTCGATTCCACCCAACTGCCATTGATGTAGTTTTTAACTTTAGTTTGCGCTGCGATAGTTCCGGTCATAACTTTCCTCAATTCAGGCGGTATAGGGAAGAAATTCTTCGACGTCCCTGCGCGATTTAGTTTCGATTTGGCGCTTAAAAGAAAGAGAGATTCTTCGCTTCGCTCAGAATGACAAAATAAAACAAGCTTTCTGCGCGAAATTACAGCTGATTATTCTAGGCGCTGGCTCCCGACGACGTATTCAGAAAACGTTCGATTCGGTCCAGCACCTGCATAGCGGTGTTGCACTGGGCGACGCTGGCATTGGGCTGGCGCTTGCCCTGAATCGCGGCGAAAAATTCGCGGTCCTGCAGCTCGATGCCATTCATGGACACGTCCACTTTGGACACGTCGATTTTGTTGCCATCGCCATCCGACAGATCGTCGTAGCTGGCGATAAACGTGCCGTTGTCGCAGATGTAGCGGAAAAATGTGCCCAGGGGCCCTTTGTTGTTAAAGGAAAGCGAGAGCGTCAAGACCGCGCCTGAGGGAACTTTCAGGACGATGCCCATGTCCATGGCAATTTTCAGTTCCGGATGTATGGGACCCTGTACGCCGTAGCATTCGGAAACGAGTTCGCCGGTTTGGTATTGAAACAGGTCCACCGTGTGGCAGGCGTGGTGCCACAGCAGGTGATCGGTCCAGCTCCTGGGCTTTCCGGCGGCGTTCATATTTGTGCGGCGGAAGAAATACGTCTGCACATTCATCTGCTGAATGTTTAGTTCGCCGGCCTTGATCTTTTTGTGAACGTATTGATGACTGGGATTGAAGCGCCGCGTATGGCCGCCCATGCACACGACGCCCGTTTCTTTTTGCACTTTTACCAGGCGCTCGGAATCCGCAAGCGTATCGGCGATGGGGATTTCGATCTGTACATGCTTTCCGGCGCGCATGCACTGCTCGCCTTGCTTGGCATGCATCTGCGTGGGAGTCGCCAGGATCATGGCTTCCAGGCCGGGCTGCTTCAGGCTCTCGGCGAGGTCGCCCGTCCAATGAGGAATCTTGAATTTTCTGGCCACTTCTTCCGTGCCGGCCGGATTTCCGCCCGTCAGCGTAATGACTTCGATGCCCGGTATTTTGGCGATGCCCTCGAGATGCTTTTGCCCAAACGCGCCTTGCCCCGCTACTCCAACCTTCATGCGAATTCTCCCTGACTTTCAGTCTTGCTGAGCTACCTTACCATAATTTGGCTGGGTGATTTCAAGGCAGGGAAGCGCTACCGCCATAATTGCGATGGAACGCTTCCCATGAGTTCGGTCTGTCTCACAACAAACTATTTTGCCGCTGGAACGTACACTCGGTCAGCCGTCACCAGTTCCGCGTTCGGTATCTCGGTTTCCAGCCGCACATGCTTGTAGGAAGGTTTCTTGTCCGGTTTAATCAGGAACGTAAGCCTGTATTGATAGTTGAGGCGCTCGGCGAACTCATTCAGGAATGGAGCGAAAGCGATTGGGGTGTCCATTCCCTGGAAATACGATTCGCCTCCGGTTTTGTCTGTCAGCTGCGACAGATTGTTCTGCCCTTGGTTGATTCTCCACAGGCTGTGGCCAAAATGTCCCGCTCGCGAAGCGAAGATGGAATAGATTTGCGTTCCGGTGCGCTGCGCTGTTTCCACAGCTTGGTCAAGGTAGGAATCGGTGATTCCCGGTTGCAGCGGATCGATGCCATCGGAAATCACGAAAATAGCGTGGCGGGACTTGCTTTCCGGCCAGCGCTTAATCACATCTGTAATCGAAAGATAAGGACTATTTCCGCCGGCAAATGCGCCCATTGGGATTCGCAACGCTTTGCCCGCGGCATCGTGATCCTTCGTGAAGTTCTGGGTCATTCGAACGGTTCCCAGCTCCATGTACCCAACACCAATCTGAGTAGTGGGCGGCTGCGCCACCATGAACTTGCGCACGTCGTCAAACTGATTGGCGACGGACGAGCCGCTGGCTTCGTCGATCAAAAAAAGGATCTCAAGATCGGCATTGTCTCCCTGCAACGGAATCCAATCCGTGACGGGCAAGCGTTCGCGACCTTCGAAAACGCGAACGTCTTCCTTATGCTCGATTGCAGGGATGTCTTTGCCATGCCTCGCCTCGACCGAAACCACCACACTTATAGGAACCGGCTCGGATGCTGAATCTTGCGCGTAACAGACATTGGCGATAGCGGCCAGTCCAATCAATATTCCAGCAACTGCCAACCGATTGAGGTGCAAGCGTTTCATGTTCATGCCTCCCATAGCCTTGCCAGAGCCATGATTCAACTCCAAAGCAATTTTATCTCACAGTATTCGTCCTGGCGCGAATCGTCCGTGAAGCGCCTCACCCACCACAAAAGCAGCCCTGTAAGGGTTGGTTGTTGTGGGGTGCAAATTGGTTGGCTGTGCGCAGCTGGAGGGTTGCGCGGGGTCGCGACCGGTGGTTGTGCATCCGGCAGAATAGTGCAACAATCCCCCACGCGATTCGTGCTTATCGCAGGAATTAAATGTCCCTTCAACATTGGAGATCCAAGCCATGAGACGAATGCTTTTGGCCGTCGCCGCTCTTGCAATTCTGTTGAGCGCTTCTGGTGCCGCACTTGCCCAGACCGAAGTTACACTGATCGCGCCGGGCGGAATTCGCGCGCCTATCGAAAAACTCATCCCTGCCTTCGAAAAGAAGACCGGCTATAAGGTCACTCCCACGTTTGGCTCCGGCGGCGGCACCAAGCAGCAGGTGCTGCGCGGCGATGTGTTTGATGTTCCCATCGTGCAGCCGCCCTTGCCGGAAGTGATCGCCTCGGGCAACGTGGTGGAAAGCACTGCCACGCCGCTGGCCTCCGTTGCCGTGGGTATCGCCGTGAAAAAGGGTGCGCCGAAGCCCGACATTTCGACCACGGCGGCCGTGAAGACGATGTTGCTCTCTGCGAAGTCAATCGTGTGCCCGGATGCCTCGACGGGGGCGGCAGCAGGCGTCAGCATCAACGACATGCTGAAGAAACTTGGCATCGATGAGCAAGTAGAGCCAAAGCTCAAGCGCGTGCGCGGCACAGGGCCAGGCGGAGCCGGCGGCGGCACCATGGTCTCAGGCATGGTGGCCAACGGCGAGGCGGAAATCGGCATGACCTTCGTAAGCGAGATGACCGATCCCGGCATCGATATCGTAGGTGTGCTGCCAAAGGAAGTTTCGCCGTGGACACCTCTAGTGGGGTTCATCTCCACTCACTCGAAAAATCCGGAAGCCGCCAAGGCGCTGTTGAAGTTTCTATCCTCGCCAGAAGCGCTGTCTGCTTACAAGGCAGCGGGAATGCAGCCCGGGAAGTAAGTTGAGGATTTAGATGGGGCGACCGTAGGGGCACGGCAATGCCGTGCCCCTACTCGTCTACACTTGAATTCAAGAACGCATCAGGTCTGCCCTTTGCATACGCATGGCAGAGTACAAGGAACCCCGCCGCAGCCAGATAGCTAAGCGTAAATTCAGGCGCGACCCACCAGCCGAGGCGATTTTCGATGCCCTGAGATGTCAGTTGATAGGCGTGGATTACTCCGAAGCAGGACAAGGCCGCAGCGACCAGCATCCAAGCAGCGGCTTGCAGGAATCGCCTCTCAATCATCCAGACCAGCGATGCGGCCCATATCATGGAGACTAGCAGGGCGCCTTGCCCTAGGGCAATCAATCCGTAGATTGCCAGCTCGCCGCCGAAGCGAGGGGCCACGGTCATCAGGTCGCTGCCCGCTTTGCGTATGGCCAGGTCCATAATTTGCGTTACCCACTGCGCCAGCATAGGCGCAAGTCCAAGCGCCACAGCGACCGCATGCCTGGGAGGAATTTCTTCAAAGGCCTGCCCGACCATTGCCAATCCGAACCAAACCACTGCGAACGCAACCACCTCCAGCGGAATGAAGCGAAGCACGGCAGGCACCAGCCCTGTCAGGCAAAGGCCCGCGCTTACCACACCTCCCAAGATCGAATATCCGATGCGTGCGCCATTGGCTTTGTGAGCGTTGTGGCCGATGTACAGAGAAGTTGGGAACGCGCTGCCCAGCGCCGCTCCCACGATGGTGGCCAATCCATTCACAAGCAGCGAAGGATTTGTTGGATAGTCGTCTCCTCCCACGCGAACGCTCTCCAATATCTGTAGGGAAACGATAGTGTCCAGCAAACTGAGTGGAAGGAAAATGGAAGCGTAGCGCCAGCCTTCGCCCAGCACGATGATCTGATACAGATTCACGGGCCGCGGCAAATAAATTCCAGGAGGAAGCAGCGGCGGCTGCGGCGGCAATTGGTAAACATGGAAAGCTCGCAGGATTATGACGATGATTCCGCCGACAACCATGGCCACGAGGCCCGAAGGAATGCGCCAAGGTAATCGCATTCGCGAAGCATAAAAAGCAAGAAGGATGACCGCCGGAAGAAGAGCCACGGCAGGTATCTGAAAAATTCCGAAAATAAATCCCAGGCAAAGAAAAGCCATGGCGAGGCCAGCGAGCGGACAAAGCAGAGCCGCGAGAGGCGTGGTCCGGCGCAGCCAATCGATGCAAAACGCGCTGACGGACTGCACGACGCCGCTCACCAGGCTGGCGAAGATTCCCATGTGCCAGGCCAGGTTGGCGTCATGCGTGCGCTGGTAGACGGGCAGCATGATCAGGGAAATGTAGGCAAAAATTGTGGGTGTATTGATGCCGAAGGGAATTGCGGTCACATCGTTGCGGCCGGAAAGACGCGCCAATCGGTGCGCCTGCCAGGCATAAAACAAATTGCCGAACAGAATGGAGAATGCCACGGCAGGCAAAATGCGACCGGTGACCAATTGTTGCGGCAGGCCGCACAGCGGAGTGAGGCTGGCTATAAGCAGCAGATCGGGAAAGCCGCTGAAGAAAAGTCCGAAGAAACCGTCCAGATCGCCCGCGACAAACCATCGCGGCCCGTTGTCATTCATCGGCTGGATTGCGCTAGCGATGTGGGAATCCTCTTGAAGTTGTCACTGTCATAATTATGAAGTTCCGTATTGCAAGCCCAATTGCTTCAGCCAGCGGCGGTAGGCAATGGCGATGTGGTCGGAGCGCAGATGCAATTCGGATTGCAGATCGAGAGGCAGCAATTCGGGGCGCTGGGAATTGACGATGCGAATATCCTGCGCCGCGACCTTGTCTTGAAAATGACGCAATTCTTCCTCTGGCACGTCGTGCGCGTAGTTCATGGCGATCAGCACCCATGCCAGGCTGTTTTCCGCGTCCACCGGGGTGACCGTGCCGAGAATGGCGAAGCTCTGAGTGGGATGCAGCTTGGTCAAGCGCGTGGTGAAGGGGCGCTCGACCCAGTAGGTGTAGTGCACTTTGGCGGAACGGCCCGTGCCATCTGGATTTGGCTGCCAAAGCGGAATGTCTCGCGCTACAATTCCTTCCGCAGTGGTCGTCACCGTGTAGTCGCCGATCTCGGCATTGGCCGGATCGCCAAGCAGGCCCGCATGCGCGATCGGCAAATGCGCGAGATCGAGAATGTTTTCGATGATGCGCGGTCCCTGCGCATGGAACGCATACGGCCCCGTGGGAATGAGCCGGAACCCAGGAGAATCTCCTTCGGGGAAAGATGGAATATCTCCGGCGGGCGTCCCCAAACACGTCCATATCAATCCGTACTTTTCCCGGACAGCAAGCGTCTCGACTCGCGCACGCGCTGGAGACGCCTGATCGGGGTGCGCGGGGATTCGCACGCAATCGCCGGCAGAATTGTATTCCCATCCGTGATAGGGGCAGACAACGCATGCCCCTTTCTCAGACGGCACAATAGTGCCAAGTGAAAGTTTGGCTCCGCGGTGCACGCACAAATCTTTCCACACGCGAACTCCATCGCTGGTTCGCCACAAGACGAGGTCCTGGCCCAGCACACGCACAGGTTGCAATTTGTTTTCAGGCAGGGAAGACGTCCAGGCAACCGCAAACCATTCGTTCAGAAGGAGAGGATCGTTCAGTCCGAGGTCTGGCGGCATAGGAAAGATAACCTCTAAAATTCGGCCCTATCCTATCGCATCCTGCCGCCTCAATGAAATCGCCGATATCTATGGGAGGGATTTGACGACTGGCTTGAAAGCAGCTTGCCTGCCACGATTTCTAAATCAGTCAGCCTCAAACTGCATTTATGAAAAGCTGGCCGCGACGGACCACAGCTTTGCTGGCCAGCATCTTTTGCCCGTTGCGCTTTATGCCCTCGCTATCCTCGAACTCAAATTTGCCGTCGCGCAATTCGTAGATGCTGACGTCAGCTTCGCTGCCGGGGTGCAGTGTGCCGATTTGCGCGCCGAAATCAAACACTCGCGAGGGATTTATGGTGACCATGGCAATGGCCTTGTCGAGCGGCACTCCTATGGACATGAACTTGGAGACCATGGTGGGCAGATCGAACACGCGACGCTCAACGGTTACGATGGTCAGGTCCGTGCTGATGGTGTCACAGAGGAATCCTTGAGCCATGCACTTTTCGGCCACGTCGAAGCTGAAATGGGTTTGTCCTTGCGCGGGGTCGAAAATCACGCCGCGATCGCGCGCCTCGCGTGCTTCCGGAATGATTTTTCCGTTTGCGTCCAGAATGCCGTGGGTGTGGTTGGTGTAGCAGTGCGTGAAGACGTCACCCTTGCGCAGCGGTTTCAATATTTCCGGCAGGGTCGAGTAGGGATCTTCGATATGCACCATCAAGGGCAAATGCGCCATTTCCGCGGCCTGTAGCGCGATTTTAAGAGCGTCCAGATCGTTTGAGCCGGTGATGGCCTTAGTCAATTGAATTTTAATTCCGGCCACAACAGGTTTGTTGTCCGTCGCCATTTTCGCGGTTACTTGCGGGTTGAGCCATGACAGGTTGGCGAGGCCGCCGTCAAACATAATGGTTCCGATCGGGCTGATGTGCAGCAGCGCGACGATTCGCGTTGTGGAAGTGTTGATGATATATTTTCTGAAATTCGGAAAAGTGGCGGAACCGGCCGAGCCTGCATCCAGCATGGTGGTTACGCCGCGGTTCAGGCAGTAGCGATCCGCATTCATGCCGATGGAAACGCCGTCGTAGCAATGCGCATGCATGTCGATGAATCCCGGCGTGACGATTCGATCCTTGGCGGACACGGTCTTGAGGGCGCGATCCTTGGCAATATTTTTGGAGACTTCCAGAATCTTGCCATCCTTGATGGCCACGTCGAACACGCCATTCAGATTTTGCGACGGGTCAATGACCGTGCCGCCCTCGATCAGCAGATCGAATTTGTCGTCCGAATTTTGTGGCGGGGCAGGGACTCCGGCCTTGGCGGGCCAAAGCCCGCGCGGCGCGAGCATTCCAGCGCCTCCGGCCAGAACTAATTTGGCGAACTCACGGCGGTTGGGCATGTCAATCGCTCCTAAGGTATTTCGAGAGTGAATGCGCGGAAGTCTAGCACAACGAATGCATGGCTTTTCAGGCAATCCGCTTGCCCCGGCTCTTTCGCCGGACCAGAAATATGGCTATAATAGCCATGTGGTTGGAGACCTCCGATGCGCAGCGTGAATGTAGCGGAACTGAAGAACAGCTTGAGCAAGTACATTACCTTCGCCAAGGGCGGAGAAGAGGTAGTGATTCGGGACCGCAATTTGCCGGTGGCAAAGCTGGTTCCATTTTCGGCCGAAGACGCCGACGATCAGGATCTGGTGCTCGTTGCCGCAGGCAAGCTGCGTCTTCCCAAGTCGCGGTTCAATATCAAAATGCTTCTGAAAATTCCGACGGGAAAGGTCACCGGGCACAAAGCCATCCAGGCTGTAATTTCGGATAGGGAGGAAGAGTGAAGAAGTCGACTGCGTTCTGGGATTCCAGCGCGCTGGTGCCGCTTTGTGTGCAGGAAGCATCGACTCCTTCCGCCGAGATTCATCTTCGGAAGTTCGCTCCAGTCGTGTGGTGGGGAAGTCCCGTGGAAATTCGCAGCGCGATTTGCCGCCTTCGCCGTGAAAAGGCGATTACGGATGCGGGCGAAAAAGGGGCTGTAGCACGGCTTGAAATGCTGGGACGAGGTTGGAGAGAAATACTTCCCGGGGACCAGCTTCGCGAATTGGCGGTTCGGCTGCTTGACGAGTATTCCCTTCGGGCGGCAGACAGCTTGCAACTCGCCGCTGCCTTGATTTGGTGCGACCAGCGCCCCGCTAGAAGAACATTTATTTGTGCGGACCAAAGATTGTGCAAAGCTGCCAAATCCATGGGGTTTGTTGTGCTTGAACTCACCTGACATTACTGACGAGTATGAACATCCATCAAGCGACAACGAGTTACGAAAAGTGGGTGGCCTCATCCATTCCATTGGACCGCCGAGCCCTTTCGTTCAAACACCAGCAAATGTCTCTGGCTCTTTTTCCCTTTTTTCGCGCCACATTTTATCGCTGGGTTCAGGTCTGGCGCGAAGTGACAGAAGAAACTGCGATTGCACCCCGGCTGCTGGCGGTGGGTGATCTACATCTTGAAAATTTCGGAACCTGGCGGGACGTGGAAGGGCGATTGATCTGGGGCGTTAACGATTTTGACGAAGTGTACAAGATGCCTTACACCATGGACCTCGTGCGGCTGGTCACCAGCGCCCATGCGGCGGCCGTGGAGGAACACATCGCCATTCGCCCGCGAGACGCCAGCGACGCGATTCTGGAAGGGTATCGCGACGCGCTACGAGAGGGAGGGCGGCCGTTTGTGCTGGCCGAGAATCATCGCTGGCTGCGCAAGATTGCGCTTAATCGGCTGCGCGATGCCACCGTGTTCTGGCAAAGATTGGCGCGGCTTGGGAAATCGCAGGTTCGATTGCCACGCAATGTCGAGTCGCAATTGAGAAAGCTGCTTCCGGATGTTTCCATGCCCTGCGAAAAGAAGCGGCGCATGGCCGGCTTGGGAAGCCTGGGACACCCGCGCGTGGTGCTGCTCGGCCAGTGGCATGGATGCTACGTCGCGCGAGAAGCCAAGCAGTTGGCACCGTCGGCATGTGTGTGGGCGCGAGGAGTTGGCCCGGACGGACAGCATGAGCGCTACGCGGAAATCCTTAAGCGCGCGATTCGCGTTCCCGACCCGTTTGTCAGTCCATATCAAGGCTGGCTTCTTCGCCGCCTCGCGCCGGATTGCTCGCGCATCGAACTTGTTTCATTGCCAGGCAGCCGCGACGAAGAGCGCTTGCTCTATTCCATGGGCTGGGAGACCGCCAATATCCACCTCGGCTCGCCGCGAGCCATTCCCGCAATCAGGCGCGATCTCGCAAAACGCCGTGGCAATTGGCTGCACAAAGCCGCCAAAGCCATGCTTCGCGCCACCGAGCGCGATTGGCGCGAGTGGAAACGCAAGTAATCGATTCAAATTTTCATCTGCCGAG
>Ga0075029_100000952_pt1 | contig 16708 bp, 9 predicted proteins | sample LitLauG_LLR_2013_FD_71391 | JGI IMG/M metagenome (GOLD analysis project Ga0075029, IMG submission 71391) | Freshwater sediment microbial communities from North America - Little Laurel Run_MetaG_LLR_2013 | ecosystem: Environmental > Aquatic > Freshwater > Creek > Sediment | place: USA...
GGTGATCGGCGGCCACACGCCGGCCGCGTTCAAGCGCGCCGTGCTGACCGCCGACGAGTGGTACGGTTTCGCGCTCGACATTCCGCAGACTGAGGCGTGCCTGGCGGGACTGGCGCAGGCCAAGGATCGCCATGGGCTCGGACGGGCTAAGGACCGGCTGCCCATCACCATCACTCCGCCGATGGCGGCGACGCCGCAGGTTGTGGCCGACTATGCGAAGATCGGCGTCGGCCGATTGAACCTGCTGACGCGAGGCGCCCACGACCGGGACGGCTATCTGCGTTTCCTTGAGGCCAACGCGCCGGCGAAGCTGGTCCGGTAACCGAAGTCCCCGGAGCGACTGGGGGCTCCGCATCGCGCGGACGGCGGCTCGGGCGAACCCGCGGAATCGAACGAATTCGGTGACCCGACGAGGGCGCAAGCCACGGGGTCGGCGGCTCCGTGGTTGGAAAGCCGTGACAGCTCGCTTCCCATTGAACTAGGCGCGCTCAGCGATCCCCTCAGCGGCCGGTTGCGCGTAGCGACTCTGGCGGAACGGGAGGCCGAGGTGGTCGCGCAGTGTGCGGCCGGCGAGCTCGCGCCGATAGACGCCCTGGGCCTCGAGCAGGGGCACGACGTGCTCAACGAAGTCGTCCAGCCCTTCGGCGATCACGGGAAACCCCAGAATGAACCCGTCCGCGGCGCCCTCTTCGGACCAGCGAACAATCTCCGCGGCGACTTTTTCCGGCGTGCCGACGAAGGCGGATCTGGGGGTCGTGGTGGTGAGGGCCACCTGGCGCAGGGTGAGGTTCTTTTCCCTGGCGTTGGCCTTGATGCGATCGGTGGTTGAGCGAAAGGCGTTCTGGCCGACCTCGCCCAGGTCGGGGAAAGGCGCGTCCAGCGGATAGGCGGTGAAGTCGTGGTGGTCGAAGAACCGGCCCAGGTAGGCGAGCGCCTGTTCGATCGTCACCAGCTCGCTGATCGCCCGATACTTCTCGTCCGCCTCCCGCTCGGTCCGGCCGACGATCGGGCCGATGCCAGGAAAAACCTTGATGTGGTCGGCGGACCGGCCGTGGCGGACGGCGCTCTCCCTAAGCCGCTGACGCAACGAGCGCGACTCTTCCAGCCTGCCGGGCGCCGTAAAGACGCCGTCGGCATGTTTTCCAGCGAGATCGATCCCATCGTCCGACGCGCCGGCCTGAAACACCAGGGGCTGTCCCTGCGCGGAGCGGCCCGCGTTCAGCGGTCCTTCGACCGAGAAGAACCGACCCTGGTGGCTGACACGATGCAGCTTGGCGGGATCGAAGAAGCGGCCTGTCGCCTTGTCGCGGACGAAGGCGTCATCGTCCCAGGAATCCCACAGACCCTTCACGACATCGAGATATTCGCCGGCGATCTCGTAGCGGAGCGCATGGTCGGGATGGGGTTTGCCGTAGTTGAGGCCCGAGCCTTCAAGGGGCGAAGTCACGGCGTTCCAGCCGCCCCGGCCGCCGCTGATAAGATCGATGGTGGCGAGCTGGCGCGCGATCGTGAAGGGATCGCTGTAGGATGTCGAAACGGTCCCCACGACACCGAGTTTTTCCGTGACCGCGGCCAGAGCCGAGAGGATGGCGATCGGCTCGAACCGGTTGAGGAAGTGGGGCACCGACTTCTCATTGATGAAAAGGCCGTCGGCGACGAAGGCGAAGGCGACGCCGTTGGCCTCGGCCTTGCGCGCGACGCGCTTGAAGAAATCGAAATTCACGCTCGCGTCGGCGGGGCTCGAAGGATGCCGCCACGAGTTCATGTGCGACCCGGCGCCCTGGAGCATGATCCCGAAGTTGATCGGCGATTTGGTCAAGGGCGCTCCTTCAAACCGTCTCGGGTTCCGCGATGATCCGCTCGCCGAGAAGCTCCACCGAGCGGCGGCGTTCAGCGGCCGGCACGTGGGGCGTCTCGACGATGAACTCCTTTACACCAAAGCGCAGCTCAAGACGGTCCAGCTCCTGGAGCACCTGCGATTGGGTTCCGGCGAGCACGTTCGGCTTTGTTTCCACGACCTGGTAGCGATCGTCGCCCTTCTGCCGCGCATACTCCGCCGCCTGTTCACGATTGCCGAGATTGACGCTGTGGCCGTCGTCGAACCGCACCTTGACGCCCGAGAGCCCGGCCAGCCGGGCCTCGGCGGCTCCGGGCTGCTCGGCGACAAGCGCGAGCAGCGCCAGCAGCGGCGTTCCGCGCCCGCCATGGCTCGCGAAGGCGTTGAAGCTCGCCTCGGTCAGGGCCGGATCGCCGTTCAGTTGCCCCGCGAAGACGAAGCCCCATCTCCGTTCGGCGGCCATGACCGCGCTCTCCACGCTGCCCCCCAGCAAGAACCGTTCGGGCGGCTCGGGAGGAATAGGGGCCGCGACCGCGCCCTCGCGCGGTCCGCCCTCGAACGAGGCTTCCAGGTAGCCGCCGAGTTCGGCAAGCTGATCCGGAAAAGACGGCCAGCGCGCCGGATCGTGGCCCAGATGGAGGGCATGGGTGGAAAACGGAAACCCACCCGGCGCCTTGCCGACGCCGAGATCGACGCGACCGGGCGCCAGCGCCGAAAGGGTGTTGAACGTCTCGGCGACCTTATAGGCGTTGTAGTGCTGCAGCATGACGCCGCCCGAACCGACGCGGATCCGTGACGTTTTGGCGAGTATGTGGGCGATCAGCACCTCGGGCGCCGAACTGGCCAGCACCTGCATTCCATGGTGCTCGGCGAGCCAGAAACGGTGGTATCCCAGCCGCTCCGCCAGCTGCGCCATGGCGGCCGTTCGCGCCACCGCCGTGGCCGCGGTCTCGCCCTTCTGCAGCGGGCTCTTGTCCAACAGGCTGAGTTTATAGGCCAAACTGACCGCCGCTTGCGAGCCGCCGGCTCTCCAGTGGCGCCTTGAAACCACATCAAGGCGGGGGGGTAAAGCGGGGGTCGCGGAACACCGGCGCCGTGAGCGCGGTCGCGCGCCGACTCCTGCCCGAGCCCATCGATATTTCGCGAGCCCAGACGCGGGGGGGCTGATAGGCGCGCCGCCCCGTCTGGCGAGCGACTTTACGTCGGAGCGGCGCTAACGGCGCCGGTCACGGCCTTAGTCCAGAATGAGAGGACCGCCGCCCAGATAGGCGTCGAGCCGTTCGCTGGCGGCGCTCCGCGACGGCGGATGGAAGACGAGGGGCCGCGTGGCCGCGACGAGATAGGCGATCTCGGGCGACTCGATGAACGCCATGCCGCCGCGAAGTTCGAACGCCAGGGACGCGGCGCGGTCGATCGCGGCCTGGGCGGCGTAACGCACCATGAGCATGCGGGCGAGTTCGTCGTTGCCGCGTTCGCCTTCCCCCATCGCGCGGGCTATGCCCTCAAGGGCGGCCATGGCGCTTTCGAGTTCCGTGGCCATCGCGACCCTGCCGGACGCCGCGCCGCCGCGCGCCGCCAGCACACGCTCGGCCAGACCGCTGGCGATGCCGATGTAGGCGGCCGTGATCATGAGTTCGAACCACAGAAACCCGCCGTCCTGCACCGGATTGCTGCGCCCCGGGCCGCCCAAGGGGAAAAAGTCCTCCTCCGACACCACGACGTTGTTCAGCACCACCTCGTCGCTTTCGGCCCCCGCAAGGATCGGACTGTTCCAGAACGGCCGCCGCTCCAGGCCAGGCGCATTGGCGGGGACGACGACAACCGCCAGTTCCGCGTCCATGCCGGCAAGCGCCGGCGTGCTGGCCGTGAACAGGTCCATCGATTGCGAGAGGCTGCACGGGCGCTTGCTGCCGTTCAGCACGACTCCGTCGGGCCCTTGTTCGAGCCTGAGCGCCGAGGTCTGAATGCTCACGCCCGTCCGCCCCTCGGCGAAGCCCGAGGCGACATAGAGATTTTCACCGGCGATCAGGCCCAACAGGTCGCTTTCGGGGCCCGGCTCGCCAGGCGGGGTAACCTCCAAAATCGTGGCGATGGTGAAGTGGTGCATGTTGGTGGCGATGGCGAGGGAGGGCGCCCGGGCGGCGATGGCGCGCTGAGCGCGCGCCGCCTGAAGCGGCGAGGCGCCGCGCCCTCCGAGCCTCTCCGGGATCAGAAGACCGGGACCACCGAGGCGGCGGAATTCGGCGAAAGCGGGGTTCCCGCGCCGCTCCATATCCAGCAGCGGTATCGCCGCCAGGGCGTCGTCAAGGCCTGGCAGAACGCTGTCGAGGGCCGCGCGCTCCCGCGTGAGAAAGCCCATATCGCCTCCTTAGGTTGTTGAGTTCCGCCGCGTTGAACGCGCGCCATGTTGACCGGTACGACGATGGGCGCCAGGAATTTCTGGTGCATCAGGTTAGCCCAGACATCGCCCTTTGGGTGAACAACCTGAGAAAGACCTACAAGGATGTTGTCGCCGTAAAGTCGGTCGACCTTGAGGTGCGACGTGGCGAGTGCTTCGCCCTGCTGGGCCCGAATGGGGCCGGCAAGACCACAACCCTGGAGGTTTGCGAGGGGCTGACCAAGCCGGACCGCGGCGATGTGGTCGTGTTGGGCATGAGGTGGGCGAAGAACGCCCGCGAGCTTCGCCAGCGGATAGGATTGCAGCTCCAGGCGACGCAGTTCGCCGACAAGCTCAGTGTCATCGAGACCGCGCGCCTGTTCCGCAGTTTTTTCCGCAAAGGACCGCAGCCCGACGACATGATCGCCATGGTGCAGCTCGAGACGAAGCGCGAGGCCTGGGTGCGCGACCTGTCGGGCGGCCAGAAACAGCGCCTGGCCCTGGCCTGCGCCCTGGCGGGCGATCCGGACCTGCTGTTTCTTGACGAGCCGACCAGCGGTCTGGACCCGCAGTCGCGGCGCAGCCTCTGGGATCTGATCCGGCGGCTCAAGGGCGCGGGCCGGACGATCCTGCTGACCACGCACTACATGAGCGAGGCCGAAGAGCTGTGCGACCAGGTGGCGATCATGGACGGGGGAACCATCATCGCCCGCGGCTCGCCGCGCGAACTGACCGCGTCGGTGGGCGGCGAACACATCATCGAGCTGACCGCGGCGCCCGGGTCGGCGCCCATCGCCGGCGCCCGCCTGCAAAGCCTCCCGGGCGTCGAGGGCCTCAGCGAGGAGGCTGGATCGGTTCGACTGAAGGTTCGCGAACCTCACCTTACCGCGCCGGCGGTGCTTGAAGCGCTGAACCGGCATGGCGTGCTGGTGAGCCGCTTTGAGACCCATTCCGCGACGCTTGAGGACGTCTATGTCGCGCTTACCGGTCGGCAGGTGCGCGATGGCTAACCTTCGCGAGGGCCTCGCCCCATTGGTCCAGCTGACCCTGACGCGGTTCCGGGAATTCTATCGCGAGCCGGAGTCGATCTTCTGGGTGGTGGTGTTTCCCATCATCCTGGCCGCGGGTCTGGGCCTGGCCTTTCCCGGCGCGCAGCCGCCGCTCAGGGTTTCGGCCACACAGCCCGCCATCGCCTCCGCGCTGAGCGGCGATCGGCGGTTGGAGGTGCGTACGACGCCCGTCGCGCAGGCTGAGGCGGCTCTTAAGGCGGGCAAGACCGTCCTGATCGCCCAGCCCCGGCCGGGCGGAGGGGTGCTCTTTCGTTATGACGCGGCCAACGCCGACGGTCGGACCGCCCGGCTGCTGGCCGACCGGGCCCTGCAACGGGCGGCCGGTCAGACCGACCCCGTGCCCACCTCGGACCGCGCGATCGCGGAGCCCGGAGGCCGGTATATCGATTTCGTGACTCCCGGCCTGATGGGCCTGACGCTGATCACCAGCGCGGTGTGGGGTGTCGGCTACACGATCGTCGACATTCGACGACGGCATCTGCTCAAGCAGCTTGTCGGCTCGCCCATGCCGCGCTGGGCGTTTCTCGCCTCGTTCGTCATCTACCGACTGACGATGATGTTCCTGGAGGCGGGAACGGTGCTGGTCTTTGGGGTCGCGGCGTTCGGCGTGCCACTGCGCGGCTCTTTTCTGGCTCTGGGACTATGCTGCGTGATGACCACGCTGGCCTGCACGGCGCTCGGGCTGCTGATCGCCTCGCGGGTGCGCACCAACGAAGCCGTCACGGGGCTGACCAATCTGGTCGTCATGCCGATGTGGATCGTCTCGGGCGTGTTTTTCTCCGCCCAGCGCTTTCCCGAATGGGCGCAGCCGGCGATCAGGTATCTGCCTCTGACCGCCGCGATCGACGGACTGAGGGCGAACATGCTGGACGGCGCCGGCGTGGCGGCGATCCTGCCGCAACTTGGCGTGCTTGCCGCATGGGCGGCGATCTGTTTCGCGGGTGCGCTCGCGCTGTTCCGGTGGCGGTGAGAGACACTCCGCGGCGCGGAAGGTTTTCATTTCAAATTTGAAATCCGCAGCTTGTCGGCGCCGACCTCATTGTCTAGGATCGCCTTTATTGGATCCTGTGTGAAGGGCGCAGACGATCCCGGTCAACCGCGGTGGGCATGGGAATCTTATGATCCGTCGCGCACCGTGTGACCTGCCGTGATGAGCGCGTCGATGGCGAGGTCGAGCGCCGCCGCCTTCACCAGGAAGAAATCCGTCTCCCATGTGGAGAACAGGAACAGGCTGACGCCCCTCGCGGCCAAGGCGCCCGAGGCCGCGGCGACCACCCCCAACGACGTCAGTTCAAACGGCCCGACGATCTCGAAACAGCGGAACCCCGCTTCGGATTCGACTCCGGGCGGAACCAAATCCTGCCGACAGGCGATCGTCAGGCCGTGCCGCGATCGCACCATGGCGACGAATTCGCCCTGGGCCCACGTCGGCAAATCGCTGCCCGGCGCCAGGCGCGCCAGGGCGTACAGACCCTCGCTCAACATCACTTCAAGTCGCGGCGTCACGCGGGTGACATACGGGACGCCTATCGCGGCGGGCAAGACTGGGGTTTCCCCTCAACCATCGTTCAACGACAGCGCGGGACGCACCCCATGAACGCCTTGACCAGTTTTCCCGCCGACGCAGGATCCCGCGCCGGCGCCGGCGTTGCGGGAACGCCGATCGAGGATTGGGTGTCGGCGGCGATTGAGGCGGCCCCCAACCGGCAGCGGTTGCAGCGTCAGGTCGACGCGATCGAAGGCCCGACAAGCCTTGTCCGCTTTCTGCATCGCTTCGTGCTGTTCAATGACGCGCTGGCCGCGCGCGTCCCGTTCGTGGCCGGCCTCATCCACCTGACCCCCGACATCTTCCTTGAGCCGGCGGAGGGCGTGGCGTTCTGCCGGCAGGCGAATGCCCGGGTCGCGGCCTATGTGGCCGAAGCCGCAAGCGACGAATACCGCGTCGACGCCGATCAGTTCGACGTTCACCAGCTCCTCTCGCAGAACTTCCTCAATGGCGCGCTGGGCTTCCTGGGCGTGGACCGCGGTCGCTTCGACCGGGACCACCCCCTGCCGACCGTCCTCCACGACATCATCGACGAGGCGCGCTCAAAGTTTTTGACCGAGCGGTCCGACCGGGCGATTTTCCGGGCGCTTGGGTTCCACGTGGGCCTCGAATTCTTCGCGCATCAGGAATTCAACCTGGTCGACAGCTGGCTGCGGACCTCGAACCCTGCCCTCGTCGCGGCCCTGCGTGTCGGGCGCGGCAAGGGGTGTGACTACGATTGGCTGGCGATCCATACGGTCGTCGAGATCGGCCACTATCGCGCGGGGCTGGAGGCGCTGAAGACGGCCCTGCTGTTCTATCACGATCCGGAGCAACGGCCGGCGATGGCCGAGCTGATCAAGGAAGGCTTCAACGCGTTCGTCGACCTGCAGTCGCGGTACTACGACGCGATTCTTTGCGACACCCTTTGATGGCTACGGTCAGCCGCTGAGATGAGAGGCGAGACGATCGAGCCGCGGGAGATCGTGCTAGGGGCGGAACCCCTGAGCCTTGACGACGTTGTGCGCGTCGCCCGCCTGGATGCGTCGGTCGCCCCGCTGGATGGGGAAACCCACCGGCGGCTGGAGGCGACCGCTTCGTGGGTGGCGCACACCGTCGGGGAGATCCTGACCGAACGCAATCCCGGTGAGCGCGCCATGGCCTTCTATGGGATCAACACCGGCTTTGGCGCCCTGGCCGGACGAACGGCGCTCGACAGCGCCTATCTGATAAAGGCCCTGGGCCGTAACCTCATCGCCAGTCACACCGTGGGCGTCGGTCGATGGTTCGACCCGCCGATCGTGCGCGCGGCGATGCTGATCCGCGCTCAATCACTCGCCCAGGGATATTCGGGGGTGCGGCCGGTGATCGTCGAGACGTTGCGGCGAATGCTCAACGCGGGGGTCTACCCCGCTATTCCAGAACAGGGATCGCTCGGCGCCAGCGGCGACCTGGCCCCCCTCGCCCACCTCGTGCTCACTCTGTGCGCGCCGCCCCGCGCGGAGACACCCGCCGAGGATCTCGAACAGGACGTAACGGACGGCGAGGTGTTCCTGAAGATCGGATCATACGCCGGCGCGGAGGGCTTGAGCCTGCACTTGACCGAGAACCCGATCACCGGCGAGCAGACGCTGTGGCGACGGGGAACCGGCGCGGAAGCCATGGCGCCAATCGGCGGTAAGATCGAGCTTGAGGCCAAGGAGGCCTTGGCCCTGGCGAACGGATCGACGTTCTCCTCGGCCATCGCCGCGCTGACGCTTTTCGACGCCCGCAACCTGCTGGATCACGCGGCGCTGGTCGTGGCGATGACCCTGGAAGGCATTCGAGGCTTCCGCGACCCCTTTCTGCCCCACCCCCATGTCGTCCGAGGACACGAAGCCGCGGGACGGTTCGCGGCCGATGTCCTGTCATATGTCGAAGGTAGTCAGCTTCTCGATCCCGGCCACCTGGACGCCAACCCGATGCGCGTGCCGCCTCAGGACCCCTACTCGGTGCGATGCGCCCCTCAGGTCCACGGCGCGATCGCCGACACGATGGATCTGGTCCAGCGCTGGGTGGAGATGGACATCAACGCGGTCACCGACAATCCATTGATTTTTCTAGACCTTCCCAGATCCTACAAGACGATTTCGGGCGGCAACTTCCACGGCGAGCCGATCGCCCTGGCGATGGACTTTCTGACTATCGCCCTGACGGAAATGGGCAGCATGTCGGACAGACGCATGTTCATGATGAACGACTACCATTGCGCGAAGGCCTACGAACAAGGGGACGGCGGACCGCGCGCGGCCCATGGCCTGCCCAGCTTCCTGGTCGACCCTCCGGGCGGCCTCGAGGGCCTCGACACCGGGCTTATGATGCTGCAGGCGACCGCCGCGTCGCTGGTGTCGGACTGCAAGGTCCTTTCGCACCCGGACTCGGTCGATTCCATCCCAAGCTCGGGCAACCAGGAAGACCATGTCAGCATGAGCCTCAATGCGGCGCGCCATGCCCGGGAGGTGGTGGCGAACATAGAGCAGGTGCTGGCGCTGGAATTCGTGTGCGCGGCCCAGGCCATCTATCTGCAACAGTCCAAGACGGGCGCCGGCGACCTGCGCCTGGGGGCAGGGACGGGCGCCGCGTACGCGGTGCTGCGCGCCGCGGGCCTCGAACCGCTGAAGCGGGACCGGGTTCAGTTCCCGGACATCCGCAAAGTGGTCGGTTTGGTGCGAGGGGGCGCGCTGGTGGACGCCGCGAAAAAAGCCGCCGGTTCCGTCGGACCTGGCGGAGGGTCGGACCCATGCTGAGCGCGATGCTCAAATCGGCGGCGACGGCTCACCCCGGAAAAACAGCGATCGTTTGCGGCAAAGACCGCATCAGTTGGGGCGAACTGGCCTCGCGGGTGGCGCGATGCGCCTCGGGACTGCGGGGGCTGGGCCTAGGCCCGGGGGGCTGCGTGGCGGCGGCGCTGGTCAACGGCCCCGAGTTTGTCGTCGCGTTTCTGGCGACCGCAAGACTGGGCGCGATCTTTCTCCCGCTGAACCCGCAATACACCGACGCCGAGCTGCTTCGCCTCCTTGAGGACGGAGAGGCGCAAGTCCTCATTGCCAGCCGCGCGGCCTTGCCTGCCTGCCGGGCGATCGTGGAGGGACCACGCCCGATGCCCTTGGTCGTCGCCGGCGCCGAAGGGCTCGGACACATCGACTTTTCCGCTCTTTCAGGTCCGACGTTGGACTTCGCCGCGACGGAACCCCAGGCGGGACGCGCCCTCTACCTCTATACCTCGGGTTCGACCGACACCTTCAAGCGGGTCTGCTGCACCCAGGAAAATCTCTACCATGAGGCGGCGAACTTCGTGGAAACCGTCGGCCTGACGCGGGAGGACACGGTGCTCTGCACGATCCCTTTGTTTCACTCCTATGGGATCGGCAATTGCCTGCTCGATGCGCTGTACCTTGGCGCAACCCTGGTGATCCTTGGCGATGGCCAGCCCGGCGGGGCGGGCGGCGGGGTCCCGTTCGTGAACCAATGCGGACACCTGGCCGATCTGCTCCAGCGCGAAGCGGTGCGTTTCTATCCCGGAGTGCCGTACCAGTTCTCGATGCTCGCCGGATTGCCCGAAAGCTTCCCGATAGACTTCAGCGGCGTGAAGCTTTGCATTTCCTCAAGCGACGTTCTCCCCCGCCGGACATTTGACCGGTTCCTAGGGCGCTTCGGCCAGCCCATTCGATCGCTCTACGGATCCACCGAGGCGGGATCGATCGCGATCGATTGCGCGCCCAAAGCGCAGCTGGCGTTCGGAACACTCGGGCGCCCGTTACAGAACGTCACCGTCGAAATCCGCGGCCCCGCGGGCGACGTGCTGCCCCCTGGCGAGGAGGGCGAGATCTGGGTCAGCAGCGCCACCCTGCCGCCCGGCGGCTACGACAACCGCGCCGAACTCAGCGCGGAGGTATTCCGGGACGGGTTCTATCGGTCCGGCGACCTTGGCTGGCTCGGCGACGACGGACGGCTGGTGATGACGGGGCGAAAGCAGGGACTGGTCGACATCGCCGGTTACAAGGTCGACATCACCGAGGTCGAGGAAGTGCTCCTCGATTGTCCCGGCGTCGAAGAGGCCGCGGCCCTGGGCGTCACGGTCGAGACGATGGGACCGATGATCAAGGCGGCCGTGGTCGCGCGGGACGGTTGGCGCGAGGCGCAGATCCGGGCCTTCTGTCGCGAGCGGCTGACCTTCGTGAAGGTGCCGCGGATCATCGAGATTCGGGACTCTCTGCCCAGAAGCTCAACCGGGAAAGTGATGAAGAGCGAGTTGGCGGACGTCAGCCACTATCTGGCGCGCATCCGGGACGAGCGAACCCTTCGCTCCCTAAGGCAAATGGCGACGGCCGGCCCCGAGCCTCGGCGAAGAGCGTTGCGCAGCCTGGTGCAGAGTCAAGCCGCCGCGGTGCTCGGGCGATCGCCGGGCGAGGTCGAGGTCGATCGCGGTTTCACCGACCTTGGCATGGATTCCTTCGCCTCGATCGAGCTGCGCGCGCGGCTGGAATACCTGTTCGGGCGACCCCTGCCAGAGACGATGACCTTTGATCACCCGACCGTCGCGGCGGTGGTCGATTTCCTGCTGGAAGGCGACGCAGGCCTGGCCGGCGCACATTTGACGGGTGAGGAGCGAGTTTTGCGATGACCCATGCAGTCAAGGAACCGATCGCCGTGGTCGGGATGGCCTGCCGCTTCCCAGGGGGCGACACCCCCGACAGGTTCTGGGACTTTCTCGCCCGCGGCGGCGATGCGGTCACCGAGATCCCGTCCGAGCGCTGGAACGTGGACGACTATTACGATCCCGACCCCGAAGCGAAGGGCAAGATGTACACGCGCTGGGGCGCGTTCATCCCCGATTTCGACCAGTTCAGCGCCGGGTTCTTCGGCATTTCGCCTCGCGAGGCTCAGTTCATGGACCCGCAACAGCGTCAGTTGCTGGAGGTGCACTGGGAGGCGCTTGAAAGCGCGGGCATCGCGCCGCAGCGACTGTCGCAGCAGCAGGTGGGTGTTTTCGTCGGCATGGGGACCACCGACTACGGAGACCTGCAGGCCGCGCTTGGGGCAATGGGCGCGGACGCCTATAACGGCACGGGCGGATCTCACGCCGCGGCTGCGGGCCGACTGTCGTACCTGCTGGGCGTCCGCGGACCTTCGCTGGCGGTCGACACGGCCTGTTCGTCGTCCCTGGTCTCGGTGCATCTGGCGATGATGAGCCTGCGCGGCGGCGAGAGCGACATCGCCCTGGCTTCCGGGGTCAATCTCAACTTCGCGCCGGACGTATTCATCGGCCTCTGCAAGGCGCGCATGCTGTCGCCGGACGGCCACTGCAAGACCTTTGACGCACGCGCCAACGGCTATGTGCGCGGCGAAGGCTGCGGCGTGCTGGTCCTCAAACGGCTGTCGGACGCGCTGGCGGACGGCGACCACATCTTCGCTCTGCTTCGTGGGAGCGCAACCAACCATAACGGTCGTTCCAGCGGGTTGACGGTGCCGAGCGGCCCGGCCCAGCAGGAAGTCATCCGCACCGCCCTACGCAACGGCGGCGTCGAGGCGTCCGAGGTCGGCTATCTGGAAGCCCATGGCACGGGAACCGCGGTCGGCGATCCGATCGAGGCCGGCGCCTTGGGGGCGGTGTTCGCCGGTCGAGAGTCCCCGCTGCTGGTGGGCTCGGTCAAGACCAATTGCGGCCACCTGGAGTGGGCCGCCGGGGTGTGCGGCCTGATCAAGGCGATCCTGTCGATGGACCGAGGCGTGATTCCCGCCAATCTCCATTTTGAGCAGCCGAACCCCATGATCCCCTGGGACCGGCTGCCGATCCGCGTCGTCGCGCAAACCACGACCTGGCCGGAGGGGCGGCGGATCTGCGGGGTCAGCTCTTTTGGATTCGGTGGGACCAACGCCCATGTGGTGGTGGAGCAGGCGCTCGTGCGCGCCGAGCCCCCGCGGGGCGTCGACCGCCCCCTGCATCTGCTGGCGCTCTCGGCCAAATCCGAAGCGGCGCTACGGGATCTGGCCGACCGAATGGCCGAGGCGGCGGACCGACTGCCGGCGGAGGCCCTGGCGGATCTCTGCTATTCGGCCAACACCGGTCGCTCTGGTTTCGACCACCGGCTGGCCGTGACGGCTTCGGCTTCGGCCGACCTCGCCGCCAATCTTCGCGGGTTCTCAGGGCGCGTGTCGGCCCCGTCCGCCAAGAGCGGACGCGAACCCCAGGAGCGGCCGCTGCTGGCGATGATGTTCACGGGCCAGGGCTCGCAGCGCCCGGACATGGGTCGCGCGCTGTTTGAGACGCAGCCGGTGTTCCGCGGCGCGCTGGAGGCGTGCGACGCCCTGCTGGCTGATTTGGCGCCCCTGCGGTTGCTCGACGTGCTCTATGGCGGCGCGCGGGGCGAAGGCGGCGGCGCGGCGATCGACGAAACCGCCTACACCCAGCCGGCGCTGTTCGCCGTGGAGTACGCCCTGGCGCAGATGTGGCGCTCCTGGGGCGTCGAGCCGGACGTCGTGCTTGGCCACAGTGTCGGCGAGTACGTCGCCGCCTGCCTCGCCGGGGTCTTCGACCTTGGCGACGCCATGAAGCTGATCGCCGCCCGCGGGGCCCTGATGCAAGCGCTGCCCCGCAACGGCGCCATGTTGGCGGTGAGGGCGCCGGAGTCCCGTATCGCGCCGATGCTGGCGCCATACAGCGACCGGGTGTCGCTGGCGGCGGTGAACGGTCCCAACGACATCGTGGTGTCGGGCGAAGGGTTGGCCGTCGAAGCCATCGCCGCGGGGCTCGCCGCGCAGGAGATTCCTTGCCGAGCCCTCAACGTATCCCACGCCTTCCATTCGCCCCTGATGGAGCCGATGCTGGCGCAGTTCGCCGCCGTCGCCGAAACGGTGACCTATCGACCGCCATCGCTGTCGGTGATCTCCAACGTAACGGGCCAGGAGGCCGGCGAGGAGATCGCGTCAGCGGATTATTGGGTGCGGCACGTGCGCGGTGCGGTTCGCTTCGCGGAGTCGATCGCTACGGCGGCCGAGATGGGCTGCGGCGTATTCGTCGAAGCCGGCCCGCAACCGGTGCTGTGCGGCCTGGGCCGTGACTGTCTGCCGGGGAACGACGGCCTTTGGCTGCCGAGCCTGCGCGCGCGCCGGGACGATTGGACACAGCTGTTGGACAGCCTTGCGGAGCTATGGGCGCACGGCGGCGAGATCGACTGGGCGGGGTTTGATCAAGGCCTGACCCGGCGCAGGCTGCCCCTGCCCACCTATCCATTCGAGCGGCAACGCTTCTGGTTTCCCGGTGGGACGGCCGGCGCGCCACGGCTGGCCGCGAGTCTGCGGCCACTGGTCGAGACCCTGTCGCGATCGCCCCTTGTGAAGGAGACGGTGGTCTCCACGACCCTCGGGATCGTCGCGCAGCCCTATCTGGCGGACCATCGGGTGCACAATCAGGTGGTGGCGCCCGGCGCAACCTACCTATCGATGCTGGCCAGCGCCGGGGAGGTGCTGGATTGGCCCACCTGCCGCCTGGAGGACATCTACTTTCTGGCCCCCTTGATCCTGAACGAGCGGGAGGGCCGCCAGGTGCAGGCGGTGCTGACGCCGCTGGAGGGCGAGGACGGCGCCTCATCGGCGCAAGGGGTGCAGATCGCCGCCTTGGCCGTCGAAGCGTCGGGTGAACCCATGGCGCGTCTGCTGACCGGGAAAATGCGCCCGCCGGGGCCGCCGCCGGAAAAGGGTCCCGATCTGGCTACGCTGCAGGGCCGTTGCCGCGAGCCCTTCGACGCCGAGCGGCTATACGAGATCATCGACGCGAGCGGCGTGAACGTGAAGTCGAGTTTCCGATGGGTGGACCGGCTGTGGATCGGCCAGGACGAGGCTTTGGCCGAGCTGAGACTGCCCGAGGCCGTCGGCTCGATCGACGGCTACCGGATCCATCCGGCGCTGCTGGATGCGGGCTTTCAGGTCGCCGGCGTCCTGCTTGACGAGGACGAACAGACCGAGACCTTCCTGCCCTTCGCGGTGAGGGCGATGCAGGTGGAGCGGACCGCCAGCGGGTCGAGCTGGTGGTGCCACGCCGTGCGCACCGGACCAACCACGTGGGACATCAAATTCCTCGACGCCAGCGGCGAGACATTGGTCGCGCTCGAGGGCTTCGAGATGCGCAGGGCCCCCGCTTCGGCCTTCCTGAAGCGCCGGCTCGCCGATTGGCTCTACCGGACCGAGTGGCGCCAACACGATCTGGCGACGCCGGAACGTCCCGCGGCCAGGCCCGCGACCTGGCTGCTGCTGGACAACGGGACGTCCGTCGGATCGGCGTTGGCGGCCCGGCTGGAGGCGCGCGGCGATCGCTGCGTCGTCGCCTCAGAGGGCGACGGCTTCGCGGTCCTGGAAACCAGTGGAGCGACGCGCAGGTTCAGCGTCGACCCGGTTTCGCCCGACGATCTGCGACGCCTCGTCGAGGCCAGCGCGGAGGGCGACGGCCCACCCTGCCTGGGCGTGATCCACCTGTGGAGCCTTGGGAAGCCGGTCGATGACCGCCAAATGGCGGACCGCGCGGAGAGATTGGCGACGGGCCTGCTTCACATGCTCCAGGCGGTTATGGACTCGCCGGGAAAGCCGCGACCGATGGTGGTCACGCAACGCGCACAGGCCGTCGCGGCGGACGATGCGCCGAATTGCGAACAGGCGCCGTTGTGGGGCATGGCCCGCACGATTCTGCAGGAGTCGCCGGACCTGCACATCATCTGCGTCGACCTGGATCGCGACGCGGCCGAGGACGCTGACAAGCTGGACGCCGAACTGGAGGGCGAGCCCGAGGAGGGTCAGGTGGCCTGGCGGGGGGGCGAACGCTATGTGGCGCGCTTCGCGCGGTACCCCGAAGGGGCGCCGTCGGCGATCGAAGGCCCCTACCGCCTCCAGCTCAAGGACTACGGCTCACCCGACAACCTGCAGCTGGTTCCGATGCCGCGCCAGAAACCCGGCCGCAATCAGGTGGAAATCACGGTCAAGGCGACGGCGCTGAACTTCCGCGACGTGGTGATCTCGCTGGGCATGCTGCGGGACTACTACGAAAAGGAAATGGGCATCGAGCGCGCCCAGGACATCCCGCTGGGCTTCGACTGCGCTGGGGTGGTCTCGGCGATCGGCGAGGGGGTTGGCGATCTCGCCGTGGGCGACCAAGTCATGGCGCCCGCCGTCGGCAGCTTCGCCAGCCACGTCATCGCCTTCCGCGACGGCGTCATGCCCGTTCCCAAAGGCGTGGATTTCGCCACCGCCGCGTCACTGCCAAGCGTCTATTGGACGGCCTACCACGCGCTGCGCCAGCTCACGGGCCTCAAGCGGGGCGAACGGGTCCTGATACACGCCGCCGCCGGTGGGGTCGGCGTCGCCGCGATTCAGATCGCCCAGGCCATCGGGGCCGAGATCTTCGCCACCGCAAGCCCGGGCAAGTGGGACTATCTGCGATCGCAAGGCATCACCCATATCATGAACTCACGCACCCTTGATTTCGCTGAAGAAATCATGGCTGCGACGGGGGGCGAAGGCGTTGATGTGGTGCTCAACAGCCTTGGCGGGGCGGCGGTTGAGCGCAGCTTCTCGGTGCTTCGCGACGGTGGCCGGTTCGTGGAGATCGGCCGGCTGGAGGGCGGCGTGCCGCCGGAAGCGGCGCTGCGGCCCGATGTCGCCTATTTTACGTTCGAGCTGGGCGCGGTGATCGCCCGCGACATGGCCGCCAGCATCCAGACCGGCAAAGACATCTGCGCGATGTTCGAGACGGGGGCGGCGCAACCCCCGCCCCTGACCGTGTTTTCGATCGACCGCGCCGCCGAGGCCTACCGGTACATGCAGCAAACCCGGCACATCGGCAAATGCGTCATGACGCTCGAAGACAGCAC
>Ga0075029_100000953_pt1 | contig 16706 bp, 15 predicted proteins | sample LitLauG_LLR_2013_FD_71391 | JGI IMG/M metagenome (GOLD analysis project Ga0075029, IMG submission 71391) | Freshwater sediment microbial communities from North America - Little Laurel Run_MetaG_LLR_2013 | ecosystem: Environmental > Aquatic > Freshwater > Creek > Sediment | place: USA...
GATGTAAATCCATAGATAGAGTCGAGTGCTCCAATGACGACCGGCAAAAGCAAGTCGTTGAGACCGCCTGTGGAGTTGGCAACGGCTTCGACCTTGGTCAATTGTTCTACATAGGCAATCTGAGCGCACTTGTTTGAAAACAGGCGTTTGGCGCAGAGAAGAAAGAGTTTTTGATCGGGATCGAGATATTCGGATTTGTTGTATTCTGCCAAAGAAGAGAACATCTTCTTTTTTACGATCACGGTGGCGGTAGGTTGTTGCCACAGTGTTTTCATTTTTCTTACTTCAATATCGTTGAAAGAGGAAATAGTATAAAATCCTTTTTCCGCATATTGATTTTCCACAAATTGAGAAGAATTTTGGAAAGATGGAATATTGGTTCCATTGCTTACATTTCCCAAAAAATCATTCAATCCTTGTGTAATAGAATCTAGTGAAAACTTCATTTGTATCTTATAGTGTGGTCGAAATTTGATAACTGGGGTCGTACGAGTAATTGGATTCGTACTGAGAAGGACCCTGTGGGGAGTGCAGGAAGGGGTGGTTATTGAGTCTATATCCGCGTCGTTGTGTTACCATGAAACTAAACGTGTAGGGAATGACAAATTCCGCTTTTTCCATCACGTTAAAGTTACTAAAAAATCCTCTAAATATCCATCCCGAATAATACATCTCAATTCCAAAAGCCACATCCCCAAGCATGGAAATATTTCTGGAATTCAATTGCTGCAAATTCATCTGATCCGCAGCTCCTGTTACATCCTGAACAAGATTGGACACCACACCAAAATCAGCGCCGACCTGTTGACCAATGTAGTTGCTTACTTGCGACACAAGATTTTGATTGTTTGCGGCATTGATTGCCATGGCTGTTGGATCGAACAGATACTGCTCCGCCCTATAAATCTCATAAAGGACGTTGATGCCCTCAATGCCTGAGCTTCCGGTTGTGCCGCCGCAGGTGAGTTCGGGGAGTTCTTCTCCGTAGTAGCCGATCGAGTATCCGCCCTTGGTTCTTTCGGGGGTGATGATTTTCTTGTACCGATAATCGATAGATTCTGGATTGACGAACATATTGATCGTTCCAACAGAAGGAACGAAAAAGGAAATGATGTTGCGCTTCAATGCCATTTGACGATCGGCTTGAACGTTCATAAAAGGCAGAGGATTGCTCACATTGGTTGTCGCCATGGTTTAATGCCAAGCTAATGGTATTGTATCATGGCATATTTTGTTCACGATTTTGCAGGAATCAAACGAGCCGACGATGTGGGTGACGGAACTTCCATCACATTGGAATGGTTTACGCCCTATCCCACCATCCCCACCAACAAAGTTGCCATCCATATCTATTTTTCAGAAAATAGAGATACCTTGTATTTCGAGGGCGTCAAATATGTCTACTTCGGAACCGATACCTCCGTCACCCTCTCCGGATTTACACCGGGCGAGCTGATGTACTTCGCTATCCGCGCTTTTGAATACAATCCTACCACTCTTGATTTTACCACCTTTCCTGTTGTTCAACCGAACGTCACCTACATCCCCCAATCCCTTCTCGCCTCCAATATCACCGCAACCGCTCTTGCCATTCCCTTGGTCGATGCCTCCGAATTTCCCGCAACCGGCATCATCCTGATTGGATCCGAGCTCATTCATTACGAAACCAAAACTGGTAATACGCTCAATTGCGCAAGCCTCAATGATCGGGGCTACCAAAACACCGTCCCTCGACCTCACTCTGTGGATGGGACCGATACATCATTGACCTTTCTCTTTTATCGACAAGGCGCGTCACTGTATTTGGGACCCGATGAAACCAACTATGACAAAGATGTCATGGTGGAGATTCGATACGATTATCCGAACTTCCCTGGCAATGCGACCGGCTACAGTCAGGTGACGGAAGACATTGTGGATGTAGATTTGAGCAATTCGGATGCCATGAACATTGGATTTCCGATGTACGACTATGCCGGCTATCATCGTCAAGATCCCAACATGCTCATTAAAGGAGAGTGTTTGGGAACTTACCAGGGTGGAGAGATGTATTGTCAGGACGATGACAATGGGGTAGGTCGTGTGATTCGTGGTGTTTCTTTGCAAGACCGAAACAACCAGCGTCAAGAGATGCTGTTGCGCAGTACGGGAGTTCCCACGGCTTTGCTTCAGAGGCAGATGACGGGGATTCGATGCAAGTGTATGATTTTGCATCAGGAAGCTCCGGGAGCGATGTGTGAGATTTGTGTGGGAACGGGATTTGTCCATGGATGGGTTCAGTATTTCAACCCACGCAATTCCGATGGTCGTTTGCTGATTCGTTATTCTCCTTACGATGATTTGGTGAAGCAAGACGAGGGTGGTTTTGATCCAGAAATCTCAACCGATTGCTGGTCCTTGACGGTTCCCACGATTAAGCCTCGTGATTTGCTGGTCAAATACGACAAATACACGGATCAGGAAGAGTTTCGCTACGAGGTGACGGGAGTTACGCGAAACAATACGATGATTGGTCTTGAGGGAATGCAAAAACTCAAGATTGTTCGTGTCAGAAAGACCGATCACGTCTACAAAATCAAAGTCTTTGGAGATACGGCAACCATGCCACAATGGTTGAATCTCGGTCCGATGGCGCCTGTGCCGGGTGGAGTGTTGCCGACCAATCTTGCGAACCATCTTCATCAGATTCGCAAAAACGAGAGCAATAGTATGAATTGGATTCAAAACTCCACAGTATCTGCGGGTCACAACCATGAGATTTTGGTCTTGAACGGTGTTTTGACTGTCGTTCCCATCCTCAATCATACGCATTCAATTGCATTCTGAGAAACAACAAGCCTTTGGGATTTAAATGAGTCAGTACCCCTCATCGATTGATGACAATTCGAGTTTGCCTATTGTTACACAAGACGTTACGGAACAAGGTGCCGATGCCATCAATGCCGCTCACGATGCTATTTTGGCAATTGAAGAAACCCTCGGGCTCAATCCCCAAGGCAATGTAACCGACGTTGCCACGCGCATCGGCGGCGTTATCGATGTCAATGGAAATCTTCAATCCTCCGCCCTCTCGGGTCTTGGACTTGTTACCCTCCCCATTACCGATGCCCAAGTCTCTCCCAGCGCCGCCATTGCGGAAAGCAAGATCGCTCTTACGTATCCTACGACTGTGCTGCAAAGCAACATTAGCTCTCTTCAATCCAATCTCACCGGTGTCAACAACTGGATCACCATCAATGGAAACCGCGTTGTCGCTCACCTCACCCTCACTCACGGCACCACCGCTCGACACTACGCTTCCAACATCGATGCGGATTTGTATGCCAACACGCCGTACCTCTCCTCTGCCAACATCCCACTCAATCTCAGCCTAACGGACCTCAATACGTTTCTTTCTGAGATTAACAACCTCCTCAATATGCACCAATTCGCTGACGGCACCGCCGCCAATGGATTGCCCTCCACCTACACGCCCTTTGTTGGAAACATCAAAGCCTTTGGCGGTGGCACCTTCTCCAATGCCTATGCTCACACCGCAAGCGGCGTGTACGTCAATACCGATGGTTTTATCAGCATCACCAACACCAATCCCGATCTTCAATCGGTTTTGAATTTTGTTGATACGCAAAACTACCTCGTTACCGGTTCCAAGTTCCAAAACTTCAACTCCCCAGGCATCTCTCGCAAAACCCGCTCCACAAATCTTGAAATTCCTTCGGTTGCAACGTCCGGCAGTGATGGAACTCTTAGCGTGACAGGCTCGGGAGCCAATGTTGTTGCCACCCTCACCTCTCCTACTCTTTCTACAACGCTGATTACGCCGGGCACAACGTCCATTGTGATTTCTGGCGCTTCTCTTCCCGCCAACAACGGGACCTTCAGCATTCTTTCTACTGTAACCAATTCGGTTTCGTACAGCAATCCATATGCGGCGGCGGGTTCGGTTTCTTGGTCCATTAGTACCAACAATCCGTATTATGGCTACAACGATATCGTGCTGCATCTTGTCAGCGGATCTGCGGTGGTGACCAATCTTTCCACTTCCGGTCCTGTGGATGATTACCAGACAGGCGATGATGTTGTTGTGATTAAGCCTTCTGTATCGGAAGTGTATCCCTTCCAAATCGATGCCGAGTTTGCCAACGTTCGTCCTGGGATGGCGTGTATTGTTACCTACTCCACCAGCATTTCTCAATCTGGAGTTGCGACCACAACCACCTCCGTCAGCATTCGTGCTTTGATTCGTGAGATTCGTGTGGAAAGTGGAACGCCAAACAATTACTACATTCGTTTGGACAAAAAGAACTACGCGGCAACCGGCACCACCGTTTCTGGCGGTGTTACCACAACCGTGGTTGCCTCGGTGTTCATTTGCCGCATCAATTACTCCATGAACAAATCGGGTGTTCTGGGCTTGTCCGCTGTCAATGTGGGCGCAAGCATTCAGCCAAGTCTTTTGGTGAACAATCCGAGTGGCGCTTTTGTATTGGGTCAGGACTTCAATGCGAGTTTGTTGGATGATTCGCACTACATGCTCTATCTTGCCTTCTATCCGGTGTGGGGATCGACGGAGCATCACATTGTGGCGGTGGATGTAACCGCCAGCCCCGATGGAACGGGTGCTTTGGGAACTACACCGGGTCTTTATACCCAAGATGGAATTGTCAACAACATCAATTACGCGCTGCGACAAAAAGGAGTGAACAGTCGTTTTGTTGCGTACAAGTACGAGCGTGAGATTGGGATCATGTTGATGGATTCCTACGATGGGGCGAGTTTCTCTATTGTGGGTGGGGTTGTGGATACGACGGGTATTTACAACAAGGCAACATCTCAGAGTACGTATCCGAACAATGTGGTGGATTTGTTTGGCAGCACGACGGTGAGTGAAGGTCAGGATGCGTTTGGATTTGGACCTCGCGGAGCGAATGTGGCGTGTCCGGCTCCGGGTGTTGTCTTTAGCAATGCGGCGGCGGCATTTGCGGCTCCGGTGCATATCATTGCGCCGCATCACAAGAATTACTACTACCCGAATTTGACTGAGACAGAGAATCTGTATGGGTATGGGAGCAATCAGACGTTGGTCGTTCCGACGGTGTTGACCTCGGGATCGTTTTGGGATGCGGTGGTGATGTCGCAGACCTACATTGGCGGAGTTTTTCGAACCACGTACCGTGTGTTTGCGGATTTGGACGAAGCCAATCTTCAGGTTGGAAAAACGATGGTGGTTTTGGGTCGTCCGAAGTTTGGAACAACGACCAATTACAATGCCAACAACTTTGGTCGCTTTGTCATTTCCAATATTTTGGAAAACTGCACGGGTCAAAACTACACGGACATTCAGGTATACGATGCCAGTGTGAATTATTTTGGAGAAACGCCCAAGGCATCGCTGGGTTCATCTGCTGTGGATTTGGATTTCTACAGTCCGCCGGGTGGAAACAATCAAGTGGCTCCGGGTGGAACGGGAGTGAACGATGCGTATACGGTGAGATTGTATTTCTCAGCGGATTCCATTGGATTTAATAAGGAGAATCTAGAGGACAGTTCGATTGAGACTCCGTTTGAGCGCTATTTTGAAGCGTATGTGGATCAGAGTGGTAAATCGTTTGTTCAGGAGCGTGCGCGGAAGATTCTGCCTTCGGGTACGGAAACCTATCGAACCATCAATGGAACGACGTTTGCGACATTCCCGAATGCGGATTACATTTCCATTATGTCGGTGAGCAAAAAGCTGACGGGATTTGTTCGTGGAACATCGAATGTGATTACGTTGGTAATCACATCGTACAGCGGTGGAATCTACACAGGCTTTTTGTGCAGTTATGTGTACGGCACGCCTGGAACGATGACGCGCAAGGGTCCTGTAACGTCGGGTAAGGTTGGAGTGATTTCTCGCTTCTACAACGACACCTTTGAAGACTACATTGATTTTCTGTTGCCGTTGAATCATGCGGGTCTTTCGATTACGTACACCGGTGGATTTGCGCCGGTGGATATTGAATTGTTCCCCTCCTTCCAAGACAACCAAGAATTGGTCTATGTGGGCTCGTGTGATTATTTGGACAACACCAAGGTGATTCAAAACGTCCAGGACGGAAGAAGCTTTGGAGTTGTTTCGCAGGAGGATTTCAACAAAGACGCTTTGGATTACATTGCGCAATACGAAGCGTACACGCATTGCAATGGGATCATTCGTGGATTTGACATTGACATGGATGTTTCTCCGGTTGGGGGTGGAACATCGGCATTGACCGAGCTGCGGATTAAGGGTGGAGTGGTTGCGATTGATGGGAAGATCATTGTGGTCAACGATCAGGTGATTTCTCCAAAGACGTTGACGGCGACCAGCCCTTCGTTGAGCTATGTTCCGTATTGGGTCTGTGTCAATACGACCGGAGAGATTGTTCTCGTATCGAATGCGGGTGTTTCTGGTTTGGTGAGTGTTACGTACACGGGAACCGGAACGACCTTCAATACCCTGTCTCAGACCTTGCCGGACATGATTGCTCGCAAGGATTTGGTACTGTTGTATGAGATTACGGGAACCAGTGGTTCTTTGCCTTATTTTACCTATTCTGATTTTAGAAGGTACACAACCAATGTGGACAACATGATGCATTTCAAGTTGTCGGACACAATTGGAAACGGCAATTTCTATACCTTTGATTCGGTGATGAATTGGATTGGCAATGGACGATCCGTTACGAGCACTGTGGTTGTGGACGGTTCCATTTCCTATGGTGGACCGGTTGTTTTCAATTCTGGGCTTGGAAATACGGAGTTTGTTTTTGATGGTGAGGGGACGGGATCTCTTACGTTGAGTTCGACAACGGCGATTCAGGTCTATTCGAACGTCAATATTACGTTCAAGAACATGACGTTGAACTTGGCGTGTCCATTTGAGAGTTCGATTTATGTCTTTGATGGATACAGCAGTTCTTTGACGTTTGAAAACTGCACGATCAATCTTACTGCTGGGCATTTGCTTGCAACCGGCTCTATTGCAAATGTGGATTTTGTGATGAGGGATTGTGTGGTGGTTGCCAATTCACTTACAACCGATGCGATTGTTACGGGCAAGGGCAGGATTGTTATTGAAAACAATACAATTACTGGAACGTGTAGTTCGAGTACGGTATTGCCGAAATTCATTTACTTGAATAAGACATTTGAACAGCAGGGTACTGACAATATTTCTATTAAAGGAAATACATTCCTTTCTTCTGGTGGAGTTGGAAACATTTACTTCTGTGGAATAACGCTTCCTACCAACAGCGATGTGTACAATATTGACATTTCGGACAATACCTTTGCGACCAGTGCGGATGCGACGGGGAAGAATTCGTACAACAGTGATATTGTGAATGTATCCGAGCAATCGCAATTGAATTCGCTGTTGGATGCGATGGTTGTGATTAATACGAGTGGCAATATTTACGGTCTATCGATTTCGAGAAACAAGTTTGTTTGGAACAGTAACAATCTTGCGAGCAATCGATTCCCCTTTATCATGGTGCGTTTGAATCCGACGAATTCTTCTTCGATTTCCACGCAAGCGATTGTGTTGAACATTGATGGAAACAGGTTCAATTCGATTGGGTACAGTGCATCAAGTCCGGAGACGTTGTGGGATCATAAAGCTGCGATTGTGGTGGCGTGTCCGAACACGGGGACTGCTTTGGTGGACGGAGCGCTCCCCACGTTCTCCACCCTCTCGGGTTCCATCTCGGACAACCGCTGCTTTCAGCGCCAATCCATCCTCGTCTCCCACATCGAAAACAGCGCCTCGGACCTGTTTGCATCGACCCTCAACAACCGGCTCCTGACTCCGGCGGGTCTGACGATCGCTCGTAACACCGCGGGTGCGATTGGAACCCTCCTTGCGGCGAGCTTTCCCGTGGTCTCGCAATATGGGACCGATATCGGAGCTTCCTCGGGGGCGATGAACCACGTGCCCTCAAAGGTGAGCATTGAGGGCAACAACTGTTTGTGGATTACGCATTTGACCGCCAGCGGTCGGTTTGTGTATCCTTACAATGTCGATATTCTATCGGGAGCTGCTGGGACGTACGATATCGGCTCGAGCACCCTAAGCGACACCGTTTTGGGAAGTTTCTCCGCGGCACAAACAGCGGTCAACAACCTCACCACACTGCTCAATCATGCCTCCCCCACATCCGGTGATCTTCCCGCCTATTTGGTGACGCTCAATATGACGCGCCTCCATCAAACGGGAAAAACATACTCTACCTTTCATCAGGTCTTTCCCATCAACGGATCTGCCCTGACCTACAACGCAGGTACGGGATCGATTCAAATCTATCTTTCCAGCGACAATGCGGCGGGCGCCCTGGCAGGGCTTGGGTCAAACAATGGAACGAGCATTGTTTGGTCCATGTCGTACACGATTGATCCGCTCAACTTCGATTTGGCACCGATTGAAGTTCGGGGCAATACGTGCTCCTGGATTCATTTGATTGCCTCCACCGACCATTTCATTACGACCGATGGCACCAACTCCGCCGCGGTCTTGCGCTCCAATGCGGCAGCCCCTGTGATTTCCGACAACCAATTGAGTGCCTACGATTACGGTTTCCTTTCCCACTTCCCGTGTCAGCGCTGGTATGTGGATACGACGGGGTCAACATTCTACAGCGCGTATCCTTCGGCAACAAGCGGGCATCCAACGTATCCCAGCATCAAATACTTTAAAGGTCAGACCCCGTCCTTCCTCTTTGGATGCTCGCAAGCCTTTGCTATTTCAGTGTATTCCAATCAAGGCAAGGGGGTATCGATTACCAACGGAGAAATCGATCAAACCACGCCCAACTCGCCCGTGCTCTATCCGAGCTCGTCCTCGGCGGTCATTTCGAACAACGTGATTAGCTCGAATCTTTTTGACGATAGCTACAATCATGTCAACGCTAGCTTTCGGTATGGCTACGATTACCGAGCTTCCACGATTGTGGGCGGCGGGTTTATTTATAGCCAAGTCAAATCGATCATCACCAACAATCAATGCTTTGATTTTTATGGCTCACTTTCGACCATGCGAGTCGGCTTGATTACCGTTGGTGATTCCAGCGTGGTTTCGGGCAATCGCATTGGTCGCACAGGCAATGTTTGGAACTACGTGATGGTGATGCCCCTGTGGGACAAGTTTACGAACCCTGAGTTCTTGACGGAACGTTATACCACGGTGTATTTCAATTCGTTCCAGAATGCGGCGGCTCTATCGGGCTCAGGACTTCTTACCGGCGGACTGCATTACTTTGATCCCGGCATGATTGTCAACAATTGGTTTGATTCGCCGCACACCAACAGCGGTTGGACCGATGCGTATCAAGTTGGTCAAACCGGCGCTTATTCGGACGCTTCGGTTGTTGCCGATGTGGGCAATGGCAATGTTACGAGCTCCACCAATTGGAGCGTGTTTACCACAAGCTACATTCCGGACGATTGGGTGGTGAAGGACAACAAAAATCAGATGGATGTAACCGTACTAGCACTCAACGATGGGCAGTTTTCCCCAACAGGAATTATTGAAGAAGATGATGCCAATTTGATTTCTGCTATCACAAACAACTACGGATCTTTCAATGCCGTTACTGGAATGCTCCAGATCACATCACAGCCGACAGATCTGACGGGGGCTATTTTTGCTCAAAATATCTGCCTAACAAAAACTATTCCATCGGGAGCCAAATTTGTGAAAGCCGTGGTGGGAACAATTTTGACAACGGGCGGAGCCTCTTCGGCAATTCCTGCCAATCAGGTTCGACTAAGCCTTCGTCTTTCACACGCCCCTGATTCATTTCTTGCACAATATTGGAGCAAATTTGACTACACTGCAGCAAGCACTGGCAATAGCCCATATATTTTTCAAACAAATATAAATGGCTTGATTACTGATTATCGAAACAACTATGACTATTCCTACGTGCCAGGAGATGTACAGACATCTACTATTTCTTTTCCAAATCCAACTTGTAAACTTTTTACCATTGCGGATTCTACCGCAACAACACCACTCAACAGTGTCGTGAAATCAGATCATAGCTATGTCAAGGATTCTTATCTGTCGATTTATATCGATGTAAAAGCAAATCCTTTCGCTTACAGCATTACACTTTCAGTATCTCCCGTTTACATCTATTGGACCTATTAAAACACTTGTGCGCTCTGGGCGATGTCGCACCTTTTCCTTCACAATGGATCGGCACCGTCGATCCATTGGGTGAAGACATAGGTCATAGTCATAAACCAAGGAACACCCCATGAAAACGCTCTCTCTTTCGATTCTCTCCATTGTTTCAACGCTCCTCGTCGCATGCTCTGGCTCCTCCGGCAGCGCTTCCAATGACTCGGAGGATACAGCGAATCCGACGGCGGATGCCAACCCTACGGATACAAACTCGGCACCTGCCACGGACGCAACCGTCACAATTCCTGCTGTTGATTCAACTGTTACGGACGCTTCGCCGTCCGATTCGAGCATGCCCGATTCCACGCCCAGCGCGGATACAGCTACATCAGATTCAGCTCCGGTTGCGGATGCAACTTGTGCAAATCGAGTGACGCTTGTTGCAGGTAGCACACTTTATCCATACCCCGTTTCCGCGTGCCTTGATACTCCGGTAGGCTATCCTACGGTACCGCTTGGAAATGAAAGCTGCATGCAGTATGTAATTGAAAATACATGCTTTGACTACATGACGACCAGTGATAAAAGGGTTTTTTCTTCATTTCCGTTTAAAACACAATCTGACTGTGAACAATTTTTTATCTCATACTATCAACAGAATCCTCATGATGACACACATATGACTTTTATCTGCTCGCCATTTACCGTTTCTGATCAGCCCAACGCAACCCAGCTCATAACTCTTTGTGAATCCGCCCTCAACAATAACGTGTCATTTCAAAAGACCATTTTGCTAGGCGGCTACACATATGTCAACACCACGATTTGCGGGCTCTGATGGCGGAAGGTTGTCAGAGGGGTAGCGGGCGCCGTTACCTGCTCTTGTAGAGCTTGACAAACCCCGCGCATTGTGCAAGGGTTCTCGGTAACCGCTCATTTTCGAAGCATTAAGGATGGAGATGGATGACCATGGACGATAAGAAAAGCGCAATCGAGCAGTATGTTCGTCGTCGTTACGCGGAGGAACCTTTCTTGACGCACATCTTGCACATTGTCCGACCCCCAAACAAAGCCGACTCCGAGCGTGAGTGCGTCAGCTTTGTGGAGGTCAATGCGGCAAGCATTGCAACGAATCGCATTGGTATTTTCTCCTTTCGTCCGTCGGAATCCTTTCCTTACTACTTCCAGGTTGCTGAAGTGACACCTCGTGAGTTTGAGAAAATCCAGAACGATCGCGCGCTTCTTCCTGAAGATTGGGATTTGGATAGGGCAGAATTCTTTCAACGATCTTAGGTGCTTTTCAAGCAACTCAATCCCGCTCCCCCATTTTTAGGAGGGACATTTTTGCTACAACCGCTTCAACTGATTCACCAACTTAACCCATGTTTGGTCCTGGGGTGGATTTTTGTTTGATTCCTCACAAACAGTGCTGAGAAACCCAGCCATAGCGTGACGTGTGCTGTGATACTGCTGCAACTGCTCGGCATACCCCGGCACTCGCTTGCCATGTGTCTCACAGAGCAAATGGATTTTCCCCACCACTACGACAGGCTGATTTCGTCCGGCGGGAATGATGACTTTTTTGCACTCGAGACACCTGGATATAGGCAATCTCTTGCGAACTTCCCATGCGGTGACGATCTTTCCATGCATGGACATAAAAGAGTACAATTGTTCTTTTGTAATTCTATTGATCATGATTGAAAATCCTTGTCATTTGACTTTTTTTGTTCATCCTTGCCAAACAGTCCTTTGCGTGCAAGACGTATTTCCGAATGGAGCAGAAATCTGCCCTTTGCAATGCGACTGCCCGGCGGAGCGTGACGCATCATGTACTCGCGAACGACCTCAATTCGGTAGCGATCGATTTCATCCTGATTTGAATACTCACGCATCGAGCCTACATAAATAGGTGATGAAGAACGACTTCTCGAAAAGAATGCGATAAGTTTTGCGAAGAATCGTATCATTCTTCAGACCCACACAGGCGATTTTTGACTGGTCGCACAGACGGAAGGGTTATCAAGCCCACGGTCTCCCAAACAGGCTGGACCACGTATCCGTCCTTCAGCCCACGTCGTTTGGCAATTTCGATACCGTGGTTAATGGAAGAACACTTTTCTTCGATCACCTGGCAATCGCTAATGAGCACGCATTGCGCACGATCTAGGATCCGCGATTGAAGCTCATCGCGAATGGAGCGAAAGTATTGGTAATTTACCGCAACGCGCGCTGCGATTTCGGACACATCATCGATTGTTTTGGTGTCATCTACCATGACTCACACCTCTCCTCAGCTTCACCAACTTCAAAGGATCGCAGCTCCTCCGGCGTGCATTTTTCTTGCAACCAATCATCATGATCGGATTCTTGGATTGTACTATCATTGGGAAAGATGCGGTCCAAATCCAAGACAACGGCATCTTCCCCTGACATGGCTGCACACGATCGAATCAGCTCTTCTTCGCTCATCTCGACGGGATTTTGGCTTCGCTGAAGCTCCACTCGCATCACATTCATAATCGCCTTCAGGTTCGACATCGAACGCTCAAGCTGACCCGAATGCGATGCTTCCCGCTCGCTGCCAACAAGATCCCCGGATTTGCTTGAGACAACCTCGTGAATTCTCTGGGCGTGCGTCAACCACGCCTCCTTTTGCTCATCGCTCAAATCATCGGGTCTGCGAAGATAGCGCTCGAGCGAGAAATCTGCCAACCGCAAGACCCACTCCCGCAGCGCCTCCGGCGTGCATTCTTCTTGCAACCAATCATCCTCGGTTTTGATGGATTCAGAAGCGCGACATGCCGCTTTAAATGTTTGCCGAGCTGTAAGGCGAAGAAATCCATCCGCCAATGGAAACAAGAAGCCATGAGAATATGGATATTTCGAAACAATCCAAAGAAGAGCATGGGCGATTTTGAAACCCAATCGAGAGGCTACAAAATCTGTACTGTCTTCGCCCGCATTGTTTTGTCGCTCTTTTTCCGCAAGAAAAATCCATTCCTCAAACGCAGGCAAATCGTATTGAATCGATTCATCTCCGAGCTGTGACGAAAGACTCTCGCAAATCGTCTCGAGAGATGGCATTTCAGGACTGGCTTGCACCCAATAAAACAGCGCGGGAACGGATTCCAAAAGTAGCGTTTCCGCCATGCTTTGATCTTTCGCTGCCAGTATGGGTTCTACAATGGAAGAAAGCTCTTTGAATTGAGAAGAGTCTTCGCTTGTGTCGAATGTAAGTTGACTCATGGATTCAATCCTTGCGATTCATCAAATGATGCAATTGCTCGTTGGGCAGCTGTGGATTCAGAACCCGATCAACAATATCATCGAAGGCTTCAGGCGTGAGATCAATGGATGTTGGGTCCATATCATTTTCATCAGTATCGGATTTCATAGCAATGCCTTTTTTTATCAATCGTCTATGTTGCACAGATCATACGGAGCGAAACGCTCTCCCGCGTTGTTCATATGCATCACCTTGCTAACAATCGGACGCACAACAAACCCTCTAGGCAACTTATGCTCCAATGCATACTCGACACCTTGCAGTACGGAATCGAACAGCTCGACAACTCCTTCCTCCGAAATCAAAACACATTTGGTTTTCTTTTCAAGGTCATTGGCGAGCTCGCTGACAATCGAGTCACAATAGTCAACATTGCGGCGAAAGTGATCTTGCCATCGCTTCTCTTCATCTTTTTTATCTGTACACATGAACTTATCCTTATGCGAACACGATGTCACGCCCAATTATTCAAATTTTGCACATAGAATGCAGTGTACCGCACAGATAGATGCAGCGTCAAGCCCTATCAGCACGTGATAATGTCTTATCAATAAGGACGAGTGGTTACCATCCTAGACAGTACACCATCCTAGACAGCACACCATCTTGGTGGTATAATAGTAATCAACATGTCACAGCATTTCATCATCGAATCACGCACTCAAGATGTGAAAAAATATATCGCAAAAAACCGTACGCGGCGCGTCTTTTCAAAAAAGATCAATCGATCCAAGTTGAAAAGCACAGCGAAAATGTTGCGTACACTCTTGCGCCTCATGGTTCAAGAAGATGAACTTGTGCATGGTTTGGAAGATCGATTGCGAGAATTGTTGAATCAGAATACGGTTGTGCCATTTGAAGCAGCAAGCTCCTTGTTTTTTCTTTCACGACACCCAGAACTTCTTGAAGAAAACACCCATATCCCCATTCCCTACAAAATTCGTTTATCTGTCGCCACCTTCAAGTTGAACCATTCCACAGAAAAAATGGGAATCGATGATATTTGGCTGCATGTAAAGAAGTGCGACGCATGCTTGGGCACCTATGCAAAAGTAACAGGTGGAAGACTGCCTCTTTAACAAGACATGATTTGTCCGATCAATACAATCTCAAGTTTCTTTTTGATATAATACACACCATGCCACTCTTATCCGAGACAGTTACAAAAGAAACCTTTCCCGACATGGACGATGCCGCCATTTATTTGATCAATGGTGGTATTTATTCGATTTACGAGCTGGCAGACAAATCAACAGAAGCTCAGTATTTGTTAAAAGGTGGTGGCGAGTCATTCTTCCTCACAAAATCTGGTGCCATCACCGAAGCGTGTCCAGAAAACAAAGAAACCGTAGGTCTTTCCTTGTTTCTTAGAAATATCAGTGATGGTATCAAAGAATTTAACAAGAAATTTGAAGAATATATGAAAAATCGATAATGTATGATTTGTCCGATCAATACAATATCAAGTCTCTTTTCCAATCACGCGAATGCGACACTTTTTCCATTCTTCTGGAAATGGAATTCGCCTTGACTGAATAAGACTATACTCATCTGGCGTAACTTCCGCCATCACCACACGATAGGGGAAGTTCTTTGTTTTGCCCCATATCCAAAGATCCATCCTGCCCGTAGATGGCGTAGCATCATTGACCACAAGCAACTTCACAGGCTCATCATCGCCATGTTCGTTCTGTGATTCGAGTCTTAGCACCCAATGGGTGAAGATGTTGCTGTAATAGATCTGAGCAAGCTGGTTTATCTTTTCTTCTTTATCTTTTGTCATCACGCATGCAATCCAAAAAGCCCATGAACACATTTTCATGCTCATGGGCTGTTTTCATGTTTCGATTGCTATTTGCATGTACCCGATGGGTTCATATAGCGAGAGGTATCATCGTTGCATGCGGCTTCGCAATGATCTCGCGTGGCGCTCTCACTTCCCGCGAGGCAGCACTGGACGCAACTACGGATCGCATCTTTCCTCGTTAGCGGCGCAGTAAGAAGAGCCATGAAGATGAGTTTTGCCTGCCGTTTTCGCTCTAGCTCATCTGCCTCTGCCTTTTGTCGCTCCGCTTCTGCTCTTTGCCGCTCCGCTTCCAAGCGCTGATTTTCCTCAGCTACCCTGCGCCTATTTTCGGCAAAAATTTCGCTACATTTGCTATCCGATTGGGCATGCTCATTGCAATACGAACACTTGTCTGTATCGTACTTATGTTCTTTGCAATATTGCTGATGACGCCTTTCTTCCTTTTCTTTTGCGGCTCTTTCTTGTTCTTCCTGCTGCCTTTGCCGCTCTTCTTGCGCCTCTTCTTCCTGTTGTTTCTTATTCTGTTCAGCCCGTTCGTGCTCTCTCTGTAGTACACTAAGCTGGTAGCGAGTCATAGCCGCCCAATTTTCTTTCAGATCATCAACCAGTGCCTTATACTGTAGATACTGTCTTGACAACGTCCTCGCAAATTCACATAGCCTTTGCGAATGTGTGTTGTTTGCCATATTGCACTGCTTTACATAACCAATAACACCATCCAATGCAGCAGTGCATTGTAAAAAAGGTCCCTTCAAATCTTCTTCCGATTCGCGAATATGCGCAATCGGAGCTTTCATATCTTTGGTACGACATACCTCCGGAATATCTTTTGACTCTGTGGCACCTATCGCACCCGCCGCATGTAACAGCGCCACCTCATCATCCGACAGGGCTGAAGCCGAAACCGAGGCATTCACCGGAGTATTGACAATGTGCGAGCCCGAAGCACATGCAACCAAAGCGAAAACACATACAGAGACCATCAAAGAATTTTTCATCACTATACCTCTCCCAGTGTAGAAAATCTGCAGCACTTCCCATGCCAAATACGAAACACCGCACATCTTCGTCGTTCCATGTCAAACCTGACTGCTTTTTGAGGGTCAGGACTGACCAAGACCGGGTCAACAAAGACCCTTTCGGAGATTGTGCTTACAGCTTTCCATCAACCGTGCGAATCCATTGTGTAAGCGCTGCGGATACATGCCGGATTAAAAATCAATATAGATATGAAGAGAAAAATGCGACCGGTGAGAAAAATCTCAAAGAAAGAGACTGTTCGCGCATCCACTCTCTTACGCAAGGTTTTCAAAGCCATCGTACTTGGCAAGAAAAAAGCCTCAGGTCTTATAACTTTGCTTGAAGAGGTTTTTAACCCCACGCCCTTTGAAGACCTGCCAGAAGAAAAGCAAAAGATTCATCAATTCTTCTTCTTTGCCAAACATCCAGAACTCATCAAAGAA
>Ga0075029_100000957_pt1 | contig 16682 bp, 11 predicted proteins | sample LitLauG_LLR_2013_FD_71391 | JGI IMG/M metagenome (GOLD analysis project Ga0075029, IMG submission 71391) | Freshwater sediment microbial communities from North America - Little Laurel Run_MetaG_LLR_2013 | ecosystem: Environmental > Aquatic > Freshwater > Creek > Sediment | place: USA...
AGTCAGACGTACACCGATCTTCAGATCGCTTCCACGAAACAGGTTCGCGAGTGTGTGCCACGCGGCTCTCATCGTTCTCACGAATCGGCCATGCTGATTTGCCTTAACATCTATCCTCGGATTTCACCGACGTTGGGCAACAGCAGGCCCCTAGGGGACACTTGTTTTTGTAGTAACCGCTTTTTTTTCGAGTATCTGCGCTAACTCCTGTTGCAGGTCAGCTGCAGCTTGTGGTGCCAATTTCTTATGGCTGAGTACGGCATGCACCGCTTCAAAGTAGGCGCGCGAGACGTCGGGATACCTTTTGCCGGCCACCGTAGACGGCCGCACCGCTGCACCTTGGCGATAAGCCAGCAATATTGTCGAGAAATAGGAGTTTCGCGCCAGAATCTCGGGATCCTTGTATAACTCAGGTATGATAGGCGGATTCGAGGATCTGCGGCATCTCCTGGCTTGCTCATTGCGACTAGTCAAAAAGCGAACCAACATCGCGGCCTCGCGCGGGTGCAACGAATAGCGCGAAACACCGTAGCCTTGTCCTCCCAAAGTTGCGGCCGTCCCAGCCCTCCCTGCCGGCAAAGGCGCGACATCGAACTGATCTCTGGTGGGCGAGTTTTCATCGCGGGCGGCCACGTAGGCGTTCGGCCAGTTGCGCATGAAGGCCGCCTTTCCCGTTTGCCAGATGTTAAAAGCATCCCCCTCCGTGTACGCGGTTACTCCCGGCGGTGAAATTGACCCAACCCAGCGCGCAGCCCTCTCCCAGGCAGCAATGGACTGCGGATTGTTAACGGTAATCCTTCCGTTCTCATCGAGAATGGTTCCACCGCCCTCCGAGACCTGCCATTCCAGCGCATTGCAGGTCAGAGCCTCAGAAGGCGCACCCTGCCAGACATAGCCCCAAAAATCCTTATTCCCCTTAGCGCGCTCACCAGCCTGAATCCGCTTCGCCATCTTCTCAAGCTCGTCCCATGTTTTCGGCGGCACGGCATATCCATACTTGTGCAACAGATCGACCCGATAAAAAAGCAAGCCTTCATCGAGGTTGAAAGGCAAAGCCACAAGCCTGCCGTTGACGGTATTGTTCCTGACGAGTTCCGGGAATTGCGCTGCAATTTCCTGCTCAGGCACGTAGGCTTTGAGATCGACGAGATTGTCGGCCAGGATCCCCGGCCAGATAACGTCGATGCCATAAACGTCCGGGACCTTGGCTCCGCTTTCCAGCAGGTTGCGCCATGTGTCCAGTTGCTCTAATGCCACTTCCGGTGCGGGCAGGACCTGAACCCGAATATTAGTCTCCAGGGTGAACTGCGTCAGTTCCTCGCTGAGAAGCGCTTGAGATGGTTTGTCGAGCCAGGACTGGTCGATGATTGTGAGCACCATTTCCGGCGCAGCCTAGTTCGTCTTATTGCAAGCTTGGGCTGCCGAAAGGACGAGGAGACAAATTGCCCCGAGACTGACGCAGCCAGTCCACGCAAGGCAAAGCAGAAGAAATCGGCAGGAAGCCATTCTTACACCCTCAAAGCCAAAGACCATTAAAGGTAATAGTCTCGTCCGTATGCGCTCGCGTGTACCTCGAGAATGAGTGCGAGATGATCCCGATCACGAACTTGGAACGATGGCTAGTCTCGACACCACTAGTTTGTTCTCCCATTGCTGGCCTCACGCTAGTTGATCCTCAAAAGACACCGAAAGGGTTAAGAGTAGCGTTGCTGAGTGCTACTTTTTGGGCACCTCTAGCTCGATAATCCCGCGCTGGAGCGCAATGGTGACCGCGTGTGCGCGATCGTTTGCCCCCACCTTGGAAAGTATGGTCGATACGTGATTCTTGACTGTGGTTTCTGCGATCGAGAGCTTGTCCGCGATTTGCTTATTGGCATTGCCTTCGCCAATCAAACGAAGCACATCAATTTCGCGCGCACTCAGCTGATCGTCGGCAGCGTGGTCGGCCAGCTCCGCTGCAATCTCGGGCGGTATTCGCTTGCGCCCGGCATGGACCGTGCGGATCGCCTCCAGCAGCTCTGTGCGGACGTTTCCTTTCAGCAGGTAGCCGCGCGCACCCGCCTTGATCGCCTGTAGGACTTGAACATCACCGGCATAGGTCGACAAGACCAGGATCTTGGCGTCGGGGAATTCGTTTCTGATCCGGCTGATCGCTTCGGTGCCGTTCACATTCGGCATTTGAATATCCATCAGGGTCACGTCGGGCCGGTGCAGGCGAAATTGCGCGACGCCCTCCTCCCCGTCACACGCCTCTGCTACCAATTCCATATCGGGCTGAGTGTTGATGAGGGCCGCGATGCCCTGACGCAAGAGAGGATGATCATCCACCGTCATGATTCGAATCGAACCTTCAATCGAACTACGACCGGTGCTCATAAATCCTCGTCTTCCGGAACAGCTTAAATCTACCCCTATCGCCGGATTTTTCATAGGCAATCGCGGCTGGAACTTTTAACCGAAGTTCTGTGCCAGCCCCCACTTCGCTCCAGATATCCAGTCGGGCTCCCATTCCTTCTGCCCGCTCATACATTCCGGGCAAGCCCCAATGGCCAGCGCGACCGCGGTCTTTCAGCACTTTGGGATCGATTCCTTTTCCGTCATCTCGCACGATTAACAGAAAGGCATCGTCATCATAGCGTAGCTCGGCTTCAATGCTCTGCGCGTGTGCGTGTCGGTAAGCATTGCGCAGCAACTCTCGTCCGATTCGATAGATCTCTTCCCTGATCATCGGCCGCTCCGCTCGTCGCTTGCCCTCAACAATCACCCGCATAGACGGGGCACTGTCGCCATCATTCTGGGAGGATGCCAGTTCGCGCCCCATTGCCAGTAGCATTTGCTCGATGTTGCTTTCCTTGAATGGCCCCGAGCGCAGTTCCTGAATCGCGCTACGGCCCTCCGCGAGTGCCTGATCTGCGGAAACTAGCGCGCTATCCAGAGTGTCAGATGCGTCTTCGGGACGATCCGGCAAGTGATAGCGAGCCGCCTGAAAGCGGAATACCAAACCTTGAAAACTTTGCAATAACGTGTCATGCAGGTCCCGTGCAATCCGTGTACGCTCACCGACTCGCGCCTCCAGCGTCATCTCGAACTGATGATGTAATTGCCGGACACGCAACTGGTAGGCTGCCCAAAGCAATGTCAAAAGGACGAACGCAAATAGGGCGCGGAACCAGTTGGTACTCCACCAGGGGGGCGTAATGCGAATAGGCAGCGACACACCCTCTTCATTCCACACGCCATCGCTGTTTGATCCCTGTACGCGAAAAACATATCTACCGGGATCTAGATTGGTGTAGGTGGCCAGGCGCTGCTTGCTGCCCACCTCGTTCCAACTAGGTTCGAACCCCTCGAGCTTATAACGATAACGGTTCTTCTGGGAATTTGCATAACTTAACGCCGCGAATTCAAAGGAGAAGACGCTCTCACGGTAGGAGAGAGTCAAGGAATCCAGGTACGGGATGGCTTTCGTGAGTACCGATTTGGCGCCGATGGGTACAGACTTGTTGAAGATTTTAAAGCTACTGATAACCACTGGCGGCACGTAGGGATTGTCCCGAATATTCTCAGGGAAGAACGTCGTAATGCCATTACTGCCGCAAAAGAGCATCTCTCCGTTTTTGCCTTGCTGATAACAACTCCGAGAGAACTCATTGCTCTGCAAACCGTCGGACACATCGTAGTTTCTAAACGTTTCCGTCTTCGGATCGAACCGGGATATTCCCAGCTTGCTGCTCAGCCAAAGCCTGCCCGCGTCATCCTCGAGAATGCCCATGAGGTCGTTGCTGGGCAGGCCCTGGTTTTCCGTGTAGCGGTTGACCGTTCCGTTTTGACGGTTAAACCGGTAAAGGCCGAGCCCGGAGGCCAGCCACAGTGCTCCAGCCCGGTCTTCGTGAATGGCGCCGATGCTGCCGCCCTGAAGGCGGTGAGGGTCACGCCAGTCGGGAGTGTAGTTCACAAACGTATTCGTCTTGTCGTCGAAGCGGCACAGCACGCCGCCCCACGTCCCCAACCAGAGCGTGCCGGAACGATCTCGATGAATCGCAGAGACGCTGTACGCCAAGCTGGCCGATTCATCGGGACCAAGCCGGTAGTTGGTGAACCGGTTCGTTGCCGGATCAAAGTAGCTCACTCCGCCAAACTCTCCCACCCACAACTGACCGCTCGTGTCTCCATAGATGGTGATAACGTCATTTGTCATCAGGCTGTTGGGATCACTAGGGTTGTGCCCATAATGTTTGAACAGTCCACTGCGTTCATCGAACCGATCAAGACCAGCACCCATGCCCCCCAACCAGAGATAACCGCGTGCATCTTTGAAAATGCTATTGAGTTCACTGCCTTTGCTGAGGCTCTTCGTGTTTTCCGGCCCGGGAGCATAATGAGTAATTTTCCCCGTCTTTCGATCCAACCGATCCAAGGCGCGAGGGAACAACCCTACCCATAGAATGCTCTCGGACTCCTCGTAAATCGCAGTGGCTTTGCCGGGCGAGAGACTATTGGGGTCGGCGGAGCGATGCGTATAATGGCCGAATTGTTCAAGCTGGACATTGAGAATATTAAGTCCACCATTTGCAGTGCCCACCCAGAGCAAGCCGGCTCGATCACGATATATCGGCACAACGTTGTTATCGCTGAGGCTATTCGGATCGGTTTCATCGTGCTGAAACCGGTACGTAAAACTCTCGGTTCGCCGGTCAAAGTAATAAAGGCCCAGGCTCGATGGCACCCAGAATCCGTTCTCCCCATCATCGAGAAGCGTGGTGCTCTCCTGTCCGGCAGCACCCGCACCAAGCGGGTATTCGGTGAACCGCTCTGCCTGCCGATCGTATTTGATCAGCCCGACCATCGGGGAATGGGCCAGCATCCAAAAATCGCCGGCCTTGTCTTCGTACAAGTAGTTTGCGGATAGGCCCTTGATGATTGCGGCGGGGCGAGTAATCTGTCCGGTCTTCAGGTTCAAATGAAACAGGCCGCTCTCGCCAACGAACCAGATGTCCCGATCTCTACCCTCGATGACGTGAGTCACCCTCCCAACAAACTGGCAGTTGCTGTCATTGCGGTAATGAGTGAAGGTTTCCGTCGCCGGCTCAAACCTGTCAAGGCCGCTGTCTAGGGCGAACCACAGAGAGCCGCGACTGTCGCGGGTGACGCTCCAAACCGCATCACTACCGAGGCTGTTGGGGTTGTTGGGATCGTTAAGGTAGCGGGTACTACGTTCGGTCGTGGGGTCGAATTTGTTTATTCCGGGATGAGCCGCGACCCACAAATAACCACGATCGTCTTCCACCAGATCCCGAATGAAGTTGTGGCTTAGGCTCCCGGGATCGTTGGGGTTGTTCTTGTATACGACGAAAGAATTTCCGTCATAGCGGTTGAGGCCTTCTCCGGTGGCAAACCACATGAAGCCGCGGTGATCCTGCAAAATGGCAACGACATTGTCCTGAGACAGGCCATCCTTGGTAGTGAGGTGGGTGAATTTGAAGTCCCTCACCAGGGTAGTGGAGGGATCTGAAGCAACTGAGCAAGCGCAGCACGCCAACAGGATGCCCAGGGAGAAGACTACGTGAGTGCGTCCCTTTCCCATGATTGGACATACAATCTTAAGCCGACTGTTAACTTTTCCGGTATTCAAAATCAGTGGCCCTTTGCGTCGCTTCGCCGAATTGGACAGGCTCACCCGGGCAGTTGGTTGGGATACCCAAAATTGGGATGGCCAAGGATGTTGAAGAAATCTGCCCGCCGCCCGAGGAGGAAACAAACTGCGAGCAAGCATCTCAGCAACGGTCGCCACAGCGGTACTTAAATCCCCGATCCAAATCGGCGGCCCGCGCTCGATCCAACTAGCCCTCGAACTTCAGCCTTGAATCGCTGACAGCCCCAGAAGACTTCTATTTTTTGACTATCTCAACGTGCTTTCGCCCGAAGAAACGAGCATCCACGGACCAGGCACCTGGTCCAATCATCGCCAGGCTGGCCCCTAAGCCAGAAAGGATGATCGCGGTCCACGGATCAGCGGACCCCGCGAAAACGAGCCATAGCTGCGTAGCTGCGACAAGAAGCCCGATATATGGCGTGGCCAATCCTATTGCAAGAAGCAGGGATGCGATCAATGGCAGTGCGACCGTGGCGAAATGAGGGCCCGCCGCCAGTCGCAGGAATGTCTCACGCAAGAGAATGGTGCCAATGAGGAATCGTTGAAGAAGCAGACCGATGCCGGGCCACCCGGCCGCGAAGGTCGAGAATAAACGTTGCACAATCTAAGCTAAGATATTCGCGAACAAGGCGCTACGGGCAAAAGGGGGAAATGGCTCTCCCCCATTCAGGGGATTCGTAAGTCGATGATTCCGCGCTTTAACCCGAGGGTAACCGCATGAGCCCGGTCATTCGCACCCAGCTTGGAGAGTATGCTCGCCACGTGGCTCTTAACGCTCGCCTCGCCGATCGAGAGTTGATCGGCAATTTGTTTGTTGGCATTGCCGGCCGCAATCAGACGCAGCACATCGACCTCACGTGATGTCAAGCGCTCATCTGCCAGATGTTCCGCTACTTCCGCAGCGATTTCTGGCGGAATTCGCTTTTGCCCCGCGTAAACGGCTCGGATAATCTCCGGGAGCTCTCGATGCACGTGCGCCTTTAACAGGTAGGCCCGGGCACCCGCCCTTAAAGCCCCAATCACTTGGGAGTCTCCGGTGTATGTGGTAAGCACGATCACGCGAGCGTCAGGAAACTCGCTGCGAATGCGAGCGATAGCATCGATGCCACTCAATCCCGGCATTTGCAAATCCATTAGGGTCACATCCGGATGGTGCATTCGGAACTTTTCGACAGCCTCCTCGCCATTCGACGCCTCCGCGATCAGCTTCAAGTCAGGTTCGGTGCTCAGCAGGGTTGCCACGCCATCGCGCAGGAGGGCATGATCATCGCACATGAGAATTCGGATCGTTTTAGTTCCGGTAGGCATAACCTTTTACCTTGCGAAGTAGCCGGAATGGAAGGCTATCACCAGACCCAACATAAGCAATGCCGCCAGGAACGGTCAATTGGAATTCGGCGCCTGCTCCGGCTTCGCTCCAAACATCCAGCTTTGCTCCGATCCGCTGCGCGCGCTCTCGGACACCGCGCAACCCCCAATGGCCGCTGCCATCTCCCTGCAATACCTTAAGGTCCATGCCCTTTCCGTCATCACGAATACGAAGGCGAAGCGTGTCGTCATCGTATCGGATCTCGGTTTCAATGCGACGAGCCTTCGCGTGCCGGAAGGCGTTTCGCAACAGTTCGAGTGCGATTCGATAAGTCTCTTCCCGAATGACTGGCGTGAGCGTTCGCCGTTCCCCCTCCACCGTCAGACCGAATGTAGGCACATTCTGGCCCGCCTGCGATTGGGCCAACTCACTTCCCGCTCTTGTCAACAACTCCGGCAAAGCATTCTGGGCTACAGCGTCCGAACGTATGTCGCGAATAGCATCACGGCTTTCGGCGATTGCCTGCTCGGTCCTGTCAAGACTAGCATCGAGGACCTGCATCGCGCGTTCCGAGCCGGCCGCAAAAAGGTTCCGTGCTGCCTGATACTGAAACAGGAGAGCCTGCAGACTTTGGAGCAAAGTATCATGGAGCTCGCGAGCGATACGTGTTCGTTCACTCACCCGTGCTTCGACGGCCGTGTTGAATTCCCGCCGAAGCTGCCCGACGCGCAACTGATAGGCCGCCCACAGCAATACCAACAACATGGCCGCGTAGGTGGTGCGAAACCAGTTGGTTTTCCACCATGGGGGCGTGATGACAATGGGCAACGATACCCCTTCTTCATTCCATACACCATCACTGTTTGATCCCTGGACTCGAAAAACATATTTGCCGGGGTCTAGATTTGTGTACGTAGCCAGGCGTTGCTTGCTGCCCACCTCGTTCCAGCCAGGTTCTAGGCCCTCGAGCTTATATCGATAACGGTTCTTCTGGGAATTTGCGTAACTCAATGCCGCGAATTCAAAGGAGAAGATGTTGTCTCGGTAAGAAAGAGTCAAGGAATCGACGAAGGGGACGGCTTTCTTAAGCACCGACTGAGCGCCGATGGGCACCGTTTTGTTGAAGATTTTGAAGCTAGTGATCATTACCGGCGGCACGTAAGGATTGTCGCGGACATTTTCAGGGAAAAATGCATTGAACCCATTGCTGCCGCCAAAGAACATTTCCCCGTCCGGGCTTTGATAACAACCGGTGCTGAACTCATTGCTCTGCAAGCCGTCGGACATGTCGTAGTTTCTAAAGGTTTCCCTCTGAGGATCGAACCGGGATATGCCCCTCTGAGTGCTGAGCCAAAGCCTGCCAACCCCATCTTCGAGAATGCACCGGATCGTGCTGCTCGGCAGGCTCTGGCTTTCCGTATACCGGGTGAACACTCCGCTTTGCCGGTTGTACCGGTACAGTCCGTCCATCGCTCCCAACCACAGTGTTCCTGTCCGGTCTTCGTGGATGGTGTTGATGCCGCCGCCGCTGAGTCTGTGAGGGTCACGCGAGTCGGGCGTGTAATTCACAAAAGTCTTCGCCTTGTAATCGAAACGGATCAGCGAACCGCCCCACGTCCCTAACCACAGCGTGCCGGAACGATCCTGATAGATGACCCAGACGGTATTTGCCAAGCTAGCCAGGTTATCCGGAACAGGCCGGTAGTTGGTAAACCCCTCCGTCGCTGGATCGAAACGGCTTACACCTCCCTCCTGGCCCACCCACATGTGGCCGTCTCGGTCTCCATAGATCGTGTAAACGTTATCAGAAATCAAGCTGTTGGGGTCATCAGGGTTGTGCCGGTAATGCTTGAAACGCCCAGTACGCTCATCAAACCGAACAAGACCGGAGCCTCCGCCACCGACCCAGAGATAACCCATTGGATCTTTGTAAATGCTATTAACATTAGTGCCTTGACCGAGCGTGTTCTTGTCACCTCCGTCGGGAACGTAGTGGGTGATTTGTCCCGTTCTTCGATCCAATCGATCCAGGGCGCGAGGAAACAAGCCTATCCACAGAACGCCATCCGGCTCACGATAAATCATCTTGACCCTGCCGGATGAGAGACTATTGGGGTCGGCGGCGCGATGCCCATAATGGACGAACTGTTCTTGCCGAAAATTGAGAATATTAACCCCCGCATTCTCAGTTCCCACCCACAGCACACCACCCTTATCCTGATAGACTGAGAAAATGGCGTTACTATCGAGGCTATCCGGGTTGGTCTCATCGTGTTGAAACTGGTACGTGTAACGGTCTGTGCGCCGGTCAAAGTACGAAAGGCCTAGGCTCGACGGCACCCATAATCCATTCTGCCCGTCAGCCGCAAGGCTGCCATTAGTCGATCCCCCGTTCGTGGTCGATGCCAGGACGCCGAGACCACGGGCGCCGAGTGGATATCTCGTGAAGCGCTCTCCCTGTCGATCATATTTCACGAGCCCCACGATCGGGGAATCGGCTAGCATCCACAAATTGCCGACTTCGTCTTCATACACACTCTCTGCACTGATGCCCCGAGTTGCCGGCGCACGGGTAATCCGTCCTATCGCTGGGTTCAAGTGGAACAGACCGCGCTCGCCGACAAACCAGATATCCCGATGGCTATCCGCGATAACCTGAGCGATCCTCCCAACAAACTGGCCATCGCTGTCATTGCGGTAATGAGTGAATGTTCCGGTCGTTGGATCAAGCTTGTCGAGGCCTCCATCTTCGGTACCAAACCAAAGAGAACCGAGGTTGTCCTGGGCGATGCTCTTGACCGAGGCGCCACCGAGACTATTGGGATTGTCGGGATCATGAAGGTAGCGGGTACAGCGTTCGGTTTCAGGGTCGAATTTGTTCACCCCGGTGTTGGTAGCAATCCACAGATAGCCATGATCGTCTTGCATCAGGTCCTGCAAAAAGTTGGAGCTTAAGCTAGCGGGGTCGTTCGGGTTGTTTTTGTATACGACGAAGGCGTTACCGTCATAGCGATTGAGGCCATCTCGGGTGGCAAACCACATGAAGCCGCGTCGATCCTGCAAAATGGCAGTAACATAGCCTTGAGAGAGGCCATCGTTTGTGGTGAGGTGGGTAAATCTGAGGTCTCTCACCAGAGTCTGGCGGACCTGAGCGTGAGTATTCTGAAAGTGGCGGGGGGACGAGTTAGTTCTCGCTCCGCGGCTCGTGCGAAAGTCGCCCTCGGTCGGGAGGTCGGTATGGCGCGTGTGCGTACCTTCGACAATCGCGTTTTTGGCTGGGTGGAATTCATCTCCTAGTGCAGCAGATGCCGACAGAACGTTGAGCGTGCTAATCGCAAAGAGCGCTACTGCAGCGTTCATTTGCGACCTCGCGTCACTTCACGAGTTCGCGACCTTTCATACGCGATGCCTGCCGGCAGGGTCAATCGAACTTCCGTACCCGCTCCGGCTTTACTCCAAAATTCCAATTTAGCTCCGATTCCACGCGCTGTAATGAGCGCCAGCGCAGCTTTCATTGTGGCCACGTCACGGTCAGATCGACCGAGAGGGGAAATGCTGAACAGTACTCCGCCCTTAGCGACCTAATGTAGCACTCAGGGCTGGCCTTGTCAGGGATTCTGATCCGTCAACGAGTTCCTAACACATCCGGTCTCTTTTTGCGATCGGATCAACACAACCATGGATCGGGCGGCTACTTGATACGTCAACTGCCGCAGTTGGACACCGCAGTCCGAGAAATCGCTAGGACTTTGGAGGTCAGTGTCCACAACTCTGACCCAGTCTTGAGGTGAACCCTCCTGGATCTGGAACTGCAGCGCTCGCCAATATGCATTTATCATCACGTAAATATCGTCATCGCCCTGGGAAGCGCCATGCAGACAAAAGGCCAGACTACGCGAATCCGGCGAGAGATCGACCGTGGCGCCCACGCCGTACCAGGAAACGTCATCGCGCCAGAACCGGCTGCGACACAGAGAAGGATGAGACTTCCGAAACGCAATCATGCCTTTGAAGAAGCGGAATACATCCTGATTCGCCTTGAGCTGACTCCAATCCAGCCAGCTGATTTCGTTGTCCTGGTTATAAGGGTTGTTGTTTCCGAGCTGTGTATTCAGGAACTCGTCACCCGCCCGGAACATCGGGATGCCGTTCGAGAGCATGAGGAGGCAGAAGAAGTTTTTAGCCTGTTTCCGGCGAAGCGCCAGAACCTCCGCTGGCAAGCTCTCGTCTCCTTCGTGTCCGCAGTTCCAACTGAAGTTCGCGTCCATACCGTCTTGATTGTCATGACCGTTTTTCCAGTTGTGTTTGTGGTTATAAGAAACGAGATCGTAGAGTGTGAAGCCATCGTGGCAATCGATATAGTTGAGGGTCTGGAAGGCATGATAGGAATGCTCGCGGCTGTCCGGAAACAAGTCATCGCTGCCGTAGATACGACGCATAAGGTCCGGGACCATCCCGGCATCGCCCCTCACAAAACGACGGATATCGTCGCGATAACGCGCGTTCCATTGCAGCCAGGTCGTGCCCGGAAATCCGCGTCCCAGCTGGTAACAACCCACGTCCCAAGGTTCAGCGATCAAGGCCAATCGACCCAACTCCGGGTCGGCGGCGATTTCGCTGAATATGGGAGCATCTCCCCAATTCAGTGATCCATCGGCATTGCGGCTAAACACCGATGCCAGATCGAAGCGGAAACCATCGATGTGCATCTGGTTCTTCCAATACCGCAGGCTGTCCATAACCATTTTTCGCACGTGAGGCTGGCTGAAATTCAACGTATTGCCGGTGCCGGAGTGATTGGCATACGGGTTAGTCGGGTCGGAGGAGTGCATGTAATAACCGGCGGCATCGAAACCCTTGAGGCTATAGATTGGACCGAGGTGATCTCCTTCACACGTGTGGTTGTACACAACGTCGAGCACTACCGCGATTCCGGCTTTGTGCAAAGCCTTGACCATATTCCTGAATTCGAGATGTTGCTCATCGTCGCCACGGGCGCCATACTCCGCGTGAGGCGCGAAGAAGTTCAAAGGCATGTAGCCCCAATAATCTCTTTCGTGAGGGTCGCGCTGAAAGACGGGCATCAGTTCGACAACGGTGATCCCAAGGTCCTTCAGATATGGGATCTTTTCGATCAATCCGGTGTAGGTTCCGGCTTGGGATGGATGCACACCGGAATTTGGATTCCTGGTGAACCCCTTGACGTGAAGTTCGTAGATGATCGCGTCCGATTCAGGTCGAGGCGAAACATCTCCTGCCCGGTCAAAAATAAGTTGTTGCCCTGGCAAAATTCCTAACGGCGCCCTTCCGGCATTTGGACCTGGCGCCATGGCCAGCTTTCGGTTGAATGCAGGCGGAAAGAAAACTCCTTTCGCATAGGGATCGAGAAGGACCTTTTCGTGATCGAAGCCGGGCAGACCCGCGACGGCCTGCCCTAAAACCGAGTAACCGTAATAGCGGGCATCGCACATTTGATCCGGCGAGATCCTGCAGTGCCAGATCCGCCCTGACTTATTGCGGATAGGATCGAACTGAAATGTCAAAACTGGCTTTGCCAAATCGGTAGGGGAGTAGAGAAACAGTTTCACACTCGCGGCGTGTTCAGCACACACAGCAAAATTGAACGCCTGATCTTCCTCAATCCAGGTAACCCCTAGCGGCAATGGAAGCCCCTCTGTGTGTGCCCACGTGCGACGTTTTTGCGGTGACGCTGCTGAGACGGACGCTGCGTCAGATACGAAGTCGCGGACCGCAATGGATTGGGGAAGTGTGTTTTTCACGTATTAAGAAGCTAGTGACACGCCGCATCATCCTGGAAGGTACCGCCAGCGAACATCTGCGCCAGGAATTGACCACAACGGATCATCTTCTGGGCGTCCTGATCATCCTTGAGCGGGTTTTCCGATGTCGACAGCTCGGCCGCGCTCAACGCATTCCGAGCGTCAACAAAGCTATCTGCCCATGCCTGCACATTGTTGAACTCATTCCTCAGCAACTCGACCCCGCGGTGGTCATCATCCGTCGATGCAGCGGCTGAGGCTAATGCGACGCTGTCGGCGGCTCGACCCTGGTACGCGCGAATGGTGTTTCCCGCCATGGCCTTCCCCACGGGATACCCATTTTGAACGATCACCTGCAGCATCCCGCCCCATTCTCTTATCGAGGCCATCGCCTCAATCGCAGCCCTCATGAACGCGAGGGAAAATCCCGACTTCGTAGCGGAGTCGCGGGCCGGCTCCAAAGCGTCGCTCGGAGCGAGTGTCAGAATGATTCCGTTCTCCTCAAACCTGAGAGAGCCTTTTGTGATTCGCGCCAGGTCCTGCAAATCCACGAACACCCGCCCATGGTTTCGAATGACTGTCGCCTGCCCTTGGTAGCCTTGCACCATGAGCGTTTCTCTCTGGATTTGCGTTTGCGCTAGTGCCATGACTGCCGACATTAGCGTTGCCCCGCCGATTACGGGCCGCTTCATGATGCTGAACATCGAGTGCTCCCTGGATGAGAATCTCGATCGAAGAGCAGCCTGCCTCATTGCTGAGGCGGATCTGCCACGATCACCGGAGGTTGTGACGCGCTACCCCCTTGCACGGCATACTGTGCCTGGGTGAGCGGCGGAAGTGAGGCTTCGACCTGCATATCCATCATCAAGTCGACGCGACGCTCCAGTTGAAAAAATTTCGTTACCGTAAGAGCCGGAAGCACTCTGTTGAACTTCTTGTAATACTGCTTCTTCAATGCAGCCAGACGATATTCGCAGTCCAACATTTGGTCTGCCATCGCTTTGGCCTCGGCATCGGTCAGCTTCGGGTACTTCTGGGTGTACTCCTTTATCACGGCAGAGCGACGATCATCCAGCTTGGATCGTTCGTACTGGTATTGCTGATACATCGGCCAGAACGCCGCGCCCTCTTTATCATTGAAACTCATTCCTGTTGTGATGAGGGCAGTCCTGTCTGCCTGCATATTGGCCCTCACTAGTGCGATGGTGGAGTCGATAGTTGGCTCCTGATCTTGAGCACGGCCAAGAGGGCAAAATGCGAGCATCGCGAACGTAACCATGAGTAATGCACAATTCTTTATCATTGACTGAACTCCTAGGCCGCTTGTCTGTGTCATTCGTGGGCGCAGCGGCGCAGTGCGCTCGACAGCTTCTTTGTGAACGGTTCCCCTAAAGGACGAGAAGCAGTTGCACCAGATGATGTAGGGCACGCCAGTTGCCGAACTCATCTCAGAATCAAATCATTTCTTTTCTTGTGGTTCTGCAATAGACCTGGTGCCCGACGACAATACCCTGCCCGGTAACGGGCATGCGGACCTCATCTGGTCAGGCCTGGGTCGATTCGACAATCGTTTATTCGCCCGCATACGAGTATTCGCGGAGCCCTACTCGCTGTGGGAGGGCTCTACTGCCGGATCTAGACTCGCCGCCATAGTCCTCGGCGCCTCCACCTTCTTCATAACGATCATGCACATGGCTCCAACTCCTGCCCAGAAGACGGTGCGCGCACGTCGGCACAATGCCAATGTCAAGCCAGCGGTGCCCGTCACGCCAAAGATCTTGGCAATCAGCATATTTCCAGCTTCATAGGTTCCCACGTTGCCCGGGTTAAGCGCGCCTACGAGGTTGATCACTTTGGTCAGCGCTTCCACGATGAAAGCACCGCTTATGGCTACTTTTGCTCCCATAAACCGCAGAATGATGTAAACCTCCAGGATTGCCAGCATGTGCCACACAAGATTGAAGATCAGTGTTGCCCAGAACGCGGCGGGCGCTTCGTCACGGAAGCTCAGGAGGTTGTCCTCCGCCGAGTCAATGATTGGCTGTTTGCCGCTGACCCACGAGTGAAGCCGAGGCAATCGGCCAATCGCCCGGGTGGCACGGCCCAGCAACTGCCAACGGTGTCTAACAGACACCACTGCCAGGATTACCGCTGATAGAAGCACAGCAACGAGCAGCATTGCATAGGTTCGCCACGTGCCAGAAAGCGGAGCAAGCAGTAAGGTGGCTGAGATTCCGGAAACGGTGATGAGCACGGCGGTGAATGTATGCAGTGCTCCGTCAATCGCGCCGGCCGACAATGCATTCGAGAGGGGCACTGCGCGACGTAGCAGCGATATGCGCGTCCCCTCGCCAAGCACCTTTCCAGCGATACCAAATTGTCCGATCCCGTCCGAGATCAATTGCGCGACGAAGCTGCGGAACCAGGAAAGCCCACTGATATCGCAGGTAAACGCTCGTCTCCAGGCATATGTCTTGGCCAATTGTGAGAGCCCTCCCAAAAGAATGACCAGAGAGAATCCCCAACCGACCGCCTGCAGTTGTTTCCAAACGGCCTCCGGGCCGCTTCGAAAGACCAAGTAGCCGAGGAGACCAAAGCCCACCAGAGCTGCGAAAAACCGGAGAGAGCCCTGAATGAGAGACTGTGGTCGGGGCGCGGTACCGCCCTTACGTGCCTTCTTGAGGACACTTCTCCATCTCCTCGGCTTCTTCGGTTTGTGCGTCTGCTGGATCCCCATCAGCGCACAGTCAATAACTGAGTTACCTGCTCCCATGTCGCTCTCCCCATTTTCCAGTCGATTTGCGTAGCTGGATATTGAAGAACAGCAGATGGATTGCCAATCGGATCCCCGCTTAAAGCTTTAATACTGATTGTGTTCGAGGACTGAACGTGAATTCGGCGTGCCTTGCCCAGGGCACTGCCTCAATGCGGGCAGCGAGGTGGCGTACCGTGCGCGAAAATGCTGGTCAGCCACAAGAATGCCGTGATTCCCGTTTGGCCCAATGAGTGCAACCTGCAGAAGGTCCATGCCCGAGCCCAAAGGATTTAAATGAATTCAGCGGTGGCACCCTCCCTTTCCACGGTCGGCCAAGACCTGAATCAACTCTGTGTCAACACCATCCGCACACTCTCAATGGACGCCGTTCAGGCAGCGAACTCAGGCCATCCGGGAACTCCCATGGCTATGGCGCCAGTTGCTTACTGTTTATGGCAACAGTTCCTGCGCTTCGATCCACAGGATCCGGTATGGCCGAACCGTGATCGCTTCGTGCTTTCCATCGGACACGCATCGACATTGCTCTATTCGCTGCTCCACTTGAGCGGAGTCCGGGCGGTAAGCAAAGACTACGAAACGTTGGGCGAACTCTCGGTCCCGCTCGATGCTCTCAAAGCGTTTCGCCAATTAAACAGCCGCTGTCCGGGACATCCTGAGTACCGCTGGACCTCCGGGGTGGAAACCACAACCGGTCCTTTAGGGCAAGGAGTTGCAACCAGTGTCGGAATGGCCGTTGCTCGCCAGTGGTTGTCCGCTCGTTATCACCGACCCGGCTTTGAAGATCTTTTTGATTTTAATGTGTACGCGCTCTGTGGGGATGGCTGCATGATGGAAGGCATCTCTAGCGAGGCAGCCTCGCTGGCTGGCCATTGGCGGCTCTCTAATCTCTGTTGGATTTACGACAATAACCACATCACAATTGAGGGCAATACCTCCCTTGCTTTCACCGAAGACGTTGCGACACGCTTTCTTGCTTACGGGTGGAATGTCACGCGCGTTGGCGATGCAAACGACCTTGAGACTTTGGCTCGCGCATTCCGAACTTTTCAAAACACCAAAGATCGCCCCACGCTAATCATTGTCGACAGTCACATCGGATACGGGGCACCGCATAAACAGGACACAAGCGGCGCTCATGGCGAACCCTTGGGCGAAGAAGAGGTC
>Ga0075029_100000958_pt1 | contig 16678 bp, 19 predicted proteins | sample LitLauG_LLR_2013_FD_71391 | JGI IMG/M metagenome (GOLD analysis project Ga0075029, IMG submission 71391) | Freshwater sediment microbial communities from North America - Little Laurel Run_MetaG_LLR_2013 | ecosystem: Environmental > Aquatic > Freshwater > Creek > Sediment | place: USA...
ATGCAGGCCGAGCTAAATACAGCAATAACAAACCAATAAACTACCAATACGTAAACGACGTCTTTAGAGCTTTGGCGGAGAAGCGATGACACTAAAAATTAAATTCAAAGTGATGGGCAAGCGATGGAAGTTGTTTTTATTGACAAAAAAGCAATACCGCAAAAAGATTGACGAGCATAGCATCGCGGAATGCCATGGCGATAAACACCGAATTTACCTATCTCCCTTTGGTATGGATATTAAGACTTTACGCCATGAGCTGGTGCACGCTCATTTATACGAATTATGCTTAGAAAGCGCTTCAGGGCTTACTAAAGACGCTATGGAAGAGATTTTTGCCGAACTAATGGCACATCGGGGACCGGAGCTATTACGCTTAGCAAACAGGCTGTTATCCCAAGTAAAAGAACTTACCGAGCCTAAAAAATAACATGCAAACGCCAAATTACGCATTAATACAAGACGTTATGTGCGAAAATGGTGGTGCCGATCCTAAACGGCTGCCTGCAGGTAGCTATGTGAGGCCTATTGAGTTTAAATACGTACCCAAACATATTACTTCTCAACATCGTTTTTTTGATGAAGAAACCTCGGTGTTTTGTTATACTAGATATGGCATTATACCGATTGCACGAAACTTGTTGAGGCAAACATGAAAACTCCGTTAGAAATTGAGTTTAAATACCACGCGGGCATGATTTCTCTTGAAAAGTTTAAGGCTTTTTGTTTAGACAGAGAGCCAGTAAAAACTATCATAGCTTCTGGATTTGATTACTTTTATGCCAACGAAAAAGATTCTAATGCTTTTTGTCGCTTGCGCGTCGGCGCAGACATAAATCAGCTCACTTTTAAGCGAAAAACCAAGGACGCTAATAATTTTGTGCGTACTGAACACAACGTAGAATTGTCGAAAGATATGACAATTGAACAAATTCAATCGTTTGTGTCAGAATTTGGTTATAAGCCGGATGCCACTATTTTTAAAAACTGCTTTGTTTACAAATATAACTATTACACCCTAGTATATTACATTTGCTACGACACAAACATGACAGAACAAGGCCGGTATGTAGAAATCGAAATGGCTGAAGAATATCCGTGGCGAAACGAAAAAGAAGCATACGAAGGCCTATTAAGTTTAGAGCGCCTGTGCAAACCGCTTGGCATTGCGCCTCAAGGACGCATTAAAAGAAGCTTATTTGAGCTTTATGGTAATGCAAAATAATCATGGAAGAAAAACTAATAATTAGCGCAACTTTTTTTCTTTTTTTATGGACATTCATTATGTTTATTAAATGGACGTTTCAGATGCCTTCAATTCCTAAAGTGGTGGTTCCGCCGCCGCCGCAAAACAAGCCAATGCCAGCAGTATTTAAAATTCGTCCAAAAAGACAACGAGCTAGGCTGTGTTCAAAACATGCCCTTGCATACGCGTCATTTGCTGTTATAGTCTTAATTGATGACAAAAACTGTGAAGCCTGTAGGAGGGGCATTCCATGACAACGATTAATCAAAACAAAAACGAATGGTATCATTCTGGAGTTTGTTTGCCTAATTGCACGTGTTCAAATAAAACACTTTCGGATCGACCTACGCAAAATGATTATGAAGTGGCTTTAAAATCATCTCAAGGCGTTAAAGCCGACACCGGTAAACCCCCAATGGAACTCCTTTCGCCTATTGCTCTTATTGGCATTTCTGAAGTCTTAGCATTTGGCGCAAAAAAATACGCAGCAAATAATTGGCGTAAAGGCCTCGCCTGGGGTAGAGTTATTGGTGCGATTATGAGGCATTTAATGGCTATTATGAAAGGCGAAGACAAAGACCCAGAAACTGGGCTTCTTCATGTAGACCATTTGGCCTGCGAAGTCATGTTTTTACAAGAGTTTTTTAGAACTCGCCCCGATTTGGACGACCGCTTTAAAGTGGCGCCCTTAACCGCCGAAGCAACGGCACAATCAAACTCAGGAGAAAGCAAATGAGCTATAAGAAGCATGTAGACCTTAATTCAGATGTCACCGTAGCCCTTGGCGGTAAAGACGCTAAAGGTAAGCCCAATCCCACTAGCGTGGAAGGCTATTACCTTGGCAGCCGCACAGTAGACGGTGAATATGGCGAGGCCAAGATTCATTATTTTAACACCGCTGAAGGCGTTGTGGGCGTTTGGGGCAAAACTAACCTCAACCGCATTCTTGACCCAAAGTATCTTGGCATGATGGTACTTGTAAGTTTTACCGGCATGGGTAAAGCACAGAAGGGCAAAAAGCCTCCTTACAACTACGAGTTGCAGTATGATGACGGCAACACTACGGACGTTTCGGGCTTTAACCTCGATGCAGCCGGTGCCGAAGAGCCTGATTATAGCGACTCCGAAGAAGGCTATGAAGAGAGCAGCGTAGATGGAGACGAGACGGAAGCCGATGAGCCGCCTCCAGCTCGCGTCACTGCTCCAAAGACCCCTTTGAAGACCCCCACTGCTAAGACAACCAAATCAGTGCAAGATTTGTTGGCTAGCCGTCGTTCTGCTTCATAAAGGCATACCAAACGCGGGATTAGCGTGACAGGTCGGAGAGACGGCCAATTTTAGGAGAGATATGGCTATTTACAGATGCATTGCACCAGATTGGCTGCTTGCAAAAGCTCCAAATACTCGTAAAGTTCTAGAAGGCGAATTTGACAATGACTACGTTCGTGAACTTAATCAACTCGGCTATAACATTTATTTTTTGCCTAATCACCCTAGTGTTTATGACCCCAATATTACTGTCGATGGTTCTCATATTGATGTGTTCTCTTATGTTTTCGTTGATATGGACCTTAAGGATGGGGTTTACCAGTCTAAAGAAGAGTTTATTGAAATTGTTCGTGAAGCAGGACCAGAACCCACGCTTATAGTAGATTCAGGCGGCGGGGTACACGTTTATTGGGCTGTTTCTGACCTTGATGCTATGAGCTTCTTGCGCCTCAATAGGCGTCTTTGCCGCAAGTTCAATACTGACGAAGCAACCGGTAAGATTTACCAGCTTATGCGGGCTCCAGGCACCAATAACACCAAAATAGAAGGCAATACAAGACCTTGTAACTACGTTTATAGTTCTGAAGCCGTCTACTCCTGCGAAGATTTAGACAGCCTGTTGCCTGCGCTAAACCACGACGATGAAGCCTATTGCCAAGCGCATTTTAACAAAACTTATGGCATTGGCGAAAAAATTGCGATTAAAGATGAATTGCCTAAAAGGTTTGACAAGCTAATACGCGATAATCCTGAAGCCAAGAGCATTTGGGCCGGTGAGGTTGAGGACAGGAGCAAAGCCGACTATAGATTAGGGCATTTGATGTTTGCTAATGGATTTACCAAGGATGAAGCTTTGTCTGTATTGGTCAATTCTATTAAAGCTAGAGATAGAGCGCCGCAACACCGAGTAAGCTATGCAACCGGAATTGTAGACAAAATTTGGACTTTTGAGAACACACAAGACCGAGACAAGCTTGATTTAAGTATGTCAGTAAAAGACATATTGGCAAAGGGCACAAACGCCCTTAAAGGCACCAGATTTCCTTGTAACGCCATATTAGACGCCACGGCGCACGGCTTTAGGCTTGGCCAGGTGATCGGGCTTGTTGCAGGCTCTGGCGTAGGCAAGACGGCCATGTCGCTTAACATGTTTCGCTGGTTTGCTAAAGAAAATCCTGATTATGTTCACTTTTTTATCCCGCTAGAACAGCCAGCGCACGAAATTGCTGAGCGTTGGAGCCGCATGTGCGCCGGCGACGAGCGATTGCACGAAAAAGTGCATATTATGAGCAACTACGATGAAGATGGCGGGTTTCGGCATCTTAGCTTTACTGAAATTAAAGACTATTTACTTAAATTTCAAAGTGTTACAGGCAAAAAGATCGGCTGTGTAGTAATTGACCACATTGGCGCTTTGCGCAAAAAAGGCAAGGACGGCGAAAACCAAGACATTATGGATATTTGTCATTCTATGAAAGCATTTGCCGTAGAAACCAACACATTGCTCGTAATGCAGTCTCAGAGCAGTCGCGACAAGGCGGGCATCGGCGACCTTGAAATTAACAAAGATGCCGCCTATGGCACGGTGTATTTTGAGTCTTATTGCGACTATCTCATAACCATATGGCAGCCGCTAAAGCGCATGTACGATAATCCGACGTGCCCCAGCATTACGGCGTTTAAGTTTTGTAAGATTCGCCATAAAAATCGAGAACTTGATGCCATTCAAGAAGATGTGCCTTATCTTTTGCATTTTGACCCTTCTACCGAGCTTATGGATAAGCCTACCCAAGAGCAACTGAAACCGTTTGACTTCTTTGCTAAACAAGCGCTTAATAAGCGGAAGGCTGACCGCAAAACTGACGCCGTGCCTTATAAGAGCATAAGCTGGACCGGAGACAAAAATGGAAACTCTGAAAGTAATTCGAACGCTACCGGAGCTTAATGAGCTAATCGACTATTTAGCCGACAAAGAATATATCGCGTTTGACACCGAAACCGATGGCGTCGAAAAAACCAACGAAATTATTGGATTTTCTGTATGCGCCGATGTAGAAGTTGGCTATTATGTCATTTTGTCTTATTGGGATGTGCCCACCCAAAAGATGGTATATCTAGAGACAAAAGAAGGCGCCAAACACTTTCTTTCTTTGCTCACTAAAAAGAAGCTTGTCATGCAAAACATGGTGTTTGATTGCATGATGGTATATAACAATTTTGGTATAGACCTACGCGAGGCCGTACACACTGACACGATGATTTTGGCCCACCTGGTGAATGAAAACCGCAAAGTGGGCCTTAAAGAGCTAGGCGTTGCCTTGTTCGGCGAAGACGCCAGACAAGAACAAATTGAGATGCGCAAAAGCGTATACGCTAATGGCGGAGTGCTCACTAAAGACCTATATGAGCTGTATAAAGCCGATTGCGAGCTTATAGCGCGGTATGGAGCTAAAGACGCCATCCTTACGCTAAAGCTGTTTTACGTGCTTGTACCAGAGCTTATAGAACAGGGTTTAGATGGCTTTTTTTACGACGACGAATCAATGCCCCTCCTGCGCGGCCCTACTTACGAGCTAAATACGACTGGGCTTCGAGTAGACCCCATGCGCCTCCAAGCCCTAAAACAAACCCTTGAAGCCGAATGCTTAGAAGCCAAAGCATTCGTAGACCACGAAGTCGCGGCGTATGTCAAAGATAAGTACAAAGGCACGTCCAAAGCCAATACGTTTAACATTGCGTCTACAACCCAGCTTGCTTGGCTATTATTTGTTAAACTTGATAATGTATTCAATAACTTGACTAAAGAGGGGCGCAAGGTTTGCAAGTTCTTAGGCCAGCGCCTGCCTTATACTAAGAAAAACAAATATCAATTCATAGAAGCCTGCATTAATGCCAAAGGCGAAATTTACTCGCAGCCATACTATGACCGCAAAACGAAAAAAGAGGTAAAAGCCAAGAAAGTGCGCGACGTGTGGAACTACCTAGCGGCAGGCAAAGAAACCCTTACGGTGCTTGCCCCAAAATACAAGTGGTTGGCTAAGTTTTTAGAGTTTAAAAAGAATCTTAAGCTTCTTAACACTTATGTGCTAGGCATAGAGCGCGGTGCCAAATATAACGTCATTCGACCAAACTTTTTACAGCATGGCACCACGTCCGGGCGGTATTCGTGCAAGCGCCCTAATTTTCAGAACCTTCCCAGAGACGACAAACGCGTAAAATCGTGCATTGTAGCTCGCCCAGGTATGGTGTTTGTAGGAGCCGACTACGCTCAGCTAGAGCCGCGCGTATTTGCTAGCTTTTCTGGAGATGAGCGTCTATTGGCGTGCTTTGAAAATGGCGACGACTTTTATTCCGTTATTGGCATGGAAGTGTTTGATAAATACGATTGCTCGTTAAAAAAAGACGATCCAAATTCTTTTGCTAAGAAATACCCGCAGTTACGTAATATCGCCAAGGTGGTAGCGCTGTCTGCCACATATGGCACCACGGCGCCAAAGATGGCTTTAGCCATCGACAAAACTATTCAAGAGGCCCAAGAGGTTATTGACTCTTATTTTGAGAAGTTTCCCAAAGTTAAGGAGTTTATGTTAGCGGCCCATGAAGAAGCCAAGCGCACTGGCATGGTTAAGAACCTTTTTGGTCGCCCAAGACGTATGCCCCAGGCCATGGAAATTGAAAAAATCTGCCCCGGTGCTTCTCATGCAGAATTGCCATATGAGCTGCGCAACACCTTAAACTTGGCCGTTAACCATAAGATTCAAAGCACCGGAGCGTCCATCATGAACCGGGCGGCTATATTATTGGCTAATACCAAAAAAGAACTTGGCTGGAATGACGTTAAAATCGTGCTCCAGGTGCACGACGAGTTGGTAATTGAAGGCCCAGAAGCCCTAAAAGACGATATGGCGCTCCTCCTTAAGCATTGCATGGAACGGGCCGTCATCCTCCCAAACGTCAATCTTTTGGCAGAACCTAAGATTGGATATAACCTTGCTGAGCTAAAATAATGTGGGAATTAGACAATTCCCAAAAGATTATGCATGGTTATAATTTATTAAAAATAATTCATTTTTCCTATTGCATTATTTTAATAGTCAGTGCATATTATGAATATATGGTTAACACTCTTAATAATATTAGACGATTTTTTAAACAACTCCTCGGTTTTCTTCCTGAGACGCTGCCTCAGGGAGCAACCGCATTTGATAACTTTGTAACCGATGTCATTGAAACGTGGGATATGCCTACGCCTCTTCGTTCTGACATAGAATACGTCATCGCAATGAACATTGTCGGCCAAAATAGCGACCGCAGGTCAAAGATGTACTTTGTCCGCCTTATCAGGGCTGCTGCCGCCAAGCAAATCGCTCATGCCAACATGCAGCGCATTTATAACGAAAAGAAAGCAGAGCAAGCCGCTCAATCACAACCTGCTGAAGTAACAGCCCCACAAGCTGTTACCAATGGACCGCAACAGTAAAGAATTTAAAGAGCTGCAAGCTAAATGGTACAAAAAATTGGAGAAATCTGGTTTTAAAGATGCTGAAACCGTTGAAGGTTACCACGAACCTTATAGACCGCTTAGGCAATGGCACGCTAGCTGTTTTTTTCTTAGACATGCCCCTTTGCGCAGAGAAGCGAAGACGGAATATTACCGCCTTGCTGGGCAGTTTTTGTATGACAACACGTTTAAGAGCAAGCTTGAAATGCGTATGTGGGAGCTACATGCTGAAGGCAAAAGCATTAGGGAAATTGTTCGAATTATGAACAAACCCAAAAAACGCACTTATAAGCGAAAAGTGCATGAAACATTGCAGCAACTGTCAAAAGATATGCTAGCAATGTATAGGAAGAAAGATGGATAAAAAAGACCTGGTGTTAATTCGTAACACCAGCCCAAACGACAAGAACTTTATCTTAGCGACTTGGCTAAGAGGCTTATATTACGGCGATAGCTGGTTTAGAGAAATGCCCAAAGACATTTACATGGCTTGTTATCACGCGGTGCTTGAGCGCATTCTAGCTAACCCCGACACCTTGGTGCAAGTTGCTTGTTTAAAAGAAGATCCAGACGTTATCTTAGGTTATTCCGTATTAGCCCCAAACGTAACGGGCATCACACTTCACTGGGTATTCGTAAAGAGTGCCTGGAGAAACATAGGCATAGGAAAAAGCCTAATACCTATCGAACGAACCAATGCAGTGACTCACCTGACCAAATCCGGCCTGAGTATATTGCGCAAACACCCTGAAGTGGTTTTTAATCCATTTCTAGTATCTTAAAAGGAACTATATGTCTAAATTCAAAAAGTTAAAGTCCCTAATCACTGGAAGCCAAAAGGTTGAGCTGCCTGCTCCTGCAGAAGCCCCAAAGCTTAAGACTGTGGCAGAATTAACCCAGGAATACAATCAGGCTTGCCTTCGCATCGGCAACCTGGTGTATCTGCAAAGCCAGCAAGATAAAGAACTGAAAATGCTATTGTCTGCCGTCGAAACCATTAATCAGGACGGTGCCGTAGCTAAGCAGCGCGAGCTTGCTGAAGCTCTAGCTCAGGCTAAGGCCATTAAAGAAGCTAACGACGCTAAGGCTGCCGAAGCTCCACAAGACGAGGCTTCAGATGTCGCAAGCAGTTAAGTGGGCCAAGCTCTTTGAGAGCCCGGCTATTCCAGATGTAGGCATGGGGCTAACCCCCACCCTGCCGCCTTCCAATTCTCTAATGAAAGGCGTTATCATGACCCTACAAGACACCGGTGCTATTCTTCTTGAATGGAAGCAGAATGGTAAAGTTCGTAGGCACCTAATTGGCGCCGCTAACGTCAAAGACGTGACTTTAGCAGACGAAGAGCCGGCACCAGAGGCAAAGGCCCCAAGTGGAAAATCAAGAAAAGAAGTCTAAAACCATCGTTTATGGCGTTGTAGTCAAAGATGGGGAGTATTACAAAAAAATGACCCCCGTTGATGAGCCCGCCATAAAAGATATTAGTATAGACGATTTGATCGGCGATCAACTGCTTGTTTTGTATAGAGAAACTAAGCATTTGGTACGGCGCTCTTCTGAGGGACCGTTGGACCCTCCAGAAGGCGTGGCCTTAGAGCGCGTCATGAAGCTTACCCAAGTTCTTAAGGAAAAAGAACAGGAAATGCTCGAAAACATGAGCGATGAGCAGATACAGGAAATGCTCGCAAAGAAAGCATGATAACTGCTGCAGGAGCCAAACGGCTCCTTTTAAAGCGTAATAAAATCGTCGAGGCCCGGAACTTGGTGTTAGACCCCAAGTTTGGGCCTCAAAACGCATTTGTAAACGACACCAGTCGATACTTAGCTGCCCAATGCTCCCGACGTGCCGGCAAATCTAATGGCCTAGCATTAAGATTTCTTAACACTATGGAGAAGCACCCAGGCTCCCAATGCATCTATTTAGCCCTAACTCGTGATTCTGCAAGGGATATTATGATGCCGGTGCTTAAAGAGCTTAACGCTTATTACGGCTTAAAGTGCACTTTTCTCGAATCTAAGCTCACCATGGTGCATCCTAACGGCGCAAAGCTTATCCTCCTTGGCGCCGACATGTCAAACTTCATTAAACGGCTTAAAGGCCGCAAATTCCCCGGTGTGGCCATAGACGAGGCCCAAGACTTTGGACCCCACCTACAATCGCTTGTAGACGACGTATTGACCCCCAGCATTGCCGACTACGAAGAATCATGGCTAGCCCTCACTGGAACCCCAGGCCCGGTGCCCCAGGGCTATTTCTTTGAAGTGGCCAATAACAACAGATTTGGCTATAAAGTCCATAAATGGACACTATTAGATAATCCTTACATGCCAAACCCCGCTGCGTTTATAGAAGACTTAAAGCGTAAGCGCGAATGGGATGACAACCATCCTACCCTACGTCGCGAGTGGAAAAACCAATGGGTATTGGATACGCAATCCCTCTGGATTCGTTACGATGAAAAAGTTAATCATTTTGCTACGTTACCCGACATTAAGCCTCATACTTGGACCTACGCATTAGGCATAGACATCGGATATAAAGATGCCGACGCCTTGGCCTTAGTGGCTTGGTCAGACACCAGCAAAGACACCTATTTAGTTAAAGAAGTTGTAACCCAAAAGCAAGATATTACCGCTTTAGTCAATCAAATCAAAGCGTTACAAAAAGATTACGAAATCTCTAAGATGGTTATTGACGCCGGTGCACTGGGTAAAAAGATTGCCGAGGAAATGCGCCGCAGGCACCAGTTACCCGTGGAAGACGCCGACAAAACCAAGAAACAAGAAAACGTAGGATTTCTTAATGATGCCCTACGGTTAGGCCGATTTAAAGCTAAAAGCGCTAGCCGGTTTGCCCAAGATTCTTACCTGGTGCAGATAGATTGGGACAAATCCACCCCCGATAAAACCGTTGTTAAGAAGTTTCCTCACTCTGACGTTATTGATGCGGTGCTATATGCGTTTAAATTGAGCCCAGCCTATGCCTATGAGGAGCAAAAACAAGGCCCCAAGTACGGCACAAAGGAATGGGCCGATGCCCAAGAAAATGAAATGTTTGAAAATGCGCAGAAACATTTTGCAGAATTAGCTGAAAAAGATGAGTTTTTGAGAGAAATGGGCATAAAAGATTAGAAATTGGGACGAATAAGCTCCAAGTAAAGCTTTTCGCTTCCAATGGAGACAAGAAATGCCCCTGATTCAATCAAAATCAAAGAAAGCCTTTGAAAAGAACGTAAAGACCGAAATGGACGCCCATCCGTCTAAAGAAAAACGGGCTCAAAACCTGGCCATCGCTTATAGCGTTCAGCGCCGAAATGCTCGTAAAAAGAAGGCTTTAGGCGGCGCAGTCGAAGAAACCCCAAGCACAAAGATTTCTCCAGAAGCGGCCAAAATGGAAGCCGAACACGAGCATACCGAAGAGTGCTGGGTTGGCGACGAGCTTCATTGTGAACATGAAATGATGGCCAATGGCGGCGCCGTTGAAGAAACGCCTAGCACCGAAGTCTCTGATATGGAAGATGAGATGGAAAATGCTAAAGAAGCTAAGATGTTACGCGCCGAACATGAGCGCGAAGCCCTAGCATTTGGCGGCGAAGCCGAAGACGACATGGAGCCAGATATGCCCCACGTTGGTGACGATTCAGAAATGTCGCCCTCAGAAGACGAGTTTATGTCGTCTCATATGGCCGAAGGCGGCGACGTAGATGATCATTACGAAAGTATTGCCGACGCCATCCTCAAAAAGCGCCGTCGCGCAAAAATGATGGCTGAAGGCGGAATGGTGGATTTAGAAGCCAATTCTGAAGAATCGCCTAACCAAGAAGATCAAATGTCTTTTAAAGCCAACGGCAAGGAGCAATATGATTTGCGCCAACTTAAAGCACAGCCAATGGATAGCAACGAACACGGAGATGCCATTAAGTCTGATTCGCACGACAGAATCGACCGGATGCGGAGAAAAGTTAAAAAACAACGAGGCATGTAATGAACTTGCCTGACATTAAACAGCTTAAAAAGCTGGCGGCAGCTTGTCGAAAGGCGGGCATTCGCCATTTTAAATCCGCTGATTTTGAATTTACGCTCGAAGATTTGCCAGAGCCAAAGCCTAGAAAGCAGGCTAGCAAAGACATGCTATTGTCCGCTGCCACAGATGACGGGCGCGTGCAAACAGATGAAATGAGCCCAGACGCCATGTTGTTTTGGTCAAGCGATGTAGGCATTTCAGAGAAAAACGAAAAGACTGAGTAATGAAAATTTCTCCATCAAAACCGAAATCTACCATCACGATGAAGACAAAAGATGTGTCGGAAACGATGCAGGTTTCTCCATGGTGGAAAGCTAAAAATAAGCAAGAGCGAGCTAGCTTATTGTTAAGCACCGCAGCTTATCTAAAAGAATCTCAAAACTTTCGATACCGTAAAGCAGCTATATATGCAAGATTATACGGTAATCAATCCCTTTTTAACTTTGTCGGCAGTAACATTTCTAAATTGGATGATACAAACGGTCTCCCCACTGACCGCCCCACCTTTAACGTAATCCAATCTGCTGCCGACACCCTCATTTCCAAGCTAACGCAAAACCGCCCAGCCCCGGTGTTCCTCACCGACAACGGCGATTATAAAGAACGTAACCAAGCTAAAAAACTAAACAATTTTATTCTTGGTGAGTTCTATCAAACTAAAGCCTATGAAAAAGGCTCTACTATTTTACGCGATGCCCTTGTAGAAGGCACCGGCTGCCTTAAAATATATCGCAGCGCCACAGACAAAGCTGCCCTTGACCGCGTCCTACTTACTGAACTCCTTACAGACCTTAATGAAGGCATGTATGGCGAACCGCGCCAACTATACCAACTTAAGCTTGTTGACCGTGACGTGCTTATCGAGCAAAGCCCTGGCTTTAAAGCCATTATTGAAAAAGCCGCTAAAGCTTATCCAGACAACTCTGCCGATTCTTCTAAATCCGTTTCCGACCTAGTGATGGTTGTCGAAGGCTGGCGCTTGCCATCTGGCCCTGGAGCCGATGACGGCGCTCATTCCATGGCTTGCAGCGCAGGCGAAATCTTTTTTGAAAAATACGACAAAGAAAAGTTTCCGTTTGTATTTTTACACTATTCTACCAGACTTCTTGGCTTCTGGGCTCAAGGCTTGGCCGAACAGCTCATGGGCACCCAAATGGAAATCAACAGCTTGCTACACACCATTTCCAAAGCCATTAAGCTGGTTGGCGTGCCTCGCATCTTTGTAGAAGACGGTTCTAAAGTCGTAAGTGCTCATTTTAACAACGAAATTGGCAGCATCATTAAGTACCGAGGCACCAAGCCACAATATGAAGTAGCGCCTTGCGTACCAGAAGAACTATACGCACAACTTCAGCGCCTTATCGGCTACGGCTACCAGCAATGCGGTGTTTCTGCCCTAGACGCTAGCTCGGAGAAACCGGCAGGCCTTAACTCTGGCGAAGCCATCAGAACCTATGATGACATTGCCACCGACCGCTTTGCCGCCTTATCTAGACGCTATGACGACTTTTACATTGAATTAGCTTATCAAATCATTGATTTAGCTAAAGACATTGCTGCCGAAACCGGGGAATATCAAACGGTGTACCCAGGCAAAAACGGCACCAAAACCATTGATCTTCCTAAGATTGAAACACTAAAAAATCCTTTTATTATTCAATGCTTTAACATGTCTAGCTTGCCAAGAGACCCAGCAGGCCGCATGCAAAAAGTAACGGAAATGATTCAATCCGGCATGGTGACCCTACAGCAAGGACGCCGGCTGCTTGATTTTCCAGACCTTCAACAAATGGAAACCCTGGCCAATGCTTCGGAAGAACGCATATACCAAATGCTGGACGACATCATCGAAGATGGCAAGTATACGCCTCCAGACCCGTTCCTAGACCTACAGCTAGCCAAAACAACCGTGGTGCAATACTACAATCTTTATGCGCCAGCTAAGCTAGAAGAAGAAAAACAGGACATGCTACGTAGTTGGTATTCCCAAGTACTGGCCCTTATACAGGCCGCTACGCCGCCACCAATGGCCCCGCCAGGCGCTCCAATGCCTCAGGCTAACCCAGAAGCCCTACCGACTTCGCCGCTCGTTCCTAACGCCAACCAAGGCCCTAGCCCTGGAGCACCGCAGTAATGAAAATCAAATTCAAATACCTCGATCAACCCGGCGTCGAGCGTAAAGAAGTGCAGCGCAAAGCAGTACCTTACACAGTATTAGATATTGGTGGCCTTCCAGAGCTAAAAGCTTGGAAAGCGCACCAAGCTTATTTAGAACAAAAGTTTCAAGAAAAACAAGCAATTAAACGTGAGCAAGCCGTAGACAGATTTATGGCTGCTCCAGGCTCTGTATTTGAAGATGACGAAATTGTAACACTTCAAAAAGTAGAGCAGAAGAAATGGGAAGAAATGTGCGCAACACCAGCGCCTGAAATCCCAAAAGTTTCAATATTTCAACAAGTTAAACAAGCTTGTGTCAAATGGATGCTCGACACAATTAATAATGCATTCGGAAGCTAAAGTTTAGAAGCCACAACAAAACCCGTGGGTATACCCACATAAGTAATTAATTTCTTTGGAGAATATATGGCCTTTACAGTCGAGTCTAAATCCGGTCCCGTCCTATCCCAACCCGCAAGCGATACATCAAAAGCTCAAGCAGCCCGCGAAAAAGCTATCGCTATGCTCACCAACAGCCAACCTCAAGGCAAGGGCCAACAGCCCCCAGCCGAAGTAAGGGAAGCCCAGGCCCGCGATAATACAGAGGGACAAGTTGCCTCTCCTGAGGCGGCTGAACGGGCCGCCTCTCAAACCTCTGAAGAGCCAGAAGCACCGGCTAAAAAAGAGGAGCCCATTTCTAGCCAGTACGCCGTATTAGCTAGAAAAGAAAAGCAACTCCGCGTTAAAGCACAACAACAGGAGCTAGCTTTTAAGGCACGCGAAGAAGCGCTGCGCGCCCGCGAACAAGAACTTTCCAAAAAAGATTCAGAATACGCCACGAAGTATATCCCTAAAGATAGGCTGCTTCAAGACCCCCTCGGTGTCTATGAAGAAAACGGCGTTACTTATGACAAACTTACAGAAGCTCTACTTGCTAGGCAGAACCAAGACCCAGCAACCCGTAGCTACCTCCAAAAGTTGGAAGCTAAAATAGCTGAACTACAAGGAAAAGTAGAAACGGTTGACAAAAGTAGAACTGAAGAGCGAAGCAACTCTTATAACGAAGCCCTGCGCCAAATTCAGATGGATGCAACCTCCTTGGTTAAAAATAACCCAGAGTTTGAAACCATTCAAGCCACCGGCAGCGTTAAAGATGTTGTAGAACTCATTAAAAGAACTTATGACGAGGACGGCATTCTTCTATCCGTAGAAGAAGCTGCCCAAGCTGTCGAATCTGAGCTAGTGGAAGAAGCGATGAAAATCACTAGAATTAACAAGATTCAACAGCGTCTAAAATCGGCCACCGCGCCGGCTGCTAAGCAAGAGCAGGCACCTAAGAAGACCGAAGGCATGAAAACCTTAACCAACGCCGTTGGCAGCACGAGACAGCTAACAGCTCGTGAAAGAGCCATTGCAGCGATGGAAGGCAGACTTAACAAATCGTAATATTAACTAAGACTTAGCATCATGGCTTCTTAACTGAGGCTATAAAGCAAAGTCAAACAAAGAAAGAATAACGCCAATGAGCGCTATTTACGCAAACTCAGCCAATCAGGTTGCAGCTCTTAAGGAACTGTACACTGATGACAAAGACTACATGAAGGATCTAGTCTATAAAGAAAATCCTTTCCTAGCTCTAGTGCCTAAAAACGAATCTCCTGATGGATTCGCAGGTAAATACATTCCTGTGCCTCTCGAATATGGAACCCCGCAAGGTCGTTCGCATACATTCGCGAGCGCCCAGGGCAACCAAACTGCGACTTCTCTTGCTAGCTTCTTCGTTTACGTCATTTCCGACTATCAATTGGTTACGATCACTAACCTCTTGATGGAACAGACGAAATCGAACGCTGGTGCCTTCGTTGACGCTGCAAAGCTTCAGATGGATGGCGGATTTCGCAACTTGACCAATAACATTGCATTCGAACTTTTCAACTCTGGAACAGCTACCCGTGGCATCGCTGCGGCTAATTCGTCTCAGGCTGGAACGGCAGTCGGCGGAACCATCCTCCCTCTCACCAACTCCCAGAGCGTTGTTAACTTCGAAGTTGGCATGACTTTGGTGGCTTCGGCTTCTGACGGTGGCGCTCCTTCGTCCGACACGGTGATTATCACCGCTGTTGACCGCGACTCGGGCATCATTTCAGGAACCGCTTCCGCAGCTAGCTTAAGTGCAAACTGGGCCATTGGCTCAGGAATTGCATACCTCACCGTGCAAGGCGACTTGCCAAGTGCAGGTGCAGCTAACACCGGATCATTCCTAGCTCTTTCTGGCTTGGCTGCTTGGCTCCCGCTCAGCACTCCAGCCAGCAATGATAACTTCTGGGGCGTAAATCGTTCTGCTGACCCAACTCGTTTGGCCGGCATTCGATATAACGCACAGGCGTATACCATTGAAGAAGGTATGACCAATGCTCTTGCATTGTTAAACCGAGAAGGTGGAAAGCCTGACCTAGCCATTATGGACTTCCAGTCGTATGCCTCTCTTGTAAATGCTTTGGGCGCAAAGGTCCAATACGTTCAAGTTAAGCATGACGAAGTTGAAGTTGCTTTCGAAGGTATCACCTTCCAGAGCGCTTATGGCCGCGTCACGGTGCTCGCTGACCGCTCATGTCCTCCTCAAACGGCTTATGTGCTCACCATGGCAACGTGGAAGCTCCGAAGCCTTGGCAAAGTGCCACATATCCTCACTTATGGCATGGAGGGGTTGGAGGGCTTACGCGTTGGAAATGCAGACGCCCTTGAGATTCGCATCGGGTATTATGGCAATTTAATTTGTTCCGCTCCCGGTTGGAATATGGTAGTACAATTAAGTAGTTAATCTACTTTTTAATATTAAAGCTCTTAGAGTTCTGCTCTAAGAGCTTTTTTATCGCCTAATTAATTACATATGGAATGGAGGGGTAGTTAACTAATGTTTTAAATATGCTAAAGTATTAATAGGAACTAAATTTATGATTATTTACAAAATAACAAATAGACTTAATGGCAAAATTTATATTGGGCAGACTGTTCAAAAATTACATGATAGGTGGAGCGATCATGCTAGACCTTGTCGAGGTAAAAATGTAAATCGTTCTGCTATAGCTTCTGCCATAAGAAAATATGGCAAAGAAAATTTTAGTATTGAACAAATTGATCAGGCCACAACTTTAGATCAATTAAATATAATGGAGATTACATACATTAAGGCATTTAATTGTTTATCTCCTAATGGTTATAATCTTGAATTGGGAGGAAAAAACAAAGAATGTCATTTAGAGACCAGGGCTAAGATTAGTCAAACCCTTAAAGGACGGCCTATTAAAAACCGCATGAATGGCGCGCCCAAAGGACGACCAGTGTCAAAAGAACGCAGAGCTAAAATTAGTGCCACAATGACAGGGCAGCCACAACCATGGAAATATAAGCCCGTTATTTGTTCTAATGGCATTACTTATGAATCTATAAACGCAGCCTCTAAAGCGTTGGGCATTAATAGAG
>Ga0075029_100000959_pt1 | contig 16623 bp, 8 predicted proteins | sample LitLauG_LLR_2013_FD_71391 | JGI IMG/M metagenome (GOLD analysis project Ga0075029, IMG submission 71391) | Freshwater sediment microbial communities from North America - Little Laurel Run_MetaG_LLR_2013 | ecosystem: Environmental > Aquatic > Freshwater > Creek > Sediment | place: USA...
GACTGGCAGATTGCACGCATCAAGGACACGCCCAGTCAGAATTGGACCTTCGCGGCCCTGTATGTCGGACTTATGGCGGCATCGGACACCACCGGAAATCCGGCGTATCGCGACGTGGTGAGGAAAGTGGCGGAACACTACGACTGGACACTAGGCCCACGGCAGACGCACGCCGACGATCAGGCTATCGGACAGTCCTACCTGTGGCTGAATCGGGAGCACCCTGACCCGAAGGACCTCAAGGCGCTCAAGGCACAGTTCGGTCAGATTATTGATACGCCGGACGACCCCGCCAAGCCGGTCTGGTGGTGGTGCGATGCGCTGTTTATGGCGCCGCCCGTGTGGGCCGGGCTGGCTGCGGAGACACATGATCCTCGATACCTTGACTACATGCACCACGAGTGGATGATTACGTCGGACCTTCTGTGGGACAAGGAGGAGCGTCTCTTCTATCGAGACAGCAGCTACTTCGCCAAGCGCGAGAAGAACGGCCGCAAGATTTTCTGGTCTCGTGGCAATGGATGGGTGATGGGCGGCATCGCCCGGACGCTGGAGAGCATGCCGGCGAACGATCCTCGGCGAGCGTTTTATGTGGAGAGGTTGCAGACGATGGCACAGTCTGTGGCCGCGCTGCAGAGTCCGGATGGGCTGTGGCGGCCGGGTCTGCTCGATGCGGCCGACTATCCGCTGCCGGAGAACTCCGGCTCTGCGTTCTTCGTCTACGCCATGGCCTGGGGGATCAACCACAAGCTGCTGGATGCGAAGGTCTATGCACCAGTAGTCGCCAGAGGCTGGGCGGGGTTGGTGCAGCACATCTATTCTGACGGCCGATTGGGCTGCATTCAGCCGATCGGAGCTGCTCCGGGGGCATATACGGCGGACGCGAGCTATGTGTTCGGCACGGGTGCCTTTCTGATGGCCGGCTCCGAGATGGCGAAGCTGGCCGCGAACTCGGTATACACCCGGCTGGCAGTGGCCAAGTAGCCTTGCTGGACTGGCTGGAAGAGATCCGGGGAGAGATAGCTTGAGCACACTTGTGCAGGTGGATCAAAGGCATAGGGTTGGCCTATTCAGCATTGGCCTGGATACCTACTGGGAACAGTTTGCGGGGTTGCGGGAGCGACTGAAAGGCTATAACGAGGAGATCGCCGGACGCCTCCGCGCATTTGGCGCTGAGGTCGTCAACCTGGGGATGGTGGACGATCCGGACAAGGCCATGGCGGCAGGTCACGCTTTTCGTCAGGCTGATGCCGATCTTATCTTCCTGCATGTGTCCACCTACGCCCTTTCGTCGACTGTTCTGCCGGTGGTACGGCGTGCCAAGGTGCCTGTCATCCTGCTAAACCTGTCGCCGCTGGCAGCTATTGACTATGCGGCCTTCAACGCAATGAACGATCGCACGGCAATGACTGGCGAGTGGTTGGCGCATTGCCAGGCTTGTTCTGTCCCGGAGATATCAAATGTCTTTCGCCGATGCGGGATCGACTTTCATCAAGTCGCAGGGATGATGGACGCGAGCGATTCGGCCTGGACGGAGATCGAGGATTGGATCGCCGCTTCGAGGGTTGCGCACCAGATGGAGCACAACCGCATGGGCGTGATGGGCCACTACTACAGCGGGATGCTGGACATCTACTCTGACCTGACGCTTCAGTCTGCGGTCTTTGGAACGCACATTGAGACTCTCGAAGTGGACGAGCTATCAGCGAAGCGGCGCGAAGTCACGAGTGATGCGATCACGTCGCGGGTCGCTGAGTTTCGCGACCGGTTTGACGTTCAGCCGGATTGCCCGAATTCCGAGTTGGAGCGAGCGGCGCGCACCTCGATTGCGCTGGATGCGCTGGTGGCGGAATACAAGCTTGGCTCGCTGGCCTACTACTACAAGGGAACTGGTATCGCGGAGAATGAGGATGCGCTTAGTTCGATCATCCTCGGCAATAGCCTGCTCACCGCGCGCGGCGTTCCGGTCGCTGGCGAGTTGGAGATCAAGAACGTGCAGGCTATGAAGATCCTGGACTGCCTGGGCGCGGGCGGTTCGTTTACCGAGTATTACGCGAATGACTACATCGACGACGTGATCCTGATGGGCCACGATGGTCCCGGCCACCTCGGCCTTGCGAATGGCAAACCCAAGATCCGTCCGCTCACGGTGTATCACGGCAAGGTGGGGCGCGGGCTTTCGATTGAGATGTCGGTAAAACACGGGCCGGTCACGCTGCTCTCTGTCGCGGAAGACGGCAAGGGATCACTCAAGTTCGTCGTGGCGGAAGGCGAGTCCGTTCCCGGCCCCATTCTGGAGATTGGCAATACGAACAGTCGGTATCGGTTTCCCATTGGCTCGCGCAGGTTTATGCAGGAGTGGAACGAGCAGGGGGCCGCGCATCATTGCGCGATCGGGCTGGGTTGGCGGCATGGGCAGTTGGCCAAACTTGCGAAGCTGCTGGGCATTGCGTGCGTGCGCGTCTGCTGATTCAATTCAACCAGCAATGGCCCGCTATTCACCTTCGAAACGCGTCGCTCTACTTTCGGCACACCACCTCAGTTGACGCTGGTGTGCAAAGTTATCGTTTGTCGGCCTGAGACTGCGGTGCTCAGCTAAAGTTCATAAGTGAATCATTGACAAACTTCAGCGGGCTATGATTCCATGTTTCGTAAATTGAATCCCAAATTTCGTATATGAATAGACTTAGTTTGCTTCACTCCATGGAAGAGTTTGCGTCGGCGACAGCGATTGCCGAACTTTACTTTACTCGCCACATAACGGCGCAACTGAAAGAGGCATCATGAGTCACCGACGTATGGGTATGGGGCTGGTCGGGCCCGGCTTCATTGCGCCACACCACATTGACGCCGTGCGGCGGTTGGGCGACGTCGAAATCATCGGCATTGCGGGTTCCAGCCCTGAGTCGGCAGCACGAAAGGCCACCGAACTTAAGGTTCCCCGCAGCTTCGCAAGTTATCAGGAACTGGTCGAGGATCCGTCCATTGACGTGGTCCACAACACGACGCCCAACTACCTGCATCTTCCTGTGACGCTTGCCGCCTTGAAGGCTGGAAAGCATGTGATCTCGGACAAGCCGCTTGCCATGACACCCGCGGAATGCCGCCTGCTTTGCGAGGCCGCCGAGGCTGCCGGAGTCGTGAATGCGGTCACGTTCAACTACCGTGGCAATCCGCTGGTTCAGGAAGCGCGCGCCCGGATTGCACATGGAGAGATTGGCGATCTGGTTTATATCCACGGACAGTACCTGCAGGATTGGATGACCGACGAGAACGTCTATTCGTGGCGTATGGATACCGACAAAGGCGGCATGAGCTCGGCTTTGGCCGACATCGGCTCGCACTGGTGCGATCTTGCAGAACACGTGACGGGCAGCAAGATCGTGAGTGTGCTTGCGGATATCAACACCGTCGTTCGAACCCGCTACTCCAGCGGAGCTTCGTCCGAGGCCTTCGGTGGAGGTGCGGGCGGCGAACGGCACGCGGTCGCAGTTCACGGCGAAGATCTGGGAACTGTCCTGCTCCGGTTCGAAAACGGGGCACGCGGCTGCCTGCAGGTCGGACAGGTTCTTCCGGGCCATAAGAATGATCTACAGATTGAGGTGAATGGGCGCCGCGGTTCGCTGCGCTGGCAGCAAGAGCAGCAGAACGATCTCTGGCTCGGTAGCCACAACCGTCCTAACGGGCTGCTGATGAAGGATCCAGGCTTGATGAGCTCCGAGGCAAAGCGGTATGCGCACCTGCCGGGCGGCCACCAGGAGAGTTGGGCTGACGCATTCCGCAACGTGATTGCGGATGCCTACACGCATATTCGCAACGGTGGAACCGGGCCTAAACCGCCGACACTTTGTACCTTTGCCGAGGCGACCCGTACCGGCCTCATCATCGACGCGATGCTGCGCAGTGCGGCAGAGGGCAACATCTGGAAGCAGGTTGTGGGGACTGCCGTATCCCTGGAAGAAGCGCATGTCTCCGATCCGGTGGTCGCCTGAAGCGAAAAAATTCTGCCCCGAGCAACGCGATGACGCGAGAGCACAACTTCTGGCAAGTAACTTCAAGAAGTGATTCTCTAGTTCGGAATTAACGATGTCTTTTAGCCTGCAACATCAGTTCCAACCATCAAGGGAGTTCCCATGGCACGTCTCGACAGAAGAAGTTTCCTGGCTCTTAGCGGAGCGGCTGCGGCCGCATCCTTCACCAAGTTTGCCAACGCCGCACCCAAACCCTACCCGCCTGGCATCCAGCTTTACGCAGTGCGCGATGAGCTCGCGAAGGACGCACCCGGAACGTTTGCAGCCCTGCAAAAGATTGGGTTCCTGGAAGTTGAGTCCGCGGGTTACGGCAAGTACACCGCCAAGGACTACAAGAAGTTTGCCGACGATGCCGGCATCAAGATTCCGAGCGCGCACGTCAATCTGAACAACCCGCCCGATATGTCGGCAGTTCTGGCGGAAGTGAACGGCCTGGGCGCACATTACGCAACCAGCTCCACGTTGTTCAGCCTGGGTGCGCCGGGCAAGCGGATCGACTTCAACTCGCCAATGCCGGCATTCGGCCTTGATGGCTTCAAGGAGATCGCTGCACATATGAACCGCGTGGGCAAGGCAGCCAAGGAAGCCGGGCTGCAGTATGCGTACCACAATCACAACGTCGAGTTTGAGAAGATGCCCGACGGAAGCTTCGGGTATGACATCCTGCTGAACGAAACCGACAAGGATCTGGTGAAGTTCGAGATTGACTGCGGCTGGATGACGATCGCCGGCGCCAGCCCGGTCGAGTACTTCAAGAAGCATCCGGGCCGGTTCCGTATGATCCACGTCAAGGACTTCAAGAAGCAGGACCCAACCACCCAGCTTATGGGACCGAACCGCCCCGAAGGCAGAGAGCTTGGTCACGGCTTCATCGATTACAAGCCGATCTTCGCAGCTGCAAGGGCCGCCGGCATTGAGCACACCTTTGCCGAGCAGGAAGGGCCCTACATTCATACGCAGCTCGAATCCGCAAAGGTGAGCTACGACTACCTGAAGTCGCTCGCATAATCTGAACATACTGCTTGCGATACTGAATGCCCGGACTTCGGTCCGGGTATTTTCGTTCGCGACGGACGCGCGGCTTAGGACTTAGCGGCCAGAACGAGCGCTTTGAGCGGTCCCAGAAAGACGAAGTGGACGTTCCCCGAAGACTTCTCTGCCTCCGCGATCAGCGCCGTAGCATGGGTGTGCCATTCAGCGGACATCACGGTGCCCGCTGCGAGAGCATCGACCGATTCCAAACCGATTCTCGCCAACTCCGGCAACTGCCCGGCTCGGGTCTGGATCTCCTGCAAACCGGGAGCGGTGCTGGCCTGTCGCTTCACCGCAGCAGAACAACCGGCAAGAGCGCGAAAGTATGCTTCCAGTGCATGTTGCTTCGCGCTGCTGTGTTGCGGGGCTTTCAAATAGGCTTTCGTCAACCGATCAAACTCGCGCCGTGCCGGCGGGTCGGGGCGAACGGCATCGGAGAGATGATTCAGCGGGTCCAGCTGCGATGCTTGATTGCGGCCAAAGCGCATCGCAAATGAGTCAGGCTCCAGAACCGACGCGAAGGTTCTCAAGTCGCTGACATCTTCGGTTCCAACCAAAGTACGCAGAGCCACATCCTGATGCGTCACATGTTGCAAACCGAGCCCTTCAAGTTGGACAGAGACGGCGTCGAGTCGACGATACATATCGTCGATGTCGCGCACGGATTCTGGTGACCAGAGGCGCTCGGCAATCGCAGCAGCGCGTGGCCAGATGCGTGAATCGAGAGTCTCGGGATTCACGAACTCGCCCCACATCGCGACCTCTCCGCCAAGGATCAGGCTGCGCTGTTTCGCCGTGAGTGCGGCCTGTGACGGGGCAGGATCGACGAGGTAATGCGTCTCGGCCGACTGCATTCCGTCCAGGTAATATCCCGCGGAAAGAATGCCCTGGTAGCCCTCGGCACTGCTGGTTGCAATGGAAGCCTCGCCTCTCCACGTCTGAATGAGGACATCCCTGGGCAGCGCAGGGTTGAAGATCTCGTCCCAACCGATCATGTGTCGGTTCAGCCGCGTCAGTATCTTCAGGATTCGCTGGTTGAAATAGGCCTGCAACGCGGCGGAGTCTTTCAGATCGTGGGCGTGCATGAAGGCCTGGATGCGGGGGCTCGTCTTCCAGTCTGGAGCCGAGGTTTCGTCGCCGCCTATGTGTACATACGCGTCTGGAAACAGCGTGACCATCTCCGCGAGGAAGCGGTCGATGAACTGGTAGGTCTCATCGCGTGTCGGGTCCATGGCATAGGGAGCGATGCCAAACTGGCGGCGAATTCCGGTCGGGGCGTTACCGCTGGAGAGCTCCGGATAAGCGAGCAACCAAGCCGTGCTGTGGCCGGGCATCTCGAACTCCGGGACAACGCGAATTCCACGATCGTTCGCATAGGCGACGATGTCGCGAATCTCCTGCTGCGTGTAGAAGAGCCCATCGGAGCCGATTTGAGTGAGCTTCGGAAATACTTTGCTTTCGACCCGTACGCCCTCGTCATCGGTAAGGTGCCAGTGGAAGACGTTGAGCTTCACGATCTCCATGGCGTCGAGAGTTCGCTTGATCTCGGCAACGGGCTCGAAGTGGCGCGAGCAGTCGACGAGCAAACCACGCCAGCGGAATCGCGGCGAATCGTCAATCTCCACTGCAGGCAGCACGAACCTGCTCTGCGATGGCTGCACCAACTGAAGCAGCGTCTCTAGGCCGTGAATGGCACCGTAATCGGTTGGCGCTTCCAGGGTTATCCCGTTCGTTGCCACGCGCAAATGGTAGCTTTCGTCGTCCTCGGCCGTCGGAATGGCGGAGCCTGCGGAATGAACTTTGATTGTGAGCGCAGCATTCGCGGGGTTCGACGCAGTGGACGACGGCAGTCCCACACCAGCCTTGTCATGCAATGCGGCCATCAAACGGCCCACGGCTGACTGGAGTCGCACATCGGAGGGGCCATCGAATCGGACGGCAAAGTCCGGCGCGACTACAAACTCGCCATCCATGCTTCTTAGTGCAGCAGGCTGAGGCAACAGTCGATTGTCAAACGTTGATCCTTCCACTCTGGCTCCGGATACAGCATTCATCTGGCCATGCCAGATCACAGTCAGCAGCAGGGCGCCCATCCACTTGATATGTCTCATTCAATCGTGTCTCCGTTGCCGAATTCCAACCGATCCAATAGTCAGCAATTGTTTCAGCGAACGACGATGCTGTCCACCACGGGTACAGATATGGCTTGTCAGTCTGGGCCGCTTCTTCCAGGATGAGGCAAGCTTATCGATGTTGGGTGGGCGCAGAAGTTCCGTTGTCGGTGAAGAGCCAAGGTCGTAGCTTCTCGTCAACTTGAAGGAAGAGACCGACGGAGCGAAGGCCCCTTCTGCTTCCGAAGCAGAACATAGCTTGCATGGGAGATAATTCTTGCGCCGCCGAATTTACTAGTTCAGGAGTTTCATGTTTAGCTTCGAGCCTCGCAAGTACCGCTTGAGACGTCGCAGTATCTTCACAATGGTTTGCACTCTGGTCCTTATGAGCGGGGTTCCCTTGATGGGCCAGACCTCCTCTCCAGGCTGGCAAGGGGTACTGTTGGACGAGCGAGGCCAGCCGATCAAGGGCGCGACCATCGTGCTCGAACTCGGGAAAAAGCAGCTCAAGGCGATCACGTCCGCAGATGGGTCCTACAGCTTCATCACTGTGTTGCCAAACACATACAGCTTGTCCATCGACCTGAAGGGACAGGCCTTTCACAGCCCGGCGGTCCTTAGAATCCCTGGGACGGCCTCAAAGGCGGTGCTTACGCTCAAGACCGACGGAGAACTTATCGCCGAAGAGCAGCACGACGAAGCCGCAGCTGGTGGAGAGAAGCTATCCAGCAAGTCCGTCAGCGAGATCCCTTTGAACAAGCGCGACTTCAGTCAGCTGCTTCTGCTGGCCGCCGGCACCGCAGCCGACCCCAGTGGAGCCTCCAACTTCACGCAGCAGTTTGCCATCAACGGCCAACGCGGAAACGAAGCGACCTTCGCCATGGATGGCGCAGACATCAGCGATCCCGAGCAGGGCGGAGGCACCTTTACCAACTTCAACGTGGACGCCGTCCTGGAGATGCAGTCGGTCTCGGGGGTGATGCCGGCAGAGGTCGGCCAGGGCTCGTCCGGCTTCACGAACATTGTCACGCGATCCGGGACGGATGGCGTACACGGCTCGGTCTTCGAATTCATTCGGAACTCTGCGCTGGATGCTCGGAACTACTTCGACTTTTCCTCGCCCGCAAATCCGGGCCGCATTCCACCGTTCAAACGCAATGAGTTCGGCTTGACCAACGGCGGGCCAATCTACATACCGCATTTGTACGACGGCAAGGGTAAGGCTTACTACTTTGTCGAGTATCAGGGCTTTCGTCAGGTTCTTGGAACGACCCAGGTCTTCTCGGTGCCGACGGCTTCGCAGCGTGCTGGCACCGACGTCACCGCCTACGCTGGCGACACGCTGACGATCCCCGTGAACGCCGGGATTGCCGCTGTGCTGGCGCGCTATCCGCTACCGAACTATCCCCAGGGAACATTCGGCGCAAATACCTATGCCACCTCCTCCAGGGTAGCCACTCATGCGGATCAGTTTTCGCTGCGCCTTGACTACCAGGCTGGTGCGAAGAACCATTTGTTCGGCAGAGTTTCCTTCGATAATCTTGACGGACCGACCACCAATCCCGATCAGACGGTCCTGAATCCGACGTTCGGCGTGACGTATGGGGACCGGCAGCGAAGTGGCGTCGTGACATGGCTCCACACGGCGACGCCGCGCCTGACTTTTGAGAGCACCATCGCAGGCATCCGCACCACTCCATCCTTCACCACGCCGAATGTCACGGATCCCGCGATCAAGTTCAACGACTCGCTCTTCGAACCTTTCAATGCTCCGGCAGGGTCGGTCGTTAAGTCCTTCACGAATTTGTTTCAGTTCCGCGAGAACGTCACCTTCACGACCGCATCGCATGCTCTGAAGGTGGGTGGTGAGGTGCGGCTCTGGCGGGACTCCAGTTACTTTGGCATGGCACCAAACGGAGAGTATGACTTCGGCGGAGGTACATCGTTCTCTCCGGTGAACATACTTTCACAAAGTGGACAGCACAACATTCGCGTAGGCGATCCGCTGCCCGACACACTTTCGGCGTTCCTCACCGGAAGTCCCTACGCGTACGCGCGCGCAGTCGCTTCATCCAACTTTTCGAACGGTGCTCGGATTGGCCCTGCGGCGGACAGCCGAAACTCATACGAGGCATATGTTCAGGATGCCTGGAAGATCACACCGCGCCTGGTGCTGAATCTCGGACTACGCTTTGAGGTGTATACCCCACTTTGGGAGCGGGCGGGGCGTGGTTCCGGGTTCTATTCCACCTCTAACGGCGGACAGGAGTTTCTGGTGAACCCTGATCCGGTTTCGAAGACCCGAATGAATAACTGGGGTCCTCGTGCCCAGGCTGATTACGCCTTTACGACAAAGCTGCGAGGTCATGCCGGCGCAGGACTAACTACAATTCCGCAGAATATCTGGCAGGACAACTACCTAACCGGGTCCTTGCCGTTTGTGTTCTATCCCCGTATTACTGCAGCGCCCGGTAGGCAGATCCCTTACGGCTTTCAGATTACTCCCGCGCAAATTCCCCGCGCTTACAACACTGCCGGCACGGATATCTTCGCTTCGGGTAAGAGCGGCGGCGTACCAGCGAACACGGTCCTTGACGTCAGTCGACTGGAGAAGGACCTTGCCGCGCTCACGGGCCAGCCTTCTCCGCTGGACGTTGCCGGGATTAGTCGTCAGTTTGGCAACGGAATGCTCGCGACATGGACAGCCGGCCTGGAACGATCACTTGGCGCGGTGACCGCATCCGCGAATTATGTCGGCACGGCGGGCTACAAACTTGCGCGAATCAGCTTTCCCAATGCCTACGCGGGTGCGACACCGGCCTTCGCCAAATTCACCCAATTCGATGCGGCCGGCTCGCCAGTGGGGGGCTTCGGCCTGGAGAGTCAGGTGACCGCTTCCTCACACTCCAGCTACCACTCGTTGCAACTCTCTGCTGCGGGCCAGAGCGGGCATGGTGGTCCTGGCCTGCAGGCTAGCTATACGTGGTCGAAGTCGATTGACGACACCAGCACTGTGGCTGGCACTTCGGTGACCAGCACCGTCGGCGCCATCTCGCAGGCAGCGCCGCAAAACCCCTTTGACACCCACCCCGAGCGAGGCCCCTCGACGTTCGATATCACGCACTCCTTTACGCTCAGTCTGGCGCAGGAGATCCCGCTGGAGCATCTCGACTTTCTCAACCCGATCAATCGCAAGTTCACCGAAGGATGGCAGTTGATCAATGTCTCGACGATCAGCAGTGGGCTTCCGTTTACGGTGTACTCCGGCCTTCAGCAGACCGGGGCGGGCAACTCAAACGCCGACCGTCCTGACCAGATCGCGCAACCAGCGCTTTCGACCGCCCGTGCACGGCGAGAGGATTACTTTGGCCGAGGAAACAACAACGCGTCCTTCTTCTCCATCCCCATCAACGTGCCAGGCGGAACCGGCTCCAACCGGGGCCGCTTCGGGACACTCGGCCGCAACACCTTCCGAGGACCAGCGTTCTACGACTTCGACATCTCTCTGGTGAAGGACACACCCGTCGGAAAGCGCAAGTCCGGCAGCGAACTGATCGACGTGCAGTTCCGTGCGGAGTTCTTCAACATCTTCAACGTCGTGGATATGGGACTTCCCTCGAACACTATCCTCGGCTCAGGATTCGGCCTCATCAACCGCACCGCAGGTAGTTCACGGCAGGTACAGTTTTCGTTGAAGGTGGCTTACTAAGGAGAGCACGACATCCGATCAGCTCTTCCGCCTTTGGCGGAGAAGAACAACAGGACCCGGTCCTTTGATTGCAGCGGCCGAATGCGGAGACGCACGGTCCGGTCAGTTTGTGGCACTTCATTTGTACCTGTAGAGTTTTACTTTTTGGATGGCTGGTCCATCTGCCGAAAATCGCAGACCGCTTCCCGACTGGTTCGTTGCCGCTGCTTCGGCAAGTTTGTAGTTCTGAAGCACATCATCTCCGTTCAGCCATCTGCCCGGTATCCATACTCCATCCACATAGTTTCCAGCCTCTACCTGCGCTAATCCTGCAATTGGCGGACCCGGCGTATTGGGCGAGAAGGTGATCTCCGCATTGCTGGCAGCGATCACATATTCGTCCGGACCGGTAGAAATGATCATCGCGAAGGTGGGTGCCGCCTCCGCGATTGAGGAAGCAACTGCTGTAGACCGTCGATTCTGCACCTTGCTTACCGTGACCGTGTAAGTTCCAACGGTGATGGCCTGGTTCAGGTCCCCAGGGTTCAGCAGAACAGCACCGATCGAACCCGTGCCTTGATGCTTGAGGATGAGCGGCGCAAGCTGCCCCAGAACGTCATAGCCTTTGGCCAGCGGCAGACTCTGAGCGTCAACCGGGCCGCTCTGTACTGTGCCGCTCGACGAAGGCATCAGTCGGGTCTCATTATCAATTCCAAATGGCGAATATCCAATGGCGTCATGCTGTCCGATGGCATAAAACGCGTTTGCCACTCCGACTGCGTCACCACGCGACTCCGGCACAAACAGTGGATTGCCGTTCTGATGGAACCTTGCGACCCACTCCGCGAAGTTGGGCAGGTAGATGTCGGGTGCGTTGAGATCGATGTCAGGTCCACCGGCACGCCAGATGTCGAGCACATGTGGCTCCGGGCATCCACTCGGATAGTCTCCCGGTCCGCGGTCTTCCGGCTGCACGATCCATGTATTCGTAAATACCGGCACCGGATACTCCGCCTTGCCCGCCTTCGCCACCTCGTTCATATAACGTGCATAGTTCCAGGCCATGAAGATCTCATCTGCCATCCCAGATCCGAAGACGTCGGTCCAGGTTCCATTGGCCTTTTCTCCAATCGCGTCCCACACCGTCTTTAACTCCGGACGCAACGTTGTCTTGTGGATCTGCAAATAGTCCATGAGCTGCTTCGGCACCGGCTTCGCAAACTCCTCATTCGCAACCGCACTCCGGTCGCGCGAATCGCCCAGAATGCCTACCTCGTTCTCGACCTGGATCATGATGACGGTGTGCTGCGCTGCATCGACGTCGCGCAGGTGGTGCATGAAGGCCTTATAGGCGCTGGAATCGGCTTTGAGATTCGCCGGACTCAGAGTCGAGAGCACTTCGATCGACCGTCCCGAACCGAGTTGCGCTCTCGGAAAGCGTTTCTGATCCGCCTTTACCCAGGCCGGGGCGAAGCTCGAAATTCCATTCTTCCAACTTCCAAACCAGACAAAGATCACTTTGAGATTCTGCTGCCGCGCGCCAGCCAGCAGCTCGTCTACCAACGCATAGTCGTACTTACCCTCTTCCGGCTCAAACTGAGCCCACGACATCCCTGTCAGCACCGTGTTCAAGTGCATTTTGGCGAGTCGTGGCCAGACCGGCTTCATATACTCGATGCTCGACGAAGCCGTATTGGTCAGTTCCCCACCCAACACAAGGAATGGCTTTCCGTCGACAACCAGTTGTTTCGTCGTCCCATGCTGTTCCAAATGGGCCATGGACTGGGCTCCTGCCATCCCTGCCGCCAGAAACGACACAACCAACATCAGCCCCATGCGATTCCTAGCCGCGATCCTCATGCTTTGCTCCCTTGCCGCTGTCGCGGTCCATCCCATTCCGATTTCCAGGCCGCATTGGCAGGCACTTATCGAGACCTCAGCATGCTATATTTATTTGCGTTATTCCGAAAGAGAATTTATTCCCCATAAGGACTCGCCATGCGCCGCAACGGCTTTTACCCGGCAATCCTGTGCATGACGATGGCGGCCGCGAACCTAATGGCGACGGCTCAGCAAACTCCCGCGCAGCCGCCACTCGCACTGCGAACAGAGTTGGTAGGAACAGCACCTCCTCCGGCTAAGATCTTCAAAGTTTTCCAGTTCCCTGCTGACAAAATCCCGCGCATCGACGGAGATCCGAGCGATTGGGCGATGGTTCCGGAGAACTACTCCATCGGCCTCGAACAGATGCATGACGACGAGCACAAGCATGCGCAGCCGGACCCCAAAGACCTGGACATTCACGTCAAGGTTGGCTGGGTGAAGGGGCTCAACCGTCTTTACTTCCTGTATGAGGCCTACGACAACTACTGGGACTTCGCCGACCCTGGACTCCACAACGATACCTTCGAGATCGTCGTCGATGGTGATCGCTCCGGCGGACCACTCATCCCACAGTTCCGCAATAACCCCGACCAGGACACCTGGGACGCGCACTTCTCCATGCACGGCGTGCAGGCCCAGAACTATCACATCATGACGCCAGCCGAAGGAAAGGACTGGGCTCTCGCATGGGGATGTCAGCCGTGGGATAAGGAGCTTCCCTATGCCAACCACGCGCAGAAGTACAGCTTTCACCATGGTGAATCCGGCAAATATACGCTCGAGTTCTACATCACTCCGTTCGACTACGCCAGCTGCGACGGACCGCAGCATTCCGTTGAGTCAAAGCTCAGCGAAGACAAAATCATCGGCTTGTCCTGGGCGGTGATCGACTACGACGGCAACGCCAAGAACAATGGCTTCTGGAACCTATCACCCGAGCACACGATGTACGGAAATGCCTCGTTCCTGAATGAGTTTCGATTGATGCCACTGGAACCTCAGTATCAAAAAGCAATTGAGTCGCGCTGGAGCTTTAAAGTCCTCGACATGGATCGTCGTCTCGTTGCCTTTCAGGATGAGTCCGTGGGCAGGATCACCAGTTGGAAATGGGACTTTGGAGATGGCACAAGTTCGATCGAGCAACACCCGCTTCATAGTTATGCGAAGGCCGGCCAATATATCGTTGCGCTCTACATAGAGGGGCCTGCAGGGCAATCGCGTATGTCGAAGATTTGGGACGTTACGGTACGTTAGGTGGAGCCATCAGGTCCATACCGGTCGCCGTCCTGTTCGGGGTTTCCTTCACATTCTCATGGTCCAAGTCGCTCTTGGAGACGCGACTTGGACATGGCTGTATAGCTTCTTTGAGAGAGCACGGATTGTTCGAATTGGAGATCATGCTGTCGTTTGCTGTAGGAATATTGTGGGTCCCTTGCTAGGGTCATCCGAGTTCGCGTATTCTGCGGATTCAAATGAGAAATCAATTCAAGATGCTGCATTGCGCGTGGTTGCTTGCGCTGGGGATGACCAGCACAATCGCTGGGGCACAAGTGATGCCAAAGCCGGCACCGATTCCGGAGGTGCCCCCGACGGGACCCGAGAACTCCCTGACGATGCAGGATCCGGCGACCTTTGCGGAGGTCAAGATGGACTTTCCGATTGCGAAAGGCCCATTTCAGGCGACCTGGGATTCCATTGCTGCCAACTATCCGGGAACGCCGGCTTGGCTGCGGGAGGCAAAGTTCGGAGTCTGGGTGCACTTTGGGCCACAGTCGGAGGGCAACAGCGGCGACTGGTATGCGCGGAAGATCTATCAGCAGGCAACCGGGGGGGCAGCATACGATAACCACGTCCGGGACTTTGGCCCGCCGAGCCAGACCGGTTATATGGAGGTGTTGCACCGATGGAACCCAGTGAAACTGGATCCGGCGGAGCTGGTCAAGTTGTATCAGCAGGCCGGAGCGAAGTTCCTTCTCGTGCAGGGGGTACATCACGACAACTTCGACAACTGGGACTCAACATACCAGCCGTGGAACTCGGTGAATATGGGGCCGCACAGGGATCTGCTTGGAGAGTGGTCAAAGGCCACGCATGCGGCAGGGATTCGGTTTGGCGTGGCCTTCCACCATGAGTACACATGGTGGTGGTATCAGCCTGCGTTTGGCAGCGATACGACGGGGCCTAACGCAGGCGTGCCGTATGATGCAGCGCGGCTGAAGCTGGCGGATGGAAAGGGCAAGTGGTGGGAAGGGTATGATCCACGGCTGCTTTACGGGATCAATCTGCGGGCCTACAAGGATGTCGCGAATGTGAAGTATCGGCCGGAAAAGGGCATCTTTCAGGACCATCTGGACTATGCGCGCTGGTACACGACACGGTGGTCGCTCCGCATCATGGATGTGATCAACAAGTACGATCCGGACTTCATCTATACCGATGGGGACTCGACGCAGCCTTTCAGTGGGGTTTTGACGGGGACGGGGTACAAGTGTGACTGCATGCAGCGTGTGATTGCGGACTTCTACAACCACACGCTCGAGAAGCGGGGAAAGGTGGATGTATTCAGCATTGTGAAGTTTCATCCGCCAGCGAAGGGCATTGTGAGCACGGTGGAGAGCAAGTATCCGAAAGATCGCAAGCTCGACCAGGACTGGATCGGCGAGAACGCCGCAGGGGACTGGTTTTATCGGCCGGGGATTACCTACAGTGCGCGGGCGCTGGTGCTCTACATGCTGGAGGAGGTGAGCCGCGACGGGAGCTACGCAGTGAATATTCCGATCGCGCCCGATGGCTCGATCGATGAGGCAGCGCGGACCATGCTGGTGGAGATGGGCGCGTGGATGAAGGTGAATGGCGAGGGTATCTATGGGTCGCACGCGTGGGTGAAGTTCGGCGAAGGGCCGCTGGGGGCGGATGGCAAGATGAAGGCGCTCCCAACGGGTGCGCTGAATAAACCACAGGCAGAGTATCGGTTCGGACCGGGAGACTTCCGGTTCACGCAGGGAAAGGATGGGGCAGTGTATGTATTTGCTCTGGAGACGCCGAAGGCCGGGGACACAGTGAAGATCGTATCGATGGGCTGGAAGGCGGGGTTGTTGCAGAAACCCATCAGCGAGGTGACGCTACTCGGCAGCGCAGAGCAGATTAGTTGGGCGCAGAAGGATGACGCGCTGGAGATTCAGTATCCCAGGCGGGGAACGATGCAGGGTAAGGATATGACGGTGGTGTTTCGCGTGCGGTAGCTCTGCGGAAGATGCTAGCGGTACAGGCGGGATTTCGGCTTGGGCCATGTCCCGCCGTGCATAGGATACGTGCAATTGACGCGCTGGCTTAGAAAGGTGCTAATAACCAATTCTTCGGCATCACTGTCGAGATTTCAACCACCTTCGTCGAAAAGACGTCATTCTCAACTCTGTCTGCTGGTTAGAAATAAATGACTAATACGAAAACTTCACCATATTTCGGTTATGCTTGGCATCTAGAATTTGGATTTTGAATTTGCGTTGACTGGACGTGGCTATGAGTTCAAGTCGTCGAAATTTTCTGCAAGATACGCTTGCGAGTGCGGGTTTAGCCCCATTCCTGGGTACAACCGCAGGAAGTCACTTCCTGCAGCGGATGCTGGCCGCAACGGCACAGTCGGACTTGCCGACCGGTAGTGCCTTAGGTCTGCATGACTCGAAAAACTTCTGGGACAGCTTCGGGACGGAAGCCGCAGCTCCACCCTCAAAGACTGGCGGGCGGGGTCTGTTCCGAAAAACTCCAGACGCTGGTGCCGGGGCAATTGACCGCCAGATTGACTTCTTCCATTTCAATCCAGCGGATAAGGCCCTGCGCTTTGCCACAAGCATTCAGCCCAAGGAACTGCTGGACCACA
>Ga0075029_100000960_pt1 | contig 16602 bp, 14 predicted proteins | sample LitLauG_LLR_2013_FD_71391 | JGI IMG/M metagenome (GOLD analysis project Ga0075029, IMG submission 71391) | Freshwater sediment microbial communities from North America - Little Laurel Run_MetaG_LLR_2013 | ecosystem: Environmental > Aquatic > Freshwater > Creek > Sediment | place: USA...
ATGTAGCGGCCGTCGTAGAGCACGCGGCCCGCCTTGGCGAGCGTCGAGATCTCGAGCGAGACCGTTTCGCGCGTGCTGCCGATCAGCGACGCGATGTCGGTTTGGGTGAGCCGGATGTCGAGCAGCGTCCCCGCTTCGGTCGCGCGCCCGTGCTCGGAGGCGAGTCGACGGAAGAGGTGCATCAGCCGGTCCGCGATGCGCGCGACGGCCAGATCCTCGATCGTCGCCGACGCGTCGCCGAGCCGGTTGCTCAAAATCTCGGCCACGTTGAGCGCGAGTTTTGGGTTGTCGCTCAGCAACGCGAACAGATCGTCGGCTTTGGCGATGCAGAGCAACGTCTCGTCCATGCAGATGGCCATCGTCGTACGAACGGCGGGCGCGAAGAGCGAATCTTCGCCGAACACGTCCCCCGGGCCGAGAATCGCGACGGTGACCTCCTTCGCGTCGGCACTGAGCCGCGCGATTCGCACGCGACCCCGTTTGACGAGAAAGACGGTCCGGGACGGGTCGCCCTGATCGAAGACCAGCGCTTTCTTGGGGAACAGGCACACTTTGAAGATGTGCTCGGCCCCTTCGACGAGCCCGTCGCTCGCGCGCGCGAACAAACGATTCTGGCGCAGAAACCAGACCTTGTTCTCCGTCACGGGCTGCGACTCGGCGCCGGCGTCGTTCACGATCGTACCCGAGGCCGCCTACGGCTTCGCCGAAGCCTTCGGCATGGCGTGGCCGCTCATCGCGTGGCCGTTCATGTGGCCGCTCATCGCGTGGCCGCTCATGTGGCCGCTCATCGCGTGGCCGCTCATGTGGCCGCTCATCGCGTGGCCGCTCATGTGGCCGCTCATCGCGTGGCCCTGCGGGGCGGGGCTCGGGGCGGCGGCGGCGGCGGCGGACAGCGCTAGAAAGATGACGGGTACGGTAATCGTGCGCATGGTGGAACTCCTCGAAAAAGACGGGTGCGTCGGCTACGAGTATACGGCCGGGCGCGGCCGCACGCCGTAAGAACCCTTACAGCGCTCCGGCGGCATTCGCTCCCACGGGCAGCTTCCCGGCCTTCCGGGCCTCCACGAGCGACGCGTAGTCGGCGGCATTTTGCGCGGCATAGGCGGCGGCGAACTCGCCGACGGCTTCGTCGAACGTCGCGCCTCGCCCGAGGTACCCCGCCACGGCCGCGGCTTCGCCGCTCGCTTTGGCGTGAGCCCGCGCCAGCGCCCAGCCGCAGAGCGACCCGTAATGCGCGAGTTCGCGATAGGTCATCCGCTCGATGTCGGCCCCGGTCTTGTTGTCGCGCAGCTGACGCACGTAGTAGGTGCGGCCGTCGTCCGCGCGCGCCCAGCCCAGAAAGACGTCGCTTGCGGCTTGCATCAAGCGCTGGCCCACGACGACGCGTTCGCCGTCGTCGTCGAAGCCGCAGCCGCCCACGAGCGGCTCGTAGACCGAAGCCCGCGCTTCCTTCATCTGGAGCAAGAGTTCGTCGCCGCCGAGCGCGGCGAGCAGCGCCACCGCGCAGCGCGTCCCCACGCTGCCCACGCCGACGACCTTGTACGCCGCATCGACGAAGCGAAACCGGTCGAACAGCGCGCGGCGCTCGAGCGGGAGCGAGCGGCGATAGAGCCGTAGCGCGTCGCGCACGCCGTCGATGAATTCGTCCTCATCGGCAGGGCGGAATACCAGCGGCCGCCGGTCGCGAATGCGCGGCGGCGTTCCCTCCGTATCGACCAGCGCCGAGAAGGCGCGCGCGCCGTCGCGCGCGGCGGCGAGCCGCACCGCTTCGGCGAGTTCCGCTTCGTCCAAACGCGCGTACCACACGTCGAGGACGTGCATGTTCGCGAAATCCGCCATGTGGCGGCGATACGAACGCACCGTCGCGGCGACGGCCGCTTCCGTATCCGCGTCGCGCAGGTTGAGGTGGCCGCCGGCGACGGCGATGCTGGCCGCCAGCCGCTTCACGTCCCATTCCCAAGCACCGCCCGCCGTCGTTTCGTCGAAATCGTTGACGTCGAAAACCAAATTGCGCTCGGGCGTCGCGAAGCAGCCGAAATTACCGAGGTGCGCGTCGCCGCATACTTGCACGCGGATGCCCGAGTCGGGCGTGCCCCGCAAGTCGTCCGCCATGATCGCTGCGGCCCCGCGCAAGAAATTGAACGGCGAGAGCAGCATCCGCTCGTAGCGGAGCGGCAAGAGGAACGGCAAGCGGCCCTCGTCGTCGCGCGCGAGCGTATCGAGCGGCGCGGGCCGGTCGGCCGCGGGCTTCCAGGCGCCGTGCGAGGAGCGCGGCGCGCGCTCGCGAGCCGCCTTGCCGGCTGCCCGCGATGAGGCGCGGTCGGAAGCGCGCAGCTTCGCGTCCATCGCCGCGACCGGCGCTACGGCGCCGCCGAGAATCCCCCGATGAAATCGCCCGCGGGATCCGCCCACACGGCCCAGATGGTGCCCGTCCGGGAATCGATGCCGAGCGTGTGCGCCGCGCGCGAGGCCGGCCCGCGCGTGACGAGCGTCGGCGCGCCCGCGGCGTTATCGCGCAAGACGGTAATCTCGCCGCTGCCGGCACAGGCCACGACGTGCGACGTGCGATCGAGGCTGCATTGATCGACGCGCGCTTGGATCGGCGTCGTGCCCACGAGCGCTCCGCTGCGGTCGTAGGCGGCGAAGACGCCGTTTTGGCCGCCGATCAGCACGTGCCCGAAGGCCGGATCGTACTGCAAGGGATGGTTGCCTTGGATTTCCGGCGTCGGGACGATCTTCTTCACCTTCAGCGTCGTGCCGTCGACGATCGCGAATTCCGACCTGTCCGCGATGTTTTGATAGACGTCGTGCGTCTGCGGATCGACCGCGAGATATTCGGGTTTGTGGCCGGGAAGGTCGACCGTGCCGACGCTCTTCATCGATTTCGCGTCGACCACGAAGATGTGCGTTCCGTCGTCTTCGTCGGCGTAGATGTGGCCGTTCGACGGATCGTAGGCGATCGCGTCGACGTGACCGGCGACGTCGGCCGAGCGCAGCACTTTCTGCGTTACCGGATCGATTTCGGACACCGAATCGTCAGTACCGTTGCCGGTGAACACGTGACCGTTCTCGGGATCGACCGCCACGCCGTGCAGCGGGCCGACGCGCACTTGGCCGAGGACTTTGCCGGAATCGGCATCGACGATGGTCAGCGCCTGGCTCGCCGTGTGCGCGGCGTACACGCGGCGGCGTTCGGCGTCTACGGTTACGTAATCGAACCCGCCGAAAACCGGCACGGGCTGAGGCGGCATCGTTGCAGTCAGCGGCATGACAGGGCGATAGCGCCTCCCGGCGCGCCAAATCCTTCAGAGCGAGTCGACGCTTAACGCCACGTCGGCGGAGCGCCAAGCCGTCGCAAATTTGGCTCGCGCCGCGCGGGCGCGCGCCGCATCGACGTGCGCGAGCGCCTGCGCGAGCCCGAAGAGCGAACGCCCGTTCCCCGGATTGCGGCGCAGGTCGTCTTCGAACGTGCGGCGCGCGTCGGCAAACCGGCCGGCTCGCAATTGCGCGCCGCCGAGGGTTTCGCGCAGCGGCACGAACCAGGCCGGCGGCTCCTGCACGCGCAAACGATCTTCGCGCGAGACGGCGTCGCGCAACTCGTCGATCGCGCCGGAGCGATCGCCGCGTGCCTCGCGGAGCCGCGCCTCGAGCATGTCGCGGGCGATCGCCGTGCGCGCGTCGTCGTCGCGGCGCGCGGCGAGATACGCTCGCTCCCGGTCGGCCCCGGAAAGATCTCCGCCGGCCGCGAGCGCGAGGCCGTGCGTGAAATGCCAGCGCACGTCGGGCCGCGCCGGCGCGGGCAGCGCGAGCAACTCGCGGTACTTGCCGAAGCGGACGTACGTTTCGGCGGCCGCCGTCGGATCGTTTACTTGTGCCGCGATCTCGGTCGCGGTATCGCGCGCTTTGCCCCACTGGCCTGTCATCTGATAGCCCCACTCGAGCACTTGCAGGTCGTGGTGGAAGTAGCCGTCGTGAGCCGGGGTTTGCTCCGTTTTCTCGTACTGCCGGCACAGGTCGACGGCCGCAAGACTGCTCGCGATGGCCGCGTCGAATAGGCCGGCCCGCATGAAGATATGACTCGGCATATGTGCCAGATGTTCTTCCGCGGGTTCGTACGCGAGCGAGGCGAGACGCCGCGCGCTCGCGAGCGCTTCCGCAGGCGTATTCGAGCCCTCCCACGCGTGAATGTACAGATGGTTCGCGCCGAGATGGTTCGGGTCGCGCCGCAATACCTCGCGCAGCCTCGCGATAACCTCCGTCGTATAGCGGGCGGGCCGTCCGTCGGCGCGCCACATCGCGAGCGGGGTCAGGTCCATTAGGCTCTCGGCGTAGAGGGTCTGCGCGTCGAGATCGCCGGGGAACCGGTTCGCGAGGCTGCCCATGGCGTGCGCGTAGTCGGTTTCCGCGCGTACGATATCGTTCGCCGTGCGCGCCCGGTAGCGGCGCGCGAGTGCCGCGGCGTACGCCGCCTCTTCGGAGTCGCGCGCCGCAAGCTGCAGCGCGCGGGCCGACGCGTCGCGACCGATTTGCGCTCGCTCGAGATCGTAACTCGTGTTGACGTTCGGCCCGGCGGTCAAGGCGATGCCCCAGTACGCCATCGCCATCGAGCCGTCGATGCGTGCGGCTTCCTGGAAATGTCCGAGCGCCTCTTCCGGGTTGAAGGCGTACATCAGCGTCAGACCCTCGTCGAACTCGCGCTGCGCCTCGGCGCTCGAGGTACGCACCGCGTGATGGACGCGAGCGGTCGCGGCGGCGAGGGCGGGCGACGCGGTCGAGTTCGCCGCAAAGCAGGCTGCCAGCAAAGCCGCTTTCCAAGGAAGGCGCCGAAACGCCCGACAACTCAACGACCGCGATCTCATGCGAAGGCTCTCTTTCCTCAAAGCGACGGTGTTCGGTGCGACCGCTTTCGGTGCCGAACCTTCCGCGTTGCCGCCGGCGATGCTCGCCGACGGCAACGCCGTCGCTGCGTACGGCGTGCCGTCGCCCTTCGAGGCCGACGTCGTGCGCAGGCCCAGCGGACTGCTCTCGCCAGCGCTGACGCCGCTCGGCGATCTGACGGGCACGATCACGCCGAGCGGCCTCTGCTTCACGCGCAATCACGCGGGCGTACCGCAAATCGACCCGCACGCGCATCGGCTGCTCGTCCACGGGCTCGTGCGCCGGCCGCTGACCTTTACCGTCGCCGATTTGCTGCGCTTTCCGGCCGTCACGCGCACGCATTTTCTCGAATGCGCCGGCAACGGCGCGCCCGGCTGGCAGCAACTCGGCGCGACGGTCCAGTTCTCACACGGCCTCGCGAGTAACTGCGAATGGACCGGAGCCGCTCTGCGCGACGTCCTCGAAGAAGCGGGCGCGAATGCGAACGCGACCTGGGTGCTCGCCGAAGGTGCCGACGGCGATCTCTACGAGCGCAGCATCCCGCTCGCCGCCGCTCTCGACGGCGCCTTGATCGTGTACGCGCAAAACGGCGAACGGCTGCGACCCGAGCAAGGGTATCCGTTGCGCTTGCTGCTGCCCGGTCTCGAAGGCAGTGCGAACGTGAAATGGCTGCGCCGGCTGCACGTGACCGACGCGCCCGCGTACTCTCGTAACGAAACGGCGAGCTACGCTCGCCTCAATCGAGACGGAACGCGGACGATTTTCGATTTGACGATGGACGTGAAGTCGGTGGTCACGACGCCGTCCGCCGGCCAACGCCTGGCCGGGCGCGGCGCGTACGAAATTCGCGGCCTCGCCTGGTCCGGTCACGGACGCATCGCGGCCGTCGACGTCACCCTCGACGACGGCGCGACGTGGCAGCCGGCCGCGCTCCACGACCCCGTGCTGCCGAAGGCTTTTACGCGCTTTTCGATGCCGTTGCGATTCGACGGCTCGGAGCTGCGGGTCGCGAGTCGCGCCCGCGATGACGCAGGGCGCGTGCAGCCGACCGCCGCGGAGTTCGCCGCGCTCCGGGGCCTCGACGCGACGTACCACGTCAACGCGATTCAAACGTGGCGCGTCGCGGCCGACGGCGCGGTAAGCCTCGGCTCGTGAGGATGCGGCTCCGGCTCGTCGCGATGGCGCTTGCGGCGGCAGCGGGCCTCGGCGCCGCGCCGACGCAGGCCGTGCAAACGGCGCCGCTCGGCATCGGGCGCACCGCCTCCGCGGCGGACGTCGCTGCCTGGGACGTCGACGTGACGCGCGACGGAACCGGCCTGCCCGCCGGATCCGGCACGGCGAGCGACGGGGCGCGCATCTTTGCCGCGCAGTGCGCTCGTTGCCACGCGGGCGGATCCGGACTCGCCCGAATCCGCACGTCCTGGCCGTATGCAACCTCGCTGTTCGACTACATTCGCCGCGCGATGCCGCCGAATCGCGCGAAGCCCCTCGCGGCCGGTGAGGTCTACGCGCTCACCGCTTACATCTTGCTGAAGAGCCGCGTGCTCCAAGAAAACGCGTCGCTCGATGCCCGCACGCTCCCGGCGATCGCCATGCCCGGGAAGGCGGCGTTTCGCGACGCCGGCGGCGCGCCGCTGCCGTAGCGGGCACCCTGAGACGAACTCGCCTTAAAGCCGTCTTAAAGGTGCTGTCGTATGTTGCAACGACCGCCGCTTTTTCGTAAGGGAGCCCGATGTCGTTCATCAGCCGCGTTTCGGCATTCGCCGCGACGCTCGTCTTCATGTTCGCCTGGTTTGCCGGCGCCCCCGTTTCCGCGCAGACCGCCTCCGCGCCGGCGACGGTCGCGGCGATTACCGGAACGATCGTCGATCGCGACGGCGGCCTGCCCGTCTCGGGCGCGACGCTGACGCTGCGCAAGAGCACCGGCGAAGAGGTGGCGAAGGCGACCACGAACACGAGCGGCGTTTTCACCTTCCCGATCGACGCGGCCGGCGTGTACTACGTCGTGATCGCCGCGCCCGGGTACACGACGGTTCGCACCGAGGACATCCCCGTTGTCCCCGGCAGCACGAGTACGATCCGCTCGGCGATCGCCCGCGCGACGACCTCGACGAGCAACCTGCGCGAAATCGGCCGCGTTTCGACGAAACTGAGCAGCAACGGCGCGCTCGCGACGGCCACGACGATCAATCAAACCGTCAGCAGCGATCTGGTACAAAAGGAAGGGTACATTCGGATCGGCGACGCGCTCGGCACGCTGCCCGGCATCAACGCTTCGACGTCGCCCTCGATCGGCGACGACCTGTCGGTCGCCTTCCGCGGCTACTCCGACTCCGAAACCGAGACGCTGCTGGACGGTCATCCGATCGGGCCGCAAGGCGCGAGTACCGGCCATTACAGCTTTCAGGTCTCGCCGAGTTACGCAATCGGGAACACGGTCGCCACGTACGGTTCGGGCGCGCTCGGTCTCTACGGTACCGACGCGATCGGCGGCACCATCGATCAACAGACGATCGTCCCGACCAAAGAAAATCATCTCGAACTGACCGAGGGAATCGGTTACGAGGGCCGGCGCTTCACGGATATTCAGGCGACCGGAACCGTCTTGAACGACCGGCTCGGTTACGCGCTCGTTCATGCCGTCGACGGATCCTACGGCTTGTTCCCGCCGCAGTTCCGCACGCAACCCGGCCTCTACTCCAACACGAACTTCAATAATTTTTCGATCGCCAACGAGAGTCTGCCGCAAAACTACTATCCCACGAGCTCGAATTATCTGCTGCGGAACGACCTCCTCAAACTCAAATACAAGCTCTCGAACTCCACGAGCTTCGAGGCGACGTACACCGACGCCGATTCGTGGGACGACAAATCGGGGAACGGCGACAATTGCTACTTCAGCTACGGTCTGACGCTTTACAACGCGCAGCAGACGGCGCAGACGCCGCAGACCTACCCCGTTTCACTGACGAACGGGACGATCATCAACGTCAACTGCCCGGCCGGCAGGCTCGGCGTCACGTTCGACAACAAAACGGGCGTTTGCATCACGCCCGCACAGTACGCGCAGAACAGCTACGGCCCGCTGGGCGGCGGCATCGGCCCTTGGCAAGCGCATCGATTTAATGACTACCACGGCAGGTTTCAAACCACGTTCGCCGGCAACACCCTCACGCTCGACGGTTTCGGCAACCGCTACTCCACCGACTACAACCGCAACGAGGCCGGCGGCTCGTTCGACACGCAATTTTACGACACGACGGGCCTGCTGATTTCAGACGACATTCAATCGCGCAACAACGCGCTCGGCTTCGGTTACTTCATCACTCACCAAAACCATATCGGCACCTATCTCGATCTCTCGACGGGCACGCCCCAATTCTTTTTCGGCGCGAACAGCACGCCGGGCATCGTGTACGGCTCGGGCGAAGGCAACTATTTTCTTCGCGACCAATACACGCCGCCGGGACCGCTCTCGGTCTATCTGAACGCTTGGCTCAAGCGTTCGACCGTGACGCAAAAGCAAACGCTCGACCCGCGCCTTTCGTTCGTCTACCGCGTGACGCCGAGCGACGTTCTCCGGCTCACCGGCGGTCGCGCCGACGCCGCACCGGCGCCGGACAACCTCTTCGGCCCGGTTTCGCTGAACCAGACGCCGACCAACCTCAATCCGACCTGCGGCGGCCTCACCTCGATCGGCAGCTCGACGAACCCGCTGCTCCAGCCCGAAACCGCGACCGACTACGAAGTCGCCTACGGCCATCGGTTCTTCGGCGACACGGTCATCAACGTCAACGGCTACGTCAGCTTGGAGAAGAACATCATCTTCGGCGGCAACGTGCCCGTGACGCAACTCCCGAACGTTACGATCCCCGCTTCGTTGCTCGCCCAATACCTCGCGCGCATTTCCGGCTTCTGCGGCGGCCCGCCCTCGAGTTACGGTCTCGGGAACCTGTCGGTCTCGTCGAGCTTCAACGCCGGACTCGCCCGTTATCAGGGCGTCGAGCTCACGGGGCGTTACCGGCTCAATCGCCAGATGTTCGTCGACTACTCTTACGACATCCAGTCGGCGGCCTACGTCGATATCCCCGATCAGGTGCTGCAGAACAACGTCTTGATCGTCCCGCACTCGCAATTCAACGGCACGCCGCTGCACAAGGTTTCGGCGGGCTTAGACTATCAATCGCGCGGCGGGTTCGAGGCGCGCATCGACGGATACTACCAGGGACTGTACAACGGTTACAACCCCGCGCAGCCGTTCTACTACGCGAACGCGTCGTTTTCGCAGCGGCTCAACAAGTCGACGACCTTCAACATCGGCGTCCAGAACCTATTCGATTCCAACGCGAACAACTATCTGACGTTCGGGACGATACCGTTCCTCGCCGAAAACGTTTACGGGACCGATACGAGCGCCGTCCAACAGCAGGCGAGTCAAGGAACGACGCAGACCTACTTGCTCCCGATCACGGCCGTCTTCAGCATCACGCACCGCTTTTGAGGCCGCTCACGCATCGTCGTGAAACGTGCGCTTCTTAGCGGAATCGTCCAGCTCGAGATCCTCGAGCAGGTAGTACACGATCTTACGATCGTCGAACCCGACCTTGGCGAGTTGCCGGCCGCCGATCGTCACGACCTCGTGGATGTGGCCGGTGCGGCCGGCGTAGCGGTAATTGACTTCGGCATAATCGGTGCGGCCGGGCGCCGGGCGCGGAACGGCTTTCGTACCGCGTAGCGGCGTCTGATGGCGATGTTCGCTCACGAGGGACCTCGACGGAAGCCTGGGAAAGGGCAAGACCCGCCGCTTTCGCGTAGGAGCGCCCATGTTCATCGAATACAACGGAAAAACGCCGAGGGTCCATCCCAGCGCCTTCGTGGCGCCGACCGCCGTGCTGATCGGCGACGTCGAGGTCGGGGAAGAATCCAGCATCTGGTTCGGCACCGTCCTTCGCGGCGACAACGGTCCCATCCGCATCGGCGCGCGCTCGAGCGTTCAGGACAACGCGGTCGTTCACGTGTCGGAGAATAACCGCACGATCGTCGGTAACGACGTCACCATCGGTCACAGCGCGACCCTCGAAGACTGCGTGGTCGAAGACGGCGCGCTCATCGGCACGAACGCGGTGATCCTCAACGGCGCGCGGGTCGGCAGCCGCGCCCTGATCGCGGCGGGCAGCGTCGTGGCCTCCGGTGCGAAAATTCCCGCCGAAGTCTTGGCGGCGGGCGCGCCGGCCGTGGTGAAGAAAAAGCTCGAAGGCGCCGCGATCCTCTGGGTCGATCACGGCGGACCGGAATACGTTAAACTCTCGCGCTCGTATTTGCACCACGGCGTCGGCGATCCGGACATGCACGAGGTGGCCGAAGCGAAAGTCGGCTAGCGCGCGTTACGGCCCCGCGTAGTGCGAACTGTCGCCGTACGGAACGAAGAGCGTGTGCTCTTTTAGGAAGCGCAATTTGACCGTGCCCGTCGGACCGTTGCGGCTCTTGGCGATGATGAACTCGGTGAGATCGGGCTCGGCCGCGCTCTCCGGATTGTAATACGCGTCGCGGTAGAGGAACGCCACCAAGTCCGCCTCTTGCTCGATCGCGCCGCTGTCGCGCAGATCGGAGAGCATCGGCCGCTTATCGTTGCGCGATTCCACGCCGCGATTGAGCTGGGCGAGCGCGATGATCGGAATCTGCAGATCCTTCGCCGTCGCCTTGAGCACGCGGCAGATTTCCGAGAGTTCGTCGTTGCGATTCTGCATCTTCGCCGTCGCGGCCGGGCGCACGAGCTGGAGGTAGTCGATGAACACGGCCGAGAGCCCCTCGCCCGATTGCAACCGGCGGCAGCGGCTGCGAATCTCGCTGACCGTGACCGTGCCGGAATCGTCGATGTAGATCGGCAGTTGCGAGAGCGCGCTCATGCCGCTCGAGATCTTTTCCCACTCGGGATCTTTGATGTTGCCGCGGCGCAAGTTCTGCGAGTTGATGCGCGCCTCGGCGCAGAGCAGGCGCGTGACGAGCTCTTCGTTCGTCATTTCCAGCGAGAAGACGGCGATCGGCTTCTGCTCTTCTTTCGCCGCGGCGGCCGCCATCGTGAGCGCCATCGACGTCTTGCCCATCGCGGGGCGCGCGGCGAGGATGATGAAGTTGCCCGGCTGGAAGCCCGCCGTATATTCGTCGATATCGCGAAAACCCGAGGTGAGGCCCGTCCGGTCGCCGCGGCTGTGGTAGAGCCGGTCGATCTGCTCGAACGCTCCCTTGAGCAGTTTGTAGATCGGCGCGAACTGACCGGTTTTCTGCCGCCGGCCGACTTCGTAGACGATCTGCTCGCTGCGGTCGAGCGCGCCTTCGACGTCCTCTTCGTTCTCGAAGCCGATCTTGGTGATCTCGGTGCCCGCGTGGATCAGGCCGCGCAGCGACGCCTTCTCGCGGACGATCTGCGCGTAATACTCCGCCGAAGCGGCCGTGGGCACGGTATCCATCAGCGATGTGAGATAGGGCAGGCCGCCCACTTTGTCGAGCAGGTTGCGCAAGCGCAGTTCTTCGGCCAACGTGATCTTGTCGAGCGGTTCGCCGCGTTCGTAGAGCTGCACGAGCGCCATGAAGATCGTCTCGTGGACGTGCGCGTAGAAGTCGCTCGGCGAGAGAATCTCGCCGACGGGCGCCATCATTTCGCGATCGACCAAGATCGAGCCGAGCACCGCCATCTCGGCTTCCAAGTTGTTGGGAGGGATCCGGTCGACGCCGATCCCCGACGCGGCGAGCGCCATCAGCGCGCGGCCTTGCGGACGCGCCGCACGACGCGCGGCCGCCGCGTCAGTCCGAGCGCCTCGAACGCCTGCGCGACGGTGGCGACCGTGACGACCTCGATGCCGCCGATCGAGCGATCGACGTCGCGCGCGTTTTCGCTCGGCACGAGCACGGCGCGCATGCCGGCCTGCCGCGCCGCGTAGAGTTTTTCGACGATGCCGCCGACGGGCCGCACGCCGCCCGCGATCGAGAGTTCTCCCGTCACCGCCACGTCTTGCGGCAGCGCCGTCTTCGTGATCGCGGAATAGAGCGCGAGAAAAATCGCAAGCCCGGCCGACGGACCGTCGATGTTGCCGCCGCCCACGACGTTGACGTGCAGGTCGAAGTCGAGCGGATCGACCGCGGCGACGGCGCGCACGACCGAGGTCGCGTTGAAGACGCTGTCCTTGGCCATCGAGCCCGCGGTATCGTTGAAACGCACCGCGCCCTTCCCGCGCTCGCGAGCGGGAAACGCGACGGCCTCGATCTCGATCAGGCTGCCGACGTGATGCGAGACCCCGAGGCCGAGCGTCTTGCCGACCGCTTTGCCGCGCTTGGCGCGAACCGGCGTGTGCTGCACGAGCCGGCCCGTCTGCACGACGGTCGTGACGTCGTCGTCCGCGATCGTCACGCGGCCGATCTTCGCCGGCGCGCGCTCGCCGTAGAGCCGGTAGAGCGCGTGACCGTGGGCGTCCGCGAGGATCTGCACGGCCTTGCGGCCCTCGATCGTGTAGGAAGCGATCAGATCCGCAACGCCGCGCGCGAGCTTGACGCCCAGGCGCTTGGCGGCGCCGTCGACGATCTCGCAAATCTGCGACTCGGTCAGCGGCTCGAAGTACACTTCCGCGCAACGCGAGCGGATCGCCGCGTCGATTTCGCTCGGATCGCGCGTCGTCGCGCCGATCAGCACGAAATCGGCGGGGGCGCCGTCTTCGAAGAGTTTCTTGACGTAGGCCGGCACGCTCGGATCGCTCGGATCGTAGTACGAGGATTCGAAGGTAAAGCGCTTATCTTCGAGCACTTTGAGCAGCTTCGTCTGCAGCACGGGATCCATTTCGCCCAGCTCGTCGATGAAGAGCACGCCGCCGTGCGCCTTGGTGACGAGGCCGAGCTTCGGTTCGGGGATGCCGCCTTCCGCGAACTCGCGGCGGCTGCCCTGATAGATGGGATCGTGCACGCTGCCGAGCAGCGGGTTCGTGGTTTCGCGCGGGTCCCAGCGCAGCGTCGCGCCGCTCGCTTCGACGAACGGCGCGTTCGCCGCGAACGGCGTGTAACCGCGCCGCTTGGCCACCTCGAGGGCTAGCCGCGCGACCGTCGTTTTTCCGACGCCGGGCGGACCGTACAGGATGACGTGCTGCGGAAACGGCGACGAGATCTTCGCCAGCAGCGACGCGATCGCCGACTTCTGGCCGACGACGTCGGCGAGCGCGGCCGGGCGCAGCAACTGCAGCGCCGAGGCCGAGAGCTTGCGCGCGTCGAGCGCGACCAGTTCGTCGAGCCGCTTCTGCGTCGCCGGCGTCTCCGGACCGCCGTCTTCGCGGATCGCCTCGAGTTTGAGGTCCTTGAGATACTCCTGATGGCGCTCGGCCATCTTGAGATTGACCTTCGATTCGATCTTGTCTTCGACGCTGCGCTGCGCGACGAGGTCGGCCAGGCCGTCTTCGATCTCGGCGATCGCGTCGCGATATTTGCCGGGCTGCGGCAGCCGGTCGAGCGTCGGATCCTCGAACACCAGCCGCTGTAAGGCGAGGATGCGCTCGGGCAGCAGGTTCGAGCGCATCAGTTTGAGCGCGTTCAGTTTACCCGCGCGCAGCACCATCTTATCGGAGCCGAGCGCGTTCGCGAGCACGTCGTACAGCGCCGCGACGTACCGTCGCATGCCGTCGTCGCCGCCGTACTTGCGGCGAAAACGGGCGATGTAGGCGGGGTCCGCGCCTTGCGCCACAGCGGTAAAACGTCCGCTAGTTCGTCGCGGCGATGACTTTAACGGTCGTTTTCGCTACGAGATTCTTGGCGAGGCGGATCTCGACCGGATAGCTGCCGAGCGACTTGATGTTGTCGGGTACGTCGATCTTGTGGCGGTCGATGTCGATCCCGAGCGTCGCGTGGATCGCGCCCGCGATGTCGCCGTTGGTGACCGCGCCGAAGAGACGCCCGTTGCCGCCCGCTTTCACGGGGACCGTGAGCTGCAGATCCTCGAGTTGTTTGCCCAGGGCTTCGGCGTTGGCAACCGCTTCCGCGTCGCGTCGCGCTTTGGCGCGGCGCTGCTGCTCGAGCAGCGCGAGCGATCCCTTCGACGCTTCGGCGGCGAGGCCGCGCGGCAACAAGTAATTGCGCGCGTAGCCGTCCGCGACTTCGACGACGGTTCCGGTCGTGCCGAGCGACTTGACGTCGCTCATGAGAATGATCTTCATGGCGTTACTCTGCGACGAAGGGGAGGAAGGCGATGACGCGGGCGCGCTTCACGGCGACGGTGAGCAGCCGCTGGTGCTTGGCGCAGCTTCCGCTGATCCGCCGCGGTAAGATCTTGCCGCGCTCCGAGATGTACTTGCGAAGCCGGGTGACGTCTTTGTAATTGATGTCGGGCAGCTTGTCCGCGCAAAAGTTGCAGATCTTCCGCTTCGGGCGGCGCTCTTTTTTGGCGGCGTTGCGCTTCTTGGATGTGCCGGTGGCCATGGGTCCTCTTTCATGTAGGTGGAGGCGGTTGCGTGGAGCCGAAGCGCCCGCAACCCTACATACGTCGCGCGCGAAGCACGCTACGACCGGGTCGAAGCCCGGATTTGCGAGGACCTCGCGGTCCTCGGGTCACGAAATGTAATGGTACCCCATCGGAGCCCGAACGTCTAGCCGTCGGCGCCCCGTCGCCGCCCGGGAGGGAACACCTCCCGGCTGGCGCCTCGGCTCCTTTGTCCACTTGTCGGCATGACTTCGCGCGACGCCGCCGCACGACCAGCCTCAAGGAGGGCCAGCATACGATGCCCAGCGATTTGCGAGATTTTCTCGATCTGCCGTACGGCCAACTCGAAGACCTTAACCTGGCGGCGAAGCGGCAGCGCGCCGAACGCGTGGCGGCCCACACGGTGGCCGAAGAGCGCCTCAAGTATTTGACGGACACGAAGACGATCAAAGCCGTCACGGTCCTCTTCAGCGACCTCGAAGGCCGCCTGCACATGCTGGACTACGACAAGAAGTTCTTGCTGAAGTCGCACGACAATCTCACCTTCGACGGCTCGTCGATTCGCGGCTTCAGCGCGCAGCGCGAGAGCGACTTGCGGCTGAATCTGGATTGGAGCGCCTTCTACTGGGCGCCGAGCGACGTGTTCGGCCCCGGCAAAGTGCTCGTGTTCGGCGACGTGCTCGCGCGCGACGGCACGCCCTATCCGGCCGACATTCGCGGCACGCTCAAGGCGCTCTCCACGGACGCGTTTCAAAAACACGGCTACACGCTCAACGCCGCGAACGAAATCGAGGGGTTCGTGTTCGAAGGGCTCGACGCGGAGCGGCGCTTCCACGAAACGGGCGCGTTCGAGTATGTGAACACGGGCGGGTACTACCATTCCTTGCCGGGCGACCCGTTGCGCACGTTCATCGACACGGTGGCCGAGGTCCAGCGCGCGATGGGCTTCGAAAACGAGAAGGACCATCCCGAAGTCGCGCCGTCGCAGTTCGAGATCAACTACAGTTACGGCGAAGCCGTCGCCGCGGCCGATACGATCCAACTGTACAAACTGGTCTGCCGCCAAGTCGCCACGCGCCTCGGCATGACCGCGAGCTTCCTGCCCAAGCCCGTCGTCGGCGTCAACGGCAACGGCATGCACACCAACGTGTCGATCAGCAAAGACGGCAAGAACCTCTTTTGGGACGCGGCCGGCGAGGAACGCTTGAGCCCCTTCGCCTGGCAGTTCGTCGACCGCATCCTGACGGCGGGCAACGACATCTGCTTGATGCTCAACGCGAGCGTCAACGCCTATCGCCGGCTCGACCCCCATTTCGAGGCGCCCAATCAAATCAAGGCCAGCGCCATCGACCGCGGGTCGATGGTGCGCATCCCCTTCGGCAACGAGCGCAGTTCGCGCGTCGAAGTGCGCTCGGTCGCGCCGGACGCGAACCCGTACATGGTGATGCTCGCCGTCTTCAAGACGGGCCTCGACGGCGCGATCAGCGGCGAGCAGAACTTGCGCCAAGCGGATCGCTATCTGCCCGACAACGTGTACGACGCGCTCGCGCATTTTCGCGCGTCGGAATGGACCACGAAACTGCTCGGCGCCGACGTGAAGGCGCGGTACGCCGATCTCAAGCAGGCCAGCGCCGACCGCTGTCCGCGCCTGTTAGGAACGTTCGTGAAGGCGCAAGAAGTGCAGTACCATCACGAAGTGTACAACCAATATCTCTGGAATCTGTTCTAAAGTTCGAGAACCGCCTCCCGGAAAGCGACCGCCCCGCCGCTGATGCGACGGGGCGGTCCGTTCGGAGTCGCCGTGCTTTGCGTTCGGTTACGAGGTGCGGTAGATGACCACTTGGACGCGCTCTTTGTAGTGGAGGTGCCGGCTCGGAATCACGACGGTGAAGAGCAGCTTCCCGGACGAGGGCGTGAGCCCGGTGATCGTCGGCTCGATCAACTTCCCGTAGGCGAACACGTTGACCGCGTAGGTGCCGCCGCTCACGATCTGGGCATGTCCTTCGACGTCGTAACCCAGGTCGGTCGTCGAGAAGATCAGCTCGCCGTTGGCTTCGAGCGACGTGTAGTAGATCGGTTTGCCGACCTTCGACGGCGGCGCGCCGAGCGGCTTATCGGGACTGCTTTCGAGGGTCAGCGTGAGCGGGCTGCTGCCGCCGCCGTTGTTCTTCGGGAGACCGAGCACGCCGGCGAAATCGCCGATGCAGGGCAGCCCGACGTTTTCCGCGTCGCCGGTCAGAAGTACGGACTTCTTATGCGGATCGGGTTCGGTC
>Ga0075029_100000968_pt1 | contig 16541 bp, 16 predicted proteins | sample LitLauG_LLR_2013_FD_71391 | JGI IMG/M metagenome (GOLD analysis project Ga0075029, IMG submission 71391) | Freshwater sediment microbial communities from North America - Little Laurel Run_MetaG_LLR_2013 | ecosystem: Environmental > Aquatic > Freshwater > Creek > Sediment | place: USA...
AACGGCGAAGTCGTCTACGTCGTACCGGGTTCTCCGATCGTCGCCGAGCGGACCGTGGAGATGCTTCGAGACCGGGTCGAGGTCACTACCGTCTGCGAGCCGGCCGTGTCGGTAATCGACGTCGTCTGTTCGGCGCTCGGTCGTGACCCGATGAACGACGGGCTACGTATCGTCGACGCGCTCTCCTCCAGCGAACCGTTGCGCGGCCCGGGTCCGCTCCTGGTTCTCCAGACCTACTCTCGTGAGGTTCTAGCCGCCTTCAGCGACCGTTTACCCCCGGATCTGACGGTCACGGTCGTGCACCACGTCGGTCTGGACGATCAACGGATCGTCGAAATGCGGTCTCGAGACTTGGCCTCGTTCGAGGCGGCGGACCACCTCACATCACTGTGGATCGACGGGCTGCGCACCGCGGGCGAGGCGACCGACGACCTCGTCGACTTCATGCGCCGTCTGCGACTCGAGTGTCCGTGGGACCAGGAGCAGACCCACGCGTCGTTGACCCGTCACCTCCTGGAGGAGGCCTACGAGGCCCTCGACGCCCTGGAGAACCTCGTGCGCAGCTCGGATGACCCCGAGCCCAACGACGTGGCCGTCGCGCACGTCGAGGAGGAGTTGGGCGACCTGCTCTTCCAGATCGTCTTCCACGCCGAGCTCGGTGACGAAGAGGGTCTGTTCAACTTCGCCACGATCGCCGACGGGGTCCGTGACAAGTTGATCGGGCGCCACCCCCACGTCTTTGGTGACACGCAGGTGGACGGTGCCGACGAGGTGGCTCGGCGTTGGGAGGTCCTGAAACGCGACGAGAAGGGTCGAACCAGCGTGACCGACGGCATCGCTTGGCAGCTCCCCGCGCTGACCCTTTTCACCAAGCTGCTCCGAAAGGCGGAACTGGTCGGCATCGGGACCTCGAGCGGCGAGGAGGCGAGGGCACGGGCACTGGCGGCACTCGAGACGATCGATTTGAGCGACGACATGGTCGGCGACGCGCAGTCCACCTCCGACGCGCCTCGAGAATGGGGTGACGCGCTGGGCGCCATCGTCGAGTGCGCCCACTGGGCGGGGATAGACCTCGAGGGAGTCTTGCGCGAGCGGGCCGGCGAGCTGCGCAGTCGCATCCGGGCCGAGGAGCAATCCCCCAAGGGCTGATCGACCGGTGCCTAGTAACGTGAGTGTCGAAACTAGAGGAGATTGCTATGAGCGCGATAGAAGTCGTCCTGGGGCGTCAGATCCTGGACTCCCGTGGCAATCCCACGGTCGAGGCCGAAGTGCACTTGGAATCGGGGGCCTTTGGTCGCGCTGCTTCGCCGTCGGGCGCCTCGACAGGTACCCACGAGGCGGTCGAACTGCGCGACGGCGCGGACGCTTGGGGCGGCAAGGGTGTCGCTACCGCGGTCTCCTTCGTCAACGGGGAGATCAATGACGCGCTGGAGGGGTACGAGGCGCAGTTGCAGCGCGAAGTCGACTACGCGATGATCGACCTGGACGGAACCCCCAACAAGGCGCGGCTGGGGGCCAACGCCATCCTCGCCGTGTCACTGGCGACGGCCAAGGCGGCCGCGATGGAGCACGACCTGGCGCTCTTCCAGTACATCGGTGGCGTGAACGCCCACGTGCTGCCGGTGCCGATGATGAACGTCGTCAATGGGGGAGTCCACGCGAAGAACTCGATCGACTTCCAGGAGTTCATGGTGATGCCGATCGGGGCCGCAACGTTCTCCGAAGCCCTGCAGTGGGGCACCGAGACCTACCACGCGTTGAAGAGCGTGCTTGCCGAGCGCGGTCTCTCGACCGCGGTGGGCGACGAGGGAGGTTTCGCCCCCGACCTCCCCGACAACGAGACGGCCGTAAGGGTCCTGGTCGAAGCTATCGAACTCACCGGTCGGACCCCGGGTCGTGACGTCGCCATCGCACTCGATCCCGCCACGTCGGAGATATTCCGTAACGGCTCGTACCACCTCGACGGCGAGGGTCGGGTTCTCTCGAGCCTCGAGATGGTCGACTACTGGGCCGACCTGTGCGAGCGCTACCCGATCGTCTCCATCGAGGACGGCATGGCCGAAGACGACTGGGACGGCTGGTCGACGCTGACCCAGCGGCTCGGTAGGAAGATCCAGTTGGTTGGTGACGACCTCTTCGTGACCAATACCGCCCTGCTGCAGAAGGGCATCGATCGAGGCGTCGCGAACTCGATGCTCGTGAAGCTGAACCAGATCGGAACCCTCACCGAGACCCTCGAGGCGGTGCGAATGGCCAACTCCAACGGCTACAGCGCGGTGATATCGCACCGTTCCGGCGAGACCGAGGACGTCACGATCGCCGACCTCGCCGTCGCCACGAACGCCGGCCAGATAAAAACTGGCGCTCCGGCCCGTTCGGACCGGGTCGCGAAGTACAATCAACTACTGAGACTCGAGGAACAACTTGGGAATCAGGCTCGTTTTCTAGGCGCAACGTCATTGTCGGGGGCGGCAGGTGTCAGCTACTCATAGTTTCAAGGCGAGTGACCGTAACCATTGGCTGGTGCCGATGGCTGTCGTCACCGCCGTGGCGATGCTCGCTGGATGGTTCCCCCTCTCGACGCTCATCCATCAGCAGAGCCAACTCGACGCCGTGCGGTCCCAGTTGAACGCGGTGCAACAGCAGCAGTCGTCACTGGTCCAACAAGCCCGGTCCATCGACACGCGCACCGCCGCAATCCAATTGGCTCGCGAGCAGTACCAGCTGGTCGCCCCGGGGCAGAGCCTGATCCAGGTGTTGCCCGGTCTCGCTCGGGGCCGGGTGGCTCAGAGCACCGGCGACCCCGGCCTGCAGCCACTGGTGGCGCCATCGTCGGCGCCCTCGTTGGTGCCTTCGACCGCGGTGAACACGGGAAGACCCTCGTCGGGAGGTGGATTCCTTTCGCGCTTCCTGCGCACCCTCGAGTTCTGGCGTTGAGCACATTTCGTGACGCGTCGCCCGACGACCTAGCGACCCTGGAGATCCTGTTGGGCCGACCCCTCGCCGGTCGCTGTGCCGTGGTCGTGCGTCGACTGGACGGTCGACCGGTCGTGATCGAGAACGAACCTCACTTGCGTGATGCCACCCCGATGCCGACCCTGTTCTGGCTGGTCGACCCCGAACTTCACGACGCCGTGAGTCGGCTGGAGGGCGACGGCGGTGTCCACCGCTTCGAGGAACTCGTCGACCCAGATCAACTCCAGCGGACCCACGACGAGTACGCCCTGCGCCGCCGCGCCGCGACCGTGCGCGTCGACGCCGTGCAGGCGCGCGGTGGGGTGGGCGGTACACGGGTAGGCGTCAAGTGCCTGCACGCGCACCTGGCCAACTATCTGGTCGGTGCCGACGATCCCGTCGGAAGACTGGTCGCCGAATCGGTCGAAGTCCCGCCCGTTCGACTGGTGGTGGTTCGTGACTGAGGTCGTCGCCGCGCTCGACTGCGGAAGTAACTCGACCCGACTGCTCGTGGCCGACGACCTCGGTCATACTCTGACGCGTCAGATGCGGATCACCCGACTCAGTCAAGGGGTCGACGCCTCGTCGACGCTCGTCCCCGAGGCGCTCGAGCGGACCTTCTCGGTGCTGCGCGAATACCGACACGAGATGGACCGGTTCGCGGTGGGAAGAGGACTGCTCGCGGCCACGTCGGCGGTGCGCGACGCGACCAACGGAAGTTACTTCCTCGAGGAGTCCCATCGGATCACCGGGGTCGAGGCGAGGGTGCTCGACGGAAATGAGGAAGCCGCTCTCTCGTTCGCCGGGGCCACGCGCGACCTTGATCGCGACCCCAGACCGACGATGGTGCTCGACATCGGTGGAGGCTCCACCGAGTTGGCGCTTCGTGTCGACGGGGTGTTGTGGAGCTACTCCATGCAGTTGGGGTGCGTGCGGGTGACCGAACGGGCGCTGGGACGAGGCGTCGTCTCGCCGAGTTCCGATGACGCGGCGCGTCAGATGATCCAAGCCGAGCTCGACCGGGCCTTCGCCGCGGTTCCGGTGTTCTCGACGGTGCGCGGCGAAGTCCGCCTGGTCGGCGTCGCCGGTACGGTAGCGACCCTGGCGCAGCTGGACGCCGGATCGACCGAGTACGAACGCGACGCGGTCCACCACCGGCTGATCACCCGCCAATCGGTCGACGAGTGGTGCGAACGTCTGGCCGGTGAGTCGCCGGAGGAGCGACTTGCCCGTCCCGGGATGGTCAAGGGTCGTGAGGACGTCCTGCACGCGGGCCTCTACGTGCTCCAGGCAGTCATGGAGCGGTTGGGGGCGGATGAGTTGATCAGCTCGGAAAACGACATCCTGGACGGCATGGTCGGGGCCCTGCTGGGACTTTGATGTGCGCTGCGTCACGGCACCTGTAACGATGGAGGGGTGAGGAACGGCCCTTGGTGACGACGCGTAGCTCCATTTACTCGCCCATTTCCCTGCACGGGCGCCGTGTGGTCCTTCGAACGATGACCGAAGCGGATTACGAGGGTTGGTTCGAGGTGCGCACCAGGTGCCGCGACTGGCTGCTCAAGTGGGAGCCCCGTTCGGCGCATTCGACCCACCTCGCCGAGGATCAGCACAGTTTCGTGAGTCGATGCGCACTGCGCGAGCGTGAACGTCAGATGGGCACCGGATTCGGCTTCGGGATATTCCATAACGGACGCTTCGTCGGGGAGATCACCCTCTCCTCGATCCAGCGCGGTCCGCTCCAGTCCGCCTTCATCGGCTACTGGATCGACGAAGCGGTCGCGGGTCGGGGCCTCATGCCCGAGGCGGTGGTGACCCTGTTGCAGTACGCCTTCGAGACCCTCCGTCTGCACCGCATCGAGATCAACATCATCCCGCGCAACGCCCCGTCGCGTCGAGTGGTGGAGAAGCTGTCATTGCGCTTCGAAGGTATCGCGGAACGCTACCTCGAGATCGACGGGGCGTGGGAGGACCACGCCCGCTACGCCATCACCTCCGAGGAGTGGCGCGACCGTGCCCCCGAGCTGGTCGCCAACTGGCTGTTGCCCCACCGCGACTAGACAGCTTCGTAGGAGCGTTCTTCGAGTTCTTCGATCCTGGCGGTGCGCAACGCTGCCCCCAGCGCCGACGCGACTCCGAGACCACCGAGTGAACCGTCTCGGGGCAGGACGAGCAGCGCGTCTTCGCGCCCGCGGGCGATCACCAGGCCGGAAAGCCTCGCTTCGCGGGCGGGACCGACCACGGCGGCGACGTCGATGTCCGCGGGGAGCACGACCACGGGGTTCTCGTACCTCGTGCGCGATAGACCTCGGATATCGCGCAGCATCTCGAGTGAATCGTGGCCCACCCGCACCGAAGACCCTTCGACGTCGTCCCAACCGACGTGCAGGGGATCGACCCTGAGGGCTAGGCGCTGGGCGAGATACAACATCTCCGCATCGAAGGCGAAGCGGTCGACCATGCCGAGCAACGCCAGCAGCCGAGCCGGTCCACGTCGAAAGCCCTTGCAGCCGCACTGGGTGTCTCTCAGGGTGGTCCGGGTGTAGTGACGAACGACGAGGTTGAACGCGGCACCGGCGTAGGTGCGGATGATCGAGTCGTAGCGGATGTGCCCTCGCTCGGCTCGCGACCCGGGCACGATGTCGCTATTCGCCAGGGCCTCGATGATCGCCGGGAAGTGGTGGGGATCGATCGCCATGTCGGCGTCGGCGGTAATGAGAAGATCGCCACGGGCCGCGGCGATTCCGAGGCGGATCGATGCACCCTTTCCGCGGTTGACCGGCTGCTGGACGAACTGGGAGTTGGCCAGATGTCCGTAGACGGCGTGGGCGCGATGCATCGTGTCGTCGCTCGAACCGTCGTCGACCACCACGACCTCGAGACGTTCGGGCCCGATGGCTTCGAGCACGGGCCGCAGGCGCTCGAAGCCAGCCAGCAACCTCGACGCCTCGTTGTACGCGGGGATGATGATCGAGACGTCGATTCCCTGTGGCACGGCTACGGACGTCCCGCCCCGATGAGCCCGGCGGTGAAGATCGGGGCGAGACTCACGTTCGTTCCGGTGTGGGCGGCGGCGATGATCGTGCTGGAGCCCCACGGTCCGCTGCCCGCGTACATCACCACGTGGTCCACCAGATGGTCGCCGTCGAGGTTGTAGTAGAAGAGCAAGTCCCCTGGCTGGAGGGCGGTGAGGGGCACGTGGACCATGGCCGGCCACTGGGATTCGGTGGTTCGGGGGATCGTGATCCCCGCCTTGGCCCACGCCCACTGGACCAGTCCGGAGCAGTCGAAGCCGACACCCGGTGTCTCGCCGCCCCATACGTAGGGAACCCCGATCTGGCCTTCGGCGTAGTGGAGCGCCGCCAGACCCTGGGCCGAGCTGCCGACCTGAGCGATGGCGGTCGTCACCGTTGCCTGCTGGATTGCCACGGTGACCGCGTTGGCAGCGGTCTGGCCGCCCACGGCCGACGCCGCGGCGATGGCTTGTTCCTCGCCGGCGAGGTCGTGACGCCTCGCGGCTTCGACGCCCTTTTGAATCTCGTAGGCGATGATCTGGGTGCGCAGCGATCGGGTGACCACGGCCAAAGTGGCCCGAGTGGCGTTCTCGTTTCGGATGTTCTGGGCCAACAGGTTCTGCATGGCGTAGATCTGCTGCTGAGCTTTGGCCTGCTGCTGGGCCACCTGGGCGATGGTGCTGTCCAAAGACGTCTTCTGAGCTTGGAAGCGCGCCTTGATTCGGTCGAGGTCACCGATGACCTGGCTCTCGTAGACCTTTCGAGCGTCACTCTGGGTCGCGTTCTGGTTGAAGAGGGCCAGGATCTGCGCGTCAGCCGCCCCGAGGACGTAGGCGAGGACGACGGCGGTCTGGAGTTCATTCGCGGTCACGGCCAACGAAACGCGCTTCGCGGCCTCTTGGACGTGGAGGCGGCGGATGTTGAACGTTATGTTGGTAAGGGCGACCTTGGCGGCGTCGTAAGCGTTGGCCGTCGTTTCACTGAGACGGCTCTGTTGGGCCAATCGGGCCGAAAGTTGGGCGATTTCCGCCTGGGTCTGGGCAATCGAGAGAGCCCCGGCGTCGAGGGGAACTAGCACGGTCGAAACGACCAGTGCTGCAAGTACCACAAGGGGGGTTGATCGAGTCGTGCCCCGACGACGCACGCGAATCATGGGCAAAGCCTAGTAAAGCAACTCAAGGGATTATCGAGTTTCACAGCCGATTCCAATGCGTTACGGTTACGACGCGACATTCTGACGTGGGGGCGTAGCCCAATTGGCAGAGGCAGGGCGCTTAAACCGCCTCCAGTGAGGGTTCGAGTCCCTCCGCCCCTACGCGGGAGTTGCCGTTTCTCAAGACAGTTCGCGGTGGCGAAAGCGACGACCGCCCACCAGTGTGGCGACCCCGGGTGATTGAAGGGTCTGATTCTTTAGTAGCGTTGCCCCCGTGGCTAAGAGCGCAGCAGGTAAATGGGTAAGTAGGGTCGGGGCGTCGGGAGGCGGCAAGGCCTACAAGAAGTCTCGACCGAGTAACTACTACGGAGCACTCGTGCTGATCGTCGTGCTGGGTCTCTTTGCGGCAATCTACTCGCGATACGAATACCAGCACCCGGCCGCCGCCAATGGCGGCACTCCTCCGGCGATCGGAACGACCTGGTACGCCGGACTGTCGGTCGAGGCCTGCGGCAAGACCCTCCCCTTCCTCAACCCCGATCCGACGTTCAAGGGCGGATTCATCGTCCAGGCCGCCAACGTAATCAAGGTAAGTCCGGTTTCGGCCGCTGACTCGGGCAACAACGCAACATTGTCCCAATTCGCCGCCGAGTACCCGGGCCTGATCGCCAGTTCGACTGAATTGGCGATTCCTACGGCCACCGGCACGGCCAACGCGGCCACGACGTACAGGAACGGACAGACTTGTCCGTCGACGTCGAAGTATCCCGGTCAGAGCGGTCAGATCTCCTACGCCTACTGGACGTCGTTCGGACAGAAGAAGCCGGTGATCACGACTGATCCATCCTCGATCAAGTTCGCGCAGTACCTGCGAGTGACAATGGCCTTCGATCCCAAGGGAGTGACCCCGAAGCCGCCCCAGCAGGCGACGGTGAACGCGATGTTCACGGCGGCCCAGACCACTACGACTACCGCCCCGGCGACGACTCTGACGATCGCCCCCGCGACAACGACGACGCTGAAGGGGGCGACCACGACCGTCGTGCCCACGACCACCACGACGGTGAAGAACTCGACAACGACGTCGGCCAAGGGCTGAGTTTGAAGTCAATCATCCTGGTCGGAGGTAAAGGGACTCGGCTGCGTCCGTTGACGTACGAGACCCCCAAACAGATGCTGCCACTGGTGGGGGTGCCGATGATCGAGTGCGTCTGCGAGACTCTGGCCCAACACGGGGTGACGGACGCCGTGCTGTCGCTCGGCTATCTGCCGGACCGCTTCATTGAGGCGTACCCCGACAACGTCATTGCCGGGGTCCGGATGACCTACGCGGTGGAGCCCGAACCTCTCGACACCGCCGGAGCCATCCGTTTCGCAGCCAAGTTCGCCCAGTTCGACGAGACGTTCCTGGTGATCAACGGTGACGTACTGACCGACCTCGACATCACCAAGCTCGTCGCCTTTCATCGGTCACGCGGCGCACAGGCGACGATCGCGTTGCACCCGGTGGAGGACCCGTCGCGATTCGGCGTGGTGCCGACCACTCTCGATGGCCGTGTCACCGCCTTCGTCGAGAAGCCGCCGGTCGGCGAGGCACCAACCAACCTGATAAACGCCGGCACCTACGTGTTCGAGCCCAGCGTGCTCGATGAAATCGCCCCCACCGGAAGGGTCAGCGTCGAGCGGGACACCTTCCCCAAGCTCGCCGCCACCGGGACCCTCTTCGCGATGGCCGACGACTCCTACTGGCTGGACACTGGCACCCCCCAGGCCTACCTGCAGGCCAACGTCGACATCCTCGCCGGTCGCAAGCATCCGGGCCACTCGTCGAACATCGTCGGCGGTTCGTGGAGCAGTCCGCAAGCCACGGTCGATGCGTCGGCCAAGTTGATCAACTCCGTCGTCGACCGAGGCTGCGTCGTGGGAGCGATGGTCGTCATCGAGGACTCGGTGCTGCTGTCGGGAGCCGTCATCCAGAGCCATTGCGAGATTCGTTCGTCCATCATCGGGCCAGAGGCCGTCATCGGCAGCCATTCCAAGTTGGGGGCGACTTGCGTCGTCGGAGCCAAGGAGCATGTGGCGCCGGATTCGGAACTCTCCGGCGAAGTCCGCCTGGGCGGGGTCTGATCAGCGAAAGAGGTCTCCGCTCGGAGGACGGATCAGGTCTTCGCTGACCGATCCTTCACCGAAGTACGAATCGTCGAGTCCGCGGATGACGGCGAAGGGAGTCCCCTCGGCCTTGCCGAGTACCAGGTTCGCCGCCCCGGCGACCTCGTCGGCGATCGCTACTTCAGTGACCTCGAGAGTCCGGCCAGTGGCGTCGCTGGTGCCCCGCAGGTCGAGCACGGGTTTGAGCCCGGCCGATCCGATGGCGACGTCGGTCACACCGTTGCGCCAGACCCGCCCGAAGGTGTCGGTGACGATCACCGCGACCTCGATACCTCGGCGGCGTCGGATGTCCGCGCGGATGCGACGGGCTGACCGGTCGGGGTCCTTCGGCAACAGGACTGCGGTTCCCTCCGCGGTGTTGGAGAGGTCGATGCCCGCGTTGGCGTTGACGAATCCGTGGTGGGTCTCGGTGATCCGAAGCGGTCCCCGTCGACGCAACACCCGACGCGACTCGCGTTCGATGAGTTCGTCCTTGTTGCGTTCGGATCCGTCGAAGGAGACCACGCGGCCCTCGGACTTCGATACGACCTTGCTGGTGACGATCACGAGGTCACGGTGTTCGAGTCTCAATCCGGCCACTTCCAAAGAACCCAGCAGCAGGTCGACCAGGTCGTCGTCCTCGCCGACCACGCCGATGGCGGGCAGGGGGATGAGCCGCACTTCTCTCACGCGAGCACCGCCGCGGCGAGGCGACGCGCGTCTTCGGATCTCGCCATGATGGTCGTCGTGACCCGAACGTCAACTCCTCGTTCGCGCAGTGACGCCTCGAGTTCTCGGTCGGCCTCGTCGATGACCCAGGTGCCGACGAGACCACGGTAGAAGTCGACCACTCCCGCGCTGGAGACCTCGTGGCCGAGCTCTCCGAGAAGCCGATCGGCCGGTCCCTTGAGGGCGGCTCCGTCGATGATGGGCGACACCGCCACGACGACGTCGCGCCGGCGCTCGAGGATCTCGCGCACCCCTCGCACCTGGAGGATCGGATCGATCGAGATGATCGGATTGGAGGGCGCGATGACGATCCGCTCCGCGCTCGTCATGGCGTCGAGGACCTCATCGGTCGGTCGGGCCAGATCGACCCCGACGACCTCGACGGCGTTGACTCGAACCCCGTGGTGGTGTCGAACGAAGTACTCCTGGAAACTCAGTCGTCCGATCTCGGTGTCGAACTCGGTGGCGATTACGTCGTTCGTCACTGGGAGAACGCGTACCCGCACCCCCCATCGAGCGGACAGCTCACGGGTCACCTCGGTCTTGGTGGCCCCCTCGCCGAGTCGTTGAGTTCGGTAGAGGTGGGTGGCCAGGTCGCGGTCACCCAGTTGGAACCACGACTCGCCACCGATGGCGGCCAGCTCCTCGTTCACCCGCCAGCTCTCGGCGACGATGCCCCAGCCGGTTTCTTCGTTGTTCAGTCCCGCGAGCGTGTAGTTGATGGTGTCGAGATCCGGGCAGATGGTGAGCCCGTGCAGAACGAGGTCGTCACCGACGTTGACGACCGCAGTGATTTCCTCGGGGTCCGTCACGTCGCACAGCGCCCGCAGCAGGCGAGCGGCTCCGACGCCACCACTGAGAACGGTTATCACCTCCGAAACCTTAGGGGCGCTTGGGTAACATCAAGTGCTGTGAGCGAAAATTCCCGGATTGAAGGGTGGCCCGGCGAGCCCAGCGCGATCGTCTTCCGTCTCGACGGCGGAATCGTTGAACGCGTCGTCGAGATCGGCGACCTTTCGGTGGTGCGACCTTGGGCGTCGGTATCCAAGATGGCGGTCTCGCTCGCCTTCGGCGTCGAGAACGACTGGGAGTTGCACAAGTTCACCGAAACCCTCGGTCCGCGCGGCGCCACCATCGCCAACTTGCTGTCGCACAGCAGCGGTCTCGGACTCGAGCCGGGCGACCCCGTCAGCGACGTAGCCACCCGGCGGGTGTATTCGAACTACGGATACGACTACGCGGTGCACGCGATCATCGGGTCCAACTCGCCAGAGAACTGGCTCGACAACCGGATCTTTCGACCCTTTGGCATGACTTCTACGAAGCTCGAGGGCCGCCCCGCCGCCGGAGTCCGCGGCTCGACCGATGATCTACTGCGCTTGGCGGTCGCGTGGTTGCGGCCCGACGCCATCGCCCGGGAGACCCGTAATCAGATGATCACGCCATACATCGCCGCTCTCGACGGCGTCGTGCCCGGCTTCGGGAGATTCTCACCGTGCCACTGGGGACTCGGCCCGGAGATCCGAGGGCAGAAGGAGCATTGGATGGGGGATTGGCCCGCCAAGAGTTTCGGCCACTTCGGCCAGAGTGGCGCGATGATGCTCCTGAACGCCGAAGAACACATTGGCCTGGTTGCGACCAGCACCGAAGCTTTCGGACCTTGGGCCGTAGGACTTTGGCCGCAGTGGACGAGCGCCATGCGCCGTTTGGCCCTTGGTTCGTGATTCTCACGCGACTTCGCGTCGGACTCGACCTCGACGGTTCACTGGAGTCCCTCGGCGACTCGATGACCGACTTGGCGGATGCCATAGAGGCACTCGGCACGTGTGAACTGGTTCGATTCCGTTCCCTGACGCCCGCCCAGTCGCCCCGCGAACGCCAACTCCGCGGCCGCAGACTCTGGCAGCCGCTCTGGCGTCGCAGTCTGGGGCCGTCGCTCGACGACCTGCTCGGCGGGGTCGACATCGTGCACGTCGCGGGAGTCGCCACGCCACCGGTGGAGAAGGTCCCGCTGATCATCTCGGTCGACGACCTCCGGCCCCTGCGCGAAGAGACCCACACCCATCAGCGCATCGCCCAGTTGCGTCGCGCGGTCGCACATGGGGCGCTGATCGTCGCCTCGAGTCGCAGCGCCAGCCACGAGGTGCAGGAAGTACTGGGGGTCGCGCGCAACCGGGTAGTGGTGGTGTCACCGGCGGTTCCCCTCGTCGAGCCGACGACGTCCGGCAACGACCTGGTGGTGAACGTCACCGGGCTCTCGGAACTCTTCTTGAGCGCGGCGCCCGCCCTGGTCGAATTCGCAGTCCGTCATTCGACGCGGGTCGTGGCGGTGACGAGCGACGGCCTCGGCGCGAAGGTCCGCGCCAGCGGTCTCGACATCACCGTTCGACCACGTCGCGAAGCACGAGCGGCCCTGGCCAACGCCCGGGTGGTCATCCACCTTTCGGACGGCGCGAGATTCCCCTCATTCGCCATCGCCGCGCTCTCGGCCGGCGTGCCCACGATTGCACGCTCGACCAGCATCAATCGCGAATTGCTGGGTGGCGCCGCCGATCTGATGGCTTCCTACGAGGAAGTCCCCGGCTCCCTCGAATCCCTCTGGAGCGACGAGTCACGGCGTGCGATCATGATCTCAGCGGGACGTTCGAGGGCCATCGACTTCGCGCCGGCCACCGCTGCGCGGGCTTACTTGGCGCTCTACGCCGACGTCGTGCGAGGCTTGGGCCCATGAGTCCGAAACTCACCCTGAGCGTCGATCAGCTCTACCGCCCTCAGCCCGGAGGCATCGGGACCTACGTGCGGGGACTGGCCCAGGGTCTCGCAGCGCTGGGTGACCCCGAGTTGGAGGTGAGCGGCCTGGCTCCTGGGGGGCAGCCGCGTAGCGATATCGCCGAGTTGCCGCTGCGGATGGTGCGGGCGCCGATGCCGGTGAATATGCTCACCCGGCTCTGGAAGTACTGGCCCGTGGGGGTGCCCCGTGACGCGGACATCGTGCACGCGACCTCCATGTCCGGACCATTCGCGGGCGGACGCGACCGGGCCGTTCACTCGGTGGCGATGCACGACCTGCTCTGGCGTGACGAACCCGCGGCCAGCACGAGCGCGGGGATCCGCTTCCACGATCGGCGCCTGAGGCTGATCATCGCTCGTAGAAGTCTGAGGGTCATGACCTCGTCGCCGGGATTGAAAGAACGTCTCGTCGACGAAGGCATGGACGACACCCGGATTCATCCGGTGCGTCTGGGAGTCGATGACGACGCCGTCATGGCCGCGAGCAGTGAGTCGATCGTCGAATTCCTCGCCGGCTACGGCGTCACGGGCCCATTCACCTTCTACGCCGGAACCCGCGAGCCGCGAAAGAACATCGAGCGACTGGTCGAGGCGCACCATCGGGCGTCGAGCAACAACGCCGAACTCGGGCGACTGGTGCTGGCCGGTCCGTCGGGTTGGGGCGAGGTGCCCACCGGCGACGCCGTGACCGTCGGCCTCGTATCGCGCTCGGTGCTGAAGGGCCTGTACCGCGACGCGGCGCTGTTCGCCTACGTGCCGCGGGCCGAGGGTTGGGGACTGCCGCCGGTGGAGGCCCTGCACGCGGGAACCCGGGTCGTGGCCAGCCGGTCGACCCCGAGTGTCGCCACCAATGTCGAGGTCGTCCGGGTGGATCCGTTCGACGTCGATTCGATCGCCCAGGGCCTGCTCGACTGCTTGAAGTTGGACGACGACTTCGACGCTCGTTCGCGACGACGGTCCTCGGTGGCCGATCTGACGTGGCGCAACGCGGCCCTCGATCATCTGGCCGGCTGGCGATGAAGTTGACCCTGGATGTTTCAGCCGTGCCGAGTCACCTCGCCGGTGCGGGTCGATATGTCGCCGAACTGGCTCGTCGGATGCCGAACCTGGGGATCGAGACGACACTGGTGAGCCGGCGCGACGACGCAACTCGGTGGCGTGAATGGTCGCCCACCGCGACAGTGGCGCCGACGGTGCCCAACGGGAGGGCTCAGCGCCTGGTCTACGAAGCTTGGAAGCTCGGGGTCAGTCCCGCGGCGACTGGGGCCGACGTGTGGCATTCGCCGCACTACACGATGCCCCATCGTAGGTCGGTGCCCACCGTGGTGACGATCCACGATCTCACGTTCTTCACCAATCCGCTGTGGCACGAACACGCGAAGGTGACCTTCTTTCGCCGAGCCATCACCTACGCCGCCCAGCGGGCGGACGTGCTGATCAGCGTGAGCGACTTCACCGCTCGACAGATCGACCAACTGTTCGAGGTGCACGCGCCGGTCGTCGTGGCCCCGCACGGAGTCGACCTCGACAAGTTCCGACCCGAAGGTGAGCACGACGACGATCTCCTGACCTCACTCGGACTCCCGACCGACGTCCCGTACGTCTTCTTCCTGGGTACGTTCGAACCCCGCAAGGGCCTCGATGTCCTGCTGGCCGCATTCGGACTGCTGGCGGACGAGGAGGCGGACCTCGAACTCTGGCTCGCAGGACAGGTCGGATGGGGTCTCGAGGAGTTCGAGGCTGCGTTGGCGAACCATCCAGCCGCGTCGAGGATCCGTCGTTTGGGGTTCGTCGACGAGCGGGCCCTGCCCGCCCTGCTGAGGCGTTCGCGGTGTGTTGCCTATCCTTCGCGGGGCGAGGGCTTCGGACTTCCCGTGCTGGAGGCGATGGCGTGCGGAGCGATGGTGGTCACGTCGAGCGACACGGTCATGTCCGAGGTGGCGGCCGATACGGCCCTGCTCGCGGCGGTCGGTGACTCCGAAGGGCTGGCCAAGGCCATCGGGATCCAGTTGCACCGGGGTGACGGCGAACGCGCTCGACTGGGAAATCTCGCCCGTACCCGGGCGGAGCGCTTCACGTGGGAGGCTTCGATGACCATGCATCTTTCGGCCTACGAACTCGCCCGACGAGGACACTGACGTGCGCGCGCTCGTCACCGGGTCCGAGGGTTTCGTCGCCCGGCACCTGATCCGTCACCTCGAGATGAGCGGCGACGTGGTAGTCGGAGTCGACCGCTCCGTGGTCGACGTGACGGACCTCGAGCAGACGCGCCGGGCGGTCGGCGACGCGGCTCCCGAGGTCATCTACCATCTCGCCGCACTGACGCACGTCGGCGATTCTTGGGCCGATCCGGTCGAATACACCCGAGTGAACGTCCTCGGGACGAAGTACGTCCTCGACGCGGCCAACGACGCGGCGCCCGAGTCCACCGTGATCGTGATCAGCTCGGCCGACGTCTACGGCGTCGTTCGCGAGGAAGACCTGCCGATCGCCGAGGACTTTCGGGTGGCCCCGGCCAATCCCTACGCGTCGAGCAAGGTCGAGGCGGAGCACCTGGCGCGCGAGGCGGTTCGTCTGCGCCACCAGAGCGTCATCGTGGCCCGCCCCTTCAACCATCTGGGACCCGGTCAGTCGACGCGTTTCGTGGTCCCGGCGCTGGTCAGTCGGCTTCTCGAAGCCGTGCGCGACGGTGCGGGCACCATCTCCGTGGGCGACCTCAGCACCCGGCGCGACTTCACTGACGTGCGCGACGTGGTGCGGGCCTACCGTCTGCTCGCCCACTTCGGCGTGAGTGGCGAGATCTACAACGTGGCGTCGGGACACGACGTCCTCTTGGCGGACATCGCCCACCAGCTGGTGGGCTTGCTGGCGCCAGAAGTCCGGCTGGTTCGCGACGGCCGCCTGACCCGTCCGGTGGAGATCCCGGTGATGCGGGGAAGCTTCCAGCGAATCCACGAGGCGACCGGCTGGGAGCCGGTGATCGCGCTCAGCCAATCGCTGAACGACGTGATCGAGGACCTAAGAACCACGTTGGCCTGAGGGGCCAGAAAGCCACCGAAGTGTCGGACCCGACGTCGGGCAGTCGGCTTCGGGTCCGACGGCCAACTAGCCTTGAGGAACTGATGGAATCTCGTGCTCCGGCCGTTGTTGCCGTCGTCGTTACCACCGGTTCCGGGCCAGGACTTGAAGCCACTGTGGCTTCTCTGGTGGCTCAGAACTACGAGGAACTAAGCCTGCTCGTCGTCGCGAACGGGGAGGCCGAGCACGTGCCGGCTCGGGTCGCCGCGATCGCGCCCAACGCGTTCGTGAGGGTCCTCGAAGACAATCGCGGATTCGGTACGGCGTGCAACGAGGCCTCGCTGATGGTCGAGGGATCGGCGTTCTTCGTCTTCTGCCACGACGACGTCAGACTCGATCCAGACGCCATCCAGTTGATGGTGGAGGCGGCCTTTCGCACGAACGCGGGCATCGTCAGCCCCAAGGTCGTCGCCTACGACGATCCGATGATTCTGTTGCACGTCGGCCAGACCTGCGACCGGTTCGGCGTCGTTCAGGAACGCTCGGAGCTCGGTGAGATCGACCACGGACAGCAGGACCTGGAACGCGACGTCTTCGTGGCCCCGGGCGGGGTGACGCTGGTGCGCTCCGACCTCTTCGCGACCCTTCGGGGCTTCGATCCCCTGATCCCGGTGCTGGGCGAGGACCTCGACCTGTGTTGGCGGGCCCAGATCGCTGGCGCTCGGATCATCGTC
>Ga0075029_100000969_pt1 | contig 16533 bp, 14 predicted proteins | sample LitLauG_LLR_2013_FD_71391 | JGI IMG/M metagenome (GOLD analysis project Ga0075029, IMG submission 71391) | Freshwater sediment microbial communities from North America - Little Laurel Run_MetaG_LLR_2013 | ecosystem: Environmental > Aquatic > Freshwater > Creek > Sediment | place: USA...
CGGGCGTGATTGCTGGGGGCAACCGCGATGCCGATGCGTCCAAAATCGCCTTCGGGCAGGCCCTTGCGCAGTTCCTTCCAGCTAGCGCCCCCATCGGTGGTTTTGAATAACCCGCTGCCTGGCCCGCCGGAGCGAAAATTATGCGGCTCGCGGCGCACATCCCACATGCCCGCGTAGACCACGTTCGGGTCCTGCGGATCTATCGCCAGGTTCGCGCAGCCCGTGCTGTCATTGCGGAAGAGAACTTTGCTCCACGTCTTCCCGCCATCGGTCGTCTTGAAAACGCCGCGCTCGGTGTTTGAGTTCCACAAATGCCCGAGCGCGCAAGCATAGACGGTGTTGCTGTCCTTGGGATGGATTGCGATGCTGCTGACATGCTCGGAATCCGCCAGCCCAACTGCCTCCCAGTTCTCGCCTCCATCGCGCGAGCGGTACACACCAGTACCCACCGACACGCTGTTGCGGACCCACGATTCGCCCGTTCCCACCCACACCGTCTGCGCATTCGACGGGTCGATGGCGATGGAGCCAATCGAAATCGAAGGCTGTTTGTCGAAGATCGGCTTAAAGGTGATGCCACCATCTACCGACTTCCATACACCGCCACTGGCCGAACCGACGTAAATGGTCAGACGCTCTCCCGCGCGGACAGCGGCGATATCAGCGATACGTCCGCCCATTGCAGCCGGACCAATAGCGCGGATAGGTAACCCGCTCAGCGTATCCGAATCAAGCGGAACATCCTGGGCCGAGGCAGCCATTGCCAGAGCGACGACGCAGAGAACTACCCACAACCAACCCAAACGATTACTCATGATCACCTCGAAAGGAAATCGCACGGCTTCGTAATACTACCCGCGCGGTGAAGGTATGAACCAACTACTTGTTAGGCGGATTGGCCTTAGGCGGTTCTACCTTAGGCGCGTCAGGCTTGACCGGATCCGTTTTGGGCGCAGCGGGTGCCGCGGGAGCGGGAGGCGGCATCTTGAAAATCGAGTCGTCCGCGGACACGTTCAGTTCAACTTTGGAGACGGTAAGCTTTTGCTTCTCCGCGCTTCCCTTGACGCCGCTTTCCATCGCGAACGGGAAGACGATTCCATTGACTTCCTTATAGTCGCCAATCGAAGATTCAACGATCTGCTCGGTGCCGCGCACCGTGCGCTTGGTCTCTTCCTTGATCTCAAGAAACGAATCCGCATCGATGTATATCGTTTGGACGTCGCCGTTCTTGAGGCTGACTTTGAGCTTGTAGACGTCGGTGCCCTCCACCTTTTCCTTGCCGAGCAACTCAACCTGATTCCCTTTGCTCTTGTAGTCCACCAGAGGGCCATCGAGGTCGGCCGTTTCCTCCATTTCTTTGGCCTCGTCCGCCGACATCAGTTCCGGATCTTTCTTGCCCATGAAGGGCATGATCTGCCAGGCATTCTTGCCGTCATAGGCCTGCACCATCGTCAATCCCTGAATAGTGAATTCCAGGCGCGCCAACTGGGGCCGCTTCTGGATCAGGACGCCGGGTGCTTCCATTCCCGGGCCCATCGTCATGGTTGCCGTGGACTTGATCGACTGTACGCTCTTCAGCTTTTCCATCCCGCCGCGGGCTTGAACGTTCTTCGCAATGATTTCGTCGGCCGTCTGCGCCGACAGGCCCGGAACCAGCAGAGCCATCCCTACGATTGCCAGACAAACCTTCTTAACCATGAGTAATCTCCTTGGATTTCAACAGGGAAGTTTCCTTCTTCATTTCGAAGGTCCCCATTGTACCTTCTCGACGCCGCCCGCGCTGCCGGGACGCGCCTTGGAGCGCCGATATCCCCGAAGACGATATTGGTTCCGAATACGGCACCTGAGGTGACGGGGCTCACAGACCGGGTAAAGCGGCATCGCTATCGTTACGTAGATCAGGAGAGATTTGTTCCATGACGGCTACCCTTCAACCCACAACCACCACGCGTGTCCTGAATTCCAGCCTGGCGCAGAAGATCATGAGCGCCGACGAAGCCGCGGCCCTGATCCGCTCCGGCGACCAGGTCGGCATGAGCGGATTTACGGGCTCGGGCTACCCGAAAGCTGTGCCGATGGAGCTGGCGCGCCGGATCGCGGATGCCAACTTCCGCGGCCAGAAGTTTCAGGTCAGTGTCTTCACCGGAGCTTCCACCGGGCCCGAACTCGATGGAGCGCTTGCGATGGCTGGAGGCATCAATCTGCGCCTGCCCTATCAATCCGACCCCGAAACCCGCAAGCGCATTAACGCGGGCGAAATGGACTACATGGACATTCACCTCAGCCATGTCGCCCAGTTCGTCGAGTATGGATTCCTTGGCAAGCTCAATGTTGCGCTGATTGAAGTCACCGCTGTACTGGAGGATGGAAAGCTGTTGCCAAGTTCTTCGATCGGCAACAACAAGACATGGATCGACCAGGCGGAGCGCGTGATCCTCGAAGTGAACTCATGGCAACCCACCGCGCTCGAGGGGATGCATGACATCTACTACGGTCTGCAGCCGCCGCCGAACCGCGGTCCGATTCCACTAGTAAGCGTCGGACAGCGGATCGGCACGCCTTACCTGGAAGTTCCCGCCGAGAAGGTCGTCGCGATCGTGCTGACGGATGCTCCCGACAGGAACAGCGCGTTCAAGGCCCCTGATAAAGCCTCCAAGCAAATCGCCGGCCACATTCTGGAATTCCTCAGCTGGGAAGTTCAGAAAGGCCGCATGCCGGCGAACCTCCTTCCGTTGCAGTCCGGGGTCGGCAACATTGCGAATGCAGTTCTGTTTGGTCTTGAGGAAGGCCCGTTTGAAGGCTTGACGTCCTATACGGAAGTAATTCAGGACGGCATGATTCGCCTGCTGAAGTCCGGCAAGCTCACTTCAGCCTCGGCCACTGCCTTCTCGCTCAGCCCGGAGATGATGGATGAAGTGAATGCCAATATGGCCCTCTATCGCGACCGCATTGTAATGCGCCCGCAGGAGATTTCGAATCATCCCGAGCTCATCCGCCGCCTCGGTGTCATTGCCATGAATGCGATGATCGAAGCCGACATCTATGGCAACGTCAACTCGACGCACGTGATGGGATCGCGTATCCAGAACGGCATTGGCGGTTCCGGCGATTTTGCGCGCAACGGATACCTCTCGATCTTCATGGCCCCATCCATGGCGCAGAAGGGGACGATCTCGACGATTGTGCCGATGGTGTCACACGTCGATCACACCGAGCACGATGTGCAGGTCGTGGTTACCGAGCAGGGATTGGCCGATCTGCGCGGCCTTTCGCCGCGCCAGCGCGCGCACCTGATCATCGAGAAATGCTCGTGTCCGGAATACAAACCGCTCTTACTCGACTATTTGAACCGGTCGGAGCGACTCTCCTACGGGAAACATACCCCGCACATGCTCACGGAGTCGCTGGGCTGGCACAACCGCTATCTGCGGACAGGGAACATGCGGCTGCGGGAAGAGATCTAAGAAACATTTGCCTGGTCGAAGTCTCCCCTGGACGTCTCACTGTTTCGTCGGCGCCAGGAACTGCTCGGGGGCCGCATCGAATTGCTGCTTGTGGCCCTCGGACATGAAGTAGTAGGTCTTCCCTTTGTAAACAGACGTCGGAGCGGTGGCCGTGTCAACCGTCATGCCGCACACGGGACATACAGGGTGTTCTTCCGATTGGGCATAGGCTTGAGCGTAGACGGCGTTCGAATCGGGGTTCATCCAGCCTTGACCCTGGTATTCCATGTCGAAGGCGGTTTGGCGCGCAGCCTCGCTTCCGAAGTAGCGCTCCACAACGCGGAGCGCAAGATCGATGCCCGAGGAAAGCCCGCCTGCAGTGGCCACATTGCCAGCTTCAACGAATCTCGCTCCCCGCTTGACCTGGATATCCGGGAACTGCGCGGCGAATGAGGCAAACGAGCTGTGATGGGTGGTGGCGGGTTTGCCGGACAGAAGGCCGGTACTTGCCAGCGCGAATGCTCCGGTGCACACCGACATGGTCACGTCGGCGTTCTTTGCCGCATTACGAACCCACCGCTTGGTTGCTTCGCTTAACCGGCTCTGCGCTGGAATCACAATGACCTTGGGCGCGGGAGCATTTGCAATCGTGTAGTCCGGCACAATCTTCATGCCGCCGCTGGCCTCGATGGGCTTCGTGGTTTCGGCCACGGTATAAAGCCGGAAGGGCATGTGATCCATACGAGTGGGGATGTGGACATCCTGGAAAACCTCCCAAGGTCCCGCGAAGTCGATCATGACCGCGCCATCGGAAATCAGGAAGGCCACGGGGATAGTGCCTTGGGCTGGGGGAGTGAGGGGATTCGTGACGGCGGCTGCTTTATGTTCGGCGGCGCCGTCCGAAGCGTCGCCCCTGCCTGAGCCGGCGGACGGTTTGCCCGAAGCCAGAGTAAGAACTGCCACCACCAAACCGAATGCGGCGGCAATTGTGAACCACGCTCTTGTCGTCTTCATGTTGTTCTCTCTTTCCCCACACTGGTCTTGCAGAAGCTGAAGCGATCATGGATTCGACGTTGCAGGAATGAGAACGTCAATCCAGGTTTGCGAAACCTCAATTCACCCGCAGACCCGTAAAGCGGCTGCGATAATCCGCGGGCGGAACGCGAAGTACGCGAAGAAATGAGCGCCGCAGCGTGGTAATGGAGCCGAAACCGCAATCCGCGGCAATCTTATCCAACTTGTCTCGCGATTCCTCCAGGCGCCGGCGGGCGGCGTCCACCCGCAGACCCTCAACGAAACGCGCCGGGGTTGTTCCTGTGTCCTGCAGGAAGACGCGAGCAAAGTTTCTCGGGCTCATGCCCGCCTTCGCCGCAAGCCTTTCCACCGTCAGATCCTCTTCAAGATGTTCGAGGGCCCACAGACGGACTTCTTCGATCTGTTTCCGGTCCGAAGCCTGCAGGGAGAGAGGAGTACTGAACTGCGACTGACCACCGGCCCTGCGCAGGTAGAGGACAAGTTCACGCGCAACTCTCAAGGCCATGGGCGCCCCCATGTCTTCTTCGACGAGCGCCAGCGCGAGATCCATTCCGGCCGTAACGCCGGCCGTCGTGTACGTGTTTCCGTCCCGGATATAGATCGGGTCCGGATCGACGCTGGTCAGCCGGGATCGCTTCGCCAGATCCGCAGCCCACTTCCAATGAGTAGTGGCGCGTTTGCCATCCAGGAGCCCGGCGGCAGCAAGCAGGAAGGCGCCCGTACAAATGGACCCAATGCGTCGCACACGGTGTGCAGTCGTCCGCAGCCAGGCCAGCAGCTGTTCGTCATGCGCGGCGTCTTCGATGCCCGTGCCACCGGCGACGAGCAGCGTATCGATGGGCCCGAGCAGGCTGCGATAGGTTTCGGTTCCGGTTAGTAGAAGCCCGCAGTTTGTTGTCACCGCCTTGCGATGGGTCGTACTGGCCAACACGACGTTGTAAGGCCGCTTCCGCGACGGGCAATCATGGACAAAGAGGTCCGCGGCCCGGACAAAAACTTGAAATGGACCAGCCACATCGAGAATCTGCGTGCTGGGAGCGGCGAGAAATACGATGGTTCTTGGACGGCTGGCACCCGGATCCATCGATTTCGAGTTCTTCATGCAGCCATAGTAGGTTCAAAGTGAAAATGGCAGCAATGACAAAAACAAGTCATTTTCTGCCATTCTCCGATGTCGAGGTAAACGAGGCAAATTGCACTTGATTTCCCGTAGAGACGCGGCTCGTCGCGTCTCTACGCGGTAGTCGATCCCGCAATCATTGAAAGAGGTGAAATGGGTACCGGTAGCGGCAGCCGCGCTACTTCAGGCTCCCAGCCAGCGACCCGAACCAGGGCAGTTCGAAGCGCTCGCCTTGCCACGCTTTCACCGAGAGGACAATCCATAGGAACAGCATGGCCAGGGCTGCCAGGATGCCGGCCAAGAGAAATACCATGGCAGCGGCAAAGTTGGAGAGGAAGATAGCCATGATCGTAAGAACGAAAAAGACTGCCCAGATCAGAACGCTTTGCCAAGCATGAAAGCGGACGAAGCGATGGCTGCGAAACGCCGGGAGCGTCAAAAGCACCGCGGCCGGAACCAAGGTGAAATAGGCAAAGGCCGCGGCCGCGCGGTCCGCCGGTGGAAGTGGATGCATCGACCAACCGCAGGCGGGACAGAATGCTGCGCTAGCCGGCATGACGGTTTCGCAATGCGGACAATCAACGCCGGCGGGATTCGGTGAGCTAGACAATTCGCCGCCCATTCGTCTTCTTTCGGGAATCTTCCTTGTGCGAATCTTCTTTATGAGAGTCACGGCTTCGACTGCCTTCGTCTTTTCGGCAGTCGTCGCAAATCCCGTAAATCTGAAAGGTGTGGCGGGTGGTCAGATAGTGATGCTTGCGGCCGATCTCCCGCTCGATTTCTCCGACCTCGGGAGAGAAGAATTCGACCGAGGCGCCGCATTCCGTGCATACCATGTGGTGATGGCTGCGCCGATTGTACTGATGCTCGTAGCGGGCAATGCCGTCGTGAAACGCAACTTCGCTGGCCAGGCCGCAACCGGCCAGAAGCTTCAGCGTGCGGTAGACCGTGGTGAAACCGATACGGTCGTCTTTCTTTTTGACCAGGCGGTGCAGTTCGTCGGTCGAAAGATGCTCGCGGGTTTCCAGAAACGTGCGCAGGATCGTGCTGCGCTGCCCGGTCTGCTTCAAGCCCACGCGCCGCAAGTGCTGAAGGAAAATCGCTTCGGCCTCGCGAATACTCTCGCGCGAGATGCTGGGTTGATCGTCAATTCGCTTCTGTAGCATGTCGGCAAACGCGGCAAACTTACACCCGAAGTTCGTTTCCGCGGTTCAAAGCATGATACTGGGGCAGATCGGGTTGCGCCAATCCGACCAAAGGATGCGGCTCTCCCCTTATCCGGGTTGCTGGTAGAGCCCGAGCACGTTTCCTCCTGGGTCGCGAAACCGTGCCGTTATCTCCGGCGCGTCCGCGCCGATTGGTTGCGTGATCTCGCCGCCATGGGCAACGATCGCATCGACGGTGGCGGCGACGCTGTCGACCATGATGTGGAAGAGTAGGCCAGGGGCGGACGAGGGCGGTCGCCCGAGCACCCAGGTGCCACTGACTTCCCCAACGCCATCGTCAAAAGCGGTGGAACCATCGCCACGCCGCCGAATCTTCCATCCAAAAACTTCCTGATAAAAATCCGACGAGCGCGCAATGTCGTTAGTGGGAATCTCGATGTAACAGATCTTGCCGTTCGCAAAGGTAGGAGGCACCGTTTATCTCCTCCAGAGGATTGTCATTCTAGAACGGACGGAGTTCCTTTGCCACGGTTGTCAGGAGTCGGAAAGCGCCCCTACAATCGTGAGCAATGTCGGTCACTGCATCGCTGCCGGAGGTCCGCTCCAGGAATTGGCTGGGCCGTATCGTTCTCGTCATATTTCTATTGCTGCTGCTCGTGGTTACGGGCGTGGCGGCCTGGGCCTACTGGATCGCGCACTCGGCATTGCCGCAGGTGGACGGCACCGTGATCGCGCCGGGCCTTTCCGCAAAGGTGCGGGTCGTGCGCGATGAGCAGGGCGTTCCGACGATTGAAGCGGCCACGCTCGAAGATCTGTTTTTTGCCCAGGGCTACGTGACCGCGCAAGACCGCCTGTGGCAAATGGACATCATGCGCCGAGCCGCGGCGGGCGAACTCTCCGAGGTTATCGGCCAAGCCACTCTAAAGATCGACCGCGAGCAACGCATTTTAGGCTTGCGGGTCGTAGCGGAAACCGCGGAAAAAACCATCTCTGCCCGTGATCGTGCATATTTTGACGCTTACGCTCGAGGCGTGAACGCATTCCTCAAGACCTGCCGCGATCATTTGCCAATTGAATTCCGGCTTCTCAAGTACCAGCCACGTCCTTGGACGGTCACAGATTCTCTCCTTGTGGGCGCGCGCATGGTGCAGGACCTCAATCATTACAGTTATGCGCGGGCCCTCACGCGCGAGAAAATTCTGGCGAAGATCGGACCGGAATTGACCGCCGATCTCTACGTGAATTCCTCGTGGCGCGATCGTCCACCGACCGATGTACGGCGCTTCATGGACCAGGACGCGGCGGCGGACGGAGATAACGAAGATGACGACGAGGAGATCGAACCGGAGGGTGGGGAGACGTCCATCACTTCGGCGCATCCGCCTGCCTCGCCAGCGTCTGGAGCAATCCCTGCGTTCGAGGAACACGATTCCCCGCTTGAAGCGGATGCGTTCCGGCCTGGCTCGAATAATTGGGTGGTTTCGGGCCAGCACACCGTCACCGGAAAGCCGCTGCTTTCAAACGATATGCATCTCGACCATCAGATGCCGAACCTGTGGTTCGAAGCGCACTTAAAGAGTGGAAGCTTCGATGTTGCCGGCGTCACGCTCCCGGGCGTCCCCTTTGTCGTGGTGGGCCACAACCAGCGCATTGGCTGGGGATTCACCAACGTAGGCCCGACCGTCGAAGACGACTACATCGAAGAGTTCAACGACCAGGGACAGTACAAAGCGCCCGCGCCTCAAGCCAGAGCCATGCCGCGCGCGTCCAAGGACCATCCGTCCACGGAATGGCGAGATCCGCAGCACCGGCAAGAAGTGATTCACGTCAAAGGCAAGCCGGATGTGACACTCGATGTCATGACCACACGGCATGGACCGATCATTACCGACCTGATTCCAGGCGAGACGCGCAAGATTGCCCTGCGCTGGACGCTCTATGACGGCATGGGCCTGACGCTTTTCGATGTCGACTCGGCCCAAAACTGGGACGAGTTCCGCAAAGCATTCTCGATGTTCGCCGCGCCCGGACAAAATGTTATGTATGCCGACGTGGACGGAAATATTGGATACCAGGCGACCGGCCGTGTACCGATCCGTGCCGCGGGCGATGGCAGCCTGCCGGTGAGTGGCAGCGACGACGCGCACGAGTGGAAGGGCTTTATTCCGTTCGACGAGATGCCGCATGTATACGACCCACCGACAGGCATTCTGGCGACGGCCAATGGTCGGATCACGCCCTATGGTTACAAGTATCCGATCAGCACCGAGTGGGAAACTCCATGGCGCACCGACCGCATCTACCGCGTGCTGGAGTCAGGCAAGAAGTTTGCCCCTGCAGACATGCTGGCCCTGCAGATGGACGTGTCATCTACCTATGACCGGTATTGCGCTGATAAGTTCGTGTACGCCCTCGATCACGCCCCCAAGCTCTCCGCGCGAGCCAAGAAGGCGGCGGATATTCTGCGCGACTGGGATGGACGCATGTCGGCCGATTCGGCAGCCCCCACCATCGAAACCAAAGCGCGTCAGGAACTGGTACGGCTGCTGCTTGAGCCCAAACTGGGGTCGGCCCCTGACATCTCATCCAACGGTGCGACGGCGCAAGCCAAGCCGAATGTGATGAACGTGCAAGAAACTGGGGCGCTGACTTGGAAGAGTTATCGCTGGGGGATGTCAACCGTCTGGCTCGAAAATGTGCTTACCCGGCAGCCGGCGCGCTGGCTGCCTCCCGGCTACTCCGATTACGAGGGCCTGCTCACGGCCGCAATGGAGAATGCGCTCAAGGAGTCAGCTCCTTCCGACCTGGCGCAATGGAAGTGGGGCGAAAATTATGCAGTGGAGATCGATCACCTGGTGCTCAGCCAGCTGCCCCTGATCGGGCGCTTTACTGGGCCGGGGCGTCATCCGCTTAGCGGCGACTCCTATACCGTGAAGGCCGCCGGACGCAAGTTTGGTGCCTCCGAACGACTGACCTGGAACTTCGCCGACTTTGACGAGAGTACGCTGAACCTGGTGACGGGAGAAAGCGGAAACTTTCTCAGTCCGCACTATATGGACCAGTGGGCGGCCTGGTACGGCGGCTCGACGTTCAGTCTTCCCTTCTCGGCGGCAGCAGTCCAACGCCACCGCGCGCACGAGATGACGCTCGAGCCGAAATAATCGGCTCGCGCAAGCCTTCGAGGTTTGCCTAGAACAAGGGACACCACCGAGCTAGAAAGGTGGTGTCTCTGGGTTTGCCGTTTGAACTCTGGAAAGCGCGCGTTCAAACTCCCGACGGGACTGGTTCCCAAAACTATTACTGTCGGTCCCTATCCCTATCGCGCTCTCTCTCCTCACGTTCGCCTTCCCATCGGCCGCTCCAGCGGTCGTTGTCGCCGGCCCATTCACCTCGACTCCAACCGCGGAATTGCGCGCCGTCAATCACCTCGCCATCGCGATACTCGAACATTCGTTCGCGTCCATGCGGACCACGCGCATAAATCCGCAACACCTTCGCATGTCCCTCATCCGGGTCCACTCTAAACGTCCGAAAGTCGACTCGGTAGCGCATGTCGGTCCGCGCCATTTCCTTCAGTTGGTGAGTCACATCCACATGCCGCCGCTCGCTGCCATACTGGGCACTCAAAATCAGGAATTGCCCGGCATCATCGTCTCTTCTTCCATTGTCTCTTCTTCCATTCCAGCCCCCGTTCCAGCGATCGTCACCCCAATCGCCGCGGCCCCAGCTCCGGAACTGCGCGCCATCGAATACGCTGCCATCCGGGAAATCAAACCAACGTTCATCCCCGTTCGGTCCACGCGCAAACACGCGCAGCATCTTGGCGTGCCCGCGATCCGGATCCACCGCCATCGAGTCATAATTGATTCGAAAACGCCGGTCGCGACGCGCCAGGTCTTTCAGACGGTTGGTTACATCCACGTGGTTGCGCTCGTTACCGTATTGCGCGTTGAGAATTAGGAATTGGCCGGCGTCCTGCGCTGCTAGCGTTCCAAGAAGCAGAGCGAATGCCGTCATCAAGAAAATCGCAAACCGTGCCTTAAACATGAGAATCTCTCCTTTTAAGGTGCAGCGATCGAGCCTGTTTTCAGTATGCCCGTATCTTATAGGAACGGGCACCACCCCAGTGCCGGAAAGTCTTCGTCGCCCAATCGCAGGTTCACCCCTTATCCGAACTGGAAGCGGGTGGCGACACGCCGTTGGACCGGCGATGGATCGTACTGTCGGACTCCCCGGGATGAGCAGAGACAGATCTAGAAGTCAATCGTCTTGACGTCGATGAAGTTCCCAACGATGTTTGTGATCTGGATGAACTGCAAGGCATCGGTCGTTGTGTCGTAGATGCCGAGCGTTCCGCCCTGAACCACATAGACGACGGTGCGCGTGGCGATCGGCTGGATCCCGGTGGCGTCTCCATTGGCGGGAGGAATGACCACCGCTCCGTTCTGCGTGTTGTAGATGGAAAGGCACCCGCGAATCTCGGCGCCTTGCGGCGGAGGCTGCGGCGCGAAAACTTCGGTGCAGGTTTTTGCGCCGATGAAGAGCTGGCCGTTAGCCCCCATGGCAATACGGTTGTGATAACCGTCGGTAATGGTGATATTGGCGGGGTTGACCACGGCCATCTTGTTCAGATCGAAAATAGTGAGCAACCCGCAGGTGGTCGCTGCCGTTCTTTGCCCGGTGCAAGGCTGTGAAGGAACGCCGTTCGCATAGGGCGTGCCAGCCAGGTACATGGTCGACCCGTCGACAAGGGCCTCGGTCGCAGCAGGCACGGAAACCGCCGTCCCGGAAGTGGGCGGAGTCGTGCTCAGATTCAGCGTCTGCACGCTGGCCTGTGTCCCTCCGCACTCGGCGCCACAATTGACAATGTAGGCGGTACTGTCGTCACTGCTGAAAGCTGCCTGCACGGGATGGTCAAACCCTGGAATGGGCACGACCGGACAAGGCTGCACTCCCACCTCGCTCGGCGTAACTACAAACACGAAGCTCGGCGTCGGGTCCGCGCAAGGCGGCGCAAGCGAAGAAAGAACCGTGCTGAACGCGAGAATCCGGTTGCCGCTATTGCTGATGGAAAGATAATGAACCGAGGGAATATCGACCTCGCCGGTAAACACTCCCGCCGAAAGATTGATGACCCTGATCAACCCGGGCGATTGTCCGACCACTGCGGCGGTTGGCACGGCCACATAGGCCGCGGAACTGTCCGGCGAAACTACGAAGCTCTCCGTGTATCCACCTAAGGAAAGATTCCCAGTGTTGCCCTCCGCTGGATTGCTGATGAGCGCGATCTGATTGTCGGCAAACTGGGTATTATTGCCGCTAAACGCCAGGGTTATGGCCCGGTTCGGCGTCACCACCATCATTCCCGGACTGCTGCCTGCGCTGATCGGAGTCAGACCCACCTGGCGTGTATCGTTTTGCGCGTCGACGATATAAATGCCAGCACTCGAACTACCGGCGCTGACGTTATTGGAGAGCAAAGCGCGGAAATGAAGCCCGCTGGTCTTATTGCCGCTGCTGGATGCATTACTCCCGCAACTCGGCAGAAACAAGCTCACGGGCAGCAGGAAGAACAGGGGAATCAGGAGTTTTCTCAAACCGGGGACTCCAACCTCATGTCGAATAATCACTTTGGATGCAAGAATTGCGATTATAACAAAGCCCTGAATCCGCCTCATGCCCCTGGTGTCGCGCGGACACTCCCGCCCGCTTATGCGCAGCGCAATCTTCAGACCGCAGGACACCGGGATGCCAGACGACGACGCCTTCCTGTATTCTCAAGAACATGCCGCAAAGCTTTCGTGAACGATTGCAGCGTGCGCCCGTGCTCTGCGACGGGGCCATGGGCACACTTCTCTACGCCAAAGGCATTTTCATCAACCGTTGCTACGATGAACTGAATCTCTCTCAATCCGAGCTGATTCGTGGCATCCACCACGAGTATCTGCAAGCCGGAGCCGAGATCATTGAGACGAACACCTTCGGCGCAAACAGCTTCCGCCTGGCGCGTCACAGCCTGGCCGACCGCGTCCGCGACATTAACGTGGCCGGAGCGCAGGTGGCTCGGGAGGCCGCCAAGAGCTTTGACGTCTGGGTGGCGGGATCAATTGGCCCACTGGGGATTCGCATCGAACCACTCGGTAAGACTTCTTTCGAAGAAGCCCGCGCCTCGTTCCGAGAACAAATCGCGGCACTGGTCGAGGGCGGCGTCGATCTCCTCATGCTCGAAACCTTCGGCTACCTGGAAGAGATGCACCAGGCTGTGCTCGCCTGCCGTGACGTCGATCCCAAAATTCCACTCGTCGCTCAGGTGACCATCGACGAGGACGGGAACTGCCTGGATGGCTCCGATCCCGAGGCGTTTGGCGCCCGGCTCACGGAGTGGAACGTGGATGTCCTGGGCATCAACTGCAGCGTGGGGCCCGTCGCCATGCTGGACGCAATCGAGCGGGTGCGCGCCGTGACCTCTCTGCCGCTGGCTGCCCAGCCGAATGCCGGTATGCCCCGCTCTGTCGAGGGCCGAAACATCTACCTTTGCTCGCCCGAATACATGGCCAGCTACACGCGAAAATTTGTCGCCGCCGGCGTCCAGATGGTCGGCGGTTGCTGCGGCACCACGCCCGACCACATCCGCGCAATGAAGTCCTCCTTGCGAGTGCAGGGAGCGCGTGGCCACGCCGCCATTTCGGAGGTGGTTCATTCCGCTGCCGCGCCTTCGGCTCCGGCAAGCACTCCCCTCGCAAAGCGTTCCCGGCTGGGTGCCAAGATCGCCGCCGGTGAGTTCATCACCATGGTCGAGATCGTCCCCCCCAAGGGCATCGACATCCGCAAGGAAATCGAGGGGGCGAAGTTCGTCAAGTCGGTGGGCGTTGACGCGGTGAATATCCCCGACAGCCCCCGCGCCTCGGCTCGTATGAGCAACCAGGCTCTCTCGTTGCTCATGCAGCAGGCCGTCGGCATCGAGGCGATCCTGCACTACACCTGCCGCGACCGTAATGTTCTGGGCATTCAATCAGATTTGTTGGGTGCAGCCGCCACCGGGATCAACAACCTGATCTGCATTACTGGGGATCCGCCCAAGATGGGAAACTATCCCGACGCCACCGCCGTATTTGATGTGGACGCCATTGGCCTGGTCAATATCGTTCACAACCTGAACAGGGGACTGGACTTAGGGGGCAATCCGATTGGACGGGGCACAAGTTTCGTAATCGGGGTGGGTGCCAATCCCGGGCTCCCCAATCTCGACGAAGAGATCAGACGCTTCGAATACAAAGTGCAGGCTGGCGCGGAATATGTGGTTACGCAGCCGGTATTTGACCTGCGACTATTAGAGAACTTCTTAAGGCGGATCGAACACTGCCGCATCCCGGTAGTCGCCGGCATTTGGCCGCTGGTCAGCGCCCGCAATGCCGAGTTTATGAAGAACGAGCTGCGGGTTTCCGTGCCGGACGAGATTCTGAACCGCATGACGCGGGCCGCCTCTCCCGAGGCTGCGCGCGAAGAAGGCGTGGCCATCGCGCGCGAGATGCTGCGAGCCGTACGCGATCGCGTCCAGGGCGCCCAGATCAGTGCTCCGCTCAGCCGTTATACCTCCGCGGTGGATGTTTTGGAGGCTCTCGGCTCGAATCGGCCGACCTCGGTGTAACGGCGCTTAGTCAACAACTGTTTCGTTTTGCAACATATAGGATTGCTGAGTTTATTTCGGGATGTGAACCGCCCAAGAAACTACAGATTTCTACGTATTTCGCTGGACATTTCGTCCCGGACACGGCATTACAATAGATACAGGAGCATATGGATTGGTGAAGTTTGAAGATTGCCTCGAGCGTCTCGAGAAGATAGTCCTGGAACTGGAAAAAGGGGAGGTTCCACTGGAGAGGTCTCTGACGCTGTTCGAAGAGGGCATGCAGCTCTCCGCAACCTGCCGGAAACAATTGGAGGAAGCGGAAGGGAAAGTAGAGATTCTGTTAAAACAGAACGGAAAGCTCCAAACTGAACCGTTCGAGCCCCCGGCCGAGAAGGCGTTGCGCAAGTGACGCTGTTCGCGCTCGGAGTTAATAACGCCTGTGGTGGCAAAATGCTGTCGCAGCCAAAGGCCAACCGCTAATCGCGGTGAACTCAAGGGGGATCTATGGAACCACTCAGCCTGGTTATCTACCAAAATGACCCCGGAACTGCTCAAGCTTTGGTGGGCAGTCTTTCCCAACACTTCGGTCCAGTAACCCTCGCTAAAAAGCATGAAGAAGTCGGCTCGACGGTCGCGCGGCATCGTGCCGACGTGTTGGTCCTGGACCTGGAAACTTCGCGCTCAGACGAAGTGAGGCGTCTGCATGAGGAGTTTCCGTCTCTCAGTATCGTAGCCACGCACCGCTTGGCCGACGACGACCTCTGGACCGAAGCCATGAATCAGGGCGCTGCGGACGTTTGTGTTCCGTGCAACGATGACGTTCTGAGCTCGGTATTGCGCGGCCGCGCACGCCGAGCGGCAGCTGCCTGAAACAATCGCTTCCCACAACCGGACGCCTGCGGGCGTCCTTTTTCATTTGCGCAAATTGTTATACTGCGGTGCGATGCTGAAACTGATCCTCGAACAAGGGCGTACCGCTGCCGACGCCGCTCTCGAACGCCTTTTGCCGGCAGGCACACGGCATCCGACCTCTATCCATCAAGCGATGCGTCACAGCGTCTTCGCCGGCGGCAAGCGCCTGCGGCCCATTCTCTGCATGGAAGCCGGCCGGATGATTCTTGGAAAAAATCCGACTGCCCTTGAAGAGCCTGGGCAGGACTTCCTTCGCACGCTGTCTCTGCCGGCGGGCATTGAGGACCTGGGCGCCGCCCTGGAAATGCTCCACACTTATTCGCTGATTCACGATGATCTGCCCGCCCTCGACAACGATGATCTGCGTCGCGGACGGCCAACCTGCCACAAGGCTTTCGGAGAGGCAACCGCCATCCTCGCTGGTGATGCGCTGCAGACGCAGGCCTACGAAGTGCTCGCACAAATTTGCTGTCCGGCAGAAGCGCGTGTTGCGATTATTCGCGAGATCGCCCACGCAACCGGAACGATCGACGGCATGATTGGCGGCCAGGTTGTGGACCTCGAGGCGGAACACAAAAAGCCGGACCTCGCGACGCTCGAATATATTCACCGTTCCAAAACCGCGGCGCTCATCACCGCCAGCGTGGTCAGCGGAGGAATGTATGCGGGCGCCCATGCAGCCGATATCGACCGGCTGCGAATCTACGGCCAGTCGATCGGCCTTGCCTTTCAAATCGTCGACGACGTGCTCGACGTCACGCAGACCTCCGAGCAACTCGGCAAAACCGCCGGCAAAGATACAGCGGCGGAGAAGGCGACCTATCCAGCACTGTTTGGCATCGAGGAATCGACCCGCAAGGCCAATGCCCTGGTCGATCAGGCGTGCGCACAGCTCGACACGTTCGGCGAGTCGGCGGCCATTCTAAAAGAGCTCGCACATTTTCTGGTGGCCCGAAAGAACTAGCCAGCCAGCGTACCCTCGCACTTTTTTCCATTACCTCGATCTATTAAAATCATGGCTTTAGCGGGAAATTCCCCGCAAAATCTTGAGCACGTTTAGGTTACAGGCAAAATCTTCAAAACAAATGAGTTAAAGGTTCCTTTATTGGGCCTCCCCTACTCTGGGCGGTTGCGGTCCGAACTGAACGTACGGAAAGCGGTCCCTCTCCGGGGCAACCAGCTAGGAGTCGATTGGGTTGAAAACAGCGCTTTGTCAAAGAAGTGGGC
>Ga0075029_100000972_pt1 | contig 16463 bp, 9 predicted proteins | sample LitLauG_LLR_2013_FD_71391 | JGI IMG/M metagenome (GOLD analysis project Ga0075029, IMG submission 71391) | Freshwater sediment microbial communities from North America - Little Laurel Run_MetaG_LLR_2013 | ecosystem: Environmental > Aquatic > Freshwater > Creek > Sediment | place: USA...
TAGTCCGTCGTGAGCGTGATAATCGCGTTGGCCAAGGGATTCTCTCGCCTGGAATAATTTGCGCATGGGGCGCAGGCGGAACTAGGCTGCGCTCCGCATCCTTTGACGCTAACGGAGGCGGGCGCCTCCGTCAAGAATTCACACAAAGACTGCTGTGCAATCGCTAATGCCTAGCCGATGCCGCAACAAAGCCTCACTCTGGAAACAGTGAGCTACATTCGAGGGCGTGGAGTCAGCCTGGAGCTAACCTACACCCTGCTCGGGTGCGCAGGGGTGCCAGTCCGGATCGGGATAATGCGCTTTGCAGTACCAGTGGCCGCAGCGCGGGCAATGCTGCTGCGCGCTGTGGTCGCAGGATTCATCGACATGTGAAACTGCTTGGCAGAGTTGTTCTTTGGGCTTTGCAGCCGTTGCAGTCATGGCATCCTCCACGGCACGAACGTCAGTGCGGAAGGGAAGGACTCAGCGGGCGCGTTCTACAACGCCCACTTTGTTCACGCCGCTGCAGGCAATATACACCCGTCCATCCGAAGTGGCTGCCATATTTCGCACCGTGCCGCCGCCCGAAGGAATATTCGCGCGCGCAAACTGCTCCGTTTTGGGATCGAATTGAATGATGGTATTCGGTTTCACGCCGGACTCGCTGTACCATACCAACCCGTCCGGAGTAATCGCAATTCCATAAGGAGCGGATTTCGCCCCGCCGGGCGACGCCCACATCTTTACGGCTCCGGTAGCCATATCAAGCCGGCCCAGGTGGCCTTCGCTGAAGTCGGTGAAATAGACCCGGTCGTTTGCATCGATGGCCATTCGACGTGGCCGCACTCCTTCTGGAAGGGCGTATTCCGTAATTTCCATTGTCCCTGGATCGATTTTCGCCATTTTGTTCGTCGCAAACTCGCAGAAGATGGGAATACCCTTGCTGTTAATGGCGATCCCATAGGGATGAGAGTCCGGCGTAGCCACATGCTTCAAGTCGATCTTGCCTGTTCCCGGGTCAAGTCTTCCCACCATGTTGGCCACCTGAAACGTGAACCACAGTATTCCATGACCGTCAAAAACGGCCGTATGTGGGTCTTCGCCTTTCGGATCCGGAATCTTGAATTCCGTTATCGCTCCATTTCTCGGGTCGAGTTTTCCGATGTAGCCCTTGAAATTTCCGGTGAACCAGATATTCCCGTCGCGATCGGGAACCAATCCATGCGGCCCGGAGTCCTCCAGCTTCAGCGGGAACTCCTTGAACGCTCCCGTGGCCGGATCGAGCCGACCCAGCTTGTTGGCCATCTGTTCGGTAAACCACAGCGCGCCGTCCGTACCGACAGCGGGGTCATGCGGATGTGCGCCCTTTGTGGGAACAGCCCATTCGCGAATCGTCACTTTCAGTTCGCTGACTTCCGTTGCCGGTGCCGCCCCACGCGACGCGAGTACAACACCGAGCGCCGGCCCTAAAGCCAGAATCGCGCCGGCCAAAATGATCTGATTTTTCTTTCTCATGCGTAGCTCCTGCCGGAATTCATGCTCGCGCGAGGCCAACTTACATCCATTCCTGGCCTCATGCAACGCTCATCGAGATCTTCGGCCTCTTGCGGGCCATCCCTCGATTTGCTAATTTATGAGCAGAGCGGGCGTCGTACAATGGCAGTATAGAAGCTTCCCAAGCTTCCTCTAGTTAACCATAACACGCTGAACTGGAGGCACTTATGCACTTCGAAGCGATCGGTAATTGGAAAATGATGGAAAATGGAGTGCTCGCTACCTTACAAGATCGAACGTCGGGCTCGGGGAACTCATGACCATGGATTTGGACTACCAGAGTGTTCTCGATGCCCGGATTTGCCCAAGCGGGACTCAAGCCCCTGCATTTCAGTCTGCAACAAGAGAGATTCCAATACTCGTGTTTGACCAGCCGAAGAACTGACTAACAGTTGAGAACGAATGTGACGGTGAGCAAAGACTGTTCCCGCCCATTGCTATATCCCTTCTTGGTAGGTTCATTTGAGCCTCTACGAAGACAGGCATGAACAACAGTAAAAGCATTCCTGAGCGTCGCTCGACGCTGCGGCACAGCCTGAGAACATCTTTGCAACTTCGCATTTGGGGAAGCAATGATCCTTGCCAAAGGGGGGAATCCGTTGATTTCTCAGGCAGAGGAGCTCTTCTGGAGACTGAAGTCCGACTCCAGGTCGGAACAACTGTTGAATTGCATCTCAATTTGCCCGAGGAGCTTACGGGCCAGCCGACAATCGAGTGGTGCTGCAGGGGTCGCGTCGTCCGGGTGGTACAGGGTCTACCTTCAGAAAAACACCAAAGGGTAGGTGTACATTTCGAAAGCCTTGATCTGACTCGACTGTGAATCTTTTGGCGAACAGCCGGTGAAGGTGGCTGTTTGATTCAGCACAAGGACAAGAATCGTTTTGCGGTGGAGGCTGAAAGAGAAAACTTGTCTAGCTGTGCCGGCTATCGGTCGAAGTACTTCTCCCTGGACATGCGACTTCGGTTTAAACTCAGTATCGCCATTTCAGTGCTCGCGCTCGCGAGCGTGTCCGCATCCTCCGCGGAAGTGGCAATCTTACAGAACGGCTTTTCCATCCGGTTTGAGCGTCGCGAGCCGCGAGAAGCTCTAACTCGGCTCTACTTTGGAGCGTCACCAAACAGCTATGTCGAAGTTGCCACCGACCAGATCGTCCGTTTTGAGGAGGAGGAGCTACCCCCAGCTTCACAGGCCTTGGAGCCAACTCCCCCAGCGACTCTGAAAGAAATGGTAAGCGCTGCCAGTAGCAGCAACAATCTTGATCCGGACTTGATCATGATTCTGATCCGCGCCGAAAGTGGATTCAATGCGAAAGCGGTGTCTCCCAAAGGCGCACTGGGCCTGATGCAGCTCATGCCTGAGACTGCCTCGCGCATGGGTGTAAGTGACCCATTTGATCCAGCCGCGAACTTGCAAGGGGGAGCTCGTTATTTACGCGAGCTGCTTGACCGCTATCACAATGACCTGACGAGGGCGCTGGCTGCCTACAACGCCGGGCCAAGGAAAGTTGAGCAGTATCAGGGCGTGCCTCCGTATGCTGAGACTAAGATGTACATCGCCAAAGTGATTTACGATTTGAATCGCAGGAAGCTCGCCCGAGCCTCTTCGCAGGACGATCCTGGCCGCAAGCCCGCGGATGGCAGGAATACCAAATCCGCAGCGTTCACCCCACACCACCAGCCTTCTGACGAGGCGATGCCACGGATTTTCCAGTAAGATTCGCAGCAAGTGCCAGTTGCTCTTTTTGCCTGGCAGTCGCGCGCGGGGAAGAACTCGAGATAGGAATATCCTTCTTTGCCCTGGGTCAAATACGAGTTCACAGCCATCGGATATGCTGGCTGATGATTTGAAGGAGCATCAGCGCAGGGGCCCTCATTTCCTTTCACTCTGGCAAGGGGCTAAGTCGCAGCGTGTCTCTCTGAGGGATCGACACAAGTAGTCTCGGAGGCAATGAAACCATGATGCGCGTGCGGGTTCTACTTGCTACGTTATTGATTTTGGCCCTAGGAGTGCCGAGTTTTCCCGATGAAGCAAAGGCGGCCTTCAATCGCGGCGTACGCGCCGAGTCCCAGAAAGAATATGACACCGCCTACGATTCGTTCAAGCAGGCTTACGCACTTAACCCCAAAGATCCGAAATATGTAACTGCCTACCTGCGCGCGCGAGCCACTGCCGGCGCGCTCCACATCAACAATGGCTTGAAGCTCCGAGAAAATCATAAGTTGCAAGAATCCATGGCTGAATTCCAACGCGCTATGGAGATAGATAGTACAAATTTTGTTGCTGCCCAGGAACTGCGGCGGACTGCCATGCTCATTAAAAAGTTGGCGGAGCCCCCAAGTGCGGCTTCGAATCTGGAGTCTCCGCTGGCCAAACTGGCGGAAGAAGCGGAAGGCGTACTGGACCTGCAGCCCGTTCCCAACACTCCAATCAGCTTGCGCATGACGACCACCGCTGACAATATATACCGGACCATTGGAAAATTGGGAGGGATAAACGTCCTTTTTGATTTGGACTACAAGCCCCAGCGAATCACCATCGAGTTGAACGAAGTCATGGTGCGGGAAGCCCTCAGGATGGTCGCGTTAGAATCCAAGTCTATCTGGCGGCCGATCTCGCCAACGGCAATTTTCGTGGCCTCAGAGAGCAAGCGTAAAGAGTTTGAAACCAGTATTCTGAAAACCTTCTATCTTCGAAATGCGTCAACGCCCGCTGAACTCCAGGAGGTCGTCGGTACCCTGAAAGGCATTCTCGACATTAACCGCATCCAAGTGAATCCTACGCACAGTGCAATTACCTTGAGGGGAACTCCGGATCAGATGGTCCTGGCGGAGAAACTGATAGACGATGTTGACAAGCCGAAAGGCGAAGTAGTTATCGATATCGCAGTAATGGAAATAAGTAAGACTCACCTAACTAACATTGGTACGGTTGTGCCAACTTCAGATTCGATAGCAGTACAGGCGGCGACGGGGGGCACGGGAGGAGCTGCAGGTTTGGTGAAGATTGGTTCGCTGAATGGAAACAGCTTCGTTGTTGGTGTGCCGAGCGTGTCGTTTAACTTCCTCCTGTCGGACAGCAACACAAAGGTCCTGCAGAGACCTCAACTCCGCGCCCTCGATAACGAAAAAGCCACGCTTAGGATTGGCGACCGCATTCCGATCGCAACCGGTTCGTTTGGGGCTGCGGCCGGTGGGGCGAACAACCTGCTGGTCAATACCCAGTTTCAGTATTTGGATGTAGGCGTAAATATCGATATTACGCCGCACATTCATTCGCATAACGAAGTTACCCTGAAGATGGTGCTGGAAATTTCCTCTCAGACAGGTACCCAAACTATAGGAGGAATCAGCCAACCGGTAATCGGGCAGCGGCGTATTGAGCACGAAACACGATTGGAAGACGGTGACATAAATCTAGTGGGGGGCATCTTGGAGGACTCCGAAACGACCTCTTTGAGCGGGTATCCCTGGCTGGCCAAAATTCCCATCTTGAAGTATTTGTTCGGCCAGGAAAACAAGCAGCACAATGAAAGCGAGATCGTCTTCGCCATCACGCCCCATATCGTGCGCGCAGAGGAAATTACGGACGAAAATCTCAGGTTAATTGATGTCGGAACTAGTAATACCATTGGTTTGCGATATAGGGAGCCCAAATCTACCAAGCCAACCAACCCCCAGGAAGGGTCCTCGTCGAAAAACCGGAAGCAACCTTCCGACAAGGTAGCAGGAACTGTTCCGGCACCGGCGCGGCCGACCGACGGACAGAGTCCACAATAGTTTGAACTATTGGGATCACCCTCCGCAGCACGTCCGTGGAGAGCATTTTGGCCGGTAACCATCGCGGTCATCTCGAGGTATCGACTCGTCCCCAAGTTTTAAAGCCGCATAAAGCCGTCATCCCGCGTAAACTTTGCGAAATGATTTCCTATTTTTGGAAATTACGTGCAAATGTTTTCCCCTATTCATCTCCTAACGTGACCGGGATCACATCTTTACAAAGACTTTACAAGCTGGGACCATATTGGCAATGCAATTGCACGCCAGACAACTCGAGTATTACTAGAGCCTGACGATTACGGGTCCTCAAACATATTTAAGGTTCTAAGCTTCACGCCAGGGTCGTGGTTGTACAAGGGGCATCTAGAACTTTGGCATTCGTCTTCGGCGCTTTTCTGTCCCCCAATTGATAGTTGAAGCGAAACTGTCCCGTTTCGTTTTCGATGCAGCCTTGTTTCGAAGCATGGTGTGCAACTAGAACGCTTTTCTACGTTTTATCAGAAACAAGAAGCAATGTTCAGGACGGGGGACCGATGGCTGGAGCGCAATCCTGGGGACCAACTGCGGTTGTAAGTACACGCACAACAGACTCTCCACGCGAAGTCTCGACAAGTCGCGCCGCAGCCTTTGCTCAAAACTCTCCTCTATTCTCCAATATTTCCCCCGCGGACTGCAGAGAAATCCTTGTTGCGGCGCGCAAGGAAGTGTACGCGCGCCGCCAGAAAATTTATCTTGAAGGCGATCCTGTCAGGCAAATTGTGCTGCTGACATCCGGCTGCGCCAAGATTGTCCAGGTCGGCCAAAACGGGTGCGAAGTTATACTCCGCCTTAACGGGCCTGGCGATGCACTAGGAATGGTCGGGTTGAACACTTATACCCGACATTGCTCTACCGCGCAGGCGCTGGGCGCGTCCACCGCGCTGTTGTGGGAAACTTCGGCATTCGAAGCGCTCTCGGAGCGATTTCCGGTTCTGCGTCGTAATGCTACCCACATTCTCTGCAAACGTCTGGAGGAGTTGCAAGAACGCTTTCGCGAGATCTCGACTGAAAGAGTTGCTGCACGGCTCAGCCATGAGATGGTTCGGTTGCTGCAGCAAGTCGGTCGTCAAGTGAACGGTGGAGTCCAAATCAACCTGTCCCGCGAAGAATTGGCGCAGTTGATAGGCACTACCTTATTCACCGTGAGCAGGCTGCTCTCCGATTGGGATGAGCAGGGCATCGTGAGTGCACAACGGGAATCTGTCACGGTCAAAAACCTTCAGGCACTTGTAGAACTATCCGAATTGGAATGAAGGATTCCAACGATGCAATTCGGTGATTCGGACAGTCCTGCAGGGCAGCCCAAAAAGGCGTGTTAAATACATTGAGGAGCTCAAATCACATGTGTCGTGGCGGAATGTTTCCAATCATATTTCTAACTATTGCCCCGGCCCTCGCCCTGGGTGACCAAGTGGCACAGGACAGCCAAAAGCAGGCGGCCATCCCCTCCCGACGCGGGGACACAGAGCCTGGCCCTCGGCCGGTGCCATTGGAGACTCGCATCGAGGGCCAAGTACCGCCAGAGGCCCCCGTGGTGACGCTTGAAGGGCCATGCGAAACGCCGCGTAAAGGCGCTCGTCAAACGAATTGCAAAGACGTCGTGACGCGAGCGGAGGTCGACAGTCTGATTGATCTACTGGAGCCCAACGCCTCGCCTGCTGCCCGGCGTCAATTCGCGATTACGTACGCCAGACTTGTTGCCGCATCGATGGCGGCCACACGAAAGCACTTGGAAAAGGATCCTTTGCTTGCCAAGCAGCTGCTGGCGCAGCAAAAGCTTGTCGCCATGCAGACGCTTGCAAATGCTTTCTACCGGGAGCTGGAAGGCGACGCGAAAAATGTGCCAGTCTCAGAGGTGGAAAAATTCTATTCAGGGCATCAGCGTGATTTTGAACGCGGTGAGGTGCGGCGGCTTTTAGTTCCCAAACAAGTCCCGGCAGCTTCCGCTCAGCCTCTTGACGTTTCAAAGCTGAAGGCTACAGCCGAAGAGCTGCGCGCGCGCGCCGCGTCTGGCGAAGACTTCGACAACCTGCAACAGGCGGCCAATGAAGAACTGGGGATCAAGACCTCGACGGCTACTACCAAGCTAAGTATGGCGCGGCGGACGAGCTTGCCCATGGGTGAAGACGTTGTTTTCGACTTGGACCCTGGCCAAGTGACGCAAGTACTGGATTCCCCTGGCGCGTTTGTAGTCTTAAAGCTGGAATCGAAGAAGATACTGTCTCTGGAGGATGCCAAACCTGAGATTTTGCCATTCTTACAGCGCGAACGTGCGAAGCAAGTTTTGGGGAACGCCACGGGAAGCGCGAAAGTGGAATTCAATCTCCAGTATTTCGGCCTCTTGTCGGCCCCGGAATTATTTCCACCGCCCCAAATCACGGGTCTGGCGGGTGACAGAGGGATACAGCCTGAATTCGCGCAGCGCAGTTCGCCGCGCAGGCCGATGCCGTCGCGAAGGCGCGAGATAACCGCGATACCCGCTGCACCGCGATAGCGTTTGATTTCCTCTCTTTGGCGCGAGCGCCTAGAGGGACGGGCAACGAAAACTGGGCAAGACATTTGTGGAATGCAAGAATGGACGGTTGACCCGAGCAGAAGAATCGTGTTAAGGATTCACTCTCGGATGTGGTTCCGCTTGGATTGGCAATCAATGTTCGGAATCGCTCCAACCGGCGCTAACCGAAATGGGCTGAAGGGATGGCAGGAAAATTATCCTCTGTCATCAGCAGCAGGAAGGGCGCTCCTAATGGTTATTCGAAATAGTTTCACAGAGAGAGCTATTCTACCCGGAGCGCTGGCACTAGTCTGCCTTACCCCAATTTTGGCATGCGCGAGGATTCCCGCGAGGTCCCAGGATTTTCCAACCGCCAAGGATGCAGTTCAATCCGCTCCAATGGCACAGAACTCAGAACAGATTCCACAGGCGGGCGGGCGACAAGATCCAAGTTCGCAGCAAGGAACAGTCGCTGCGGACCGTGTGGAATCGAAGCCCCCCCAAATTACCTACGACGAACAGGGGCAGCTCACCATCATCGCTGAAAACTCCCGGCTTTCCGAAGTTATGTCGGCACTGCGTGTGGCAATGGGTGCAGACATTGATCTTCCCCCGAGTGTCGCTCGTCAACGCATCTGGGTTCGCCTTGGACCGGGGCCGGCTCGCAAAGTTCTCCGCGATTTACTGGACAACACGGAACTTGATTATGTGATTCAGGCATCCGATGCCGATCCGGATGGAATTAAGAGCGTGTTACTAACGCTGCGCACTACAGCTAGCGAATCCGGCGTCAATGGGAGCCGAATGGCACGCGTTACGGATCGCAAGAACCCGGCAAAGGGGTCGAGTCTGTCGGAAGAGCCTGATCAAGACAGCCCCGCACCTGTCGAGTCCGCCGCCGTATCCGATCCTGCTCCAGCCGCGCCTCCTTTGCCTGCTGCGGACGCGCAATCCGCTGCCAACAATGTGCAACCGGCACCGGGAGTTTCAGATTCGAGCTTGACTCGACCAACTGCTGGGACTTCATCTGAACAGATGATTCAGCAATTGCAGAGCATGTATCAGCAGCGGAGACAAATGCAGTTACAACAGAGCCAGAAACCACCATCCAATAACAACTGATCCGCTCGCAAAATCCTTTGCTGTGGAATCGCCCCTGCTGCCTCGCGAAAGATTAAATTCCTCGGCCCTTACCAAAACGTGGCAGTTGTTGGGGAGGGAAGAGTGCATTCGCAAGATTCGTCGCTTCCATCCAGCTGACCACTCAGACGAGTCCGTCATTAGGCCCGCCAGATTCCAGCGCCACCCTTGCGGCCGACGGACTTGTGCATTCTTGAATTATTGTTCCCCTGATTTGACGAATGAGCCGTTCCAATCCGTGAATTCTTCCGCCCGATCAGTTTAATCGCCGATTGTTTGCTGGTAAGCAACGACTTGCATACTGCCCTGGTGAAGATATGCACTCACGCGTTTGGGTGCGGCGCGGATCAAGATAACTGAATTTGATAGGTTCACGCTGAATTGTGAGGAGTTTGCTGGACGGCAAAGACGGGAAGAGAGTTAGGCGCTAAGTTTGGCGCCCTGTAGTTAGGGATTTGGGGGCAAGTTTCGACATTTTGGAATGGGCGCCACGTTAGCAGTGTTGAGTCAGACGGCGGCGAAGGAGGGACGCATGGCGAGCAGAAAAGTGGGAATCCTTTGTTTCCTGGCAGTGTTGGTCAGTATCGCGGCACTGCCTGCAAACGCACAATCATTCAGAGTCCAATGTCCAACCAGCACGATCACTCATCCGGACCCAACGAACGCTGGCGTAAATAACACGGAACCTGCCTATACCGCGCCGACCACGATGACACTCAATAGCCAGGGATTTTACGTGCCTACCACGAATGTCAACGGCGCGATCAAGTGCCAGCAAGTCTCGGGTGGTGATGGCTACTCGACGATGGCTGACGGTACGCAAACTTTCATGTTCTCCTTTGGACCGTTGTCAGGCCTCGCGGACATCGCCAATGGCCAGCCCGGCACAGAATTCCCGAGCGTCTTTAATACCGTATACCCGGGGGTTCTCCAGCCCGGCGACCCCGCCACGACTGATGGGTCGGCAGCCAATAGTTGGTTGGGTTGGGACGGTATAAACCCAATCGTCCCACTGGGATCTTTCAACTGGAACGGGGCCGTAGGGCTGACGAACGACGCGTCGGCCGCGACCGATAACCCCAGCGCCTGTCAGTTAGGAAGCACTTCTACTTTCTGCGACACGGGGCATGTGGATCCGCGACAAATCGAGGACATCGGCGTAATGAACGGCAACATCCCCGCGCCGCTGGTGGCCTTCGATGAGGACGATGAAATGTTCCTCACCCTCACGAACGTCGGCATGATCATGCGGCCGGACCTCTTCGAGCAGCACACCATTCACTTCCACGGGTATCCCAACGCTTCCTCGGTCTATGACGGCGTGCCAGACGCATCAGTAGCCATCAACATCGGTGGCAGCTTCACGTATTACTACCTCGCGCCGGATGCTGGCACTTATTTCTGGCACTGCCACATCACGCCTCCTGAACACTTGCAGATGGGTATGGTCGGGCAGCTTTATGTGCGCCCCAGGCAAGATCGTGTCCCGAGCGGCAATCCGCTTTATGCCTCGCTTCAGACACAGCAAATGGATTTGCGCACGGCCTGTAAGCGGCCCGGTGATGGATTCTTCACTGGCACCTTGCCTCCCGACATTTTGTGCGCCAACCCACTCCCGGCCATCAACACTGGCCTCAGCCAGGGCGCCGATAAACTGGGCAACCCGCAAAAATACGTCTACAACGACGGTGACGGTTCCACTGCTTATGACACCGAATACGCCCTCCAGATCCACGGTTTCGACCCCAACTTCCACTTTGTCGGCATGACCTTCAACCCGGAAAACTTTGCGACCATGAAAGACAAGTACTTCCTTCTGAACGGACGCAGCTACCCTGATACGGTCACCCCCGGTCCCTTGGCCACTCAGACGTCGGATGGCCGGGTGCACTACTCTCAGCCGCTTCCATCGATCATCAACATTCCAGCAGGCGGCAAAGCTTTGTTGCGCATTGCGGACCTGGACGTTTCCGAATATCAAACGCTGGCAAGCCTGGGAATTCCCATGAAGGAAGTGGGCTTTAATGCCAAGCTGTTGCGAGATCAGGAAGGAAACAACCTCGAGTTTTACACCAACTCCATCACTCTGGGTGGCGGCGAGTCGCTGGATGTGATTCTGGACGCCAGCGATGCGGGCTGCGGATCCACTGGGTGCGCGGCAACTCTTTATCCGGCCGGTAGCGTTTTCTATCTCTACACTCCGAATCTCGACCACCTGTCCAACTCCGAAGAAAATTTCGGCGGTCTCATGACCGAGGTGCACATCTGCAGCAGCATCACCAATGGTGTCTGCAATTAGGAGAGCAGCAATGAGGGCAACGAAAATGACGAAATCGATCTCGATCACAAGATTGCTTTTGGCACCCGTAGTGGCGCTCTTACTCGTGGCGACGGCGCACGCTGCGACTCCTGGGATCACTGGCCCGACGTTCAACTTGACGGCGCAGACCGCGTTCCTGAATCAGCCGGATGGGGCGGCGGTTTACGCCTGGGGATATGGCTGCAATGGTGCGCCAGCCGGATTTGCGCCCGCGGCGATCACGAACGCGACATGTCCGAACATGCAAGTTCCCGGACCTACGCTGATCGTCACGGAAGGACAGACCGTCACGGTGACGCTGACGAATGGGCTTCCCACTTCCGTCGGCAACACCTCGATTCTTTTTCCCGGATTTGCGGTGACCACGGCAGGCACGGGAGTTCCGGGGTTGCTGGCACAGGAGGCGGCGCCGGGCGGAACGGTGACCTATACGTTTACCGCCACCACCCCCGGCACTCATCCCTACTACAGTGGCACGCAAAGCGACTTGCAAATTGAGATGGGCTTATACGGCGCTCTGATCGTGCTTCCCGCCAACGTTCCTTCCAACTGCACCACTGGTTTGGCTGCCACAAACCAGTCTGTGAAAGGTGTTTGGGGCGAAGCTGACTTCCGGCTGGCGGCTTCTGCATATGACAGTCCGCTGACGTGCTACGACCGGGAGTATCTGTTTCAGTGGTCTGAAATGGACCCCAGCATTCACCGCGCCGCTTTGGCGCAAGTGACGGCGACGCAGGGCTGTACCGCAGGGGCGCCGGGTTGCAGTCTGCAGGTCCCCACCGAGCCTTACCATCCCGCGTACTTCCTTATTAATGGCCGTTCGATGCCCGACCTCATGGACGCCAACTACGCTGCCGAGTACCCTCACCAACCGTACAACGGCAATCCACACATGCATCCAGGTGACCTGACCTTGGTTCGCGCTATTGGCCAGGGCCGTTGGCAACATCCGTTCCACGAGCACGGCAACCACGTACGCATCCTGGGGCGCGACGGAAACTTGGTTACCACGCCGGATGGAAATGGTCTCGCCGGGTTGTTGATGTTCAACACGGACACGACTCCCGGGCAGGCTTTTGAAGGAATTTTCTACTGGTCCGGCAGGGGGCTCAACTGGGATCCGTATGGTCACAATCCCACTTCCACCGACGCTTACGCGAAGGTTGGCTGTACGTCCGATGCCAACGGATACAACACTCAAGTCGTCACGTTGGATAAGCTGCACACCATCAATTACTACGAATGGTGCGGGGACCACAATAAGCCACTGGAAGTCGCCCCCTTTGGTGACGTCGCGGCTGGCGGCCCCGCAACTCTTCCGGATCCAAACATATTCACCAACGGTCCCTGGTACGGGGGCACTCCCTATCTCGGTCCGGACGCCACAACACGCTCGGCTGGGCCGACTTCTAATTTGCAACCTTCGAATATTCAGGCCAATCCGGGCAACGAACGCGGGTTTGCCTTTATGTGGCACTCCCACAACGAACGTGAAATTACCACCAACAACGTTTTCCCCGGCGGAATGCTAATGATGATGCTGGTTGATTCCCGTGAATTTGTGATCGACGAGTCCAACTGAACTGACGGCGAGGAAGAACGATGCGAAACTATAATTTCAAAGCAATCATCAAAGCCGCGCTGCGAGTCGCGTGCATCCTTCCCTTCGCGGCGGTTGCGGCCTTCGGCCAGCAGCAGGTCAATCTGACTGCAGCACCGGCCACCGCGCCCCTGCCGGATGGCTCGGCGGTGCCGATGTGGGGTTACAGTTGCGGCACGGCCGTGACTGGCTCGACCGCCACCTGCACCGCTCTGAATCCCGCCGCGGGAGCGGGCATGTGGTCACCGGTCGTGATCACTGTTCCCACGGGACAGTCGCTGACCATCAATCTCACCAATGGTTTGCCCGCGCCTGTACCGACCTCGATCACTATCGTAGGTCAAGTCGGCGGCGGTCTCGGAGTTCTCGGCCAAAGGACCACCACGCAAGCCCCGAAGCATGACAACCAGCCAGTGGTTTGGCCTACCGCGGACGCCGCTGGCGGAGTCTTTACGCCGCCGCCGCAAGGGCCGCGCGTGCAGTCGTTCGCTACCGAAGTTGCGCCTGGAGCAACCACGGCATTGACCTGGAGCCTCCTCAAACCTGGTACGTACCTTATCGAGTCCGGCACCCATCCTTCGATTCAGGGCCCCATGGGTTTGTATGGAATTCTCGTGGTCACCACCGTTCCCGTTGGAGCGACTGCCGGTACGGCTTATCCCACCAGTGGCACCGGAACGCCTGTTAGCTACAATGCGGAAGTTCCGTTGCTTCTGAGCGAAATCGACCCGGCACAAAACAACGGAGTGAACACCGCGGTGAACACCGTTGGTTTCAGCGAGTCCTCGACGCTAGGGCCATTCCTGGGTGTGGCGGTTGCCTCCGTTAAACTCACCTCGGGAGGCGCAGGTTACACTGGCTTCACGCCCACGAATAACACCTTCGTCGTGAACATTAATGGCGGCGGCGGCTTGGGCGCTACGGCCACAGCAACTGTGGATACTAACCCCACGAGTGGTACGTACCAGCAGGTAATCGGCCTGGCACTCAATGGCGGAGGCTCCGGATATACTACCGCACCGCCTGTTTCGCTGGCTGTCGGTACTTACACCACCGCTGCGACGGCCGTGTCCGCTTTGCTGCTCCAACCCAATTCCATTGCCCATTGCAGTGGAGGAGCAGCGGCGTGTTATCCGCCGGCGGTGAATTACACCCCGCTGTATTACACGATCAACGGAGTTGCGTTCAATAAAACGAATGCGTCGGGCTCGGTATTCTCGGCTACCCCAGGTTCGGCCACGACGCCCGTTACTGGCAACGTCTTGGTGCGCTTCGTCAATGCCGGCTTGCGCATGCACGTGCCGGCGATCGTGGGATCGCAAACAACGCAAACGAGCACCTCGCCTGCGGTCGGCGGTTTTTCATTGATCGCGGAAGATGGCAACCCGCTGCCGGGCCTGCCTCGCGTGCAGACTGAAGTGTTTATGGCCGCGGGCAAGACTTACGATGTGATGATCAATGTGCCCGCAAGTGGCGGGAACGCTCTCCCAGTGTATGACCGCGAGCTGAGCCTCTCCGGCAATGCCACCCAGCGGGACGCCGGTATGTTGGCCTATATTGGAATTAACGGTTCCGCAATTCAGACGGGCATCCCTGTACTCGGGGGCGCGGTAGCCAGGGCAGATACCTACAACTCGGTAGTTCCGTGTACGGTGGCACCGTGCAATGCGGTGGTCGTTTCGGATCCTTCCAAAGGCGTCATCGCTAACGACACAAACGTCTACGGAGTTCAGCTTCTGACTGCCCCGACCGGGGGCACAGTTACACTGAATCATGACGGGACGTTTGCTTATGTACCCAACGTCTCAACCACTTCAGACACCTTTACGTACTGCGCGAACGGCACCGTGTCCGGGACGACATGCTCGTCCGGCATAACTGCGTTGGTGACTCTGGGTGCGTGCACCACCACTTCCGGTTGCCTCGAGACCGCCGGTGGCATCACGGTGGGTAATTCGACCTACACCTCGAACGTAGCCACCTTGCTTAAGATCGCCTCCCCCGGCGTTCTGTCGGCAGCCAGCGATTCCAAGGGCTATCCTCTGTCGGTAGTGACGGGAAGTGTGGTGGTGGGGGCAGGCCTGACCCTTAACGTGGACTCACACGGTGGGTTCACCGCCAGCGTTGGCGGGTCTGGAACATACTACTTCGGTTTTTCAGTAAAGAACTCACAGGGGACGGCGAGCACCACAACTGCGTGCCCCTCGAGCCCGGGCACCCCGGTGGCAGGCTGCGGGTTGGTTACGCTCAATTTCCCAACCGGAAGCGGTCTAACTGTCAAGGTGTTGGACGGCTACGACAAGACAACTCAAATCACCGACTACCGGTGGGTCATTGAAGAGGATAAGACTTTCTACATCGATCCCACCAAAACAACGAACAGCGGCGGGTCTTCAATCGTTCCGACCTTTGGCGTCAATTTCCATACTAGCAACATGCCTTATGTGGCGCAGGGGTGCACTGGGACGGTTTCCTGCGAAGCCGGCCAGATGATGGTCGATTCGACCGGGGCTCATGTGCCAGCGGTCTGCGATTTGGGCGACGGTGTTTGCCGGCCCGATACTACTGGAAATGGATTTACGACTGTGGATCCAAAGAATGTCGCTCTGGATCCGAACAAACGCTACTACATCTCAGTTCTACCGGGGGACGCGGCCAATCCATTTGCCAATGGATACGGAGGTTCGCCAGCTTGCTCCGCAAATACCACAACAAATGTACTGATACCGTCTTCAACCTGCGGTCACGGCATGGGTGGCGCGCCAATCACTTTCGGCCAAACGGCCGTAACGATTATTACTCAGCCTTCTCCCTATCCGCCGGGCAAGCTTTCTGTGTTTGTTTTCGAGGATGACTTCCCGCTCAACGGTGAACACGATTCCGGCGGCGGAGTCGACGTGATCGCTACGAACGAACCGGGTTTGGGCGGCTTCCAAATCCACCTGTGGGACGCCATGGGAGGTAATGGCGATTTCACCGGACAGATGACCTATGACATGTTCAACCAGCCACTCACCAATAGCCTGGATGGAACGGTGGATCCACTTTCCGGACTCAATGCCTGCCCGATCACGCAGCAAGGTCAGGGAATCACCGGCATGATCGTTACCTGTCCGAAGTACGAGGCGGACGGCCAGACGCTCTCCCCGTTGGCGGGCCAGGCGGTGATAAACAACCTCATGCCCGGAAGATGGGGGGTAATCGCTACGCCTGCAGCGGACCGCATCGCGCGCGGTGAGGAGTGGCTCCAGACGAATACTCTGGATGGCCAGAAAGCCCACGATGTTTTCACCAGAATCGGCGAGCCTAGCTACTTCCAGGAGTTTGGCCCCGCGTCGTACCATGTGTCCATCGGATTCGCCAACCCGGCGATCATTCAGTCTCGCTTGGCGGGAGTTTGCACTGGCAGTGATCTCAACTTGCCACTTACAACACCCAACTGCAGCAATACCATCACCGGCAAAGTCACCAGTGAACGCTTGAGCCGTACACCCGATGAGCGGCTCTACAGCAGCGGTTCGCGCGACGCCTTCTATTGGACGCAATGCTATGTCAGCGTC
>Ga0075029_100000973_pt1 | contig 16440 bp, 20 predicted proteins | sample LitLauG_LLR_2013_FD_71391 | JGI IMG/M metagenome (GOLD analysis project Ga0075029, IMG submission 71391) | Freshwater sediment microbial communities from North America - Little Laurel Run_MetaG_LLR_2013 | ecosystem: Environmental > Aquatic > Freshwater > Creek > Sediment | place: USA...
GCATCATAGGTATCTTCAACAAATTAAAAGACTTCATGAGAAACCTCCACTTCGATTGTTCGACGGAACCCAGGGACACGGTTTCAGAGAGAAGGGGCCTGAAATTAGAATTCTCTGAATTGCCCCGATTTTCTCGGACCCGCCTGCCGCAGTCGATAGACCATGAGTACTACCGTGTATCCAGTTCGCTAATACCCTTTAAATGTTAAAGTTAGCGGGGATCTGAGCCCGCAGGTGAGCGAAGTGATTTTTGCCAAATCCCGCTCGAACAGGAGTATGGTAATCGAGTCGTTCCCACCTCCGACATCCCCCAGCCCATTTTGCGTTTGACCGTGGGGTGTCCCCATGCAAGCCACTTCTCGCCGCTTGGAAGAACGCACTCCCCTAGGCGTCCGGGTCGATCTATGCAGTCTCGACGTTCGCCATCCCGCACAAGAGGGCATCACGGAAAACGTGAGCGCCCATGGCGCGCGGGTCGTTTCCAGCAATCCTTGGAAATTGAATGAGCGGCTGAATTTGTGGGCTCTGCCAGGTGATTTTCGGGCTAGGGCGCGAGTCGTCTATTGCGAGCCACTTGGAGTCCATTCCTTCGCCATCGGACTCCAACTGTTGGCGATTTCTGGGGGATGGAAGCAGCTAGCTGCAAATCCCCATCGATCACTCGAACTGACTTAGAAACACTTTTCGGTCATTAGCGCGAAAGGGCCAGAAGAGACTCGTTCAGCTTAGTCAGGTCCGAGTCCAGCCGATAATACCCCGAGCGCCAGCCTGCCGGAGTTTCATTCGGCGGGAAATTCAGCACCGCGAAGTCGCTGGCCGACCCTTGATCGTTGCCCAGCTTCGGGAACTCTTCGCCCACATAGGTGGCGGCATGCTCGCGCACGACCCGCTCACACTCAAGGACGGACAGCACAGCGCGAAGCATACCCTGGTTTTTCGCGTGGGGTTGGCAGAAGTAAAGGGTTGGCATACTTGAGGAGCATCGGCAAATCGGCGAAAAACTTGAATAGTACGATAGGACCAATTCGGAGAAATGCGCCAAGGAGGCCCGAAACGTTTTTGGGCCGCGAATAAACAGCTATATTTCAATAGCTTACGGGATCACTGATTCGTTTTTCCAGCCAGCACACGGTAACTAAAGAGAACGCTTCCCAAAATGAAACAGACCGCAGCCATTCCCCAACTCCGGCTGAACTCCGCAAAGACGCTCGTGAGCAGCAGAAGAACCGCGGCTGTGTAATAGAAAGCCGAAAGATAGGATAGGTCCGTCTCGCCCTTCATGAGCTCCCCTCTCTTCAAACCCTGGTTCATATGATGCCTGACTCCAAGGGATAGGCGCTATTCCTACCTGCTCATTCAGGATTGAAACATGTCCCAAGCAGTCAGCCCATAGATCGCGGCACAATCCGTCATCTTCCGCAAATCGACATACTCGTTAGGCCCATGCGCGACCGAAAGCAGCCCCGGGCCGTAAGCATAAGCCGCTACGCCTTGCGCGGCATAGAACCGTATCTCCAGCAGTCCCGGGCACATCTCGAATCGCGGCGCCTCGCCAGTAACCGCATGCACACTGTGGGCCAGCGCTTTCCCAAGGCGCCCCTCTTCAGCGCACGCCGAAGATCGTCCCTCCTGGAAGATGTCCCATTCGAGAGCGATTCCCTCGCGCCGGCAATTCTCCAGCACCTCGATCAATCGCGACTTCTCCTCATCGAAATTCTCTTCCGGATTGATTCGCCGGTCGACTGTGAACCAGCACTCCTCCGGCACCACGTTGAAGTTAGCGCCGCCGCCGCTTTGCCCTCCCAGCATTAGGATGGACTGCCGCGCCTGCTCTGCCCCGATGTTAAAACTTGTGACGCGCTGCTCCACTTCCTTCTTAACTTCTTGCAGACGCTGAACAACGCGAACCATCCGTTCAAACGCGTTTTCCCCTTGGTGCTGCAAGCCAACGTGCGCCGATTTTCCCCGCACCCGAACACGCATCGAGATTGCTCCGCGGTTCGCGTTCCACACTACGCCGCTGGTAGGTTCCGCCAAGAGCATGCCGATGCCGCCGTGCCCCAGTCGTCCCTGCGCCGCCAGCCACGCCGACCCGCCCTCTCCTCCCGTCTCTTCATTGGGCACCAGCGTCAGCTCAATTCTTCCTCCTAGTTCGCTTCCAGATGCTCTGAGCGCCAGAATCGCGTACAGCATCGCCACAATCCCGCCCTTCATGTCGCAAGAGCCGCGCCCAAATAAAAAATGATCTTTGCGGACCGGCTGGAATTGTTCCTGCGATTGCGCCGGCACAACGTCGTAGTGCCCATGAAAGTAGAACCTCCGCTCACCGCTTCCGTACCCGGCTATCAGGCTAACCAGCGCTTCGCCCTCATCTTCTTTCCGCCCTGAAGCTTGAACGCGCTCGCAGTCCAGCCCAAAGTCTCTCAGTCGTTTCTCCAACAGATCAACGCAAGCGCCATAATTCTTCCCAGGCGGATTCTCCGTAGGTATAGCCACCAACTCCGCCAGCAACTCGGCCATCTCGTTCTCCCGCGCGCGAAGCCACCCCAAGAGAGCGTCGGCTCTGTGTGCCATCTCTGGCATCGGTTTATTCATGGTTCTTCATGCTAGAAATTTGCGCATCAAACACCAAGCTCCATTTTGGCAACCGGGCGTGCAATCGAGCCTCCCTATGGTAGGCTGTGCTTCATTTGCGCCACGCTCGCGGGAACAGCCATGACTCGAAGCACGGAATTGCATCCACTTCTTCGTTGGGGCGTCTTGCTCTGGCTCCTGGTGTGGCTTCCGGTGAATCTGCAGGCCTGGGGCTGGCAGAACATGATGCACTTTTGCGACGTCGGTGCCGTCATCGCTGGTCTGGGAATCTTCATGCAGATTCCCCTCCTGTTTTCCAGTCAGGCCGTGGGCGCACTGTTCGTCGGCGTCCTTTGGACCCTGGACATCGCCTGGCGCCTGGTCACTGGCCACCACTTGGTCGGCGGAACCGAGTACATGTGGGACAGCCACTACGCACTTTGGATTCGCCTGCTCTCGACCTTCCACATCGGTTTGCCGCTGGTCTTACTTTGGGCCATGCGAAAAATGGGTTACGACCCCCGCGCTCTCGCGTTGCAATCTGCGATCGCCGCAGTCTTACTCATTTTTTCGCGCTTTCTTTCTCCCGAACTGAACATGAACTACGCGTTTCGAGATCCTCTCTTCCACCGCGCGTGGGGCCCCGCACCCGTGCACCTGGCTATCATCTTTGCCGGCACGGTCGTGCTCCTTTATTGGCCCACCCACGCATTACTTCGCAAGAACTTTGCACTTCCGGCCGAAGCAAACCGGTTTGCCAGGTCAATTGTGCGAGAGAATGAACAGTAGAGGCTCAATGGGAGATATGCGCGAAGAAAAATACTCTGAGATGTTAAAGATCGCCATCGACGAAGCCCGTCTCGGCCTTGCCGAAGGCGGAATCCCCATCGGTGCCGCGCTCTTCGATCACGAAGGAAAGCTTTTGGGACGCGGCCACAATCGCAGAGTGCAAGAAGGCGATCCTTCCGTTCACGGGGAAACGGATGCTTTCCGCAAAGCCGGCCGCCAGCGCACCTACCGCGACAAAATCATGGTCACCACACTCGCTCCCTGCTGGTATTGCAGCGGCCTAGTCCGTCAATTTGGTATCGGCACCGTCGTCGTCGGCGAGTCCGTGAATTTTCAAGGCGGCATGGCCTGGCTCCGCGAAAACGGCACCGAAGTCTTTGACGCCCACTCCGGCGAATGCATCCAGATGCTGGCCAAATATATTGTGGAACATCCAGAAATCTGGCACGAAGACATCGGTGAGGAAATGAATTTGTAGTGGCGGGTCTTCAGACCCGTGTTTTTTCCGTTGCTGCTTGCTGCACCGGCGGTCGCATCACCAGCTTCTTCTTATCTTGTGCTTCTCCGATTTGCCCTGCCTCTTAGTGAACAAACCAGCAAATCTCGTCGTTTCCGTCTCGCGTATTCTTGCTAACATTCATCAACTCCCGTCAGTAAAGAGGGCATACGGAATGAAACAGCTCACTCTCGTAGCGCTTGCCGCGCTACTTTTTACGACCGCACCGCTCGCCCAGGACAAATCCGCGAGTGCCGACGAAATTCAAATCAAGCAACTCGAACGTGCCTGGAATCAAGCCGAAGCCAAGCAGGAAGTCAAAGAAGTCTCCTCACTACTCGCAGACACTCTCGTCTATACCGACTACGACGGCTCGTTCATGAACAAGTCCGAATACATGAAGTGGGTCGCGGCACCCGGACAAAAGGCCGATCATATTTACGACGAAGGCCAGACCGTAAAGGTGTACGGAGACGCCGCGGTGGTTACCGGGATTTATCGCGAAACCGGCACCAACAAAGGCAAACCCTACGTGATCCGCTCGCGCTTCACAGACACCTGGATCAAACGCGACGGCGTCTGGCTCTGCGTTGCCAGCCACAGCACGCTCATCCCCGCCAAGTAAGCCCCTTGGACTCCCCCGCCCTGGCGTGAGTCTATTTCGAGAATCGCCGCACGCTGAACGAAATCGGCAGCCCCACCACGACCATGTGAACAACCAGTCCCAGAATCAGATCTTTGAGTTGGTAAGGACCCTTGGAGTGAAGCGCTGAGAGGGGCAACACGATGAATCGCATCACGTCTTCCACTGCAGCTCCGAAGAACAACCCGCAAACCAACGGGTACTCCTTCATAAACCTCAGCCTGAGGCTTGCCACGTAGTAAACCGCCGCTGCCGAACAAGCGATAAAGAAATGCAGCACCACCCCCAGAATGTAGGTGCCCGCTCCTCCCTGAAAAGCTCCACGGCCCAGCAGACCCCCGGCAATCACTAGCGGAATGTCCCATCCAAACCGGATGCAAGCCCGTAAGAGGTCTATGGTCCCAGCAATCCCGCCGCCCACTGCGATTGCCAATAGTGCGTTCCTTTTGCCCGATGTTCCCGAAGCAGAATCTCCCATCATCCGATATCCTTTCTTTCTCCTCTAAGTTGGTTGCGTTCCGCGACGCCACGATACCCAGGTCAGACGCGTGAAGTCCTGAGGCAATGTCTGAAACACTCTGAATTGTTCTGAAATCCGAGGCTAATCCACCTGGGATTCCGGCAATCATTCCTCGGCTGGCTGAAGGGCATCTCGGGGCGGCCTGCTATCGAATCTTTGGCCCCCTCGTCTACATGTTCAGGTCCCGGTACAATCCGCACGCATGAGGTTAAAACGCACATGGATACTCCACGAGCAACACTTCGCCACGTTGGGTTGAGGTGGGCCTCAGCGTGGGTTCCGATTGCATCTCGCATTCTGGGCTCGTCCCGCATTCGTACGATCGGCTCGAAGCGCTTGCTAATCTGCGGCGCTTTTACGTTATTGGCCGCCGGTAGCCTGTTGGCGGAGCCATCGGCGCGCGCACAAACATTTCCGCTTCGCGATGCCACTGGTCTGATTGCCCCAAAGGTCAAGGCCGAAGCGGTGAAGTATCTCGGGCGTAAGTCCGTCCGCATCACCGTCGATGGCGAGGACCACGAAGGCCTCGCCCTGCTCCCCGGAACCGACTTCCAGGACGGCGCAATTGAGGCCGACATCGCGCTGAAAACCACCGTCCCGCCGGGTGTCCGGTATCCCGGCTTCGTCGGAATTGCCTTTCGCGTTAGGCCGGATTCGTCGCACTACGAGTTGTTTTACTTGAGGCCAGGAAATTCGCAGGCCCCGGATCAGGCGCAGCGCAACCACTCCGTCCAGTATGCCTCGGCCCCGGACCACGGGTGGTATCGCCTCCGCCGCGAATGGCCCTGGGTTTATGAGTCCCATGCAGAGTTGGCGATGGAGAGTTGGACCAAAGTGCGCATTGAGGTGGCCGGCCGTGCGGCGAAACTCTATCTAAACGGATCGCCCAAGCCGAGTCTGGTAGTCGATGGATTGAAGAGCGAGGACTTGCACGGTGCGGTGGGGCTGTGGAGCTTCACCGATGAGGAAGCCTACTTTTCCAACGTACGTATTACGCCGGCCGCACCTCAGAACGTGAAAAACGGATCGGATGTTGCCGGTTCTTGGGAGATGCGCTACTCCAGCGATGCTGGCGGAATGGAAGCTGAGATGGAATTGCACCGCGACGGAAACAAAGTCAGCGGAACCTGGTCCGGCCCGCTCGGAGAAGGCCGCGCGATAACTGGCACCTGGCGGGACGGCTACGTGGAACTCTCGTTCGCGGGCGAGTGGCCGAAAGAAAGTCGGCAGGGAACACCCGGTCCGGTCAATGCCCTCCTCACCGGCTGGATTGACGGCGATTCTGCCAAGGGACGAATGCGTGTGGAAGGACGCTCCGATGGCGCGTGGGTAGCAAAACGCAAACAGTAAGCCTGAATGGAACACCTAACTACCAAACTGCTTCGCATCGGCGCTTGGTGCGTCAATCCGGCCTCAAGCCAGATTTCGCGGGATGGCGAGTCCGCTCGCGTCGAGGCGCGGACCATGCGACTCCTGGTGTGCCTGGCCGAGCATGCCGGCCAGGTCGTCAGCGTCGATGATTTGCTCGATCAGGTCTGGTCTGACGTCGCCGTTTCACCGGACTCCGTCTACCAGGCGGTGACATCCCTCCGCCGCGTGCTGGGCGACGACCCCAAGCAGCCCAAGTACATCGAAACACTGCCGCGTCTCGGCTATCGAATGGTTGCCATGGTCAGCCCCTGGGAGGATCAGGCGATTGCACGGCCAGGCTCTTTGGAACCTGCGGATAAACAGTCGGCCTTGGTGACCACCACTGCACCTACGTCGCGAGCGCAAACAACCAGGCCGAACTTGAGAGCCGTTTCCGCGTGGACTGTCGGCGCAGCCTTGTGCTTCGCACTCGTCATTGCCTTCACGTTTCGCGGAAGGTTAACGAACAGCAATCCCTCCGCCTCTCCTGCCGTTGCTGCGCAGTCACAGAAATCCATCGCCGTACTGCCGTTTCTCGACCTAACGGATGAGATGAACGAGGAACCTTTCGCTGATGGCATGACCGAGGAGCTGATCGACAAACTCTCCAAAATCCCGGATCTTCGCGTACCACCTCCCACTTCTTCGTTTTATTTCAAGGGCAAACTCTGGCCGCGTTCGAAAGGAACCACGCAAATAACCATCGCAGACATCGCCAGGCAGCTTGGCGTCGTCTATATACTCGATGGCAGCGTCCGCAAATCCAGGGGCAGGATCCGGGTCGACGCGCGCCTGATTCGCGCCGGCAACGGCTTCGTCATCTGGTCCGAGACTTACGATCGCCCCTTCGACGATGTCTTGATGGTCCAGCGCGACATCGCCGCCGAAGTAACGAAAGCTCTCAGAAACTCCATCGAATCCGCGCCGGACACCTAGTCACTTCAATCTTGGCGCTCTCTCTCCACGGCCGCCACGCGCCGGCCCTTCTGCAATTGGACTTCACGCGCTTTCGGTGCTATCTCTAGGACGGCTCCGGCCTTCGAAACAGGCCGAACCATTCCCTGGCACAGTCGCGAATCCTCTTAATGAACGGTTCGCATTTTTTCGTGGAACGCCATCAGGAATCGATTGATGCTACTTCGCGTGCCAAGGGTACCGGAGGAATTTATGTTTGAGACACCTGAAGAAGTTAAGCCGAAAGCCTCGATGGGGCTATGGCTCGGCATCGCGCTTGTCGCGATCATTGTGGCGGTTGCAGGATTTTTCTTTCTGAAATCAAAAGGCGCAGCTGATCAGCAAGCCTCTGCCGCCAGTGCCACTGCCGCGGCGAAAGGAAACGCCGATCCTGTCCATGACTTGAAAATCCAGCGCGCCACGATGGATAAAGACCGCAGTGGCACCATGGCCGTCTGGCTAGTGACTGTCGAGAATAAATCCCCCACCTACTCCTACAGCAAAATCGAGTACGAGACTACCTATGTCGGTGCAAACAACACCGCCATCCTCGTGAACAAGGGCACCCTCCCCGGTACTCTCGCCCCCGGTGAACAGAAGAACTCCGAAATCAAGGACGCGTTCTATCCCGCCGGTACGGCCTGGTACAAGTTCCGCATCACCGGTGCGGTGGCTCAATAGCCTGAATTTCGCGACGAACTAAAGGCGATGGCTCCTCCCACTGGAGAATTCCCGCGCGGCGAAAATCCGGAGAAATTCAATATCGCCTCTCACTTCTTGGATGCCCCGGCCGCGCGGCAGTCGGACCGCGTTGCCATTGTTGGCGAGCCTCGGGCACTTAGTTTTGGCGAACTGGCTGCGCTCGCCAATCGCGTGGGGAACGCGCTTCGCGCTCAGGGTGTCTCACGCGGTGATCGCGTTCTGATTGTTCTGCCGGACTCGGCGGAGTTTGTGGCCTCCTTTTTTGGCGCCGCAAAAATCGGCGCCGTGGCCGTCCCGGTAAATCCATTCGCGCGCTCTTTCGATTACATTCACTGCCTCGAGAATTGCGAACCCCGCGTGGCCATCGTTCATTCCCAGGCGCTTGCGGAATTCTTGCCGGCCTCCAGCGTGCTCCCGCAAGAGCCGATAGTGGTAGTCGGTGAGGAAAAAACGGATCTGCACGGCGTGTCCTGCGCAAAGTGGAGTGCTTGGATCGCTGCCGCCAGCGAGTATCTCGCGCCGGCGGACACTTCGCTTCACGACCCGGCATTTATGCTCTACACCTCCGGCAGCGGCGGCGCCCCTAAAGCCGCTGTGCATCGCCACGCGGACATGCTGGTCACGTCCCGCAATTATGCGCAAAGCGTTCTCGGTCTTCGCGACGATGATCTGACCTTTTCCGTATCGAAATTGTTCTTCGCCTACGGTTTGGGAAATGGCATGTATTTCCCGCTTGCCGCCGGTGCGCGGACTCTGCTCAACCCAGAGCGCACTACTGTCGCGCACGTCATCGAGTTGGTGGCGCGTCACCGGCCGACGGTTTTCTTTGCGGTTCCCACTTTCTATGCCGCGCTGTTGAGGGAAGCAGAAAAGCCAGGAAGCGCGGTCGATTTTTCTTCCGTTCGCGTGTGCGTGTCAGCCGGTGAGACTCTTCCCGCAGAAATCTTCAACGCCTGGAAGCGCCAATTCGCTCTCGAAATTCTCGACGGCATCGGTTCCACGGAAATGTTGCACATTTTTATTTCCAGTGTTCCCGGAAAATGCAAACCGGGCAGTTGTGGTTTCCCCGTTCCCGGCTACGAACTGAAAATCGTGGATGAAGACGGAGAATCTGTTCACGGCGGCGAAATCGGAAATCTCTGGGTTCGCGGCGCGAGCGCCTTTGCGGAATATTGGCGCATCCCGGAATTGACAGCACGCACAAAACGCGGCGACTGGGTAGCGACCGGCGACAAATTCTTCCGCGATTCCGACGGCTATTTCCACTACTGCGGGCGCGCCGACGACATGCTGAAAGTCGCGGGCATGTGGGTATCGCCCACGGAAGTAGAAAACGCGTTGCTCGGCCATCCTCACGTTGCCGAAGTGGCTGTTGTCGGGGCGACGGATGAGCGCGGACTTTCGTATTCCGTGGCGCACGTGGTGTTGCGCGGGAATGTTCAGGGCTCGGAGAAATTGGCCGTCGAAATCTGCGAGCACGTCAAAGCGCGGCTCGTCTCCTACAAAGTGCCACGCGAAGTAAAATTTTGCGACGAGCTTCCCAAAACCGTCACCGGAAAAATCCAGCGCTTCAAACTAAGGACGACGGATCAGGATAAGTAAGGCGTCCAGTCTGGCGGCGGAAATTGGACGTTCCAGAATTTCGGCATGGCAAACGGAAAAGTGATGCCGACTTCATTTTTGCCGATCGGTTTTTCGCGCACGTGAACGACGCGGCATTCCTGCTCCAGGGCGGTGGCCCAATTCCGCAAAACTAATTTCTGGCCGGGCCGGACTCGCATGGCGAGAGCGAGCAGCCCGCCATGGGCGTTGACTTCCATGGTTGTGGTGTCTTCGGTGATGGGCTCGTCGCCCGGGAATTGCGCGCGAACCTGAATCGGGATCTGCAAATGGACGCGCTGAGTCCTGCGCGCGTCGGCGGGATTGACCGAAGGCTTGTCTCGACCTGGGGACATTGCGATTGAGTGTAGCAGCAAGCTTCGCCATGAATTTCTGAAAACTCATGGGTGATCCAAATAAGTGTCGTAAGAAGAAGTGATGGAGCGCACTTCCGCGAGTGTTTGATCGCGCAGGATTTTGCCGTCTTCGAGAATGGTTTCGAGAGCGTTGTTGGCGGGGAGTGGCGCGCCTTCCACAACTTCGACGGTGGCGAATTCCTTGCCGTTCTGAATTAGGTTGAAGCGGCCGCCACGGCTGGCTTTGCTGGGATCGGTTTTTGGGTTTTTGTAGACGTTGTGCCATTGGCCGTTGCGGTCGATGGCGGAACATTTCAACGCGAATCGCAGCGTGTCGCGGTTGACTTGCTGCAGCAGCGCGCCGCCCATGCCATAGCTCCAGATATCCTGCGACCAGCCTTTGCGCGTGAGCTGCGCGGTAATGTTTTGAATGGTGTAGAAATTGACGCCATCGCCTTGAATGAAGCGCACGCAGGGGACGGTGGTCTTCCAGCCTTTGCGGTTTACTTCGTAGCCGAATTTTTCGCTGACAATTTTGAAAAGTTCTTCGAGAACGGTGACGGCTTCGCCGGAGTCTGGGCGAATCACTAGCGTTCCTTTGCGTTGCAAGACTTTTTCCTTCAGCGCACCGCCCCACAGATTGCGGACGGCGTTGTAAATATCGTAGGAGTCGCTGACGCAAGCGACGAGTCCTTCCGGAACGTTTTCGAGCATGTTCGCGTAGGCGTCGAGCTCGTGCGCTTCGCCCCACGCGGTGATGGTGGAATGCTCGGAAGCAGGGATGCTGTAACCGGGGCAATTGGCGGGATCGGTGGCGGAAAGATCGGCGGAATAATATTGATTGAGAAGCTGAATAGCGGCCAACGTGTCCGTGCCAAGAAAATTCAAAAGATGCGCGGCGCCACCGATGGCCGCGGATTCCCTCGAGGAGACGCCGCGGAATCCGAAGTCGTGCAACTTGAAGGGAAGAAGGGAAGGATCCCCGGTGCGCACCAGGGCTTTGCCAATGACTTGCTTGATGGCGCGGGAAAGCGTGGCGACGGTGATGGGATACCAGACTTGCAAGAGAACGGTCTCGGCCCAGTTGGTGAGCCAATAGAATTCGGGATCGGTGTTCTCGATGGTGATGAAGGCGTTGTGACTTTTGACGACGGTGCCTTCCTTGACGGCGCGGATGCGCAGCGGCAAGCGGCCGCCATGTTTCGCGTAGAGCGATTTGAAGCCTTCGTAATTGAAAGTTTTGTCGCGGCCGGAGAAATGGGCGTGAGCGATGCGGTGGGCTTCCTCGACGTCGTCGAGAGTGAAGACTTGGCCGGCGAAATTGGATTTGACGATGTACTGGAGCATGGCGAGCATGGTCTCGTCGAACATGCCGCCGCGGGATTCGACGTAGGAATAAATGTGGCGCGTGTCCGGGGGATATTGCCACCAGTGCGTGAGCTTGTAGGAGTCGGTGTTGAGGATGGGATTCAGGCGCAGCGACTGCATGGGGCTCCTTGGGGTGGTGTGATTGAGGCAAGGGGTGAGTCTTGCCGACCGCGAACAGAATAGCAGGGAAGAGAGTGGGCAGTGGGCAGCGAAATGAAGAGGGATGGCCTCCCTTTTTTTCGGATCTGCACATTCTAAAGGACTTTAAGTCCTTTGTTTTTGGAACTGCGCATTGTAAAGGAGTTACGGGAGCGTTTTTTGGAACTGCGCATTCCAAAGGACTTAAGGAGAAGTTATGAAGGCAAGCACTTGGGCGGCTCAGGGTGAACCTGGCCAGCGGGGTGGAGACGTGGCAGGAAGAAAAGCGGTGTCGAGCCACCGCACTCCATAGGCGAGGATGGGCGCGAACTATCAAAAGCCAGGGTATCACAAGCATTAATAACTGTTAAGAATAACTATGTTGTTATTCGAACGGGCGTCGCGAATTGAGACGGTGCGGTGCAAGTTGGCCGAGGGAAAGGGTTTGCGGGAGGGGTAGGATTCGAAGGAATTGTGGAAATCTGTGGAAAAACCGTGGTCAAAGAGGATCAGCATTAGCGGCGGATGGGAGGTTCAAGACTACGCGCGGCAAAATCCAGTACGGCCGTAACCTGTTCGCGGGTTACGTCGAACTGTTCCATGATTTCTTCAATGGACATGCCGTCCTCGAGGTTCTCGAAGATAGTGGCGACGGGCATGCGAGTGCCACGGAGGACCCACGCGCCGCTGACTTTTCCGGGGACGCTTTCCACCGCCGGACAAGCCGACCAATCCAGTGCCATAAGCTAGCCTCTCCTGCATTCTAGCCGAAAACCAGGGTGCGGGGGCGTGAAACGAAGCAGGTCGCACAGTGGGGTTCAAGTTGGCGGAGGGAATGGGTCCCGGTCAAAACCACCGGGATGCAAAAACCGTATTTGCGGGAGGGGTCTCTTTTCGAGAGAATTGTGGAAATCTGTAGGAATGAAAACGCCGCCAGATCAAAGACGAATATAACGCAGAGACGCTGAGACGCAGAGATTTCGCGGAGAAGAGAAAATCCCCACGTTTCGCGAGGCGCGAAAGATGGGCCACCCGCCCCACGTGCAAAACCGGCACATGGGGCACCCGGCACTCAGCGGCCTTGTTCATGCGTGCGTCTCTTTGGGCTCCCATGAGCGGAGTGACTCGTAGAAATACGGGGAGCCTTGCCAAAAAACGGACTGGATGAATGCCAGTCTATTATTAAGTCGCTTAAAGAAAGCATCTGGGTCCTCGTTGAAAGCACGGAGCAAACCTCGCGCATAGTTGCGATTCACGTAGGCGCGGTCGAGGAGGTGGGTGACGCGGTCGGCGTAGAACCGGCCGAAGTCAGGCCAAATGCTGGCTATTCCTCCTTCTCCCACTTCCCGGAGTTGGGCAACCTTTAGCGACATTAGCATCTGAGTTTGTACGTAAGCATTCAGGCTGCTCTCGCCAGTTAAGCCTGTGATCTGAACCACGTCTGGCTCTGCAAATTCCTTCCTGTAGAAGTCATGTATCTTCGCCGCGTCGCGGGCAAAAGTGTGGGAATGAAAAAAATAGGGAAGGTCAAACCCGTAATTGAAAATTGGCCGACCTGACTGGTAGTACCACTCAAACTTAGAAGTAAGTAGTTTCTCGAGAAGATTCCACGCTTCCCAATGGAGCGCCATTACTGCTGCGGCCATGTATAAAAACCCAGCCTGAACGTGTGGGACCCCAGCAATCGCCGGATACCCAGGCATGCGTTCAGTGCGCTTCAAGATGAACTCAAGGAAACGTTTGAATCTATCGAATAGCTCCACCGTGTCGCACCTAGCCATGGCAAGAGTTAGGTTTGTCACACGCGGTTGAGCGGCGATCAGCCGCTTGGCTGCATCCTGAGCCTCTTGCGGTTTGTTTCCGAACTCCTCATATATACGCGTCCAGGTTGACTCGAACTCACGCTGGACGCCATCAAATTGAAGGCTTGCTTCTCTCCATCCGCCTCGAACAAGCAATTGAGTGGCTTCTACGAATTGTTGGGGCACGAGTTCACTGCGCTCCATTTACTTCCTCCTACTGAATGAGAATGGGCTCCAATTCAATGGCGGCGCTTGAACGAGTCCAAAATCTCAGATCCAATCATAAAGATCTCATCAGCTGATTGCACCCTCTTAGAGGGATCTTCAACGATCATTTTTGCTAAAAGCTCGTCCCGTACGATAGCCAGTCTTGCATCGCCCTTGATTTCACTTTCTTCAAAAGACTGAGACAATTTCTCTCGCTCCAGACGACGCGAAGTGATCATAAAGTGCAGGAGCTTACCAAGTGCGTAGATATCTGCTGCCTCGGAAACGTCAGTGATGCCACCTCGTTCCTGTTCGGGTGCCATGAAGAATCTCGCTCCGACAGTTTCTCCTTCCTCCGTGACCCGGTCACTATCGGGGGTCTCCTTGAGAAAGCATATCCCAAAGTCGCATACCAATGGCTCTTTGAGTGACTCGTCGAGGAAGAGCACATTTGCCGGTTTGATATCTCTGTGAATAGCACCGGCGTGGTGTGCGTTCCGGATGCCATTAACGACCCCGAGGAAAGTCTCAAGGCACAAGTCTGTACGGAGAGTGTAAATTCCAATTCGATCATCCAGCGAACAGACAGCCCTCGGCATCGCGATGTAACCACGCACTGCGTTTTCAGGGTCCGACAACTCCACCAAGTTATGGTCGAGAACAGGGATTACGTTGGGAACATGAGCGTCGGAAAGCAGCGAATGAGTTCTAACTTCTTGAATGAATCTGGCCCTCTTTTTCGGCCAGGAGAGCTCTATGACCTTGACAGCAGCTATGGTGCCCTCGTCACGTGTTGCCTCAAAAACCCGGCCCTGCCCACCTCTCCTTATTTGCTCTCCTAGTTTCCAAGGTCCTACAGTTTTGGGCACGAAATCATCCTCGGAAATTCAAGGCTAGCTTGCGCCAAGCGATCGTTATGCAATCTACGCGAGGTCCGAAAAACGAGATTATATACGATAACTTCAGTAGGTGTCCTGACCAGTTAGGGATAATGCCTCAGCGGACGCGCGGCGGCTTGCTGCGTCCGCAACGCAGGAGTAGGATTTCAGGGCAGCGCTGCATCTCGCCGGAACCCGCCCAGCTCGTCCCCCGAGACACACAACGTTTAGGAGGTTTCAACCATGTGGGGTAAGAAGAACACGGATGCGATGAGTCCATTGGAGGCGACAGTGGAGCGGGAGACGTGGTGTATCGGGTCGAGCTTGCAGGTGAAAGGCGAAATCACCGGCACCGAGGATCTGCTGATCGACGGGGCGGTCGAAGGACGGATTCATCTGGATGAGTGGAAGCTGACGGTGGGAACGACGGCGAAGGTGACGGCGGATATCGACGCGCGCGACGTGGTGGTGTACGGCACGGTGAAAGGAAACGTGCACGCGAAGGGGCGGATCGAGATTAAGAAGGATGGGGCGATCATCGGGAATTTGACGACGGCGCAGATCATGATCGAAGACGGTGCGGGCTTCAAAGGTACGATCGAAATCGACCGGAGCGTGGCGGAGCAGGCAGAGAAGAATGTCGCGTCGCGGGCGGCGGCGGCTGGCGCGGGGGGATGAAGACGGAAAGTAGAAACTAGAAATTTGAAAGTAGAAATTGGAAAGCGGACAAAGACTACGAGAAGAGAGATGGCCTAACCCTCGATTGTGACGACCTGACCAGGTTGAATAGATTCCATGTGGGAGAGGCAGGACGGGACAAGCGGCAACAGTTCTTTGAGACGGTTAGTCTTCGCTTTGAAGATTATGATTGCCAGCTTGCGAGCGGTTAGATTTTGCTGGTATTCGAAGCCTTGATCCACGGTGAGGAAGACATCGAATTTGACGGTTTCGGCCGCGGTAAGAAGGTCGCCGTTCTTTAATCCCGCTAGGCCAGCGTAGCGGGCGGTTTGGCAATCATGGCCGGGGAGAAAAGTCCGGAATCGCTCATCGATACATTCGTCGAGCAGAATGCGCATTTAGGGACGTGCGAGCAGCAAGTGTTTTGCTTCTTCCAGAGCGGCGACGGCCAATTCCCGCGAGACAGTAGGAAATCCCTCCAGAAAGTCTTCGAGAGTCTCTCCGCCTTCCAGGTAGTCGAAGAGCGTTTGGATGGGTACGCGGGTTCCGCGGAACACAGGAGTTCCGCCAAGAATGTCGGGGTTTTTAGTGATTACGCCCATAAAGCGATTATATCACGCGTGGTGGGTGGTTTCGGGGCGGAGAGCCAGCACGCGGCTGGGGCTAAAGGATATTGCTGGCGACGGATTGCCAGTTCAGGGGCTGGTGAAACATTTCGCCGGTGCTGCTGACGAAGGCGGCGTGGGCGACGGCGTTGCCTTGGAGGCGGTCCATCATCCACGCGGTGGGATAGCCGAGATAGCCATAGACACCCAAAAGGCAAGGCACTTTAGCATGCGTGCAATCGGGCTGGCCGGTGATGTCATTGTGCGTGGGACCGATCAACGTGCCTTTCAATTTGGCGACGCTGGCGGGCACGGCGTTGTAGTAGGCGGCGACGGATTGCAAGCCGGTGGCGGAGGGGTCCTGGTTTGGCGGCGAGACGAAGTCCAAGGAGCCGTCAACGAAGAACACCGAGCCGGTGGTCAGTTGGGAAGTGTCGACGCAGGGCGGAGTACTGCACCAAATTTGGGCCGGCAGTTCAATGGGAATGACGGTCTTGATGGTGCCGGCGGATTTGATCAGGGCATTGATGGCTCCGCCAGCGCCTTGAGAAGTGCCGATAGCCCCGATGTTGTTGATGTCCAGCTTGCCTTGGAATATGCCGGGATTGCTATTGGCAGCTTTCAGGAAATTTGCGGCGTCCAGTATGGTCTGGCCCGGGCCGGTCATCGAGTCTTCGGTGGCGATGATCACGAAACCCCAAGAAGCCATGTGCCTGAGAAA
>Ga0075029_100000974_pt1 | contig 16423 bp, 17 predicted proteins | sample LitLauG_LLR_2013_FD_71391 | JGI IMG/M metagenome (GOLD analysis project Ga0075029, IMG submission 71391) | Freshwater sediment microbial communities from North America - Little Laurel Run_MetaG_LLR_2013 | ecosystem: Environmental > Aquatic > Freshwater > Creek > Sediment | place: USA...
GGCCACGGTCTGGAAGCCGATTTCAATCGCAAGGGCGTCTCGGCGTTCTCGGGACGCATCGGTCAGCAGGTCGCGAGCCCTCTCTGCACCGTGATCGACGACGGCACCATCGGCAGCCGGCGTGGGTCTCTGAATGTCGATGACGAAGGTATGCCGACGCAGAAAAATGTGCTTATCGAAAACGGCGTGCTGCGTGGTTATCTACAAGACAAGCTGTCCAGCCGCCTGACGCGCAACAATTCCACCGGTAGCGGGCGCCGTGAAAGCTATCAGCACATCCCGATGCCGCGCATGACGAACACGTATATGCTCGCCGGCGAGAGCGATCCCGCGGAGATCGTCAAATCGGTGGAAAAAGGCCTGTATTGCGCCACATTCAGCGGAGGCCAGGTGGATATCACCAGCGGCAACTTCGTCTTCTCCGCCACCGAAAGCTACCTGATCGAGAACGGTAAAATCACGCGCCCGGTGCGCGGCGCCTCGCTGATCGGCAACGGACCGGAGGCGCTTAAGTACGTCAGCATGGTAGGTAACGATCTACTGCTCGATGAAGGCATCGGCGTCTGCGGCAAAGAAGGGCAGAGCGTGCCAGTGGGCGTGGGCATCCCGACGTTGAAGATCGACAAAATGACCGTGGGCGGGACCGCTCAATGAACGAATTAGAAACGCTGGCGGCGGACGCCGTAGCGCGGGCGATCAAGGCAGGTGCGACCGACGCCGAGTGCACCATCATGGAGAGCGAAGAGTTTTCCGCCGCCGTCCGCATGCGCGAAGTTGAGAGCCTGAAGGAAGCCGGTTCGCGCGGCGCAGGCATTCGCGTGTTGGTCGGCAAGCGCGGAGGATCGTCGTACACCTCGGATCTCACGCCCGAAGGCATCGCGACCATGGTCCGCGGCGCAATGGACCTGGCGAAAATCACCAGCGAAGATCCGTTCGCCGACCTGCCTGATCCATTGGACCTGGGCGCGCGTACGGAAGACATGCAGTTGTTCGATCCGGCCATCGAAGAGATGGAAACGGAGTGGAAAATCGCGCAGGCAAAGCGCGCGGAAGAAGCCGCTTTCGCCGCCGACAAGCGCATTGAGAATTCCGAAGGCGCGTCGTTCGATTCCTACACCGGGCGCCGCGTCTTCGCCAATTCGCGAGGCTTCGTGGGCAGCTATCGCACGTCGAGCTGCGGGTTGAGCGTGTCGCCTGTGGCGAAGCAGAACGGGTCGATGGAGAGGGATTACTGGTATACATCGGCGCGGGCGGCGGCGAAGTTGGAAGACGCGGAAGCGGTGGGGAAAATGGCGGCCGAGCGCGCGTTGCGGCGGCTGAATCCGCGCAAGATCGCGACGCAGAAGGCTCCGATTTTGTTTGAGCCTCGGACCGCACGGTCGCTGCTCGGCGATCTGTTCGACGCGGTGAATGGCGGGGCGATTTATCGCCATGCGTCGTTTTTGGCGGGCAAGCTGGGGCAGAAAATCGGCGCAGATGCGCTGACCATCATTGACGATCCCACGCTGCCGGGGCTGTTCGGGACGTGCCCTTTCGACGATGAAGGTGTGCTTAGCCGGCGCACGGTGGTGATCGAAAATGGCGTGCTGAAGAGCTATTTGCTCAACTCGTATTCAGCGCGGAAGCTGGGATTAAAGACGACGGGCAGCGCGTCGCGAGGTATCACGGGAAACGCGGGCGTCGGACCGGGAAATTTTTATATCGAAGCGGGCCAGCGCTCGGCTGAGGATCTTCTCAAGGGTATTAATGCCGGCTTGCTCGTCACCGAGCTGATCGGCGGCGAGGCCAACACCGTGACCGGCGATTTTTCCTCCGGCGCGGCGGGCCTCTGGATCGAGAACGGCGAAGTGGCGTATCCTGTTTCCGAGATCACCATTGCCGGAAATTTGATGCGCATGTGGATGGATGTAGAGATCGGCTCGGACTTGGAGTTCCGCGGCTCCATCGCCGCCCCCACGCTGCTCATCGGGGAGATGACCATCAGTGGCCAGTGATACGTTTTCGTTAACGCAGACCAAGAAATCCTCGGGTTCAAGCGTCCTTCTGTATGTACTGGGCGCGCTCGCGGTGCTGGGTCTCGCGGTGTTTGGCTACACGCAATACGCGGCGAAGCATAAGCCCACCGATGCTCCGCTGACGCCTGAGGCCAAGGAGTATGTCAAGAATCTACGCCTCGCCGACGTCGAGATCAAAGCCAGCAAGAGCTATTTGAACCAGATGGTAGTGGAGATCGACGGCAAGATCGGCAACGCCGGCGACCGTCCTCTGGATACGGTGGAGATTTACTGCATCTTCTACGACACGTACAACCAGCTGGTGCTGAAATCGCGAGTTCCCATTGTGAGTCCGAAGATGGGTGGATTAAAGCCTGGCGAGACAAAGTCCTTCCGCCTGCCTTTCGACGAAATTCCGGAAAGCTGGAACCAGACCATGCCGCAGCTGGTCATCGCCGGCGTGAAGTTCTTCTAGATGTGGGGCGGGCTATTTAGCCGGCAGCCGACTTTTGAGTCGGCTCGTGCGGATTGTTCGTGAATATCCTCTTCATCGACGACGACGCCGACGCCCTTGCGCTTCGCAGCCTGATCTTTGAGGCTCAGCACCACCAAGTCTCGACAGCGTCAAACACCTCGGCCGCGCGGACGCTTTTCCTGAAAAGGCCGGACGTAGTCGTCACCGATCTTCGCCTCCCCGACGCCGAAGATGGTCTGGCGCTGATCCGCGAATTCCGCGCGGCGTCTCCCAGCGTCTGGATTATTGCCCTCTGCGGCTGGCCAGCCGATCTGGACGGCCGCCCCGAGCGCGACATGATCGACGTTCTGCTCACCAAGCCAGTCCGGTCCCAGACGCTGCTGAGCAAAATCTTACCCAAAGGCGTATAATCACAGAGATCCTTTGGCGCAAGAGCGACTCTAACAGTTAGAGGTTAGGCGTGTGCCGCAACCGCTTGGGTTCATTGGCGGCGAGGGCCCTCAAATAGGGTTACAATAAGGAGAGAGCGATTCTACCCATTATGGAAAGATTCTGGTTACACCGTTACGCCATCCTTCTGGCGGTGTGCACATTATTTTTAGTCGTGGCTGGCGCTTCGGTTACGAGCAAGGAAGCCGGTCTGTCCGTTCCCGACTGGCCACTTTCCTACGGGCAGGTGATGCCGGAGATGACGGGCGGCGTCCTTTTCGAGCACGGCCACCGCATGGTTGCTACCACGGTTGGTTTTTTGACCATCATTCTGGCTATCTGGATCGCCCGTGTCGATCCGCGAAAATGGATGAAGAAGCTGGGCTTTATCGCTCTGGGCATGGTAGTTTTGCAAGGACTCTTGGGCGGCCTGACGGTGAAGCTGCTGCTGCCTCCCGCCGTGAGCGTTTCGCACGCCTGCCTGGCGCAGTGCTTTTTTTCTTTAACGGTGGCGATCGCGTTGTTCACTTCGAAATCTTTCCAGGAGGGCCCGGAAATCGTGGCCGACCACGGCTGGCCATCGTTGCGCAGCCTGTCGATCCTGACCCCGGCGATGGTGCTGATGCAGATCGCGCTGGGCGCAGCGTTCCGTCACCGGGCAATTGGCGTTTTGCCCCACGTTTTGTTCTCCATGGTGGTGACCCTGATGGTGCTGTTCACGGCGACGTTCGTGCTTCACCAGTTCCCGGATCATAAGGGTCTAAGCACGGCTGCGAAGGCCTTGCTGGGGATCACCTTCTTCCAGGTGATGCTAGGAATCGGAGCCTACTACACGCGTTCGCAGGCTGCGACCGATCCTTTGGCGATGGTGCTGACCACCGTCGCGCACGTGGCGACCGGAGGCCTAACATTGGCCTCAAGTGTGGTTTTATCGATCCAAATCCGGCGCAACGTGCATTCTGCCGCGCTGATTCACGAGGCGGTGACCTCCTAAATGGGGCGTTATCTTGAGCTGACAAAGCCGCGTATCACGTGCTTCATCCTGATGAGCACGGCGATCGGATTCGTGTGCGGAATGCGCGCGGGCGTGCCTTGGGTGACGTTGATCCACACCCTCATCGGCACGGCGCTGATCGCCAGCGGCACGGCAGCCTTGAATCAGTGGTACGAGCGCGAGGCCGACGCAAAAATGAACCGCACAATGGCGCGGCCGATTCCTTCGGGACGCGTCAGCGGTCCGCACGCGCTGATTTTCGGTATTTTTCTTTCCATCGCCGGATTCGCCGATTTGTGGTTCGGAGCGAATCCGCTCACCGGAATGCTCGGCTTGTTCACGCTGGCTAGTTATTTGTTTCTATACACGCCGATGAAGCAGCGCTCGCCCCACTCGACCACGCTGGGCGCGATTCCTGGTGCGATGCCTCCGCTGATCGGCTTCGCGGCGGCGGCGGGCACGTTGAATTGGGACGCCTGGATTCTCTACGCCATCTTATTCCTGTGGCAGTTCCCCCATTTTTATGCCATCGCCTGGATGTACCGCGCCGACTATGCGAAAGCGGGCATCCGGATGCTGCCCGTGGTCGAACCCGATGGCGAATCCACCGCTCGCCGCATGCTGTATTTTTCCGCTGTACTGCTGCCGGTGAGCGTGCTGCCCAAATTTTTCGCCATGGCGGGCAATTTTTATCTCGCCGGGGCGCTGGCGCTTGGCGCGTACTATTTGTACGCGAGCATCCGTAGCGTCGTCGATTGCTCGGTTGTCCGCGCGCGGCAGGTGCTGCTCGCGAGTGTCCTGTATCTCCCCTTCCTTTATGGCCTCCTGGTGCTGGATCGCGTCCGGCCTTAGCGTCCTGGCATTGGCCGGGTGCGGAGGCGCGGGCCTTCCTTCGCTGGGCCAGGTACCGGGATTTTCGCTTACCGACCAGTTCAATAAGCCGTTTTCAAGCGCCGATGTTTTGAACGGCAATGTCTGGATTGCGGACTTTATTTACACGAACTGCACCGGGCCGTGCCCTCGAATGAGCGCGCAGATGCGGCAGGTGGATAACGCGTTGGGCGAGGAATCGAACGTGCGGTTCGTCTCGTTCACCGTCGATCCGACGCGCGACACGCCGGAAGTGCTCGAAAAGTACGCCGACCGCTATCAGGCGGAAACAGGCCGCTGGTATTTTTTGACCGGCGCGCAAGCGGATCTTCAAAAATTGACACGCAATGCGTTCCTGCTGGGCGATGTAGGCGGCAATTTGGAGCATTCCACGCGTTTTGTCCTGATCGATAGAAAATCCCGTATCCGCGGTTACTATCTAACAGCAGAGGAGGACGCGATTCCGCGCCTCATCGCCGACACCAAAAAAGTTTTGAAGGAGCACTTTTGACGGTCCACGATCTGCCTACCTTGAACGCCGTGCTGAACGGCACGGCCGCCGTACTGCTTTCGATTGGTTATTATCTAATCCGCACGGGCAAGCGCGCCGCGCATCAGCGCGTAATGACGGCAGCATTTTTCACCTCTGTCCTGTTCCTGATCTCTTACCTCATTTATCACGCGCAAATCGGCTCCAAGCATTATACGGGCCCCGTTCGGGCTCTATATTTCGCCATTCTGATCTCGCATACGCTCCTCGCCGTGTCCGTGCCTGTGCTGGCGATTATTACCATCCGGAGAGCGTGGAAGGGCGACATCGCCAGGCACAAGAAAATCGCCAAGTGGACGTGGCCCATCTGGATGTACGTCAGCGTAACGGGCGTGATCGTGTATCTGATGCTGTATCGATTGTGAGCCGGGGGATCGCTCCCGGCGTCGCACTTAGAGGCTGTCAATCAGATCTTGGCGGTTCACACCCTTGTGACGCGAAACTGCTCGCAAAATTGAACTCATGGTTCCGATTCTCACCGCTGGATGCGCGGGGATAGCAATTCGTTGATGGGATGGATCGGAGGTTTCCAGGACGATGTGGCTACCCTCCTGGTTCACTTCCCGATAGCCCCAACGCCGGCAAAGGCATGCTGCCAGTTCAACGCCGCTCAAGTCGCGCGGAGTTTTCACAGCGGCGCTAGTACCTCATCGCGAACCAGGTGCAGGCGAACGCGCTCCGGCGTGGGTTGGTCGAAACAATACGCGCGAACAGCCTCGCGGACGTTCAGCCGAAGTTCGTCCCAGGTGTCAGCCTGCGTGAAGATGTCGTGCGTCAGGCACTCGGCGCAGTAGCCGCCATCCACCTCCTGGGTGACCTCGAAGATCAGTTCCGCCATGTGTTCATCATCGCATCTGGCATGGCTGATTGCTACTCAATCCCGAAGCCGGTCACAAGCCAGCGGTCGCCGATTTTCTCGGTCTCAAAACGATAGGCCGGCCTCCAACCCATCTCAATTCGCCTTTTCGTGGGGCTAATTTTGCTCACCTCGAAATGGACGATCGCGTTTAGATAAAGCGGGGTGTTCGCTACAAGTTGCCGCGCTACCTCCGGCGATGCGCAGTACGCCAGCGCCGCGGGATAATCATGAGCCACGGCATAGTCAATGGCCTTCGCAAGTGGCAACAAATCTGGCCTGTTGACGACCCTTCCGGTGAAGCGCACACGATCTCCCGAAATGTCCCAGGAATCGACCGCGCAGAGGTTCGGATTGGCCCATGTGTCAATCGCGGAGTGCCAGCAGTAAGGCAGCGCCAGCTTCGAGCTGTCGGCATGAAATTCCCCAACAGGCGGGAAGTCATCCTCGGCACCTTCGTCTGTGCTCTCTGCGCCGCTCGCCTCGTACTGGCTCATGGCTCCCTCGACTTGGATAATCCCGTCAACCATCTCCGGCTCGTCTGGGCTCCACTCGTAAGCGTAATAGCCGACGCCGATCCCGCTTCCACAACCGAGCGTCACGAACTTCGCGAGGAAACGAGGGTGCTGCGACGGCCCTCGATGCAAAGAGACTAGTTCGAGCGAATCGGATGTATGGTTGCTCGTCAAAATCGTGTGATCGCCGATTGCGCCAATAGCCTGCCATGCACGTTCCGAACGTTCGGCCTTCTTGCCAAAGAAACCAAACCGGGCTCTGTTGCGATAGGTCATCTTCACGACCAAAGCCGGAGGCAAATCAAGGACCTCGAAGTGAAACCGCCACTGACCGTCCCAGCTCTGGTTGATTACGGCACTCTGTGCCTCCAGAAGATGAAGCGCTTGGCGGGGCGCTACGCCCTTGTTGAGCTCCGCGGCAACGGCTCGATCCGCCTCCATAAACAGGTGGTTTTCTAGGTCGCTCAAATCATCCGAGTCCTCACAAGCAGATTCCGGCGCGGTGATGAACTGCCGCAGGATTCCATCGAAGGTCTGCGCGGGGACGCGCTTTTGGCCAAAAGCGGCGAGTGAGACGAAGACGAGAGCGCAATAAAGGACCGTGCCGCGCACGATCTAAGTTTACTCGCCTCCCCGGCTTCGTAGTGAGGCAGGAGGTTCCCTCTGACCGTCGGGCACCGGACTAATCTTTCGCCTGGCGCGTTTCTCAGACACTGGGACCAATTTCGCAACCTTCCCCGCCCCGCGCGCGTCTGAGACTTTTTGGTAGAAATGGCCGTACTTTGCTACAATTAGGAAACGCGTGAAGTTACTTCCCCGTAGTGTGTTCCCTTTCATTTTGACGATGTTGGCCACGGTAGCCTTGGCTCAGACGCCTGCTCCGCAGACGCCGGCGCCGGATCCTTCGAAGACGCCCACGCAGGTGCCGAACCCGGCAGCCGCGCCGCCTCCGCCACTTCCCGCGGACGAGTACAAAAACCTGAGCGACATCTCCCTTGAACTCTATTATTGGAAGCCCAGTTCGGCTCCGCAGATGCGGCCCGGTCAGACAAACATCGACGGCGACAGCAAGACGCTTTACTCGGGCCTCAATTTCCAGGGTTCCACCAAGGCCGCCGAGGGTGTGGTGGTCACTGCGCCCGCCGGACGCGCCAATCAGCTTGAGTTCGAATATTTCCAGACCCAGCAGCAGGGCAACGAGATCGCGCCGGTCAACCTGACGCTCTTCGGTCAGGCATACGCGTCGGGCGACGTGATCGCTTCGTCCACGAAAATCCAGCACGCCCGAGTGACGTGGAAGTATCTCACTTATCCCGATCCCGCCGGCGCGCGCAAATTCCGTCTGCGCACGCTGTGGGGCTTCGAATGGACCCAGATCACGGCCCGTTTCGACGCGCCATCTGACTTAAACGCCGCGCCCGTGCAGGGCTCGCGCTCCATCATCTTCCCTACGCTCGGCCTAGGCGGTGAATATCATTTCACCAAGAAAATCTACCTGGAAGGCAAGGCTGAGGGCTTCGCCTGGCCTCATAAAGCCGTCCAGTACGACGCCGAACTACGCTTGCTGATCCGCCTGTACAGGCAGCTCGACTTGATCGGCGGCTACAAAGACTTCCACTTCAAGACCAATCCGATGAAGGATTACTACCTGCAGGACACCCTGAAGGGACCGTACGCAGGGCTGCGCTGGACGCTTAAGTAAGCGTCAGCGAAACTTCGATTTCACCAGGATCCAGATTTTTTCCCACGTCGCCACCCTGATCCGGCGCGTCAGAACGTCGTAGTTCGACTCGACGATCTTTTCCAGCAGCCTTGAATAGATACCGATCAGCGCCTTCAATGACGCTCGAGACGACGGATGAATCATCTCCACCAGCGGCCGGGAGTCGTCGTAATACCGCCGCGCTCGCCGCGCCTCGAACGACATCATTTCCAAAAAGCCTTCTGACGATACCAGCGTCGCGGGCGACACGCCGAAGTTGCGGAAGTCCTCGGCTGGAATGTAGACCCGATCTTTTTCGTAGTCCTCGCGCACGTCGCGCAGAATATTGGTGAGCTGAAACGCGATGCCGCACATCTCCGCCAGTTCCAGCGCGCGCGGGTCGTCGAAGCCGAAAATGTGAATGATGGTCAGGCCCACGACGCTGGCCACGTGATAGCAGTAGACGTAAAGCTCATTGAACGTCTGCACCACGCGCGGCTCCAGGTCGCTGGAGACGCCCTCGATCATGTCAAAAAAATACTGGTGTGGGATTTTGTAGCGCTCCACTGTATCGATGAACGCGGGCCACAACTGGTGTTCGCCGGCACGCCCTGCCAGCGCGGCTTCCAGATCGCCACGCCACCGGGCGATGGCCCCGCGACGGTCAGCGATGCCTTCGTCGTCGCTTAAATCGTCGCAATAGCGCATGAACGCGTAAATGGCGCACATCGCCTCACGCTTGGGAAGTGGAAGGAGGAGGAACGAGTAGTAGAAATTCTTCGCCTGCTCGCGCGCCACCTGGACACACCAGGCGTAGGATTCCTCCACTGTCAGATCGGTCATGCGGCCCGTACGAACGCGCGGCGGCCGATCGCGCCGACCAGCAGCGCCACGCGCTCCAGCTTGGAAATCTTCGGACGCGCGCCCAGCACGTTGTAATCCTGCTGTTCGATTTTTTCGAGGATCTTCATGCCGCCGCGGCTGAACAGTTCCAAATCGATGGAGAGACGCCGGTCCACTTGGCCGGCCAGCGGCAGGCCTTTAAGGAATAGCCCGCGCGCCACCTCAACCGATTCCTTCATCGCAGCCCGAAATCCGTCATGAAAGCGCCGCGCGAACAAGTCCTCCACCGTGCAGCCGTGCTTGGAGAGCACATCGAGCGGCAGATAAACGCGGTCCTTTTCGAGATCGACCGTCACGTCCTGCCAGAAATTCGCCAGTTGCAGCGCGGTGCAGGTCGCATCCGATAATTCCTGCCGCGCCTGGTCGCGATAGCCACATAAGCCCAGCACCAAACGCCCCACCGGATTCGCCGAATACCGGCAGTATTCGAATAGCTGGTCGAAGTTCTGGTAACGGGTGACCGTCTGGTCCTGCACGAACGCCGTGATTAGGTCGTCGAAGGTCCTTTCGGGCAGTTGATGCTGGCGCGCCGTGCCTTCCAGCGCCACGAAGACAGGATGCGTCGCGCGGCCCGCGTACATCGCCTGCAAACCCTCGCGCCACCATGCCAGCAGGCGCAGGCTTTCCTTCACGTCGCCGATCTCGTCTCCCAGATCGTCCGCCCAGCGGCAAAACGCATAGACGTTGTAAAAATCCTGGTGCAAACGCTTGGGCAGCAGAAAGCTGACCACCTGGAAATTTTCGTAATGATGCGTCGCCAGCCAGCTCGTATACGCAAGCGATTCGTCGAGGGACCAGGAGCGCTTCATCAACTCCGGGTCGGCGACAAAAGCGGCGGGAGGAAGAAACACAGCCGTTTACGGGATGATCGCCGTCTTCAGATGACCGTTGTGGCTCATTAGATGCTGCATCACCTGCAGCAGATTGGTGAGCGGCTCCGAATGATTGACGAAATCCTTCGCGCCCACATACCCGCGGCTCACCAGGTCCAAAGCCTTGCGGATCAGCGCCGGCGTGTGATGGAAGCTGGCTTTGCACGTCAGCTCGGAATAATGCAGAAGGTTCGTGTCGAGGCTCAGATTCGTGCCGTCCGGACAGCCTCCGAAGAAGTTCACCACGCCGCCGCGGCGCAGCAGTTTGATCGCCAGTTGCCACACTTCCGGCACGCCGACGGCTTCAATCACGATGTCCGCGCCGCGCCCCCCGGTCATCTCATGCACCGGACCCACCACATCGGCGCCCTCGCAATTCAAAATCGTCTCGTCCGCACCCATTTTCGAAGCGCGCTGCAGTTGCTGCGGACGCCGTCCGATGGCGATCACGCGGGCGTGAAACACGGCTTTGGCCAAGCGCACGAACATCATGCCGATGGGACCCAGGCCAATCACCGCCACGGTGTCGCCTGGACGCACGCCCGATTCTTCCAGGCCGCGTAGTACACAGGCCAGAGGCTCAACCAGAGCCGCGTCCTGATAGCTGACGTGGGCGGGAACCTCGTACATATTCTTGCGCACGATGCGCTCCGGAATGCGGATGTATTCGGCGTAGGCGCCATTGTTAAACAGCAGGTCCTCGCAAAGATTTTCGCGGTCGCGCTTGCAATAGAAACATTCGCCGCACGGAGCGGAATTGGCCGCCACCACGCGCTGGCCCACATGGAACCCGCGGACGTCCTTGCCCATGGCGACAATATCGCCGCCCAACTCGTGGCCGAACAATGCGGGAGGCACAATCATGCGCGCATGATAACCGCGGCGGAAGACCTTGACGTCAGTGCCGCACGTCAGCGCGGCGCGGACGCGCACCAGCACGTCGCCCCTGCCGATCTGCGGAACATCCACGCTTTCGATCTGCACGTCCTCTTTTCCGTAAAGGACGGCAGCCGTCATCTGCTGATTCACTCTTTCCACCTCTGTGGCTGTACTACTATCTTTAATGATTCTTCGTCCGGATGCAACGCGCGTTCGATCCCCTCATGTATACAGTTTAGCGGATATCGATGTGAGATAAGCCGTTCGACAGGCAAAACCCCGCTGAAAACCATCCGCGCGCCCTCGGCCTGAATGTCCACCGAAGCGCTGTAAGACCCGCATAACATACGCTCTCCCACGCAGATATCAGCTCCGGACAGGTCCACCCGCTCCTGATGGGAGGTCTGGGCAAACAACAAAATCTTCGCACCTGGACGGGAGCATTTTATGGCCTGCTCGACAATCCCCTTGGCCGACGCCGCCACAATCACCAAATCTGCGCCGCGGCCCTCAGTCATCGAACGGACACATTTCTCCATTTCGTCGCCGCGCGGGTCGAACGCTTCCAGCGCGCCAAATTCCTGCGCCAGAGACCGGCGCTTTGGCATGGTGTCCGTCGCCACGTTTTTTGAGCCGATCTGCTTCAGCATCATAGTGAAGATCAGCCCGATGGGACCCTGCCCCAGCACCGCGACCACGTCTTGTGGCTGCGGATCGATCAGCTTAATCCCCTTCAGGCACGTGTTGGAAGGCTCGACGAAACTCGCCTGTTCGAACGAAACACCCGCGGGGATTTTTTCGACGCCGCGCTCCACGATCCAGTCCATGGCGCGCACATACTGCGAAAATCCACCGCCCGCGGGCTCGAATCCTGCACTCACGCCCACTTTCTTATAGACGGGGCACTGCGCATACAACTTGCGCGCGCAGTAAAAACATTTGCCGCACGGAATGTGATGAAACACAATCACGCGGTCCCCTGGCTGATACTTCGTTACGCCACGCCCAACCTTGGCCACCACACCCGCCGTCTCATGTCCGTAAATGCGCGGCGGAGGCAGCAGGTCATACTCTATTTTCTTGAGGTCGGTATGGCAGATGCCGCACGCTTCCACGCGGATGAGGATTTCGCCCGGCCCGATCTCCGGAACAGGAATGGATTCGACTTCCACCGCGCCGTTGCCCTTGTAAACGGCGGCCTTCATGGTTGTAAGCGCAGCGTCAGAGGCGCGCGCAGGACTATAATCTACAGTCTGCAAAAAAAGCTCCTATGGATTCGGATGCTACCTTGCAATTCGCCTCCAGACGCCGCAGCGCCGGAATGCGCGTAAACGGGCGGCTCGCCGCCGCAATCGCGATCCGTGGCAGGCTGAAACGCCCATCGGAATCGCGATAATGATTGAAATCTAGCGGCATGTCGTCCGACGCCGTGTCGGAGACTGCGCGCACACAATAAAATGGCAGTGCCCACTGGGCGGCGATCTTTTTCACCGCGCCGGCTTCCATCTCCGCCGCGATCGCTCCGGTTTGTTCACGCAAACGGCGCTTTTCGGCAGCAGTCGTAACCACGCGATCGGTGGAGCTGATCTCGCCCACTGCGTGCGGCAACGTCGAAGGGATCTCTGCGCCGCGCCACATCACCAGGTCGCCAATCGCTAGCGACGGATCGAGCGCTCCGCAATACCCCGTATTGATGATGCCGTCCACGTCCATTCTCGCCTTTAACGCCTGCTCTACCAATCGCGGCCCAGGACCGTTCGCCACCAGCCACCAGCGGTCCCCGCGCATCCGAACTTCCTGTGCAAACTGCGCGGCAACGCTGGTCAGCGGCTCCCCCGGACCGAACGACTCCAGAATCCCGCTGAATTCACGGGCCTCCGCCGCCATCACCAGCCACGTACGCACTAACAATACCCGTTTGCACGGAACCAGGCAACTGCGCGTTTCAACGCGTCAGCTGCGGGAGATGGCGCAAAACCCAGTTCCTTCGCTGCCTTATCCTGGCGAACCCACATCTTCTTCCGGGCCATCTTCACCCCATCCAGGGGAGCCAACGGCTCTCTTCCGGTTACTTCCGCCCAGGCCGTCGAAACCACGCCCGCCGCATACGCCGCGGCATAAGGGATTCTTACTTTCGGCGCAGGCCTTCCTACTGCCTGTGCCAGTTCGCCGAAAATCCGCTGCAACGTCAGATTCTCCGCGCCTAAAATGTACCGCTCCCCAACCCTGCCCCGTTCACACGCCGCCAGATGCCCCAACGCGACGTCCCTGGCGTCCACCACGTTCAAACCGGTGTCCAGATACGCCGGCATCGCTCCGCGTACAAAGTCGACAAGCATCTTGCCCGTGGGCGTCGGCTTGAAATCGTGATCCCCCACTGGCGCCGTCGGATTGATAATCACCACAGGGAACCCGCCCCTGGCAAACTCCAGCGCGACCTGCTCCGCCAAAAATTTCGACCGCTTATACGGTCCGGTCATCTCTTCGATGCACACAGGAGTCTGTTCGTCGCCAATTCCTTCACGTGGAATCCCGATGCAGCCCACCGTACTGGTGTAGACAACTTTTTCCACACCCGCCCGCTTCGCGGCGTTCAACAGATGCCGCGTCCCCTCGACGTTCGACCGGTACATCTCATCCGGATCGCGGGTCCACAGCCGGTAGTCCGCCGCGACGTGATAAACCACCCCGCAGCCTTCCACCGCCCGCTCCAGCGACGCCGGATCGCGCAAGTCACCCTGAAACCCCTCGGCCCCGCCCAACTCCCTCATCCGCGACGGATCCCTCGCCAGCACGCGAACGGTATCTCCGCGCTCCAGCAAGCATCGCGCCACGTGCCAGCCAAGAAATCCCGTGGCGCCGGTGACCAGCGTGGGCTTCACAGTTCCCCTCCGACCTAGCTCAACCAGCTCAACTGCTTGAACGGAACTCTCATCTAGGATCTGCTCCGTGCGCGCTTCTCGATTTCAGGTAACTGGCCATGGCCAGCACCGGGAACGAGTTGCGGTAAAGGTGGTAGTGGAGATAGAACACGCGCGGGAATCCTGCGCCGGTGGCAAGCGATTCATCCCAGTCCCCATCCGCCTTCTGCGTTTCGATCAGGTACTCGATCCCCTTGTGCAAACTGTTGCTCGTCGTATCTCCCCCAGCCAGCAGGCCGAGGATCGCCCAGGCCGTCTGCGAAGGAGTGCTTTCCGCCGGCGTGTAATAGCAGTTGTCGAAACTGGCGCAGCTCTCACCCCAGCCTCCATCGGCGTTCTGAATCGAACGGATCCATTCGCCGGCACGCAGGATGTAAGCTTCGCGGTCGCTTTCGCCCGCGTCCTTCAATCCGCGCAGCGCCAGAAACGTACCGTAAACATAGCCTACGCCCCAGCGTCCGTACCAGCTTCCGTCGATTTCCTGCGTGCGCTTCAGATACTCCACGCCTCGCCGGATCGCCGGATGGTTGCCGTTCAGCCCGCAGGCGATCAGCCCTTCGATCACGCGGCCGGTAATATCCGGGCACGTCGGATCCAGCATGGCGTTATGATCGGCAAACGGAACCGAGCTCAAAAACTCCCACTTGTTATCGACGTCGAACGCCGCCCAGCCGCCGTCCTTCGATTGCATGGCCAGCAGCCAGTTCACCGCGCGCTGCATCGTCGCCTGCTGCTTCGTGCTGTTCGATGCATTGGAGCGCGCCAGCGCCAGCAAAACCTGTGCCGTGTCGTCGATATCGGGATAAAATTCGTTGGCGAATTCAAAGTACCAGCCGGAGGGCTCCGTATTCGGACGCTTCACCGACCAGTCGCCCTTCCGCCGCACTTCCTTGGTCAGCAACCAGTCGGCCGCCTGGGTAAACTTCTCTTCAGGAACAAGCCCAGTTTCGGCCAATGCATAGACTGCAATGCCCGTATCCCACACCGGCGAAAAACAGGGCTGGAAATAGAAGCCGCGTTCGTCATCGACCAGCAGGTTAAAGAACTGTTTCTCTGCTTCCTGAACCTCGGCGTGATCTTTGGGATAACCTAGCAGATCCAGCGCCATGATGATGTACATCATCGGCGGATAGATCGCGCCCAGGCCGTCGGTATGACGAGTGCGCTCCAGCATCCATTTTTCGGCCTTGCGAATACCCGCCTGCCGCAGCGAGCGCGAGCCGTGCCGCTCCCAGAACTTCAGGAATTTATCGGCCTTGAGGAAGAAATTGCGCCAGCTGAGAAATCCTTCGTTGTTGGGAAATTCCAAGGGCACGCCGGGGACAAACAGCTCCTCGATCGAAAAACCCTTGGGCACAGGACGCTGCGGATTCATAGCATGCACAATCGCCAGAGGCATCAGAATCGCGCGCGACCAGGACGAAATTTCGTAGATCAGCCGACCCAGAAGCGCCACTTCCGGAGGAATCGACGGCGTGTATTTCCGGGGATACAGATTGAACAGGCTAAGGTTAATCTTGGTGTAGCTGTTGGCTGCCTGCAGGCCGCCAAGCGCGATGATCCGCTCGCGCAAGGCGCTGAGCCGCGAGTCGTCAAACTCCAACCCCGCGAGTTTTAGGGCCGCATAAGCCTTCACAGACGCACTGATCTCCGACGGTCCACCGGTGTAGATATTAAAACCGCCGTCGGGCAACTGCCGGTCCAGAATCGACTGAACCGCTTTGTCGATCAACGGCCGCGTCGGAGGATTCCAGACACCGTTTTGCGGAGCGTGCCGCCAAAGCTCAAGGAGAATGAAATCAGACTCAAGAGTGGTGTCGGCCGTCAGGTCGCCCCACCAGTAGCCTTCCTCTTTTTGTCGTCCCAGCAGGTGCCGGACTGCGTTTTCCAGAGACGAGGCCGCCTGCGCGGTCAATACTTCGGCAAGCTGGAGGCTGGGACTCATACGCGAGCGGTGGTTTGAGACGCAATAGTGTGCAATTGCACCGTGCGGCCTAACTCCGAGGGCAGGTTGAAGCGCACGTCTTCTTCCTTGATCTCCATTTCCTCAAGGGTGTCAAATCCGCGGCCCTGCAACGACTCAATCAGTTCTTCCACCAGGTTTTCCGGCGCCGAAGCTCCCGCCGTGACTGCTACCGTTTGGATGTTGCTGAGCCATTCCGGTTTCACTTCTCTTAGGTCGTCAATCAGGTAGGCCGGAACGCCCATCTTTTCGCAAACTTCGACGAGGCGCCGCGAATTGGAACTGTTCTGCGACCCAACAACCAGCAAAAGCTCGCACAAAGGCACCACGGCCTTCACTGCAAGCTGCCTGTTTTCAGTTGCATAGCAGATATCCTGCGCCGCCGGACCCTGGATACTAGGGAACCGCTCCTTCAACCGCTCCACGATGTCCTTGGTCTCGTCCAGGCTCAAAGTGGTCTGCGTGATAAAGGATACGTGCTGGGCATCGGGGACCTTCAA
>Ga0075029_100000975_pt1 | contig 16418 bp, 12 predicted proteins | sample LitLauG_LLR_2013_FD_71391 | JGI IMG/M metagenome (GOLD analysis project Ga0075029, IMG submission 71391) | Freshwater sediment microbial communities from North America - Little Laurel Run_MetaG_LLR_2013 | ecosystem: Environmental > Aquatic > Freshwater > Creek > Sediment | place: USA...
GGTATACATCTACAGCGTGATCGCCGCCGGCGGGTTGGTGCTGGCCGCATCCCTGGCGAACTGGTCTTCGCCCGATCCCCTGTTATGGGCGATCTATCTGGTCCTGGCGGTAATTGCTTCGGTGGTGAAACTGCGCCTGCCGGGCATGGACGGCACCTATTCTCTGGGCTTTCTGTTCCTGCTCTACGGCGTGGCTCACTTCAGCCTGGGCGAGACCCTCGTGGCCGCCTGCGCCGGCGCCGTGGCCGGCAGCCTGCTCAATACCAGGAAACGCTCCAGCCTGATTCAAGTGCTCTTCAACACCGCCAACCTCATGGTCAGTATGGGCGCCTGCTTCTATCTGGTGCGTGTCTGGCTGGCCGGCGGACTGGAGCATTACCTGCCCGCCGTCATCGCCCTGGCGGCCGCGGTGCATTTCATCATCAACACGGTCCTGGTCTCCGGGGTCCTGTCCCTGCTCCAGGGCAAACGGCTGGCCGAGATGTGCAGCCAGTGGTACGTATGGTCGTTCCCCTATTACCTGATCGGGGTGGCGGTAGTTGGCTTGTTTCCGGGGCCTGGCCGGGCGGTGTCCGGAGAAGCCTGGCTGATCCTGCTGCCGCTGGTCTACCTGGTGCATTTCTTCCTGGGATTAGTGAAGTGGCATGCATCCTCACCTGCCCTGGCGGATCAGGCGGAAACTTCCCTGCCGCGCGGCGCCCGGATGTTCGTGGCGGGCGTGGTGGCGGGGGGAGCAATTCTGCTGGCGGCGTCGGCCTTCTTCTGGGAGTCACACAGCCCGCTGCAATTCGTCAGCTATCTGGCTCTCGCCGTACTTGCCGCCACCTTGAAGATTCGTGTGCCGGGGCTTAAGGGGACCATCACGCCATGCTTCGTTCTGGTGCTGGCGGCCATCGCCGGTTTGAGCCTGGCGGAAACCGCGGTCATCGCCGCGGCCACCGGATTGGTGCAGGTGTTGTGGCGGCCGGCGCGGCGCGCCAGCCTGGCCCAGGTGCTGTTCAACCCGGCTAGTGTGGCGCTGAGCTCGGCTTTGGCTTATGGTTTGTGCCGGGTCGTGCTGCCACCCTGGATTGGCCACTCGGTGACTGCTGAACTGGTGTTGGCCACGCTGGTTCTGTACGGGTCGAACTCGCTGATGATGGCTACGGTGCTGGCTCTGGTGGAACGGAGACCACTTGGGGCCGTGTGGCAACTCTGCTACTTCTGGTCGCTGCCCTACTATCTGGTGGGAGCGGCTGCGGCGGGTCTCATGACGGCGACGTGGCGGACGGCGAACTGGCCGGCCTCGCTGCTGGTTCTACCGCTGATGGGGCTGGTGTATGTCTCGTACCGGGTGCACGTGCGGCAGGCGGTGGACCGGGGCGCGCAGGCTGCGGTGTAATCGGGAACAGCGCGCCGGAAACCGGCGACACTCGGCCACACTCGGCTGTCTTGCCCCAAGCCGCTGCCAACCGTTACCATAGGCCAACGGATGCGCCGCGACTATATCAAGTGGTACAGCCCTTCTCTCCACCGGGACATGGAAATCCTGGCCTTCGGCGAGCGGGGCTTCCCTGTTGTCGTCTTCCCTACCTCGGGAGGCCGCTTCTGGGAGTACGAGGACCGCGGTATGGTCAACGCCCTCCGCCCCAAAATCGAATCGGGCGGTCTCCAGGTGATCTGCCTCGATTCCGTCGACCAGGAATCCTGGTATAACCGGTCCATCGCACCCGCCGATCGACTGCATCGCCAGAACGCCTTCGATGCCTACCTGGCCCTCGAGGTGGCCCCCTGCGTCCGCGACCGGACTTCCTGGCCGCAGATGGGAGCCACCGGTTGCAGCTTTGGCGGCTATCACGCCATCAACTTCGCCCTCCGCCACCCCGACCTGATCACCTACGCGGTAAGCATGTCCGGCGCCTTCGACATCCCCAAGCGCTTCCTGGATGGCTACTACGACCAGAACGCCTACCTGCACTCGCCGCTCGACTACCTTCCCGGACTCACCGACCCCTGGTTCCTCCGGCGCTTTGCGCGAAACTATCACGTCCTGGCGACCGGCAATAAGGACCCGCAGTTCGACCAGAATGTCAAACTGGCCCACGTTCTCGGCACCAAGCAAATCCCGCACATAATGGATGTATGGGAAGGCTTCGGCCACGATTGGCCCTGGTGGCACCGGATGGCCGCCAAGTTCTTTGGGTGACACGGCCATTCCTGGTTGTGTTGCTTCTTCCTTTTTGTTTTTAGGAGCACTTGATGACCAAAATCGCCGTACTTTACGGAATGGAAGATTCCTTCCCCCCCGCGCTCGTGGACCACATCAACAGCCTGGCCGTCCCGGGCGTCACCGCCGAGCACCTCAAGGTGGGCGGCGTGCAAATGGCCGGCCCGAGCCCCTACGGCGTGATTATCGACCGCATCTCCCACGATATTCCTTTCTACCGCTCTTACCTCAAGAACGCTGTGCTCACCGGCGCCAAGGTCATCAACAACCCGTTCTGGTGGAGCGCCGACGACAAGTTTTTCAACTATGCCCTGGCCTCGAAGCTCGGAGTCGCCGTGCCGCCCACCGTGCTGCTGCCTCACAAGAAGCACCCGCCCGGAACCACGGATCGCTCCATGCGCAACCTGGAGTTTCCCCTCAACTGGGACGGGATTTTCGGCTATGTGGGCTTCCCTGCCTTCCTCAAACCGCACGATGGGGGCGGCTGGAAATCGGTCTACAAGGTCACTACGCCCGAAGAGTTTTTCGCCGCCTATGACGAAAGCGGCGATCTTTGCATGACTCTGCAGCGAGGCGTGAAATTTCAGGAATACTTCCGCTGCTACGTGGTCAACCGGCAGAAGGTCCACGTGATGCGCTACGATCCCGGCCAGCCGCACCACTTGCGCTACGTGGCCGGTAATCCGCCGCCGGCGCCGGCATTGGGCGAACGCATCGTCGCCGACTCCCTCAAGCTCTGCCGCGCCCTCGGCTACGACCTGAACACGGTCGAGTTCGCGGTCGAAGACGGCATTCCGTACGCCATCGATTTCATGAACCCGGCGCCCGATGCCGGCCTGGAATCGGTGGGCCCCGAAAACTTCCGGTGGGTGGTCAGCGCCGTTGCCGAAATGGCGATTGAACGGGCGCTCGAGCCGGCCGTTCCGCCCACGGAGTTTCGCTGTGGCGCAGGCCTCCTGGCTTGCGCAGGAGGCCCCAACCAATGATTGAAACCCCCAGCCAACCCATGAGCGCGCCGCCCAAGGGATCCCCGCGTCCCAGTTTCAACATCGGGATCGAAGAAGAATACCAGACCATCGACCCGGTGACGCGCGACCTCCGCTCCCACATCCACGCCGAAATCCTCGAAAAGGGGAAGCGCATGCTGGCCGAGCGCGTCAAGCCGGAGATGCACCAGTCCGTGGTCGAAATCGGCACCGGCGTCTGCCGCAATATTCAGGAGGCCAAGGAGGAGATACGGGACATCCGGCGCCACATCGTCCGGCTCGCCCGCCAGAACGGCCTGCGCCTGGCGGCCGGCGGAACCCATCCCTTCGCCCAGTGGCGCGACCAGGAAATCTACCCCGACGACCGCTACCGCGTGATCGTCGAGGACCTGAAAATGGTGGCCCGCGCCAACCTGATCTTCGGCCTGCACATCCACGTGGGGGTCGAAGACCGCGAAACCGCCATCCATCTCATGAACGGCGCGCGTTACTTCCTGCCGCACCTGCTGGCCCTCTCCGCCAATTCGCCGTTCTGGCTGGGCATGGAAACCGGCCTACGCTCCTACCGCTGCAAGGTCTTCGACAAATTCCCCCGCACCAACATCCCCGATCTCTTCCAGAGCTGGTCGGAGTTCGAAAACTACGTCAATCTGCTGATCCACACCAACTGCATCGATAACGCCAAGAAAATCTGGTGGGACATCCGCCCGCACCCGCACTTCCCGACGCTCGAGTTCCGCGTCTGCGACATCCCGATGCGTTACCAGGAGACCATCGCCATCGCCGCGCTCTGCCAGGCCATCATCGCCAAGCTCTACCAGCTTCACGAGAAGAATCTGAGCTTCCGCCAGTACAGCCGCGCGTTGATCATGGAGAACAAGTGGCGCGCCGCCCGCTACGGCCTCGACGGTAAGATGATCGACTTTGGCAAGCAGACCGAGGTCCCCGTGCGCAACCTGATCGGCGAGATCCTGGATTTCGTCGCCGATGTGGTCGAAGAGCTGGGCAGCCAGGAGGAAGTCGGCTACATCCGCCAGATTCTCGAGACCGGCTCGGGCGCTGACCGCCAGTTGCGCGTCTTCCATGAAACCGGCGACTTGAAGAACGTAGTGGACTACATGATCGAAGAAACCGAACATGGATTGTTTGAGCCCGCCCACGCCGCGGCCGGGGATGCGCTGTGACGCCCACCAAGCAACACCTGCGGGAAACATGGTTCGACCCCGCCCTGCTCCCCGGCGCCCGCAACGCCGTGGAAAGCTGCCTGCGCATCCAGCCGGAGGAGAAGGTCACGCTCATCACCGACCGCGCCTGCTCCGAAATCGGCGCGGCGTTCGCACACGAACTCGACCGGCTGCACCTGCGCTATGAGGGCTGGATTCTCGAAGACCTGGCCCCGCGCCCGCTGCGCGACATGCCGCGCGAGGTTTTGGACGACATGGAAACCAGCCAGGTCAGCATCTTTGCCGTCAAGGCGCAGCCCAACGAACTGCGCACGCGGATGCAGATGACCGACGTGGTCAACCGGCGCAAGATGCGGCACGCCCACATGGTCAACATCGACCAGCGCATCATGGTCGAAGGCATGCGCGCCGATTTCGACGAGGTGGACCGCATCAGCACGCAGGTCTGGCAAATGGCCGCAGCCGCGCGCGAAATCCGCGCCACCAATCCCGCCGGCACCGACATCCTTGCCCGCTTCTCCCCCAGGCTAAAATGGCTCAAAACCAGCGGCATCATCAGCCCGCACAAGTGGGGCAACCTGCCCGGCGGCGAGACCTTCACCACTCCGGAACGCGTGGATGGCGTCTTCGTGATCGATGGCGTGGTGGGCGACTATCTCTGCGAAAAATACGGCGACCTCGGCGAGACCCCGCTCACCGTTCGCGTTGCCGACAGCCGTCTGCTGGAGGCAAAGTGCGCGAACCCGGAATTGCAGGACGAATTCTGGCGCTACTGCCATACCGACGAAAACAGCGACCGCGTGGGCGAATTCGCCATCGGCACCAACATCGGCGTGCGCGACGTGATCGGCAACATCCTGCAGGACGAAAAAATCCCCGGCATCCACATCGCGTTCGGTAATCCCTACGGCGCCCACACCGGCGCTGACTGGTACTCGTCAACCCACATCGATGTCGTAGGCCGCCACTTCGATATCTGGATCGATGGCCGCCAGATCATGCGCGGCGGAGCTTTCCTGCTTGATTCCCTCACACCGCCAGCGGTTTAACCAAGGCTATTCGGAAGCCAAGAACCGGCGCTTCCTGGAACTCCTCGCCCAGCGCTGCGGCGGGCCTACGCTCTTCCGCCACAGCGAGACGCCGGTCTTCCTGCCGGCCGCGCTGGTCGACAAGATGAGTCGCTACGGCCGCGAGATGGTCGACCAGTTGCTCGCCAACCCCGAGTACGAGCAGGCATCCCGCGACGCCATTCCCGCGCGCTTCCGCGTGCCCAACGAGGCCGCCGAGCCCCTCTTTGTCCAGGCCGATTTCGGCCTCGACGCCGCGGGCGAGCCCAAGCTGGTCGAGATCCAGGGCTTCCCGTCGCTCTACTCGTATCAACCCGTGATGGCCGAGTGCTACCGCGAGGCCTACGGGGTCGACTCCGCCCTCGCCATGCTGCCCGGCGGTCTCACCCTGCCGAGATACCACGATTTGCTTCGGGACGCGATCGTGGGCCGCCACGACCCCGAGAACGTGATCCTGCTCGAAATCGATCCGGCGCATCAGAAGACCCGCCACGATTTCGTGATCACCGAACAGCTCTTCGGGGTTCGCACCGTCGATATCGCCACGCTGCGCAAACAGGTCGGCCGCCTCTACTACGACCGCGAAGGCATCCTCACACGGGTCCACCGAATCTATAACCGGGCCATCGTGGACGAACTGCTGCGCAAGCAAATCCCGCTGGCCTTCGATTTCCGCGACGACCTGGACGTGGAATGGGCCGGCCACCCCAACTGGTTCTTCCGCCTCAGCAAGTTCTCGCTGCCGTACCTGAAGCACCCCGCCGTCCCGCGCACGCAGTGGGTCACGGCGGTGGAGGACCCGGAGCGATGGGTTCTGAAGCCCCTCTACTCCTTCGCCGGCGCCGGCGTGATCGTCGGTCCCACGGCGGAACAGATCGCCGCCGCGCGCGGCGATTACATTCTGCAGGAGCGCGTCGATTTCCAGCCGGTGATCGAAACGCCGCACGGCGCGACGAAGATCGAGGTCCGCATCATGTACATCGGCCGCCAGGTGGTGAACACCGTCATCCGCATGGGCCGCGGCGCTCAAATGGGGGTGGACTTCAACAAGGGCCAGGAATGGGTGGGCGCCTCGGCGGCCTTCATCGATGAGGGCGGGCTCAACTGAGCGAACCACTCGTCCACTGCGAGACGCCGGCCATCGTGCAGGTCTGTAGTCCATTGGGCCGGCCAGCATGTACACCGTCCCCGACCAGACCAGCGTCAAGGAACTGCCCTGGTTGTGGTTTTTCGAAAGCCCCTTCGAGATGGTTTCCGGCTACCCCGAAGCGTACGAGGGCCAGAAGGAGTCGCCGTTGCTCAGCGCCGTGCCCACTACCTGGGATGAGACGCGCGTGGTGAACGCGAAGGTTGGCGACTACATCACCATCGGCCGCCGAAACGGGAACGAATGGTACGTCGGCAGCATCGCCGGGTCGCACGGCGCGGAGTTGGATATCCCGCTCGAGTTGCCCGGTCCGGGAGACTACCTCGCGGACGTTTACTCGGACGCGCCGGACGCGGCGTACAACCGCACCCTGCGGATCAAAGCACCGATGGTGTCCGGCGGGGCCAGGCGATTCGGCCGCGGCCGGTTCAGTGACCCTTCTGCCCTGTTAAGTGGCCGTTGCGAATCAAGCCCGAGGCTTCGTTCGCATCCACTTCCAGGCGATCGCCCTCGAAGCGCAGCTTGAGCGTGTAGTGGTTGATCTTGGCGACGAAGTTCAGGTCCAGCAGGAATTCGCCCTCCGGCGTCCACTTACCCATGGCGCCAGCCAGCAGGTGCAGCGGACCGTACGGTCCGAGCTTGTAGCGGCCATCCAAGCCCAGCGGGAAGCTCAGATCTTCGCCCAGATATTTCACGTCGACCCGCGCCTCTTTCCCAAACGTCAGCAACAGGCTGTCGAGCCGCGAGGGGTTCAGCGGGAACTGGTAGCGCACACCCGAAATCGTGGCCGCGATCGCCGGAAGCGGTGAGATCGCTCCTGGCTCAGGGACCTTCGCCGCCTCGGCGGCCTTCGCCTGCAACTGTCGAAACGCCTCGGCGTTGGCCGGCAGCGCCGCTTCGGACTTCACGGCCTGGCGAATCAGCGGCGCGATCTGGCCGGCATTGCCGCCGGCGGTGATGACCACGATGGTGTCGAGTTCGGGCCAAACAATCAGACTCTGGCCGCCGCGCCCGTTGCCTCCATACTGGCGGCCGTTGGGCCCGTTGGAGGCGTTCCACTCGATGCCGAGAGCACCCGGCGCGCCGCGCTCGCCGGTGGCGGGAGTGGTTGCCATGGCCACCCAGTTGGCAGGCACGATCTGCTTGCCGTCCCACTGGCCGCCGTGCAGGTAGAGGTAACCGATCTTGGCCACATCCCGCGGAAACAGATGGCTGTCGCCCCAGCCGTGGCTGCGGCCCTGCGGGTCGTCGGCCCACACCACGTCGCGGATGCCGAGCGGTCCGAAGAGATTCTTGCGGGCGAACGCGAACTCACTCTGCCCGGCCACTCGCGCGATCACCGAGCCCAGCAAATGGTAGCCGGGGCTGCAATACGCAGAGTGCGTGCCCGGTTCGTACTTCATGGGCAGCGCCAGGGCGAACTGCACCCAGTTGGGCGACCGCTTCATCTGTTCCAGTTCCTGCTCGCCGGGCAGGTAGCCGCAGTCAAGGCCCGCTTCCATGTGGAGCAGATTGCCGACCGTGATCTTCTGCTTGAGCTCGTCGGGGTGCTCCGGGCGCTCCTTCGGGAAAAACGAGAGCAGCTTCTGATCGGTCTGGACGAGTTCCCGGCCGACGGCGATTCCGGTCAACACGGAAGTGATGCTCTTGGTCACCGACGCCAGATCGTGCAGTACACCGGAGTTGTACGGGTAGAAGTAGGCGTCAAGAACCGCGTGGCCGTGGCGTATGACGAGCAGGCTGTGCACGCCGAGGTGCTTTTGCAGCACCTGGTCCACGGCCGATGCCAGCGCCAGTGAATCCAGGCCTTGCGACTCGGGCTGCGCGGTTCGCCACTGGGCTCCAGGCCAATAGGTAGAAGCCTGGAGGGTGAGGCAGGCCAGCGCGGTAATCCCCAGCCGGCGCACGCTACACCTTCTTGCCTTTCGCCTGCTCGATGAGGTGATCGCAGCCGCGTGCGGTAAGCGCCATCATGGTCAGGGTCGGGTGTTTGTCGCCAGTCGAGGGGAAGGCGTTGCCGCCGAACACGTAGAGGTTCGGGATGTCGTGCGTCTGGCAGAAGGAATTCAGCACGCCGTCTTTCGGACTGGCGCTCATTCGCGCCGTGCCGACTTCGTGGATGGAGCCGCCCAGGGCACGGCCTCCGCCCGCTCCTCCGCGTCCCGCGCGTCCGCCGCTGTGCCCGCCGGCACCCACGTCGGGAGACCCGGGCGCGCCGGGGAAGCCGGCAGGCCCGCCGCGGCCCATCGAAGGCATGGCCTCGCCGCCAGCCTTCTTGAAAAGCTCCTCGGCCTTTTCCTGGAAATCGGCGATGAGCTTGCGGTCGTTGTCGCAGTGGGTGAAGTGAATCTTGATCACCGGTATGCCCCAGCGGTCCTTCACTTCGGGGTCGAGTTCGACGCGGTTGTCTTTCTGCGCCAGCATCTCGCCGCCGGCGATCCACACCCGCGCCTGCGCCACGTAGCGGCTCTTCACTTCCCTCTTCCATGCCGAGCCGTAACCCGGCACTGCGGCCGCGAACAGCGGATACTCGGTCTGGCCGCCGGTGGCGTTCATCACGTAGCCGCGGATGAAATCCTTGCGCGCGGTCTTCTTGTCGATGTTTACGAAGTTGGGGATGGTGATGCCCGCCGATTTGCCGTCGTCCAGGCGGCTCGGCCCGCCCTTGAGCTTGGGCAGGATGCCGGTCACGCCGCCTCCGCCTACCTGGTCCATCATGTACTGGCCGAGCGTGCCGCTGGAATTGGCCAGTCCGCCCTTCACCGATAGCAGCATCAGGCGAGTGTTTTCGAGCGTGGAGGCCGCCAGCAGCACGTACTTCGCGTCCACGTCCACCGGCTTCATGCTGTGCCGCTCGATGTACGTGACTCCCTGGGCGCGATTCTCATTATTCATCCGCACCTGGGCCACCACGCTGTCGGTGCGGACCTCGAGGTTGCCGGTCTTGAGGGCAGGCGGCAGCGTCACTGCCACGGTGTTGAACATCGCGCCCACATCGCATCCGTTCACACAGTTCCCGCAGTAGTGGCACGGCGGGCGGTTGTTGTGCATGCGGGTCAACTGGGCGAGCCGGCGGTGCGTGGACTGCCAGCCCAGGCTTTTGCATGCGGCGGTGAAGATGGTCTCGGCGCAGTTGAGCGGCATGGGTGGAAGGAAAACGCCATCGGGGAACTGCGGGAACCCATCCTTGGCCGCGCTGACGCCGATGAAGCCTTCCACGCGGTCGTAGTAGGGCTTGATGTCGGCGTAGGCCAGCGGCCAATCCATGCCGTAGCCATCGCGCGAGGCGGCCTTGAATTCGTAGTCGGCCATGCGGTCGCTGGCCCGCGCCCAATGCATGGTGCGGCCGCCGAGCACCCGCGACCGGCCCCAGTTGTAGACGGTGTCGGGCGCGGTGGTGTACGGATTCTCGGAGTTGTCCAGCATGATGCGGTAGTTCCGCTCGCTCCCGCTGTAGCGCCGCAGCGCGCCCGGTTTGGCCTGGCCGCGGTATTCCATCTGATACAGGAAGGTGTGATGAAAATCCTTGGCAGGATCGATGTGGCTGCCCGCTTCGAGCATCAGCACTTTCATTCCGGCCTTGGCCAGTTCCATCGCCGCCCAGCCGCCGCAGGCGCCGGAGCCGACTACGATCGCGTCATAGGAATTTGACATGGTCCGCTCCTCAAACAGTGTGGTGTTCCGGATGGGTGCACGCGGGGAAAGTCACGTTGTACGAGTTGCCCTTGTACTCGAGCGCCTCGATCATGCCGGCGCGCGAGGTGTAGAATGCGAACGTGTTCTGCTGCTTGATCAGCCGGTAGGCGTTGTAGGCCGGGTGCGTAGCGTTGCGGTCGCGTTCCGGCTCGGACATCGCCTCCACCAGGGCGGCGCGGCCTTTGGCATCGGCTGCATGGAAGCCGGCTTCCTTGAGCGTGGCCATGGCGTCCCGCCAGGCTTTTTGCGTCTGCGGAACCTGGTCCGAGGCCTGCAGGACGAAGTCGATGTAGTGGGCGCAGCGGGCCTCGCGGGCGCCGGGCGTGTCATCGGTGGGGATTAGGATTTCGGTGAAGGCCTGGAGCGCCGCGAAATCGTCTGGCGCGAAGAACCTCGGCTGATCGTCGCGCAGCAGCGGTGGCTCAGGTGGCGCGGCCGAGCCCGAGGTGTGCGGATGGTCCTGGGCTCGGAGCCAGGTTGCGAAGAACTCCGCCGCGCCGGGCAAGGCGGCGGCGCGCAGGGCGAGATCCACAAGGTCGCGTCGAGTGGGGAACATGCCAAATACTATATACCCGGATGGGCTTTGGGCGAGGGTTGAACAATCGGAATTACACTCCCAGCCGCGCTCTCCGCGTCAGCTCCCCCAGAGACTGATTGGTTTGCGGCCGATAGCCCTTGAGCGGAAGAATCCGCTCGTGGATGGCATCCAGAAACCACGATGCCTGGGGAAAGAAGAGGGCCTCCAGTTCGGCGGCGGGGGTGATCCAGTTCCGCGCTCCCACCACCACGGGGGGCGCGTCCAGATCGTCGAAACAAAGCTGCGCCAGGTTCGACGCGACGGTTTGCATGACGCTTCCTCGCTCCACGGCATCGCTGGCCAGCAGCACTTTGCCGGTCTTGCGGACGGACTCAATCAGCGGCTGGTAATGTAGCGGGTTGGCGGCCCGCAAGTCGATCACTTCGGCCGCCAGGCCGAAGCGCGCCTGCAGTTCCTCGGTGGCGGCGATGGCGGTGTAGAGCGCCGGCCCGAACGTGACCATGGTCAGGTCCTTGCCGGTTCGCTTGACGGATGGCTCGCACAGATCGATTTCGTAGTAGCCTTCCGGAACACCCTGCTCCACAAACATCTCGCCGAAGTCGTAGAGCTTCTGGCTTTCGAAGAAGATCACGGGGTCGGTCCCGGCCAGTGCCGCATTCATCATTCCCTTGGCATCGTACGGGGTCACGGGATAGACCACACGCAACCCGGGAATGTGGTGGACCAATGCCGACCAGTCCTGCGAGTGCTGCGCTCCGTACTTGGAGCCGACGGAGATGCGAAGCACCACCGGCATGGTCAGTTGTCCGGCCGACATGGCTTGCCACTTGGAGAGCTGGTTGAAGATCTCGTCGCCGGCGCGCCCCATGAAATCCGCGTACATCAGTTCCGCCACCACACGGCCGCCTTCGAGCCCGTATCCCACGGCTGCGCCGACGATGGCGGCTTCCGAAATCGAGGTATTGAACAGGCGGTGATATGGCAGCGCCTCGGTCAGGCCGCGATACACCGCAAACGCGCCGCCCCAATCGCGGTTCTCTTCGCCAAACGCGATCATGGTCGGGTCAATCGAGAATCGGTGCAGCATGGCTTCGAAGATGGCGTCGCGCACGTTGTAGGCCTTCATCTTCGGCACGGGCTTCCCTTCGTGCATAGGGGTACGGATCTTGCCTTTAATCTGCTGCACTCTGGGATTGTCCGCCAGTTTCTGCAGGAACTCCGGCTGCCGATCGTCGAACTTCTCCACCCGGCGATTGGAGAACATGACTTCGCCGACCAGTTCCGAATCCACCGTGACGCGCGGGCTGGCCTCCAGATCGGTGGCCAGTTGAAACATCTCGAAGATGGTGCTTTCCACGCTGCCCTGGACGGTCTCCAGTTCGGCCTCCGTTACCACGTGGTGATCCGTGAGCTTGTTGCGGAAGGCGCGGATGGCATCGGCCTGCTGCCAGCGCTCGATCTCTTCCTTAGACCGGTAGCTGGAGGCGTCTGAAGGCGAGTGGCCGCTGATCCGGTAAGTCACCGTGTCCAGCAGAACCGGACCGCGGCCCTCCATCAGCACCTGCTTTTTGCGCCGGAACGCGTCGATCACCGGCATGGGGTCGTAACCGTTGATGCGCTCGGCGTGCATCTGCTCCGGATTCACCCCCGCGCCAATCCTGGCGATGAACTGCACGCCCATGGTTTCGCCGGCAGGCTGTCCGCCCATGCCGTAGAAATTGTTCATGCAGTTGAACACGATCGGCAGCCCGCCGCCCAGCGATTCGTCCCAGAGTCTGCGGTACTGGTCCATGGCAGCAATGGTGATGCCTTCCCACACGGGGCCGCAGCCGAAGGAGGCGTCGCCGATGTTGGCCACCACGATACCCGGCTTGCGATTGACCCGTTTGAACAACGCCGCACCGGGCGCGATGGACCCCGACCCGCCGACAATGGCATTGTTGGGATAGATTCCGAACGGCGCGAAGAACGCGTGCATGGAACCGCCCAGACCGCGGTTGAAACCGGTTTCGCGCGCGAAGATTTCGCTGTACGCGCCGTAAATGAAGAAGCGGAGCGCGAGCCCTTTCACGCTGCCCTGGTAGCCTGGTTCGACGGGCCGTAGGAGGGCGCCGTCCCGGTAGGTCCGCATGATCTCCATCAAGCGGGCATCGCTCAGTTGGCGAATCGCCGAGAATCCCTTGGCGAGAATCTCGCCGTGGCTGCGATGCGAACCGAAAATATGGTCGTCGGGGGCCAGCGGGAAAGCCATACCGACGGCGGCCGCTTCCTGCCCGATCGAAAGGTGCGCCGGGCCGGCGTGGTTATACGCGACCCCTTTGTACACACCCTTGATCTTGATCTCGTTCAGAATGGTTTCGAATTCGCGAATCGCGCACATGTCCTGCCAGATGTGCAGAAAATCCTCGGGAGAAAAACTACCGAGCTCCTCGGTGATGGTCTTCTGGTAGGCATTGATCGGGACGTCGGAGAGACGGATGACGCCGCCTGCAAATACTATTTCCGGTTCGATGACGATTGACTTGGGCATTCCGTTCAGACTCCTGTTTCAGATAACACCGAGGGCTTCCACCTTCTCGATCTTATCCTTGAGTACTTGCAAGAACCTCGCTCCGGGTGCTCCGTCGATGACCTGGTGGTCACACGTCAGCGATAACCCAATGGCATCGATGAAGCGGATTTGACCATCGCGGCGGACGGGCTTGAGCTCGATGCCGCCGACCCCGAGAATCGCCACCTGGGGCGGGTTGAGGAGCGGCGTGAAATATTCGATGCCCAGGCCGCCCAGATTGCTGATGGTAAAGGTGGGGCCGGCCAGGTCGTCGGGTGAGATTGTTCCCGCCACGGTTTGCGCGGCCAGTTCCTTCATCCGAGCTGCCAGTTCGTCGATCGCCAGGGTGTGGGCGTCCCGCACCACTGGAACCAGCAAGCCGCGGGGCGTATCGCAAGCGAACCCGATGTGCACCTCGGAGTGCTCCTGGATTCTCCCATCGATGAATTCGGCATTGAGCGAGGGAACCTCCAGCAGCGCCTCGATCGTGCAGAACGTGACGAGGTCGTTGATGTTGATGCCGGCCAGGTGGGGCGACGCCTTGAAGCGGGCGCGCAGCGCCAGCAAGCCGCCGGCATCGGCCGATGCGTGCAGCGTGTATTGGGCCGTGGTGGCCAGGGACTCGCGCATCCGCCGGGCGATTTTCTCGCGGAGACGTCCCACCGGCGTTCCAGCCCGTGCAGGTTTCTCTGCCTCGTACAACTTTTCGAGATCCGCCTCCAGGATCCGGCCGCCGGGGCCGGAGCCATTAACCGATGGCGGGTGAAAATTGTGGCGGTCGGCGAAGCGTCGTGCGCGCGGACTGTAGCCTGCGGAGCGAGTCACCCTGACTGGTTCCTCAACCAACTCAGGTCCCGCTGATGGTGGTGGCGCATGCGCTTTCGACTGCTCTTGCGTCCCGGGACGAAAAGCCTCGACATTTTCGCCCGCATCCCCAATCACAAACAGGTTCGTGAACACCGGAACCAGCGCGCCCTCCTCGAAGAACGCGGCCAGCAACGTGCCGCCCACCGGCGCAGTCACTTCAAAGGTGGCCTTGTCCGTCTCGATCTCCGCCACCACATCCCCGGCGGAAACCGAGTCTCCCTTGCGCTTCACCCACCGCCCGATCAGGCACTCTTCCACCGTGTTCCCCAGTTTCGGCACCTCGACTGGAGTCGCCATTTACCGGTAGCTCTCCATCGGCTTCCAGCCCATTTCGCAGAACTGGCTGAGGGTCCGCTGGGTCACTCCGAAGCTGACGAATTCGCAAGGGGCCATGCCGTCGGGCTCGTAGGAGCGCACGAACTCCGGCATCTGGCGCAGGCGATCCAGAACCTCCGGGGCAATCGGCTTCTCGATCCGCTCTTCGCGCTCGTGGTCCTGCGAAACGAAGAGCTCCTGCGAGGTGGGATGAATCGACATCACCAGGTCGGCGCCGGCCAGTTCGGTAAGATGATAGGGGCCGCGCAGAGCCGCCACCAGCAGCACCGCCTGGTAGCCGCGGTCGCGGTAGATGGTGTACGCGCGCTTGGTGACGGCCAGACCTGCCTGGCGGATATCGGATTCGTTGACCGCGGCCTGGTTATCGTGCGCCACTTCCCGCAAATAGTCGTCCAGCCGGCCGATCATAATCACGGAGAAGCATTTCCCGGGCTCGATGCCTTTTTCTCTCGCGCGCGCGATGCCGGCGGAGTGCCGCTCCCCGATGGCCACTGCCTGCGGCACCGTGAAGCTGACGGTCGCCGTGCAGGTTATACCTTCGGCCACGCAATCTTCCAACACGTCCAGACCTGCCCAGGTTGCGGGCAGTTTCACCGCGATGTTGGGCGCCCAGGCGTGAAGCCGTTTCGCCATGGCGTACATGCAGCCGCGGTCGCCGGCGCGCGTTGGATTCACCTGGGCACACACGAATCCGGATTGGCCGCCGCTCAATTCGTACTCCGGCACTAACTTCGCGGCCGCGCGGGTGACTGCGATGGACATCAGCGCTTCGGCTTTCGATTCCGGCGGCAGATTGCGAGCCAGCACTTCATCGATGGCGGCGCTCCACTGCGAACGGTTCTTGTTCAGCGCGGCGTTGGCAAGCAACGGATTGGTAGTGACGCCGACGGCACGGCGTTTCAGGCCCAAATCCAATTCAGCCTCTTCGGCGGAGTCGTGCCACCACCTGGTGGCAGTGCGCTCCACTACCCAATTCAGGTACGTATCGTTCATGATCGTGTCCTTATTATCGCTCCAGTGCACCCGGTAATGCTTCACGGCGCCGCTGGAGTCGAAGCGCTGCTACACCCCGGCGGCAAAGATCACGGCATGCCCGTTCGCATCCAAACCAACCGTTGGCGCAGACTCCGACGCCAGCCAACTGAGAAATTGACCGCCGCCCGTGGCGTATCCCTCGACGAACGCGGCGCCCGACACATCCACAGCACTGGAAGTCGCCATCCGGGACGTATTGCCGCCTCGTGGAAGAAGGATATTCGCCGTGTCCGGGATTCCCCGATCCACAAAACAGGGTCGCCCCGCTTGAGAGGTTCTCCCGTTAGAGATTCAATAGAGTGGGTAGGAAAACCGCACTCGGAAATCTGAATCGTGGCGAAACACAGCCAGTACGGAACTGAGTAAGGAGCCGCGGCAAAATAAGCTGGACATCCGGGCCAGAATACTTTATGCTATCCGTGTGGCTGCGCAGTCCCTGCTGGAGAGGAAGTACGCTCAGTTGGGTCCTCACCTAAACGAGCGTCAGCGGCGCTTGGTCGCTGCCGCCGATGCGCAACTACTCGGCGGCGGTGGGATATCAAGGGTTTCGGCGGCCAGCGGTCTGAGTCGAACCACGATCCACCGAGGTCTACGGGAACTCCAGGGCGACTTGATTCCCGATCAGCGGGTGCGCGAAGCCGGGGGAGGCAGGAAGCAGATCAAGCAGCAACAACCGGCCGTGCTGAGGGAGTTGGAGCAATTGGTAGCTCCGACGACTCGCGGTGATCCCATGTCTCCGCTGCGCTGGACCTGCAAGAGCACCAGCAAATTGGCGGCAGAACTGCGCCGCAAGGGGTACCCGATT
>Ga0075029_100000977_pt1 | contig 16406 bp, 19 predicted proteins | sample LitLauG_LLR_2013_FD_71391 | JGI IMG/M metagenome (GOLD analysis project Ga0075029, IMG submission 71391) | Freshwater sediment microbial communities from North America - Little Laurel Run_MetaG_LLR_2013 | ecosystem: Environmental > Aquatic > Freshwater > Creek > Sediment | place: USA...
GGGATTCCGATTTCGCTGACTGAGGCGGAGGATCGCCAGCTAACAGTGATTGCGTCCGCCGCTGCGCCTGCTTCTGCTTCGGCGATTGCAAAAATCGCCTGCGCCACGGGTGCGTCTGCGGGGGAACCTGTTTCCGTGATGGCTTGGGATGTGACATTAGAGGCGCTGCTTGAATCTGAGGGAGTTCCTGCTTCACTAACGGTTACACCGGCTCCAGCCTGTGCTGACACCACATCGGCCGGCAATCCTGTCTCTGCTTCGCTCACCGAATAGGCATTTCCGAGAAGCGTGCTCGAGTCTGCGGGCGCACCCACCTCGGCGACCGATTGAGCTGTAGTCATCGAAGCGGAGGGTGCGTCTGCCGGCTGTGTAGTCTCCTGCGTAGCCCGCGCAGTGATCATACTCGCGGAGGGCGTATCCGCTGCCGCGCCAGTCTCGGCCATTGCGGACTGGAAAGCAGCTTGAGCGGACTCGACGTCTGCTGCTGCGCCAGTCTCGCTGATGACCGGGTTCGTGCCTCCAGCCGCAATGGATTGATCGGCGGCACTCCCTAATTCGGAAGTGGTGTAGGCACTGGCCCACGATGCCGCCGATGAATCCACCGCACTGCCTATCTCTGTGGTCGCAGACTTGAAACTGACTTGGACCGCTGGCACATCTGCCGCCAGTCCGACCTCAGAGATTGCCGGGTTGAAGAGAAAGGCCCCGGATTCGACATCCTGTGCCGATGGAATAGATTCGGCACAGGACAGGTTCCACACGTTGCCGGTGGGCGCAAGGAAATAGAGATTGTCGAAGGCAGGCTTCGTGCCTCCAACGGTCGATTGGCTGCGCGTCGGGGTCGCGCCAAAGTAATCGCGCAATGGGGTGGAAGTCGATTGCATCCGCTTCAGGCCAAGGATCATGCCCAGGCCTGTGAGCGGACCGCCGAAGACACCGTTGTTCGGCCCGATTCCGAATCCTGATCCCGAACTGGACTGCGCGGTCAGGAAGACCTTCGCAGTAACCGTGGCGACCGATCCGTACACACTGTCGGTGACGACGCAGTAGTAGGCATCCCCAATGTTCGACGTGCTCTGTGTGCCTGTCGTGTAGGTGCTGCCGGTCGCGCCACCCAAGCTGGAAAATGATCCGCCGACCGGGCAGTACCACCATTGATAGGAGATCGATCCGCCAGCATTTGATGTCGCGGTCGCCGTGAAGGTCGCCGTGGCACCGTTGTTCACCGTCTGCTGCACCGGCTGGGTGATCGTGGGCGCAGGGATCGCAGGCGCGAGCGCCGCGACGTAGGAGCAGACAGTATCGGCCGCCGCAAGGCCGAAGGTGGCCGCGATCGCCGCTGCCGTGCCTTGCAGGAAATCTTCAACAATGTGGTTCTGGGAACCGCTGTTCGTGTATTCGGCGACGAAAGCGTTCGGCGACGTGCCGGCGGACAAGGTCTGATTCGTGCCGCAGTTGAATCCAAGGCCGACGATCCGGCAACCATTCTTGACAGGTGTCACGTTGCCAGTGTTCACACCGTTCGCGGTTCCGGGCCAGGAAGCGTTCCACGCGCCGTTGACCGTGGCGCCGCCGTTATCCACCCCCTGCGATCCGGTCCACCACGCGCCGATCACGGCCTGCACGGTGTCGCCCACGCATGTCCCGTTCAGCGTATTGCTTCCGATCGGCGGATTCTGGTAAGTGAACATCTGCCCGTTCGAACTGGCCCCGCCGCCCACGATCGCGCCGATCGGCGTGTAGGTCTGCGCGCCGGAATTCGACGTCAGCCCGAACGATGTGCCGCCCGCGCTCAGCGACATGACCCAGCCCAGCATCGTCGCGTTCGCGGCGACGCCGGTGATGACCACCGAAGACGCGCCCAGTGCGCCCAGTGCGCCGCCGAATGGGATGGGTGGCGGATTCAGCGTCAGCGAATACAGCACCGCGCACGAAGCGATATTGCTGCTGTCGGTGTTCGTCCAAGTACATGAATCGGTTCCGCCTGCGGCTGTGTTGATCTTGTATGCGGCTGCGCCTGCGTTGCTGGTCGCGCCGTTATTGTCGACCATGATCTGTAGATATCCGGTCGGCGGACTTGTGATGCCTTCGTTCGCCGCGGCACCGGACAGCCCGAAGCAGCTAAAGACGACGCACGGCTGCGACCCGGTATCGGCCCCGCTGTTCGTCACGGTCAGCGTCAGCGCCGCTGCGGCGCCGCTCGCGCTTCCCGTTCTGTTCGGCTGCGCTGGATTGAACGTTCCGGCAGCCCATTCCTGGACCCAGGCGTGACCACCGACTGCGGTTTCGTTCAGGATCGTGACTGTGATCGTGGTCGGCGCGCCGGTGCGCGTCGGGTTCAGCAGAACGGCCACGCCGTTCGACATATACAGGCTGACGCCAGATCCGGGCGCGAAGCAGCCGGCGACGTACAGGTTTTCCAGCCCGCCCGTGCCGTTGTCCGATACCGTGAAGCCATTCGCGATATGCGACGATTGGCTTTCATTGAAGAACCCGACGACAAGCTGCGACCCGGCAGCGGGCGACACTGTCACCGGGATCGTGTTCGTCCCGGTCAGTTGGACCTTCGTCCAGGTGTTCAGCGGCGCGGTCATTGCGCGATCACCGATCCGCCTGCCGTGAACTGTTGCAGGACTTGAATCGACACGGTCAGGTTCGGTTCACCGGGCGGAACGCCCACCGCCATCGCAGGCCCGGGGATTCCTTTCCTGGGCCATGTGCCGCCCGGGAAGGTCACGATCCCGCCCTTGCCGCTGTCGAACATCAGCGTGACGATCACCACGTCGCCGGACGCCGGCCACGCCGTCGGCACACACTGGAACAGAGCTTGCGTGAATCCAGTGAAGCTGAACGGATACGGGCCGTAGTTACCCTGCCCATCGCCCCCGGTCGGGGAGAAGGTTTGGCTCCCGAGGGTCAGCAGCGTCGTGGACACATCAACCCTGCGTTTCGGTGTAGTCCCCGCTTATTGTGATCGCGCTTGCCGTGTTCGCGATGAAGATAAGGAACGGGCAGACGCCGTTGTAAAGGCGCGGAAATCCACCCGTGATCGCATCGACGAAGTTCGGGATCAGCGCGCCCACAATCGGCACCGATGTCAGCACCCTGTAGGCGACAAGACTGACGGTGCCGGTTGTCCAGGCCGTGCTGAACGTAAACGACTGGATCGACCTGACGCCAGTATCGCCCGCCTGAAGCGCGATGCGATAGAACATGCCGGCCTGACCTGCGGCCCCGCTTGGCGCATCCAGGAAGGTGCCCGTCCGGCTGCCGGTGCCGGCCTGATTCGTGTACGTGAAGGTCGACAACGCCGCAGCGGTCGCGCTGGTCACCGCGCTGACTTCGAACGCCACCATCACGCCGTCGCCGTTCGCCGTTCCGGCGTTGTCACGCGATGGCAGGCCCGGGAACGTGATCGACTGAAGCGATGTGTTGTTGATCGCGATCTGGCCGTCCCATAGCCGATCACACAGCAATAGTTCGCCAATCTGATTTGAAAGGACCATCAGCCGGCCCAAGTACGCATTGCCAGCACCGGGATCGACGTGCGGGATGATCCCGTTCGGGATCGTCACCGAACTGGAATAGGCCGCGCCGTTCAGCGTGCCGTTATAGGATCCCGCTCCGGGCACGCCGGCCAGCGGATATAGGCTTTGCGGTCGTCCCGCCACCGGCGTCGGAGTAGCCACCTTCGCGAAAGTCCGCAGCGGTTGCATCCCTGCTAGTGCGCCATCGATTGTTGTGATAGCCATGAACTCACCTCACTCAAGAATGCAAGCCCAACGAGCTACGGAACCAACCGAACGGTCCCAGGCGCAGTAAGCGCGTTGGGCGATGTAAAAGATGCCTGCGGGCTGGCACCGGCTACCTTATTGCTCCACCATGCCGCGCACGTCACACCGGGACCGCTGCCAGATACCAGCGCCATATCGACCATGAAGTAGGCGGCTCCCTTGGTTGATGTCCCCACACAGCCACCCTGAGGACATGTGCCATTGGTGTCAATCGCCGGAGTGGTTGAGTAGGTCGTGCCGGTGCCCGCTGGACATTGCACATAGACGGTGTCCGGCTGGTAGGGACAGGCAGTGCCCGCAGACGTGGTGCAATCGTCGGAGGTCAAGTGCGGCGCGGCGCGCGAAGGCACCGGGGCGAGGAACATTGCCAGAGCCAAGGCAATGAACAGGGAGCGCTCGATCACCTTGTATATGAAGTCGACGTGTTTCACGATTCTTCCTCCTCTTTGACCAGTTCAAGGTAGCTCTCGTCGAAATACTTGCTGTGGATGTGCTCAACCATGTTGGGCTCATCCTTGGTGCCCTCGTTGCGCTGCTCCGCCCACTGGACCAGCGGGATCACATCGCCCGTGTTGTCATCGTGCGAGAAACCGATCACGACTCCCTCGATCGGAGCGCGCATGATCTCGCGCACCCGATCTCCCTTCTTGAAATTGCTCTTCGCCATCTAGGTCTCCTTACATTGAGTAGGTGTACGAAACGTTCACGACGTCAGTGTTCCCAACCGCCTTCGAACCCCCTGTGAATGCGCCGGCACTAAACAGCGTGCCGGTCGTGTTGCCGTTGGTCGCGGAACCGCCGTTGCTGACCAAGAAGCAGCCGTTCACCGTGCCCGCGCCGGTCATCGTGAAGCTCACCGCTGAGGAAGTGGTGATAGAGCCGGTGGCTGCGGCGGAGAACGATACTGGGAGACGCGCCGCATAGGTCGGGGCCGCGGAACCTGCCTCGCCCCAGTTTGCATGGGATGACAGCGTGTCGTTGATCCGAGTGGCTGAGGTCGTGGTGACCGTGCCGCCCGTGAGGGTCGTAATGGTCAGGCCGTATCCTACGAAGATGTTGAGCACCGAGGCGGTCGTACCCGCTTGGCAGACCCAGGTTCCATTGCACGAGTTGATGTTTGCGCCCGTGCCCGTGACCGACGCTATGATGACAGTATCGCCGGGTAAGAGCCCGTGGGCGATGGTCGTATTGATCGCAGCTATCCCGGTGCCCGACGTGTAGCTGCTCAGCGATGCGACCGTGGTATTGAGGTTGGTCCACGTCGTATTGCCGATGAGCCCCATGTAGATCGTCGCCGTGAGGGCGTTGCCCTTGAGGTAGACGTTCTCCATGTCATTCTTGCCAACGTAGGTGATGACGTTTTCGATGTCATCTTCCCACTTGAGCTTTTTGCGGTCCCCGCCCTCGAAACACTTGGCGTGATAGAACCCGCGCGGGTACGCGAACTCCAATACATCGCGCATGGAGGCAACCTGAATGCGTTGTCCGTCCCGCCCACTTCCACGTTCCGAATGAACTTGCATCACATCTCCTTTCGTTATTTCCCGTCAAAATAGTGGAGGCGGGACCCAATACCGAGTATTCCCATAGATGAACCTCACTGCGGTACCACCCATGCTATCGACCATCGTGGCCTGCTCGAGCAAGCTGACCGCAGTTGCCACGCTACCCACTGGCACGTCGAGGGCCTGCATCTGCTCGAGCAGTGGTCCCGAGAACACGCCAAGCACAGACAGCGCGTCGGTACCGTGCATCGATTCGCTCAAACTGCCGAGCGCAGTCCAAACCTGGCTCGCGGTATCTACTGCAACCATCGCCTCGGAGAATGCCACCGGCACGACAAGGTTCCCGCCTCCCAGTGTATCGCTGATGATTGGAATTGTCTCGAACACGGTGCGCGGGAAGTTGGGAGTGCTGCCGAAAATGTCTACGATCTCGATGAAGTCGGTGAGGCTGAGGTTCCACAGCACGAAGATCACTTGGTCCTGTGCCATCATCTGCTCGAGAATCGCGACGTTAATGGCAAGGCCGATGGTGTTCACATCCAACATCGCGCCGGATTCAACTAGGATGCCTTTATCCGAGGCGATAAAGGTCATCACATCCTGCGCGTTCATCGACTCGGTAAGGAGGACACTTGGGGTGAAGCTGCCCACCACGATATCGGAAGGCGGGCTGCTTTCGGCAGTATCCCCTTCGGTAGTAAGTCCTCCGTCGAAGAGTTCTACCAGCGGATTCTGCTCATTAACGTCCGCCTCCTCCGTGCCGGTAGCTGCCACAGTATCCGCGCCCACAAACGCTTCTACGATGTTGTATCCCTGCTTCGCGCCCACGAAGTCCACGGTGTTCACAGCCTCGACCGTGTCGCGCTCGAACGTGGCCTGCAATTCGTAATCATCGGCACCAATGAACGCCTCCGCGAGGGAGCCACCGAGGGAGAAGAACATTGTGTCTATGGCTGCGCCTGCATCGAGAATGGAGTCGCTTGTAGCGCGGTTGCCGACCACGGTATCCAGCCCCGCTCCCGCGTCTGCGATGTCGAGTGCATAGTTGTACCCGTGCATCACCGTATCGAGTGCAGCCATCGCCTCTGTGAGTGCGACTGCCTCCGCGCCGGTTGCCCCGTGCGTGGCTACCGCAGCCATCGCTTCACTCAGCGTGCCGGCCCCCGTGAGCGGGCCGGTAACGGTGTCGGCTGCTGCACCGGCCTCAATAACGGTCGTGTTCGTGGAGTTTACTCCGCTGACTGTATCCACGCCGGCGAACGCCTCTGGCACGGTGCGCGGGAAGATTGGCAGGAAGGTCATCGAATCCGACATCGAGCCGGCCTCTGTGAGGAAGCCCCCAACCGCAATGAATGGGGTGTCTATTGCTGCGCCGGCTTCAGAAATGGCTACGCCCTCGACTCCCGTCGCTGCCACTGTATCCGCGCCGGCGAAAGCCTCCGTAACAGTGCCCACATCCCGCAAGAGCGCACTCGTTGTGTCTACACCTCCGGTGACCTCGTTGAGGAAGCCCACATCAGCGAAGGTCGAAGTCATGGAGTCCGCTGCGCTACCGGCTTCGCTGAGCGTGCCTGTGTCTATCGACTGGCCCTGCACTGAATCGAGACCACTCGAGGGGGACGCGCCGTTCGCTGCGTAGTTCGTCGCAACCGAGCCGTCCTCGAATTGGTTTCCGTAGTTGTAATAGGTCTCATTCGCAGCCCCTGTTCCACTCGGATCAACGTAGCAATACCATCCGGCAGTCGCGTTCCCGGGGAAGATGCCTGTGATAGTGCAGCGCCACCATCCACCCGGCAGACGGGTCATCGTAGCCGAGCCGAGGAACACACTGCTGATGACACCGTTGGCGAGATCGAAGATGGTGTACGCGATGTTGTTCTGCGCGCCGTCTCGCATCCACATGAAATACTGCTCGAGAACGAAGGTGCCGGCTTTGAGGTAGGTCGAGTAGGTCTTGCTCGTGTTCGCAAGCTGCATCGAGCCATTCTGGCCCCAGAAGGTGTTCGTGGGGCTGGCAACTGCGGTGATGAGCGCCGCATTGGTTCCGCCGAACGGGTCTGCCTGCCCCGGTGTGACTGCGCAGTCATTGTAGAACCAAGGCGAGGCCCATGAGTTCGTCTGGAGCAGCAGGTTGCGCCCGCCAAGGAACTCATTGAACGCGGCTACGAAGCTCAGCGGCCCTGTCACCGTTTCCGCCATCGCGCCGCTTTCGGAGAGCGACACGTTGTAAGTCTGCGTGCTGATGTAGGCAACGCCACCGGACCACCACACTGACGCCGGCATCGTGCGCGTATTGATCGTAATGCCATCGGTGGTCGTTCGCATCGTGGTGCCAGATGCCATCGAACCTAGGAAGAAGATCCCGTTCGCGACACTCATCCCGGTCACACCCGCGTTCGTCCTTGCTGTCCACGTCACGCCATCTGGAGAGGTAACAAGCGGGCTCGTCGAGGAGCCGCACGCCATCAGGAAGATTGAGCCGTTCCACGCCATGTATCCGTAACCACTGCTAGCCCACGCCGAGACCGCATTCGTGTGCGTTGTCCAGCTTGCGCCGTTGTTCGTCGACGTGTAGGTATTGTTCAGGTTCGGGCAATTCACGAGCCATGTGCCGTTTCCGTAGAACACCATGACCTGGTTCGACGTGGTCGCCACCGGCCCCGCGCCCGGAGACGACCAGTTGATACCATCCGACGACGTGTTCACCGTCCCGTCGCCCGCGTAGGCCATGAAGACCCCGTTGCCGAAGGCGACCGTTTGCCACCCAAAAGTCCCCCCCGTCCCAGTCAGCGTCCGCTTCGTCCACGTGATGCCATCCGTGGACGACATCACCGCCTGGGTCGCCGTCACATTGATCACCGCGACGAAGATCCCGTTGCCGAACGCCAGAGCGTTCATGTAATCGGTCGTATCCGGCAGCGTGTTCGATGCGTTCCAGCTTGTTCCGCCGTTCGACGTGTATGCGGCTGTGGTCGAGGGATCTCTCGCGACAGCTACGACGATGCCGTTACCGAACGCGAGGAACTGCCAGTCGTGCGTCGATGGCAGGTTGCCGCCCTGCGTCCAGGTGATTGCATCTAGTGAATACGCGCCGATATTCGATGCTGCGCCGCTCAGGATACCGGCAGCGGTGACGTATTGCAGAGACATTTCGGAGTCACCCCATCAAAGAGTTACCCCGGACCCGAATGGATCCGGGGGTCTTCGACAGTCCTCATGCAGCCTCTTCCTCGCCCTCCTTTTTGACGGGTACGAACGACTGGGATGCCTCGTCCCAAACGGTCACCGCTTCGAGGTTTTCCGTGGGCATCGACTGGTCGTGCGTGTCCCCGTTCTCGTCCGCTACTGCGACGTGAGCGTGCCAGTCTCCGCTCGTCTCGTCTCCCACGAACTTTGTGATCGTCCCTTCGCGAGGGGCCGGCATGATCTCGCGGACCGTCTGTCCGACCTTGAACTTCATAGCCATTATCGAACTCCTTTTGCGGAAGATAATGCGATTGTGTTCCCGGCTTACATGCCGAGCGTGTAGGTCGCCGTGATCGCGTCCCCGTTGCCGACCGTCTTGTTGCCCTGCGTGAACGCGCCGCACGACAGCAGGATGCCCGACGTATTGTCGATGGTCGACACTGCGCCCGAGCCGTACACCATGAAGCCCCCGCCCACGGTGCCAGAGCCCGTGATGGCGTAGGTGTACGTTCCCGTCGAAGCCTTCGATCCGGCCGACGCTGCGGAGAACGTAATGGTTTTGCGCGGGGAGGTGTACGTCGGCGCATTCGAGCCGCCGGCTTCCACCCATCCACCGTGAGATCCCATCGTATCCGCTGCGACTGGAGACGGCGAGCCCTGCGTGAGGCCCAAAAACGGCCCCGTGACGGTGTACGAGACAGTGGAGAAGATGCTATCCAGCGCGAGGTTCTTGCCGACGGTCGCAACCACGTTGTGAATCACATCCGTCCACTTCTCCTCGAGCGAGATATCACGGAAGTCGTCGAGCATCCGCTTCAGCACCTTGTCGTCCGGTGTCCAAAGCACGTCGATTCCGTGCAGTACGCCCGCCACGTTGAGTTCGTCACGCAGGTCACAGAACCTGGCGCGTTGATCCTCCGGCGGCGAGAAGCCCCTGAAGTGATACATGCCCAGTGCGTTCATCCCTTCGATGAGCCCGGCTTGTTTGGAGAGAACGGCGGAAGCGCCATCCTTCACCGGCATACGTTCTGACATTCCGCGATTCATCATGTTTCCTTTTTCAAGTAAGTTGAAGTGTGTCGTGCCCGTTTGGTTTCACTTCTGGTCCCGTCACTGGGCTCTGCTCTGGGACTTCGGTACTGCCTGCGCCTCCAAACATCGAGCCAAGATCGCCGTCGTCTGGTGTTGGGGGGATGGGTAAATCGTTGGGATCCAGCCCCGCGTAAGGCGAATCCTCCTCCTTCGCAATGCGGGCTCTGGACTCTGCTGGTGAAATGATGCCTGCGTCGATTGCTGCCACGTCTGCTTCGATATCGGTCTTGCGCGCCTGCGCAATCTCGAGAATGTCCATCACGCTCAACGGCTCGAATTGGAACGTGATGTCTGGATCTATGTCGCCGAACTTCGACAGTTGGACGATGTTGAGGATGGTGGTCAGGTGGGGCCTGAGGAAGCCTTCCTGCTGCGACAGCACCCATCCCTCGAACACGTCCAGCTCTGACTCGCTCGAGGCGTTGAGGCCAGTGGGTGTGATGGCGAACAGGATGATGAGCGGGATGCCGTTCACCGCTGCCATGTGCTCCTGAGACTGCGCCTGCAACTTGTCGAGCGTACCCAGTGGCACGCTGACGTTGATGAGGTTCTCGAGCTCCTTGTCAATGATCATTAGCCCCCGGTTGTCCCGGGTGCGGTTGAACATGTGCGCGCGTCGAAACAGGTCCGCGGCTGCGCCCCCATTGAGCACCTCGGCCATGTTCGTCTGGAGCACCGTGATCGAGAAGTTTCGGATCAGGTCGCTCACCGACTGGCGAGTTCGTAGCCAGTTGTCCACGTAGGGCTTGCAGATCTGAGACAAGCTGAGCCCGCCGAAGGCGTACACCGGCTTCAGCATGTCGGGCACTGGCCGGCTGACGAACGTGAGGAGCCTAGAGCGGTGAACCTCCTTGCCCATCACGAACCACGTCTCCGGCTTGTAGAAGTTCGCCTTCAACGGGTCCGTGGAGTTGTACTGATTGGGATACGTCCAGATCGGCTCCACGGGTGTGAGCCGTTGAAGAGGCGTGTTCGTGTTGATCTTGGCCGGCATCGTGTGGGGCAGGGGGGTTGCGAGTTCCTCTCGAGACTCGACCACCAGGTCCCCCATATCAAGATAGAGCTGCGCGCGGCCGAAGAACCCATCATGCTCACATACCGTCTTGATGCGATCCTGCACCTCGAGGGCAACAAACGCATCTTCGATCTGCTTGATGCGTTCGCTCTTGTCCTCCTCGCTCTTCGACGTGATGCGTATCCACTTGCGCGTCATCGCCTTGGCGAGAATCTCGGCGGGCCTGCGGTACTCCGCGCGCTGCGTGAGTTCGGCGAGATACGGGTATCCCATGAACTCGAGTCCCTCGGCCCACGCGCCCCCGAGAGCCCATGTGTACGTCTGGTTGAGCAGCGGTGCTTGGTCCATCGCCAGCTTCGCGACGGTCTTCCCCTTGGGCAGCACACCGGGCGGAACGGAGGGGAGCTTCCAAACTGTTCGCTCCTCCTTCGACCGCCCGTCGTCAGACAAGCCCGCGAACCCAAGGGCTTCGTTCCCAACCCGCAACGGAGCGCGGCGGGGCTTGATCTTTGGTTTCATGCTAGTGCCTTGATAGATAGAACCCGAAGGCGACGACGCAGATGACCGCAAGTACGAGGAGCACCCCGTAGATGTGGACGTTGTTCCAAACGTGGTTCTTGATCCTGTTCCCTATGTGCGGCTTCGGATCGTGATGCAGGTGATGTCCTTGGTTCTGTGTCATGTCACTTCTCCGTTCGTGATGAAACCGTGCCAGTGCTCATGGTCCACGTGGTTGGAATGCCCGGAGGGATTCGAACCCTCAACCGCCCGACCTCTCATAGACCGGCTGCTCTACCGTTGAGCTACGGGCATCCGTGGGTTAGCTGTTCGCACTGTTGATTGCGTCGACGACCTCCTGCGCCGGTTCCCTCACGGTCTGGTGCGATGCTTCAAATTCGATCACCGTGGGGCCGTCCTCGAGAACGTCTTCGTCCTTGTCGTCCTCTGTGATCGTGGTGATCTTCTCGAGGTTGACCCACACCGGCACACCGTCTGGCCTTGTGAACTTTATCAGCCGTGTCATAGTTCCTCCATAGCCTCTTCCGAAATTCGAATCCCGCCTACCAGGGTCACCTCGTTCTCCACTCGTTCCGATTCACTTACTGCTGCCTGCGACACGCGCAACGGAGCCCGCGTGATGAGCAGTGCGTAGGCCCTCGAGAGGGCATCCACTTGGTCATCGAATGTGCCATTGGGAAACACGCGCATCTCTTCGATGCACTTCTCATTCCACGGGCCAGCCAGCATCTGGACGTTGCCGTTGTTCACCTGCGCGGCGAATGGCTCGGCTCGTGTCACCTTGTCGCCCGACTCCGGGCTGAAGTGCGGAACACAGAACGGCTGCATCTTGCGTGTGAGGTCCAATACTTGGGTCTTGCCTGCTTGACCGGGATCCTGCGGAATGCTCACGCGCACCGTACGACCATCGGCCTTCGCCGTGTTCTGCATGGCGCGATCCCGTTTGTCCGGTCCTTCTCTCATGCGGACCATGTGCCCGATGATGAGCCCGCCATTGCGTTTGATGCCCAACTTCGCGCCGGCTGTCCAGTTCCCATCAGTCGTTGCACCAAGGTCCCACCCGCGCGCCCATGTGATGTGCTCGTTCACCGGCAGTGCGTGGATGGTTTCGATTTGGTCTACCTTGAAGAGATCTCCCTCATCCGGCGTCGGTAGCTGCTGGAACAGGCTCACCCATGTGCGACGCACGGATTCGAACTGCGCCCAGTGCTTCGCGTCAAACCAATCGGGCCACATGTACTCCCCGCGCTCGCGGCCCAGTGGATCGTCGTCGCGTTCACACTTTGCTTGGATGCAGATGACGGTCCAGATGTTGCCGTCCCTGCACGCGATCTGGCCCGACTCGCCGTTCCACGTCTCGGGAAGGATGCGCCCTGCGGGATCATCTTGGTGCCAGCGCGTAGTGATCATGATGACCCATCCACCGGGGATCAGGCGGGTGAGCCAGTCATCCATATAGGTGTCCCAAGTCTTGTTTCGGATCACCTCGCTGTTCGCTGCCTCGCGGCCCTTGATGGGGTCGTCGATAATGATGCCGTGCGCGCGATTGCCCGTGACCCCTGTAAGCAGGCCACCGGCTAGGTATTCGGATCCATTGGATAGAGCGAACTCCTGCACTGCGGTCGAGTCGCTGGACAAGGTCACGTCGAAGATGGCGCGATACTTCGGCTGCTTGATGAGAGCCCTGGTTCTGCGTCCCATCTTGCGCACGAGATCGTCACCGTAGCTGCCTAGCAGTATCTTGCGACCGCCTTGTTCCCCAAGGTACTTGGACGGCGCGACGACGCTGGCATAGGTGCTCTTCGCGCTGCCGGGTGGCATCATCAGCATCAAGCGCCCGTGCCTTGTGTTCATGCACTTCTCAATCGCCTTAAGGCTGAGAATGTGATGCTCCGCCAGCGCGGTCTCCACTGGCATGAACAGTTCGCACTCCGGGTCGTCTTCGTTAACGGGCCTGCCGGGGATGTCAATGGATGCCGCGTAGTGGCACATCCCCTTGGATGCCTTGCGACGCAGGTATTCCCTCCCCAATCCGAGGGAGTTCTTTTGCACGAAGCGGATTTGGGGAGGCAGCTTCACTTCTTCGCTTCCACTTGGACCACTTCACCGCAGCGCTCGCACAGATCAAAGGCGAACGCCACTCTGTTCAGGTGTGCGTATCCCGATTTTGGAACATGCCCAGTTAGCCGGCAATGCAGGCGCTTGAGTCTCCACCTCCACGGTGGACGACTGTTTGGAATGGGATGCGCGTGGATACTCATGGGCTCACCTGACTGGGAAAGCGGTGGCCTACCGTGGTCGCATCGGATTTGAGTTCCTCTCGAGCGCGCCACCCTGCAATGAACAGGGTCCACAGCGAACCATCAACGTGCTCCTTGTAGGCAGCCCACTTCTTCGCGTTCTCAAAGTCCTCTGTCTTCTTGTACGCCTCCCACGCAATGATTCGGGGATCATCGCTGGGAAGCGCCATCTGCGGAGTACCCATTTCATTTCCCCCTTGATGATGCGATTGCCACGATCAACAAGATCACAGCAACGATGAACACCAATCGCATCAGAACACCTCCCCGTTGAATGCCTGCGCAGTGGTCGCGCCGTAGATGCTTACGCCTTTGAACGGGACCAGACCTGGCGGAGACTGATAGCTTGCGCCGGCTGCAATCTGCCTCGAGTTAAGTGTCGCGGCTGCACCTGTGTCATCGATGTAGAGAATGCCTACGCTCGTGTTCTGAATGTTGTATCCCTTCCACTCGCCGCCTACTGGCAGAGGCGGGATGCACTGCTGCGCTGCTCCGCCCGTAGTGATGGTTCCTGAGAAACTGGCTGGCATGGTGTGCTCCTCAAAGGTGCTTCTCTGCTTGGATACCCTGCGCAAGTAGCTCCGGCGCGTAGGGCTGTTCGCCGTTCTCGTGCTGGATGATTGCAGGGACAATGGAATGGAGTACATCGTCAATGGAGGTTATTGGCGCGTCGGGGTCGATGCCCATCTGAGCTGCAACCGCTTGGACGTATGCCTCTGTATCGTTCTCGGAAGGCGGTGCCCATGCAGCGATGAGCTTGCGCACAGTGTCCGCACCCACATTGAACCTCATCCGAAGCACGCGGGCCAGCGCACGGATTCCCCATTCGGGCAGGTCAAACACCACGAAGCGCGGATCACTCGACTGGTCGCGGCTCTCGCCTATCCAGTGGTCCGTCGTGCGGTTGATGTTGCCCGGATTGTTGTTCCGTATGCCTCGAGGTTCCATGGCGTCACTCATTGGGGTTCTTGGTGGCTATCTCGCGGGGGTAAGTCCAGATCTGATACCGCTGTGGACCAAACCAATAGACGACGCGGTATTGCACACAATCCTCAGTGTCCAGTATGGCGTCGATGAATCCCCACACCTGAGGACCCAGTACGAAGACACGCTGGCCCTTGCTGAATGCCTTGATCTGAGGGAGTTCGCCGTGCAATGGGTGGGCGGTCAAGTCGTCGCTCATGGGTGTGTCGCTCCGTTCGTGCGTTTGATCCTGCTGCCCCGTATTCCACCACGTCCCCGAATCTTGATGCCGGCCTGCTCAAACTCCCGTTTGATAATGGCCTCGCAGTATCCCATCTGCTGCGCCACCATCTGCATCGTCATGTATTGCTCAACGTAGAGCTGGCGTGCGTGCTCAAGTTCTTCGGGTCGCATGTGGATCTTGGGTCCCTTCTGCAACTGAACTCCTTTGAAATGTCGAACATCCACCTCGAGACGCGCCAAGTCTACCTGCATACGCTTGATGCGATGCAGGATGCCTTCGAAGATGGTGTAGTGGTGATTCACTTCCGGGCCTCCTCCGGGACCAAGCTCAAGCCGAGCTTGTCGCAAATCTTCACGAGCTGCGTGAGTTCCTTGTCGGATAGCTGCTTGATGCGTTCTTCATCCAATGGAGGTGCTTCGCCGGGGAGGTTGATGTTTGTACGCTTCTCGCCGAACACGTGAGGCCGAAGACACTGGAGCAGCCATCGGCGGGTCTCGATGCGGAGCTTCGATCTGCCCAGTACATCCCAATCCGTTTTCACCTGCCCCATGTCGTTGATGTATGTGTCATTGCGCCCGTCATCCGCAATGTCTTTGATCTCCTCCTCGATCTGCTGCACCTGTCGTTCGCGTGCTTCCTTGTACTGTTCCTTGAACTCCGGGTACGCATCCAACATCCGATACACGGTGTAGGGCGCTGGCATCCCGGGGAACTGTGCAATGCGTGTCAATGTCATCCCACTGGCTACCAGGTCGCATATCACCGTGGCGAGTTCTTCACTGTAGTCTTCCACCAATGGGCGAGGCTTGCCTTTGACGTCCTTGTTGAGTTCGGCGTGCGCCTTGTTGAAGACCTCGTTGCGTGCTGCATTGCGAGCAGCATCAAACTTCTTGCGGTTGAACTCCCGCTTCCTCTGACGTCGGTCTGCACGTGAGGAAGCACTGCGGGCAGCAGGGGTGACATCACCGTTGCGAATGTGAGGCTTCACGGCGCTTATGACATCATTGGGTGCGATAGCATACCTAAAAACCCTGGCTAAGTTGTTGTTTTTATTGGGTTTTTTATGAGATCACCAATAGGCAAAAAAACCTCAAATATTGCTTGCATACCTGCAAAAATGCCTTTATATTCGGTACCTGTTAGTGCAGTTTTGTAGGTGCAGTGGCGCGGGGCCGCGGAGGCCCCGAGGGAGTGGCGGTAGGCAAACAAGCAGTACGCCTACCGAGCCCGCCGGAGCTGGGGTTGCCCCATGCGTCGAAAGACGTCAGGCTCGCACCGAGCAGTACCGAAAGGGACCCACGGGTGGGGCGTCGCAGGACCGGGCGCTTCGAAATTGGGTGGTCGCTGGAACCGCGATAAACCTGATGTCCTAGATGGCCTCCGTCCCGGCTTTGTGTAACCGGCCCGGGAGGCCCTTTGGTACGGTGCGACGTAGTGGCACCGTTACGGCTGCGCAGTGCTGTGAAGCACGGCAATACGCCCCATTGACACCTACGACTAGCAGCGCGTAGCAGCGCCCCGGTGAGATAACCGGGGTGAGCAAGCATGGCGCAGGCGGGTAAGCATCGCGCGCAGCCCACGGACGGCGCGATTGCCGAGCCCCGCTACAATTTGGAACGCAAACCACACCTCCCGCCTTTGAGAACGCCGAGACGGATCCCTAGCAAACACTTGCGGCTAGACGGTCCTTACATCATGGGGCAACAGACCGGGGATATCGGATAGTAACGGGGCGGGGGCTGTGGGGGAACGCTGCGTAGAGGCTGTTCGCACTGGGCGAGCACTGTC
>Ga0075029_100000980_pt1 | contig 16400 bp, 18 predicted proteins | sample LitLauG_LLR_2013_FD_71391 | JGI IMG/M metagenome (GOLD analysis project Ga0075029, IMG submission 71391) | Freshwater sediment microbial communities from North America - Little Laurel Run_MetaG_LLR_2013 | ecosystem: Environmental > Aquatic > Freshwater > Creek > Sediment | place: USA...
GCCGGTGTCACCGAGGCCACGACCAGCCTTAGCCAACTCGCGCACGGTTCCGTCGAGGGTCTCCAAACTCTCGCCGGGCCTCGCCGCGCGAACTCGGATCGTTCGGCCGGCGACCCGGTCCGCGTCATACGGGTGGGTCGGTTGGCCCAGTTCGAGCATGACGAGGTTCGAGGCGTCGACCACGTTGGAGATTGAACGCATGCCCGCACTCTCGAGGCGTCGACGAATCCACGACGGCGACGGACCCACCTTGACGTTGCGCAGCGCCGACACGGTCAGACGACCACACAGTTGCGGGGCGTCGATGCCTCCGTGGGCGAACGTGTCGGTGGGGTCTTCGCCGTTGGGCTCGCCGAGAACCGGCGATGACAGCTCGCGCCCGAGGCGGGTGGCGAGGTCGCGCGCGACCCCAGCGACCGACCAGGCGTCGGGACGGTTCCCCTCAACAGTGATATCGAAAACGACGTCGGGCACGATACCGAGCGCTTCGAGCAACGGTTGGCCAGTCACTGGCTGGATCATCGCGTCGAGCACCATGAGCCCCTCATGGTCTTCACTGAGTCCCAGTTCGCGGGCCGAGCAGAGCATGCCGTTCGATACGACGCCCTTCATCTTGCGTTGGGCGATCTCGAAGCCGCCGGGCAGAATCGCCCCGACCGGAGCCAGCGGTACGTGATCGCCCACGTCGAAGTTCATCGCGCCACAGACGATGTCGAGGGGGCCGTGGCCGGCGTCGACCGTCACCAGACGAATTCGGTCGGCGCCCTTGATCGCGGCGATCTCGTCGACGCGGGCCACGACCACGTCTTCGAGCCCAGCGCCGACGTGCTCGATGCCTTCGACCACCAATCCGAGGTCGTCCATCACGGCCCGGAGCTCCTCAGGTGATTCACGCAAACCCACGAACTCCTGCAACCACGAAAGCGCGATCTTCACGAGAACTGCCTCAGAAACCGAGCGTCGTTCTCGATGAGTGCGCGCATGTCGGCGATCTCGTGACGCATCTGGGCGCACCGGTCGATACCGAATCCGAAGGCGAAACCGCTCCATTCGTCCGAATCGATCCCCACGGCGTCAAAGACCGCCGGGTCCAACATCCCGCAGCCCCCGAGCTCGATCCACCCCGTCTGGGAACACGTCCGACACCCGTCGCCACGACAGATCGTGCACGTGACCTCGAACTCCGCCGATGGTTCGGTAAAGGGGAAGAATGCCGGTCGCAGACGTGACTCGACGTCGTGGCCGAAGTAGGCCCGGGTGAACGTCTCGATGACTCCCGCCAGATCGGCGAACGTGATGCCCCGGTCCACGACCAGCCCTTCGACCTGGTGGAAGGTGGCCAGATGCCGTGCGTCGGGGGTGTCGCGGCGGTAGCAGCGACCCGGCATCACCGAATGGATGGGCAGTGAATCATTGGACACGGCGTCTTCCATTAGGTGTATCTGAGTCGGTGAGGTGTGCGTGCGCAGTACCACCGTCTCGGGTTCGCCGAGGTCGACGTAGAAGGTGTCCCACATCCCACGCGCCGGATGGGCCGGCGGGATGTTGAGGGCTTCGAAGTTGTACCAATCGCTCTCAACCTCGGGGCCGTCTGCCACGCTGAAGCCCATACCGACGAAGACGTCCTCGAGTTCGCGCTGTGTCGACGCGACGAGACTCGAGTGACCGATGGTGGCGGGCCACGTGATCGATCCGACCACGACGTCGCCGAGATCGAGCCGGTCCGCCTCGAGGCGCAGGGCACGCTCCTCGCGGGCGAGTTCGAGTCGTCGTGCCTCGACAGAGGCTTCGACCCGACGACGAGCTTCCTGCAAGAGTGCCCCGGCGTCGCGTCGCTCTTCGGGCGCCAGGGCGCCCAGCGACTTCTGCAACGTGGAGAGGATGGACCGCTTGCCGGTCAGGAACGGTTCGGCCTCACGCAGGGCATCGACGGTCGCCAGCGACGAGATCGTCGCAAGGAGCTCGTCGGTCTGGGACTGGAGATTGGCGAGGGGGGACGTCATCACACTCAAAGGCTAGGGCTTGGTGCAATGGATTGGATGTCTTGACGCTGCCACATGGCTTCGAATGCGATCAGCGACGCTGCGACGCCGGCGTTGAGCGACTCGCTGTGGCCGGTCATAGAGATGGTGATCGACCGATCGCACCTCGCCACCTCGCTCGCCCCAAGACCTTCGGCCTCGTTGCCGATCACGACGACCGCGGGTCGGGTGAAGTCGACTTCGCGATGACTGGTCCCGTCGCGCACGACGGTGGCCAAGGTCTGGACCCCGAGGTTGGCGAAGTGTTCGAGGACCACGTCGAAGTCGGCCACCACCACTGGCAGGTGGAAGATGGAACCCGCGGTGGCGCGCAAGGTCTTGGCATTGAAGGGATCCACCGACGTGCCGGTGAAGATCACCGCCGCCGCACCGGCCGCATCGGCCGAGCGGACAATCGTTCCGGCATTGCCCGGATCACGGACCTCGTGCAACACCAGGACCAGTCCATCGCGAGGAATCTGGTCGAGTTCGCTGAGTGGGATCCGCACCGACGCCAGGACCGGCTGTGGGGTTTGGGTGTCCGCGAGTTTGCCGAGGACCCCCGACGCCAGGGAGAAGACCCGAACCCCTTGGCGAGTCGCGCGGGTACTGAGCGCTTCGACCCTCGCCAGGTCCAACGAGTCGGCGTCGACGTAGACCGCCTCAATCTCCACGTGGGCATCGAGCGCGGCCTCGACGAGGTCCGGCCCCTCGATGACGCAGACCCCCTCGGTGCGGCGCAGGGAGCGCTTCTGGATGAGGCGCCGGAGTCGACGCACTCGCTGGTGAGTCGACCCCAACACCTCGTTCAGAACTACCTACTTCGTGAGTGCGTCGCTGGCCTGGGCCACGATGGCGGCGAAGGCGGCGTTGTCGTTCACGGCCAGGTCGGCCAGGATGCGGCGGTCGACCTCGATACCGGCGGCGTTGAGCCCGGCGATGAAGCGGCTGTAACTCATGCCGTGCTCACGCGTTCCGGCATTGATGCGCTGGATCCAGAGCTTGCGCATCTCGCCCTTGCGCGCCCGCCGGTCGCGGAATGCGTAGACGCCAGCGTGCTGGACGGCCTGGTTCGCGGCGCGGAAGGTACGGCTACGGTCACCGTAGTAACCCTTCGCCTCTTCGAGAATCGCCTTGTGGTGCTTCTTGGCGTTTACCGCCCTCTTTACTCGTGCCATATCAGTTCCTCTTTCCTAACTCGATCTCTACAGGCCCATCAATCGCTTGATCTTCTTCTCCACGGTCGGAGAGATATCCGTGTCGCGTCCCAAGCGTCGCGACCGCACGGAGGTCTTCTTCTCCATGATGTGACCGCGGAACGCCTTTCGCCGACGGAGGCGACCCGATCCGGTCACCTTGATCCGCTTCTTCGCTCCACTGTCTGTCTTCATCTTCGGCATTTCAGCCCTCCTCTACGGTAATTTCCGCCGAAACACTCGGCACGACTTCTTGTTGCAGCACTTCTTTCGAACTCTCCGCGACCTTCGGTTTGGCCTTCTTCTCCGGGCCCAACACCATGATCATGTTGCGACCGTCCAACTTCGCAGCCGACTCGATCTTCGCGATGTCGGTCAATCGTTCGACGATTCGATCCAAGATCTTCTTGCCCAGTTCCGGGTGAGCGGACTCGCGTCCTCGGAACATGATGGTGACCTTCACCTTGTGACCCTCGTTAAGGAACTTCTCGACGAGACGCGTCTTGGTGTCGAAGTCTCCCGGACCGATCTTCGGCCGGTACTTCATCTCCTTGACGCCCACGCTCTGGGTCTTGCGACGCGACTCCTTGGCCTTCTGGGCCTCATCGAACTTGAACTTTCCGTAGTCCATGATCCGACAGACCGGCGGCTGCGCGGTGGGGGCGATCTCCACGAGATCCAGATCGAGGCTTCGGGCCAACGCCAATGCGTCGCGGCTCGTCATCACGCCACGCTGGTTACCCTCGTGGTCGATGAGACGGACGTTGTCAACGCGGATGCGTTCATTGACGCGGTGGTCTCCAGGCACTGTTGCGATAACTCACTCCTTGCTCTCTGCGACGCCTCTATGGCGTCGCCACGGCAAGCGGGGCGCAAACTCCTGGGAACCCGGCGCACTCGTGTGGCCAGGTGGACGCTGGCGTAGCCAACCTCACTTGCTGTGAACTGCCCAAAAAGACTAGCAGACGGTCGGTTGGGGACCCGCGGCTTCTTAAACGGCCTTAACGCGACCCAGCGCGGAGGCTTATCCGGGTTGCGTAGCCTTCCCGGCGTGCAACGAGTCTCTCTTCGAGTAGCCGGCCTGCGGCACCGACCGGACGCGTGGATCGCAATCCTCGGTTTCGCCGCCTTCTGCACCGTCGTCCTGTTTCGGGCTGCGGCCCTCCTCGAGCCCGACGACTACGCGTATCGGGCCTCCATCGTGGCGCTGGGCCACGGCCACATCATCCTTTCGAACGCCCAGTACCTGGTCCTCAACCACCAGCTGGGCGGCAGCGGCGGATCGGGGATCCTCCAGTGGCACCATCTCGCATCGGGCAAGTGGATCAGCGAGAAGAACCCCGGTTACCCGTTCCTCGCGGTCGTGTTCTACGTCGTGGGCCTCCTGCGCGTCGCCCCCCTCTTCTACGGCGCCTTGGCCGCGGTGGGACTCTTCTTAGGGGCCCGGGCCTGGCTCGGCCGCTGGGCGGGGACCTACGCCGTCTTGATCTACCTCTTCTCGGGCGCGGCGCTCACCTTCGCCTGGCGTTCGACCATGCCCTCGTTCAGCGACGCGTCCCTCATCGCCGCGGCCGTGGGCGGCCTGCTGTGGGTAGTCCTGCGCGTTGACGTCAACGTCCGGCGGCGCCTCGGCGTTGGCCTGGCGTGCTTCGTCGCCCTCGAAGCCGCCGTCTTCATCCGATACACCGATGCCGTCGTGATCGTCGTCGCGCTGCTCGCCGTGGCCATCGTGCGACGCCGGGTTCAACTCCCCTGGAGCGCCGTCATTGCGTGGACTTCTTCGGTCGCCCTCTTCGGTCTGGGCGTCTTGGCGTTCGACTCGTGGGCGTACGGCAGCGCCACGTCGACTGGATACTCGACGGGCGAGATCTCGTTCTCCCCGTCCAGTTTCTATCCGAACCTGCGGGGAATGCCCGCCCATCTCACCAGGTCGATGCCAGTGTGGTTGCTCGCCGCCGTCGCGGTCGCGTGGATCGTCGTGCGCCTCATCCGCTCGCGCCACCACGGGGATTCGGACTCTCGCCAACTGGTCCGTCGAGACGCCGTCGTAGCGGCGGCGTTGACGGCGGGCTGGCTGTCCATCTGGTTGCTCTACCTCAACTACACCTGGACCGTCTCCCAACTGGGTGGCCACGGTCCCGGGCCGGGGGGCGGCGCGATCACCGTGCACCTCATCCGCTTCTACCTTCCGGCCCTCGGCATGATCGCCCTGCTCGGGGCCTGGGTTCTTTCGAGGATCCCCCGCTCCGCCGCGTGGCTCGCGGTCGCCGCGCTGGTCGCGGCCAGCATCTTCTCGTTCCAGTCCATGTCGGCGAACTCCGGCGGTGGGTCGCCGGGGGCGATCCCCGGAGCAGGTTCCACGGGCAACCAGCGACCGCAGCCTCCAGGTCCGGGTTTCCCCGGCGCTGGCCCACCCGGTGGGTCTCAGCCGACCGCGGTGCCATCGATCCCGCACGCTGGCGCGACCTCGACGCCACGGGGCTGAACCGCTACGTTGGTCGAGTGACAGATCAGAGCCCCGAGGCCCAATTCAACGAATCCGAGGAGATCGCCTACCTGCGCTCGACGCCGGTCGAGACGGTCCTCGGCAATCATTTCTTCGTACTGCTCCAACTGGCGGCCGTGCACCTGGCGAGCACCCCCGCGAACCTTCCGGCGGCCCAACTGGTCATCGACTCGATCGCCGCGATGCTCGAGGCCGGGGGTGACCGGCTCGGCGAACACGTCGGGCTGTACCGCAACGCTCTGGCCGAGGTGCAGCAGGTCTACGTTCGAGCCGCTGGAGGTTCAGCACCCGACTGAGCCCGGTCGACGGCCAGTGGAGAAGTCGACGCAGCGCCGTCGGGAAAGCTGAAGTTGAGGGCCAGGCCGCCCAAGTCGCTGCGTGACGTCACGAGGGATCCACCGAAGGCCTCGGCGATGTCGGCCATGATGCTCATGCCCAAACCCGAGCCCCCGGTCTCGCGCGAACGCGATTCGTCGAGCCGTCCGAAGCGCTGCGGGCGAAGGCCATAGACGGGCAGCCCCTTTCCGCCATCTTCGATGCGCAAAGTCACGGTCGCGCCGTCGCCCGACAACGTGACCCGCACCGGAAGGTCACTGTCGGTGTGACGGGCGATATTGCTGAAGGCGTTGGTCAGCAGGCGACCGAAGAAGTCCTCGCGACCTCGGACCACCTGATGGGGTGCGATCGAACTCGTCACCAACCGATTGGGGTGGTCGTTGCTGAACTCGTCGGCCCTGGTCGCCACGAGAAGGCTCAGGTCGACTAGTTGATCGAAGTTCTGGGGAGCCTCTCGTAACTCGGCGGCGAGCAGCAGGTCGGAGACCAGCACCTCCATTCGTTCGATCTCTCGCCGCATTCGTTCGATTCCTCGGTTGCGCTGCTCTTCGCTCATGTTGGGGTTCGCGAGCAGTTGGTTGTACCCCTTGATCACCGTCAGAGGAGTGCGCAGTTCGTGTGACGCGTCGCCGATGAACATCTGCATCGCCTCCACACTCTTGGTCTCCACCGATATTCGCTCGTGCAGCGCGGCGACCATGATCGCCAGCGCCGCCTGCAACTGACGCACGTCGCTGCTGCCGAGGCTCGGCGGGATCGGGCCCTCGTCGTGGCCGCCGGCCACGGCACTGGCGTATTCGATGAGCCGCTCCATGGTCTGAAGATCCCGCCGGGTGAACAGGCGCACGAAGAACATCATCAAGGCGGTCGCGAGCAGACCGACGAGGACGAGGTCCAGGGCGAGACGCCGACTCGCCTGATCGATCTGGCTGGTCGACCCGATCACCGCCAGGTACGCCCCACCGCCGACGTACAGCGACCGGACACGGAATCCCGGCAGGCCCGACACGCTGCGGACGCTTCGCAGCGTGTCGATCGCGTCGGCCAACGTTGGATTGTGGGCCGGTACCGTCGTGGCGGAGTTGATCTGGGTCACGGCGCCATTCGGGTCGATCACGTCGAGGGTCAGGTTGTAACTCTGCTGTTGAACGACGTTGAGGGCGTCGCTCAGCGCCGTGTTGGGATGTCCGGCACCGCTCGCTACGACGGAGTTGATCGAAGTGTCCAAACGCGACAACTGGGAACGGGTGCTCTGGCTCACCGCGAACCAACCGACGCCGGTGACCATCAACACCGTCAGCGTGGTCAGCAGAACGGTCAGACGGGTGACGAGCTTCACTTGACGCCGACTGGACTCACCAACTTGAAGCCGACTCCGCGGACGGTCGTGATGGGCGTGAATTCGCCGTCGTGCAGTTTCTTGCGCAGGTAGGAGATGTACGTGTCGAGCACCGAGGTCTCCGAGTCGAAGTCGATGTTCCAGACCTCGCGCAGCAACTGTTCACGAGTGACTAGACGGTCCTTGCGTTCGAGCAGGACCTCGAGCAAGCGGAACTCCGTGGCAGAGAGCTCCACGTCGCGTGAATCCACTCGCAGTTCATGTCGATCGACGTTCATCTCGATGGGCCCGGCGACCAGAACGTGGTCGCCACTCGCGTCGATGCCGGTGCGCCGCAGTATCGCCGAGATCCGCAGCAGGATCTCCTCGATTCCGAAAGGCTTGCGGACGTAGTCATCGGCTCCGTAGCGAAGTCCTCTGGCGACGTCGTCTGGGGTGTCGCGCGCCGAAAGCATGAGCACGGGGGTTTGGGTGTCGTACTGGCGCAGCTTCTCGAGGAACTCGAATCCGTTCATCAGCGGCATGTTGATGTCGACGATGCACAGGTCGGCGTTCAATCGGCGCAGTTGGTCGATCGCCTCGGCCCCGTTGGACGCCAATTCGGTCTGGTAACCCGCCCCTTCCAGGGCGTCTTGCAAAAGGTCGCGCACTCCGGGTTCGTCGTCCACTATCAAGATCTTCGCCACTCGGCCACCTCCTGGAGCGAGCGTACCGTCCGCAACCGCAGGGACCATGAAAACTACGCTTTGACTTGGAATTCACAGTCGTCGGACAGGCACCTCACAGACAAATCACAGAGTTGCTTCTTACCATTGTTTCTTGAGAGTTGAAAGGAGGGTCGATGCGGGGAGTTACCGCGAGAATCATGGTCGCGGGCGTCCTGGGCGCGACCCTGGCCTTGGGTTCGCCCCTGGCCGCCTACGCCGATTCGGGAACCACCACGACGACCATCGCGACGATCAATACTCCTGCAAATGGTTGGGTCGAGAGCGAGAACACCTTCGTCGATCATCGACACTCCATTCGCGTCACCTACGAACACGCCGTGAAGTCGGCCAAGGCGGCCTTCAACGCCGCAATGGCCCGAGCCCGCTCGGGCCAGGCCCGCTCGCAAGCCCGTGCGGCTCTGCTCAACGCGATCGCCAACGCCTACGCCGTGCAGATGTCGGCCCTGGCCGCGCTCGGCTCAGGCCCGCCGGTGCAGGGAAATCTGAACGACGGTGAATTCCGGCTCCAGCGCCAGGCCATCAACCAGGAGTTCTTCGACACCGTCGACGCTCTACAGGCCACGTACCAGGCCGAAGTCGCCGCCGCGACGAACTCGGCGCAGCTGGTGACCGCTCGGGCAAACCTCAAGCTCGGCATCGCCGAAGCGACGACCCAACGTAGCGACGAACTAGTCACTCTTGGCGCGCGACCCACTCTTCAAGGTTCCCAGAGCCAGAGCACGACGACGGCCAAGCACGGGAGCGACTAGTCAGCAGGCCCCGAGCCTCGCTGCGGATTGTCCAGTTACAGCGAACTGACCTCGTCTGCTTCGTCGCGACCAAGGCGTCCGACAATGCGCCGTGCGCGAGCTCGGACGCCGGTAGTTATCTGACGGGAGCCGTCGGAGATGGCGACACAGTGGAAGTAGAGCCGTACGCCGTCGTCGCTCAGGAACACACCGTCACCTCGGCGCTCGTCGAACGACTCGATCACGCCCTCCAGCATCCTCAACCGGCCAGTGATCCCCGACGAAGGACGTTGACCATCTCCAAAGCGGTGAGGGCGGCCTCGCGGCCCTTGTTCGTTTCGTCGGGCAGGGATCGTTCGATCGCTTGGGCGACCGTGTTGGTCGTGAGGACCCCGAACACCACCGGGACCCGGGTGCTCAGTTGCACGTCCTGCACGCCGCGTGCGCACTCGCCGGCCACGATGTCGTAGTGACCGGTGTCTCCGCGGATCACCGCGCCCAACGTGATGACGGCGTCGTACGGTCGGTCCCCGTCGGCGTAGGCGAGGGCCATCAGCGGAATCTCGAATGCCCCGGGCACCCAGCCGATCGAGATGTCACCACGGTCGACTCCGCGCTCGGCCAGCGCATCCAGTGCGCCGGTCAGCAGTCGCGTCGTGATTCCGCCGTTGAACCGGGCGCAGACGATTCCGATCCGCAACCCGATCCCAACGGTCTGACCCTCCAGATACTCGCCCACCCGGACCCGCAGACCCTCGGCGACCTCGGGGTCGAAGGCGGTCTCGTCACTCGATGTCATCGAGCCCTCCCAGCATGTGGCCGAGTCGCTCACGCTTGGTGCGCAAGTACTCGATGTTGAACGCGGTCGGACTGCTCTCGAGCGGCACGCGCTCGACGATGTTGAGGCCGAAGCCCTCCAGCCCTCCGTACTTGCTCGGATTGTTGGTCATCAGCCGCATCGAGGTCACGCCCAGGTCGACGAGGATCTGGGCGCCGATTCCGTATTCGCGCGAATCGACGGGCAGGCCGAGCTCCAGGTTGGCGTCGACGGTGTCTCGACCGTCCTCCTGCAGGGCGTAGGCACGGATCTTGTGACCGAGTCCGATTCCGCGACCTTCGTGGCCACGAAGGTAGACGACGACCCCGGCCCCCTCAGCGGCCACCTTGGCGAGCGCCGTTTCCAACTGGGGGCCGCAGTCGCAGCGCATCGAACCGAAGACGTCGCCGGTCAGGCACTCCGAGTGCACGCGCACCAAGACGTCTCCCGCCTCGGAGATGTCCCCGTAGACCATCGCCATATGCTGCTCGCCGTCGAGCACACTCTCGAAGACGAAGGCCTGGAACTGTCCGTGCTCGGTGGGTAGGGACGCCTCGGCGATTCGGCGGACCAACTTCTCGTGATGGCGACGGTACCGGATCAGGTCGGCGATTGACACGAGCGGGAGATTATGACGCGCGGCGAACTCCTCGAGTTCGGGAAGTCTCGCCATGTCGGACTTGTCCGCCGTGACGATCTCGCACAGAACCCCCGACGGGTACTTTCCCGCCAGGCGACAGAGGTCGACTGTGGCTTCGGTGTGGCCGGCTCGCTTGAGCACGCCACCCGGGCGGTAACGCAGTGGGAAGATGTGTCCCGGTCGGTTGAGGTCGGTCGGTCGCGTGTTCGGGTCGATCAGCGCCCGCACCGTCGCCGCACGGTCGTGGGCCGAGATGCCAGTCGTCGTGCCGTGTCGGTAGTCGACGGTGACGGTGAACGCCGTCCGCTGGGCTTCGGTGTTCGCGACGACCATCAAGGGCAGATCCAGTTCGTCGGCCCGCGCCGATTCGAGGGGCACACAGAAGACCCCAGAGGTGTGCTCGAGGAAGAACGCCATGCTCTCGGCCGTCACGTCCTCGGCAGACATGATCAAATCGCCTTCGTTCTCGCGGTCCTCGTCGTCGACGACCACGACCATTCCGCCACGGCGCAACTGTTCGATCGCTTCTTCGATGGTGGCTAACGCCATAAGACCTCCACGTCCACCCGTACATCTTCGCCGATTCGGCGAACGTCCACCACTCGGCCCCTGCGCAAGGCGCCGATCGTCGGAGTTTCGAGGTCGCTCAGAGCACTTCGGGCATTGCGCGCGCCCGCGAAGGCGGGCGCCTGATACCAGACGACGTGGTTCACGAGTCCGGCGGCGAAGAACGAACTCGTGGTCGTGGGGCCACCTTCGACGAGGACCTGGAGGACACCGTGGCGGCCGATCTCGTCGAGCACCTCGTCGAGGTCACCGGACAACTCGAGACATGGCCGGACCTTCGCTCCTTCGGGAGCACGTCCGAGCACCACGCGTAGCGGCTCGATCACGATGCCGTCCAACCGAGCGGTCAGCGCCGGGTCGTCGCTCCTCACCGTGCCGGCTCCCACCACGATGGCCTGACTCTGGGCGCGCAGGACGTGCGCGTCGCGGCGAGCGGCCTCGGAGGTGATCCACTGGCTCGTCCCGTCGGGCATCGCCACGATTCCGTCCAAGGTGCTGGCGACCTTGGCCACCACGTACGGCCGGCCCGTCGTTCGATGCCACAGGTAGGCCGCCAGTTGGGAACGCACTTCGCCGTCCTCGATCCCGACCTCCACGTCGATCCCCGCTTCGCGGAGTCTCTCGATCCCCCGGCCCGACACCCGGGGGTCGGGATCGACCAGGCCAACGACCACCCGGGCCACGGCGGCATCGATGATTGACTCGACGCACGGCCCCGTTCTGCCGGTGTGGGCGCAGGGCTCGAGGGTGACGACGAGCGTCGAACCACGCGCACCGGCCCCGGCCCGACGCAGCGCCTCCACCTCGGCGTGCGATTCGCCAGGCGCCTGGGTGTGGCCCTCGGCGATGACGACACCCATGGCGTTCACCACGAGCGCCCCGACCCAGGGGTTGGGAGGGGCGTGCAGACGGGCCTTCTCACCGGCCGCGATGGCCATCGTCATCAACTCGGAGTCGGAGAACTTCATCCTCGACCGGTCAGCGCGGCCCTTCGAAGCGCTCGAGCCGCACCGAGGGGGTCAGTTCGGGCGAATATCGCCGATCCCGCCACCAAGACGTTCGCGCCGGCGGCCACCGCCACGGGCGCGGTCGTCTCGTCGATGCCCCCGTCGACTTCGACGTCGAGCGCCAATCCGTGTCGGTCGATCTCCGTGCGGGCGATTCTGACTTTGTCCATGACCTCGGCGATGAACGACTGGCCGCCGAACCCCGGAAACACCGTCATCAGCAGAAGAAGGTCGATGTCGCCCAGGAAGGGTGCCACGACCTCGAAGGGGGTGTCGGGGTTCGCGGCCAGACCGACGCGTAATCCCAAATCGCGCGCTTGGGCGATGAGGCTCGCGGTGCCGCCGACTTCTACGTGGACCGTGCAGCCGTCTGCACCGGACTGCTTGAAGGCCTCCAGATATCGACCGGGCTCGCTCATCATGAGATGGCAGTCGAAGAACCGTCCGCTGTAGCGGCGAAGCGACTTGACGACCGGCGGTCCGATCGAGACGTTGGGGACGAAGTGTCCATCCATGACGTCGACGTGCAGCCAGTCGGTCTCGCCGTCGATCTGGGCCACGGCGTCAGCCAGCGCACCGAAGTCGGCCGCGAGGATGGACGGCGCAATTCGCAAGGCGCCGGTGGGACCGGCTTCGACCACTGTCACGCATTCAGCCTAGGGCGTCAACGATCCGATCACGCCCACGCGACGGTGGTCATTTCGAGTCGCGCCCCCGCCCACCACGCCGGTGCCGTCATCGGCCGCGACCCCTCGGGCTGGACTTCGTCGAGGACGACGGCCCCGTCCGCGCAACCCATCACGACTTCGCCCTCGACGAGCTCAATGGTCCCGGGTGGCGCAGTTCGAGAGGCGACGTGAACGACGTCGACTCGCAGTCGCCTCCCATTCACGAGCGCGAAGGCCCGGCCCAATCGCACCGTCCGACGAAGCTCCTCGACCGACATGTCGGTGCGCAGGTGGAAGGTCTCCTTCGTGAGTTTCTCGGCGTAGGTAACATCCCCGACCTGGACCCGCGGGTGGTCGAGCAACTCGGGAGAGCCGAGCACCTCGATCAGGGCCGCCGCGCCCAACTCGGCCAGTTCCGCGGTGAGCTGGCTCGCGGTCTTCTCTCCGACGACGACCCGTCGCTCGAGGTGGACCGGTCCGGTGTCGAGTTCGGGTTCGAGGCTCATCACCGACACGCCGGTCTCGAGGTCACCGGCGAGGATCGCCCGCTCGACCGGGGCGGCGCCACGCCACCGGGGCAGGAGCGAGAAATGGACGTTGAGCATCGCGACTCGATCGAGCAACTTCGCCGGGATCATCGCACCGTAGGCGACGACGACCCCTCGGTCGACGTCGAGGCCGTCGAGCTCGGACAGCGAGTGGCCCACCCGAAGGCCGAGGTCGAGCGCCGCACGCTTGACGGGACTGGCCATCAACTCCGAACCGCGACCCCGACGACGATCCGGACGGGTCACGACCAGCTTCACCTCGTGGCCGGCGCCCACGAGCGCGGTCAACGACGGCACCGCGGCCTGCGGCGTCCCCAGGAAGACGAGACGCATCTACTCTCCGAGCAGCAGGTGAAGGCCGTCAGGGTCGTTGCCCGAGATCTCCAGGTTCCGTTGGCGCAGGAGCTTCTTGGCGGCCTTTCGCTGATCTGGATCGAGCCGCTCGATCAGCAAGACGCCGTTGAGGTGGTCCATCTCGTGCTGGAAGATCCGCCCCTCGAACTCGTCGGTCTCCACCTCGATCTCGTTGCCGTCGAGGTCATAGCCCTTCAGGTGGATGGCGTTGGGCCGGGTGATCTCCCAGCTGAGCCCCGGCACCGAGAGGCAACCTTCTTCGTAGGTCCATTCACCCTGCGACTCGACGATCACCGGGTTGACGACCACGACCGGCCCCTCCCCCTTGTCGTAGACGAACATGCGCTTCTGGACACCGATCTGGTTCGCCGCCAGCCCGACCCCGGGCGCCTCGTACATCGTCTCGATCATCACTTCGGCCAACTGGGCGACGCGACCGTCGATGTTCTCGACCTCGGTCGTCATCGTGTTGAGCACCGGGTCGCCGTAGACGCGGATTGGCAGAGTGTTCACCACTCCACGTTACCGTTCGGCCCTGCGCTTCGAGACTGTCGCACGACCGAGTCACTCGACGGCGATGCGAACCTTCTGGGCGGGCCGGCGGGCCCGGTGCAACCACGAGGTGAGGGTTCCCACGTCAGTCGCGCGCAACGTGAACGCGTCACCGGAGCCGTCGACACTGAGTGGTCCATCTCTCAACTGGTCGACGAACTCGCTCGCTCCGGGGCCCGAGACACTGGCTTGGGCCCCGAACGGGGGAAGCGACAGGATGCGGGCCGTCTCGACGTCCTCGTTGATGATCGCGTCGAAGGTCCCGTGACGAAGCGCCTCCACCACCGGGTCGTCACCGCGTCGGGTCTGGACCAGCACCGATCCGCGACCTTCGCGCCGAGGGCCGACCAGGCGACCGGCCTTGCCGACCGCGACGATGGCTTCACGACGGGCCGAAGCCCGGGGCGCTAGGAGGTACTGGTCGAAGTCGACGAAGATCACCAACGAACAGCGCCTGACCCGCTGCCACACCGCTTCGGTACCCACGACCACCCGCTCCAGGACGGCGTCGCCCGCACTCGAGGCCGTCACCTCGCTCACGGCGTTCGCCAGCTGGGCCGAGACGTCGCGGGCCAGCGTCGTGACCCCCACCCGGATTCGTTTGAGGTTGGTCGCTCCGCAACTGCGACAGAACGAGGAACGCGCCTCGTGGCCGTCGGGACACGCGATCAGTAACCCGTTCTCGCGCTCACCCTGACCGCACAGCGCGCACCGGGCCAACTCACCGCATCGACGACAGGCGAAGAGGCGGCCCGTGCCGAGACGCTGGAGCACCACGACGACCGCCACCGCTTCAGCGGAGTCCAGGGCTCGATGGGCCGCGTCGACAGCCTCGCGCGAGAGGACACCGTCGTGAGGATCGCTGAGTCGCCGATCGACGAAGTCGACGCTCGGCCAGCCAGCGGGGCCGTCGCCCTGTTGGTGAAAACCCGCCTGGCCCACCAACCGCGGCGAGGGCAGCATGCTCGTCGCCCAGAGGGGTGCCCCGTCACGCCGGCACCGCTCCTGCAACATTGAAAACGCGTTCCATGTCGGGGCGGCCTGCGATTGATACGACTCGTCATCGGCGTCTACGATCACCGCGCCGCGAACCCTCGGGACGGGGGCGAGCGCCGCACCCCGGGCGCCCACGACGACCGGCCATCCAGCTCGCATCCGGTCCCACTGGGCGTCTCCCGAGGCGACGTCGCATCCGCGCTGTTCGAGACGCCCCCGCAGTCGACTGGCCCAGGCTTCGCTCGGGACGAGGACGAGCAGAGAGCCCTCCCGACCGAGCGTTGCTTCGTATGCGTTGAGGATCAGTGGAAGCGGGTCGGTGGTCGGAGAGACTTCGATCACCCCCGGGGCGACGCGAGCCTCATCGGCCGAAAGGCGTACCAGGGGACGGCTCGGGGGTGGTGGCGGCAACGACGTGACGAGACGTCGCGGCGAGGTCGAGATGAGGAACCGCGACAGCGGGCTGTACCAGCGTTCGCTGGCCCATTGGAGCAGCGCCAACAACGAAGGTGGCGGACCGTAGCCGAGCCATTTGGCGATCGGCTTGAGATCGGGCGACGGCTCCGCGTCCCCGAGGACCCATCCCCGGACCGATCGATGGTTGAAGTCGACCCGGACCCGGTCGCCGTCGCCCAACCGAGCGACGCTCTCCGGTACGAGGTAGTCGAAGGGCCGGTCCACCGCGGCCACTTCGGTGATGATGCGCACCGCCCGCGGCGTGCCCACTGCTACAGCGACAGTTCCCGGCGCAGGTCGTCGACTCGCGAGGTCTGCTCCCAGGTGAAACCCTGGTCGCTTCTTCCGAAGTGGCCGTAGGCGGCGGTGCGCAGGTACACCGGACGGCGCAGGTCGAGGTCGCGGATGATCGCCGCCGGTCGCAGGTCGAACAGACTGTCCACGGCCTTGGCGATGCGGTTGCGGTCGACTTGCTCGGTTCCGAAGGTCTCCACGAGCACCGAGACCGGACGGGCGACGCCGATGGCGTATGCCACCTGAACCTCGCAGCGCTCAGCCGCGCCGGCGGCGACGACGTGCTTGGCCACCCAGCGCGCGGCGTAGGCCCCGGAACGGTCGACCTTGGACGGGTCCTTGCCCGAGAAGGCACCGCCGCCGTGGCGGGCCATGCCGCCGTAGGTGTCGACGATGATCTTGCGCCCGGTCAGGCCGGTGTCGGCGTGGGGCCCACCCAGGACGAACTTGCCCGAAGGATTCACGTAGACGCGCATCGAGCTGGTGTCGAGGTCCGCGGGCAGCATCGGTCGGATCACGTGTTCGAGGAGGTCGGACTTGATCGTCGTCTGGGAGTCGTAGCCGTCCTCGTGCTGGGTCGAGATCAGCACCGTGTCCACCCCGACCGGGCGTCCGTTCTCGTAGACGATCGTCACCTGCGTCTTGCC
>Ga0075029_100000982_pt1 | contig 16394 bp, 17 predicted proteins | sample LitLauG_LLR_2013_FD_71391 | JGI IMG/M metagenome (GOLD analysis project Ga0075029, IMG submission 71391) | Freshwater sediment microbial communities from North America - Little Laurel Run_MetaG_LLR_2013 | ecosystem: Environmental > Aquatic > Freshwater > Creek > Sediment | place: USA...
CGGCACCATGGACAAACTCGACGGTGCGCTGCGTGAATACATTTCCAACCAAGCTGACCTGCTCGGTGCCATCCGCCTGCCCAACGACGCCTTCAAAAAGAACGCGCACACCGAAGTCACCACCGACATCGTCATGCTGCGCAAGCGATTGCCCGGTGAACTGCCCAACGGTCCCGCTTGGAAGGGGCTTGGAGAGGTGACCAACTCCGTGGGCGAAACGATTCCGGTGAACGAATACTTCACGGCACATCCCGAGATGATGCTCGGCCAGATGCGGCTGGAGGGAACCATGTATGCGCGCAGCGAGCCGACGCTGATTCCGAACGGACGCCCCCTCGCCGAGCAACTGCCGGAAGTCATCGCCCTGCTGCCAAAAGATGTTTTCAAACGGGAGACACAGCGGGTGGCCCGGCCAGCGGTGGAACATTCCTTCCCTGCCCCGGAACACATCAAACCCAACGCCTACGCCATCGTGAACGAACAACTGGCGCTGCGCGACGGCGACACGTTGCAGGTCCTCATGGGTCGGCGGGTCGAGGGTGGCACCTCGTCGCCATCGGTTTTTCCCCTTTAAAACCAGAGCCTCGACGAACTTTCGACGATGCTTTTAACTTGTTTTAAGCTTGAGCGTGGCAAAGAATCGTTAAACGTATGGAGACGTTGTTCAAGTTTTTGGATGATCTGTTGCAGCCGGGGAATCGGCCGTATTTGGTGGTGTTTACCGTGATTCTTATTGGCACGGCTGTGGTTCTGATTCTCTTGGTTCTGGCGTCCAAAAAGAAGGAGCCCCTGGATCTGTCTTTCAAACTTGGCCCGCTGTGGAAGCTCGGTCCGTTGTGGGTTCATCTGCGCGGCGGCTTGGATGACCCCAAAACGCAAACCCGGCGCTTCCGCAAGCTGCTTTACGTGAAAGTCAACTGCCTGTCGAACCGGAAGGTACAGGCTGCGCCATTTTACAAACGCACTGTGCCGAGACTGGATGAACCGGACCGCATTGTCCCGGTTTTCGACGAAGCGGTTTACTATACACTCAAGCTTTTCCCCGAGAAGCGCTCGCTGGGTCCTGAGCAGGATTCGTCCAGCGGTGTGGTGGATCCTCGATTGGTAATTCCCTGGTTAAACGAGGTTCAATTCCATAGCGATGGTGCGCGGCGCACGACGTCGCTGGTTGACATCGAAGCAAAAGCAGATTCGGACACGATGCTTTCCGTGTCGCATTTTTTGAATGGGCTTCAGGGAGCCAATCAGGACTTCTCTAGCTACGCGGATGAAGATGCAGAATCGCTGCGGCTGGTGGTGGATTTCTCTTCGATTCCCAATGCGGGCGATTTTATAAAAATGGACGGGGCGCAATTGTTGTTGGATAACCGGCCGGTGGAGACGGACGATCTTGCCTTCCGGCCTTGCGGCGAGTCGGTATATGTGGCGTCGTGCAAAGACGTAAAAAAAGGCTCGTTATTGAAGATGCAGTTTACTTTTAAGAACTGGGACGCGCCCGTTGCGGGAAATGCAGCAGGCTGATGCAAGCGCTTCACCTTTCGAGTTGGTTTCGCTCCCGCCACGCCCCACGACGCGGTCACTGAACTGGTGCGGGAATCGAGATGGGCCGGGTTGCCGCCGATTCCCTCGTCGTTCAGAATTTTCAGACTGTTTGGCCAGGACATAATGTTGTTCGGTTCAGTGTTTGTCGCGCCGGGCCGGGCACTTTGTCAAATGCGGTTTCCGGTTTTCGGCAGTTCAATTCTTTATGCTCATTGGGTGACCGGGCTGTCGGTCACGTTCATGTTTCCAAAGGGTCTGCCGTTATATTCGCGGCTGCCCCCCCCCAACAGGTCACAAATTCATTCAGCAACACCGATGACATGCCCAGCTGGCGCCACGCGACATCCCGGACATTCCGGTCAATGCGAGCGAGCTGCTTCCTTCGGAATCGCCACAATGTTTGGTTCCACCGGTTTTTTTTGAACGACTCCAGCGACGGTGCGATCACTTCCGCATTTTGCACGTATGCCCAAGGCACGGTCTTGATGGACCAGTGATGAAGAACAGTTGCTCCGCGGATGTCAGTTTTGTTCCCCAGCACCCGGGCCGTTTTTATTTAGCGGGTTGGCATTCGGTGACGGGGTGCAGGACTCTGCCGTTCCAAATGTGACGAGCTTGGCCATGCTGGCGGAGTGCTGGTTTCGGAGATGCCCATAAACCTTCATTGCCAAAGCCCCGCCGTCCTTGTGTCCCAACCAACGCGAAACGGTCGGAATGTCCACGCCGCTTTCAATGCAGCGGGTGGCGAACAAGTGCCTCAAATCGTGGTGAGTTAAATGTGCGATGCCCACTTTTTTCGCTGCGGAGTCCATTGCCTTTTGACACTCGGCCACGCGCATAACAGAATCACTGGCCGGTGTGTCCGCATGTTCGTTTCGCAATCGCTCAAGAAGTTGGCGCATTTCACCAATCATCGGCACCCGCCGCACTTCGCCGTTTTTGGTGGCTGCTTCCGGGTCGCCGCGCACGACGATTTCCTCACGAACGAAATCGCAGTCTGTCCAAGTGATGTTTTTTGCTTCACCCAAACGAAAACCGCCAAAGGCCAGAAACCGCGCCAAATCCGCGCAATCGCGGCTGAAACGCCCACCCGCCTCTTGAATGGTCCGCACCAATTCAACGAATTTCGCGTTGTCGGGCAGATGCAAGTCTTTGGGGCGAACCGCCCGCCGGGTGATGCAGCGAGCGATGTTCTCGTAAATCACACCGCGTTCAATGGCGATGTCCAAAACTGACCGCAAAACCAGGACATCGTTGTTGAAAGCCGGGGAACTCCCCTTAAAATCCGCTGCCCAATCCAGACAATCTTGCTTTGAAAGTTCACGCAGGTTGGTCTTTTCTAGGCTTGGCCATGTCCTCTGCAACGAAACAATGCGCTGCTCGTAATAGTGCTTGGTCTTCGGCTTGATGTCAGGATTAGCCTGCAATCTGGCACGATAAATTTCGAGGGCATCGCCAAAGGTCATCTGCCCGCGTCCGCGCTGAATGGCCAATTGGCGTTGCGCGGTCTGTCGGTGCTTCTTTTCCTCGTCCGTCAAACGCAACTTGGCTACGGAAAGAACGTCCGTCTTTAGGCTCCTGCGAAACAACTGTCCTCGAACCCGAATGCGGCAAAAATACACGCCGCTGGGCGTGTAGCGAATCAGGTTGGCATAGTTGGTTTTCTGCCAGAGTTTGCATTTCTCTGACGATTTGACGTTCGCAACGTTTCGCTTCGCTTTCACCAAGCAGTATACAATAGCGGTATCAAATCTGCAAGTGTTGGCAATGGGAACCGCATAAAAACCTTGATTTTATTGGTGCACCCAAGAGGAGTTGAACCTCTAACCTGCTGATCCGTAGAGTGTTTTTTTTATTTTTCAACGGAGACAAGTTCAAATTCGGTTATAATAAATCCGTCGCAAACGCCTTTGTTTACAAGGCGATTTCACGTTCGTTAAAAAAACTCCCTGCTCGGATATGCCCCTCCTGAATTATTATAATGGGGTCGGAATTTATTATAACGGCGAGATTTTTGTCAGGTTTGTCAGGTGAAAATGTCGGTCATCGTCGTCGTGGTCAAATTTGGGAATGAAACGCCAGAGTCATCTTGCTTGACGGCTAAAGACCTCGTTCCAGATAATCTGCGACCAAATCGCAACGGGATGAGGTTTTTGCCAAGAATCGTTGCAACCGTGTGACCCAATTCAAAAAATGAGTGCCCTGATAATCCCTTGTTTTATCAAGAACCAATGGGACATTGATTGCCTCAACAGGTTGCTTGGCAGCGTTCAGAGCCAAACAAAACCATTTGAAAGGGTTTACCTCGTCAACGATTCGAGTCCGTTGAAATACGAATGTCGCCACGACTTCGTTGAACACATCATTTTGGATAAAAATGGTGGGCCAGCCAGAGCAAGAAATATCGGCATTGAGAAGGTGCTCAAGCTGGATATTCAACACCTTCTCTTTACCGACCACGACTGCATTCTTGACAGAGAATGGAACGAGCAAATGACATCGTTTTTAAGCCGAACCGAGTTTGCGGCAGTTGGCGGCATGACCCACTCGTGGGGGAAGACGTTTCTTGATTACTACCACGACATCAACGGAACGCTTGCAGGAAAATGGCTGTTGCCCGACAAAAAGGAATTGTGGTATATGCCTTCGCTGAATTTCGGCATGAAGGCGTTCGCTGCGGAGCAATTCCCGTTTGACGAAAGATTCCCGACTGCTGCTGGCGAAGACGTTGACTTGTGTTTGCGATTACGGAGCAAATACAGGATTGGGTTTTGCCCCGCCGCTAAATTGTGGCACGACTACGGTTATAAAAATTCAATTTTGGGCTTCAACAAGTTCGTCAAGCTGTTCAAGAAATACAAAAGTTCAAGTGCGACAGTTTACGAGGGGCATACCGTGCTGATGTGGGATTCCTCTGAATCAATTTTTAAGGGAAACATGTATGAGTCTGATCTACAGGCTTAAAGCAAATCACCCGAATTTTTCACATGTAATCCACGATTACATCGGGGAAATGCGTCCCTTCGCAAAGCGAGTGAGCAAACCGCACTTGGTCATTCCAATGGTCATGCTCAAAACAATTGAATGGGGGATTTACCGCTGGCACAAAACGCCAATCAGAAGATTTTACGGGGTTAAGAGCAACGAGTTGATTTACATGATCACCAATGCTTGCAATGACCGCTGCCCCAAATGCGGGATTTGGGAAAGACCCGAGCCGAAAAGCCAGCACCTGATGATTTCCCACTTCATCAATTGCCTCAAACGACTTCATCACAATTTGTATCAAGTAACGCTGACGGGCGGCGAACCGCTTTTATTCAAAAAGGACGTGATGCTGATTGCCGAAGAAGCGAGGAAGCTGAATGTGCCGATGGTGATTGTGTCCAACGCAAGACTGGTTGATGAGGAATTCCTGAATAGATACAAGGCACTCGGCCACATTCTGGTTATTTCCGTTGATTCAGTTGAAAAACAAAAGTGGAACGAATTTAGAGGCAGAAATAATTTTGACATCGTGATGCCGAAGATCATGCTCGCTAAAAATATTCTCGGCAGCCAATTGAGAATTCAATCAGTGCTTTCAAAAGAATCAGCGCAGGAAATTCCGAAAGTGATTGAGTGGTGCAAGCAGCAAGGCATCCAGCACAACACGCAATTGTATCAGGATTTTGGTGCTTACAACTGGCATAACGCCGTAACCGAGAAAGCAATGGTTGACGATGGCACCCCATGTGCGGCGAGGAAAAATATTTGCATTTATCCGAACGGGGATGTCGTGAAGTGTTTTGACCACCGCAGAATTCCACTGGCGAAAGAACCGCTGGGGAACATTGCCAAGCAGGACATCATTGAAATTCTTTGCACCAAGCGTTCGACGGAGGTTTCAAAAATTATGAAGACCTGCAATTTCCCGTGCAAAAACATGTCGTGCAACAAACCACAAACACTTCTGTTCAACTGATGAAAGCGGGAACAGACGTAATAATCCTCAGGGGTGCTCCCGCTTCGGGGAAATCACAGGTGGCAAAATGCTTGGCTCAATTTTTCCCCAAAGGCGCAAAAGTGGAGGTGGACTCATTGCGGAAAATGGTTATTTCGGTTGATTGGACGAACCAAGCAGAACACATCAGCATGTTGCAGGTGTCGGCACGATTGGTTTGCGACTTTCTCAAGTTGGATTTTAAGCCCGTAATCGTTGTGGACACATTCAGCGGAGATAAAATTGACAAGTTCCTTGAATCTTTAAGGCAATTTGATCGCTCTATCTCGGTAAAACTTTTCGCTCTTTATGTCACGGAGGACGTTTTGAAAAAACGATTGGAGTTGCGTTCGGGCAGTGAGTTCAGGGATTTCAAAATATGTAAGAAACTGAACGAGGATGTTCTGAAAATAAAGCAGGCAAGCGAATATCAAATTGACACATCAGCACTTTCGCCAATGCAGGCGGCAGAAAAGATTCGCAACGAGCTGGCTAGATTCTAAATTCCTTCACGGAGGGGCGGCTGGGTAAAATGCTGTTCAGTCACGACCACCTTCCTCACTTTTGAGGGCAGAATCACGATCTCATTTTCCTGCCGGTTGTTGAAGAATCCAATGACATCTTTTTTGGAACACACGCCAGAGGCGATGTATGCCGCTTTGCCTTTTACTCCTCGTGTTCTGTAATGTGCGAAGAATTTTGCCTGTTCCAAATTCGTTGTCCAAGAGATGCCAGCCTTGGCACGCTTGTTCTCAAAACCACGATGGATTGTGATGGTGTCGGGCAGTGCTTTCAACGCATCCCAATCCTCTGGCCGCATGAAGAACTCTCGTTGGGGTCTGCGTGAGGAAAGCAATTTGATCCAGTAGTCCCGATTCGGGTAAATGGATTTGCTGTCAGTGTAGATGAAAGAAAGGCATTTCCAGTAATCTTCGTCGTTGAGACTGAGCTGAATTTGGGCAAATCCTTCCAACCTGCAACGTGAATCCCACAGGATTAAATATCCAAAATAATCCCGCTGCTTCAACATCGCCGCCAGCGACTTCTTCATTGATGGCGAGTCCATGTCCTGATCGGAATTCACGAGAACGAGGAAAACAATTCTGCCCAGTAAAGTCCATCGCAACCCATCCCAACGCATCGGCAAATGGCCTTGCTCTGGCAAATCTTCTGGCCTTCAATGTCATCGTGAGCCGCACGCCATTCATATCCAAGACGAAATTCTTGCATGGCCTGCAATGTTCAAAATTGCTGTGGTCGGACTACAACGCCAAGCATCTTTTCCCCGCAGTTGATGACGCTCTGCAAGCGGTGTTTGACCAAGGGCACGAGATTGGCGCACTCGCCAAGAAGATGTTCCCCGATGGCGTTGAGATTGATGCCGACCCCGCCGATTTTGAGGGAGCAATTGAACTGACCAAAAAGCGAATTTCGTCACGGTGTCCAATCTTTGAAGCGACACTTTCCGCCAACGGCGGATATGCCCGTGCCGACATTCTGAATCCAGTTGGCAAAAATGAATGGGACATCATTGAAGTCAAAAGCACCACGTCACTGAAGGATGTTCACATTCCCGACGTGGCATTTCAGGCGTGGGTGTTCACTGAAGCTGGAATCAAAATCCGTCGCTGCTTTCTGTGCCACATCAACAACGAGTTTGTTCGGCATGGGGAGGTTGACCCGAAGGAATTCTTCACGCTCCGTGACGTGACGGCTGAAGTGTCGGCGTATTCCAGCGAGATTGGAGACAAGATTTCCGACATGGGAAAAACGATTCGTGCTGCCAAGTGCCCAGAAATTCAAATCGGGAAGCATTGCGACACGCCATACACCTGTGCCCTGCATGACCATTGCTGGTCGTTCCTCCCCCCGCACAATGTTCTGGATTTGTATGACGACAAAAAGGGGCGTGGCTGGGACTTGCTGAATCGTGGCGTGCTGCGTCTCGCTGACATTCCTGATGATTATTCGTTGTCGGCAAAGCAGGAGATTCAACGGGCAGTGGCAATCAGTAGCAAACCTCACATCAAGAAACCAGCGATACAGACCTTCCTGAAAAACTTGGAATTCCCGCTTCACTTCTTGGATTTTGAAACTTTCCAGATGGCGATCCCGATGTTTGACGGCACACGCCCATACGAACAAATTCCATTTCAGTTTTCGTTGCACATCGTCCGCAAGGCGGGAGCGAAGCCTGAGCATCGTAAATTTCTGGCTGAGGGACGAAACGATCCACGAACGGATTTCATGCGTGAGTTGAAATCGTCCGTTGAGCCATCAGGTTCAATCGTGGTCTTCAATGCCTCGTTTGAAAAAAGTCGGTTGAAAGAATGTGCTGAGTTTTTGCCCGAATACAAATCGTGGGTGGAAGCGGCGAACAATCGAGTCGTGGATTTGCTGAATCCGTTCAAGGCATTCAACTTTTATCATCCCGACCAGTGCGGCAGCGCATCCATGAAACTGGTTTTGCCAGCGTTGACGGGCAAAGATTATTCAACGCTGGAAATCCAAGAGGGCGGAGCTGCCAGCCGAGAATTTCTGCGGGTGACGTTTGGCGATGTCAGCGAATCCGAACGGAAGCGGGTGCGTCGTGCTCTTGAGAAATATTGCGGGCAGGACACCGAGGGAATGATTTGGATTTTGGACAAGCTAAGAGGCGTTTGATTAAAACTTTTTCAGTAGTTCCTTCTCATCAAGCCCAGCGACTTTCAAACCATCCTTGATCTTCTCTGCCAAGAGAAATTTAAGTTTGCCGACTTGATCAAGTTTTTCTGCCTCGTCAGATTTCATAAAATAGATGACCCCGAAACCGGGACAGATATTGAGACTTTGCATGGCAGTGTCGTAAAACTTTTCTTTCAACTGCTCCTCAGCTTCCTTCGGCATCAAAATCACTTTCTCGTCAACCAACCGTTTCAAATAATTGGGAATATCGTCTCGTTTCTGCTGGCAAATGTCATCCACGTTGTCTTTCCAGAACTGCAAATAATGCTCATTGTTTTCTGATTTGAACCAAACCAAATTACTGGACATAAAGGAAACGTGAAAGTTCGGAAAACATGCCCATTCAGGACTGTTCAGATGCGAGCAATTGGGATCGGTTTTGTAAAACGCTGTCGCCTGTCGTTGTGAATCGCCGAAATACAAACTTAACTCAAAACAGCTCTCCTCGTGATCGTAAATCAAACCAATTTGTTGAATTTCACGATACGGTGTTTGTATGTAATATCCCCACCCCCTGTGATAATTGATTTTGCTTTCGTCCAGCGCAATTGACTTGAGCAGATTGTATATCCTGCGTTCTACAAGCTCTGCGTTTCCCTTGCACTGATGGAGGCTGTCGTAGGGATTCAGGAACGGGAATTTGAAATCAATGAGCTCAAGAAAATCTCCAATCAAAAGTTTTTCGCTGCCCGATATGGTTGGGAGCATTGACAGGTGATTGAGTTGTTTAATGATTTCCTTCCACTCAAGAACCACGGGTGAAGAATATATTTTAGTTTCGTCAGCCAGATTTTGACGGGAGGGTTTGAGCTGTCCAAACCACACATTTTCTAAACGTGGTTTGTTTTCAATTACCATCGTCAGATTGCTGCCGAAAGTGATGATGCCATCATATCTTGCATTTCTTTCGCTCGACTGAATTCCAGAATCTTCGGTCGCCAATTCATTATCCGTGATCAGAACGGACAAGAGATATTCCGTGTTGATTTCGGGGTTTCCCTTTTGCGTTTCAATCTCCCAGCCTTGTGCCAAATAATTATTTATGGAAACGGGCTTCTCATCGCCTTTGGGCGTATGTTTGCTGCGACAATATTCAACAAACGCAAAGAAAGCGTGGCTTGAATGTTTCAATAAAACGAGATACGCCCTCGTCAGTTGGTCTTCGTGAGCACCAGATTTGGAATCGTAAGGATTAAAATAATTTAGACGGTTCATAAATCAACTTGTCTGGCGTTTCATTTCTTTCGCCCCTTTTTTCCACCCCGACTGATGAAGATTTCCGTCGTCTTGTCGAACTCCGTGATGCTGGTGACATTTGCCAATGGAACGAGAATCCGTTTGCCACGAATGTATTTTTCCGAGTCGTGAGCGTGGATGCCTTCAATGAAGGTGACACCGTGATAAGCTGCTGCACGGGGATTTTCAACGACGGCGTAACCGCTGGAAAACGGGTCGTATTCACCCAATGTCACCAAGGCGAATTTCTTCGTGAACAGTTTGGATTTTTTCACTGGTGCAATGAGGTTGCGGCAGCAACCCCCCGACCTGCAAGAAATTTTAGTTTGATCGGATCAGGGTTGCGGATGGAATGCGAGCTAGCGTTTCTTTTTCGTGGCGGATTTTTCCCGCCGTAAATCTTCTGCCTCTTGAATCAATTGGGATAACGGGACATCAAGTGCGCTGGCGAGAGAATCGGCCAAGTTCAAACTCGGATTCCGAATAAAAGTTTCGATCCGGCCAATCATTTTCACGTCAACATCCGCCCGCTCGCTTAATTTTTCTTGCGTCATTTTTACCGCTTTTCTGTGGTTGCGGAGCACGACGCCAAATGATTTCGCCAGATCTCTTTTTATCACTCTACAACTTTGCCATTATCAAAATCGGTATTGACAGGGACTATAATCCCCTTTTTATCTTGACTGAAAATTCGGTTCTGGAATTGTGAACTACGAAACCGACAGCAAAAAACATCACCTATCAGGGAACAAAATGAAACACTTTAGAACATCCGCTCGTCTCGCCGTCCTCCTTGTCGCCGCCGCCTTTATCGCAACGAACGCCGCCGCCCAAACTCCAAAATTCCAGTTGATTACAAGTCCCTTGTTTAATTCCTGGGCGGGAGCAGAAGCGGACGCCGTTTCTCGTGGTGGACATCTGGCAACCTTTCCGACCCTGCAAAAGTGGCAGCAATTCACCAACCTCGTCGGCATGGCAGCAATCAGCAGCAATCAGTGGTGGGTGGGTGCCAATGATATAGCGCAGCGGGGCACATACGTTTGGATAACGGGAGAAACTTGGTCTTTCACCAATTGGGCACCCGGACAACCTTCTGGCACCGGCGTTAATGGCATTGAAGATTATTTGACACTTCAAGTTGACGGGAAATGGAACGACGCAGCCGCAACGATTCAAGTGAACATCGGATATGTGCTTGAATTTGACGCCCAAACTGATTTGGTCAAGGCGGTGAAACCCTCGTTTTCAAACCTTTCCGCTGGTAGAACGTATCAGTTGCAAACCTCAACCGATTTGGTGAATTGGACAAATTCTGGTTCTGCTTTCACGGCAACGAACAGCAGTCTGGTTTCCACGCAGTATTTTGACGTGCCCAATTGGAACCAACTGTTTTTTCGTTTGCAATAACCACCGGCAATGGCGCAAAGCCTCAAAATGAGGCACCACGCATCCATTTGACCTCCGGCTCATCCTGATCCGGTCGGGGTCTTGAGACCTCCCAACGACCCTGAACGCTCCTGACCCCATCCGGCGAGCGTGGAAAGGGTTTGTGAACAGGATGCCTCAGCCCGACTTTTGGGACATTCGTGACCAATTTATCTTCCTGAATTGTCGTTTTGCGTTGTCCTACCTGAAAGGTTTTGGGTGGAAACATTTGTCGCAACTGTTAATGGCAGAGTGATTTTCGGCGGGTCACGCCAAATCTGTGGATTTGCCCGGTCGTTAATATAAAATGATTTTAATTTTTTTGTCGTGGCATCCATTTCGACAGAGACGTTTTGAACACCTTCATCGGTTGGCCACCAATTAAAGAAATAACGGGCAAAATAGTTTGTTCCTTCTTTTCGTGGCAGGACAATTTCAGGCTCTCGTTTAAGTTGTGGAATTTGGCGTGTGTATCCCAACTGGTTAATAATTTGTCTCACTAAATTAACCGCTTCCTTTGGTGCCATATTGACTGGACCGTAAAATTGGTCGTGGGGTTTGTCTTCTGACGCTCTACCCGGTGCTGGCCAGTTATCCGCATCGCTGGCGTTAAACTCAATCACTTGACCATGCTCATACCAAAATCGGTCTTTTGTTTTTAGATATACACATGCACGGGGATTCCCTGCAACTAGGCCAAAATCATAATGCTCCATATCTATGTCATTGGTTGTAATCGGGATTTTAACAGTAGCACCTGACTTTTCCACGAAGTCCGAGAGTTGTGGCATTATAGCAAATAGAAAAGCCTGTGCATAATCATGGTTGACCCGAAAAACCGGCGTTCCCCCGACCAACTCGGATTTCGGCACTGCTGTCAGCACAGTTGGATGAATTCCAATTTTTGGGTCAGGTCGTTGTGACTGCTTGGCTTGGATTCCGAGCATTTCAATTCGGCCTGTCGAAGCATCCACCTCAATAGCGGTTCTCTCAAGTGGAATCCCCCCGGCACTTACTTGTTTTGTGTCAATCCACTCTACGAAATAGCGAGCAATCTGTTTTCCTTCATTTCGTTTTGGCGGTGTTACTTTTGGTGGCTGGTTGAAATGTAATTCCGAATCTGTGTAGCCTAATTTTTTGAGAGCCTCACGGGCAATTTTTACTGCTTCATCCTTTCCCACGTTTACCGGTCCATAAAATTCAGGAAGTTGGTTTGGGTCTTGGAGCGAATAGTAGCTGTGCGGTGAACGGTAGAGAACAACAGCCCCTAAGTCAAAAGTGAATGAATAACCGTTTGTCAGAACGACACGTCCCCCAACATGGTCGGCACGTGGAGAACATCCAAATTGCTTCACTTGGGCGACTGTGACTGGCTGCGGAATTGGCAAATCCAATGCTTTTGAGAAATCGGATATGTGCGGCATGATGGCTACCAACACAGCATTGGAATATGCCGCTGTAACCTGAAGAATTGCAAATGGCATATAATTAGATAGCACCGGGGACTGCTACTCGCAATCCCCGGAGATTGTGTCAATATTTACGGCCAAGAAGTTCGGTAATTGTATTCGTCAATATGCAGGAACGGGTAGCCGTAAATCTTTAGACGTTGACCGGGTTGATTATCGGAACTCCAGCCGTCAATTGTAGGTAAATCAAGCATCGCTTGCCCCATTGAAGAGAACAAGTCCCAACCCATAAGGTCCGTGTCCCAATAGAACAAGAAGTTGTAATATAAATAAGGCACTTGCCACGGGATCACTCCGTCATAATCTACTCCGCCAATGGTGGTATGACCGCCATTAGCGAATTGGCTCGTGCCGTGGTTGCCCATGAATGCAGCAGGACGCACACCTGATTTTTGATAATAAGGCAGGTCATACTGGCCCGGCCCCTTGATTCCGAACGCATGGTCAAGGCTTCCATCCGCAGTGTTGCACGCTTGCAATAGCACAAAGCGATAACGATGTTTGATGACTTTCGCCAAGTCACCCGATGAGATATATCCTACTTGATCTGGGCCGCCGTGCCCTCGGTAAAAAAAGTTCCTCGAGTTGGTATTGGAGAGAAAACTTTTCAATAGTGCCGAATCCAATCCAATTTGAGCCGCCGTGACAACTTCGTTCGTGTGTAACGGGTTTTGAAAACGCAATGGATACGTTTGCCCGATGTCGTTGGTTGAACCAGTTGGTGGATAATAAAGCCAGTAGCCTCCATATTTTTGAGCGGTAAGCGCAACATCGTTGATATGGCCTATCATGTCTCCACCCGCATCATAGAAGTGTTTGAAGTAATCCAAATAGGCCACTGTCCAAACGCCGTGGTCAGGCCAGTTATTCTTCGGATGTTTCTTGGGTGGTGTCTTTTTCGTGATTGGGTCGGCGACAGTCACAACGGAACTAAATTCAGGATCAGTATCAGCATTCGTTCGTGCAATGCCATTGGCATCCACCATATTCCAATATGCCTCAATAGTGCCGTCATCCGTATGGCCGGTCAGCCGCTGAACGAAGTTGGTGTTCACGTCGTAAATGTCAATCGCCCAATCCGCATTCGTGCATGTCGTTTGGAGAAAATAGGCAGCATTAGTCGCAGCCTCCCCAATGTCTTCTTCCCATTGCGGGTAGGAAACCGCATTTGAAACGGTTATCATAACGGAATCACTTATTCTGCTTGGAAACATGGTTTCAGTGCCATCCTCACTGGAATTTGGGTCAAACCAGAAAACCTCAACTTGAACCGAATGGTCGCCGTTTGGCAAATAAGCTGTGTCCATTGTGAACTGCCAAGGCGTTGGGGCCGAAAGGTCGCTCCCATCACCTGCGAGCTTCACCCCATCCACAAGTAGAACGGCACTGCTCAAAGTGCCGATTAAATTTGTGCCATTATTCGGGTCTGCATATCCAGCCTCGAAGCCAATGTTCACACTTCCCGAAACAACCCCATTCGTGAGTCTCGCAATGCTGGAAGTTAAAATCTGCACACCATCTTGAACTACTTGATAAAATCCTGTTTCGGGTGCGGTTGTCAAATCTGAGCCACCACTGCCGGAATCTCCATTAAGCGGCACTGGCCCGTCAAGAGACCCCGGGCCGTCGGCACGCAACGAAGTGGAAGCAACTGAATAACCGGCCCCGCTAACCCATTGCGAAGTCGTTGGGTCAAAAATGATGAAGTTTGATAAATCGAACCCCGGTGGGTAGAGCACAAGCGGAACAGCTGAACCCGAACCGTCTGCTGGCATTGCCATTGGCGCAGCCGGTTCTGCGGCAGTGAGATATGTTGAATCAGACTCAGCTTCTGACAAAGTCGTTGCAGCGAATGAACTACTACCACTACAGCCGCAACTCGGATATTGAACTACGTTGGAGTGAACGAAAAAAGTAATGTTTGTTGTCCAGTCCGCTGGATATGAATTTGTAAGCGTCTGCCAAGGCGTGCTTGGGTCAAGAGTCGCACGGTATTGCACAATATAATTTTGACCGGCAATGCTCGGCCATGATAGCACGACGTTGCTGCATTGAACGGAGATTTTTAATCCCTCTATGGCGAAGGTTTGGAGTGAGAATAAACACAGGGAGCAGGCGAACACACAGCTTGCCACCAATCTTGACGATTTGCTGATTATAGCCTTCATAAGTATCGCTGTTGGATGTTTGTAGTTTTTTACCCGTGTTGGCCTTGCCCAAACGTGCTGGAAGGTCAGCACTTAAAACGACATTGGCAGCGATTAGAGATACTGCAAGATAAATTTCGTTACATTCGTGGAACGAAACTCCTTGATTCTTCAAGCTCGGCAAGGATGTTTTTTCCTCCCGTAAATCTTCACGACAATCCGAATTCGTCACAGTGACGAATTTGCCTCCAAAATCATTATCACCTTTTGCTTTGCCTGAGGCTGGTTCAAGCATAGGCTTCTGGCACGTATGCAATGGGTTGCTCCATCCGAAAAAGACACCGGCACGGACACGCTGGAAAAACGGCTATGGGATGCGGCTGACCAGTTCCGTGCCAATTCCAGTCTCAGTGCGGCACAATACAGCCAGCCAGTTCTCGGTTTGATTTTTCTCCGTTTCGCTGAAGTTCGTTTTGCCGCCCAACACGCCAAGCTGGAAAAGACCAGCGCATCATCCCGTCGTGGATCACGCATTGACGATCCCAGCGCATACCACGCTGACGGCATTCTGTTCCTGCCAGCCAACAGCCGATTTGAATATCTGCTCAGTTTGCCCGAAGCCGCCGACATCGGGGCCAAGGTCAATGACGCCATGCGGGAAATTGAAAAAAACAACCCGCAGTTGAATGGCGTGCTCCCCAAGACCTACAACATTTTCACCAGCTCGCTGCTCAAGGGATTGTTGAAAAAAGTTTCGGAGATTCCCGCCAGCCTTGATTACGACGCCTTTGGGCGCATCTACGAATATTTTCTTGGCGAATTCGCCATGAGCGAAGGTCAGGGTGGTGGTGAATTTTACACGCCCTCCAGCATCGTAAAATTGTTGGCCGAGGTGATTGAGCCGTATCATGGCCGCATTCTTGATCCTGCGTGCGGTTCAGGAGGCATGTTCGTTCAATCGGCACGGTTCGTATCCGAGCACAAGAAAAACCCGTCGTCAGAACTTTCCGTCTTTGGCGTGGAAAAGACCGACGAGACGGGACGCTTGTGCCGCATGAATATGGCGGTGCATGGGTTGGAAGGCGACATTCGGCACGGCGGTCAAACGAACAGCTATTACGATGACCCCCACGAAGCCACGGGCAAGTTTGACTTCGTGCTCGCCAATCCGCCGTTCAACGTCAACGCCGTGGACAAAGACCGGCTGAAAGATTCTGTTGGTGCAGGTCGTCGTTATCCGTTTGGCCTGCCCCGCACAGACAATGGAAATTATCTGTGGATTCAACTTTTTTATTCATCGCTCAATCCCAAAGGCCGTGCGGGATTCGTGATGGCCAATTCGGCGGCGGATGCCCGCAATTCCGAGTTGGAACTTCGCAAGTCCATAATTGAAGCCAAGGCCGTGGATGTGATGGTCGCTGTCGGGCCGAACTTGTTTTACACGGTCACGTTGCCTTGCACCCTTTGGTTCTTCGACAAAGGCAAAACCAAGACCCCACGAGCCAACACGGTGCTGTTTATTGATGCACGGCACATCTACCGGCAGATTGACCGTGCCCATCGTGAATGGACACCGGCACAGATCGGTTTCATTGCTAATGTGGTGCGGCTGTATCGGGGTGAAGATTTGGATTTCACGCTGGGTGGTGATGAAGCCCAAGCCAAGGTGAAGGAAGTTTTTGGTGCCAAACCGAAATATGCGAATGTGGCTGGATTTTGCAAAGCAGCGACACTCAAAGAAATTGAAGCGCAAGGCTGGTCGCTCAACCCCGGCAGATATGTCGGTGTGGCGGCGGGTGAAGAAGTCAGCGATGAAGATTTCAAGGAGCAGTTGGAAGAATTGAACGAGGAACTTGAAACGCTGAACGC
>Ga0075029_100000987_pt1 | contig 16349 bp, 12 predicted proteins | sample LitLauG_LLR_2013_FD_71391 | JGI IMG/M metagenome (GOLD analysis project Ga0075029, IMG submission 71391) | Freshwater sediment microbial communities from North America - Little Laurel Run_MetaG_LLR_2013 | ecosystem: Environmental > Aquatic > Freshwater > Creek > Sediment | place: USA...
ACGAGATGGCAGCCGGTCACCCACTCGAGACTAATTCGCCGCCTAGGAGTTGATGAGAGCGGATCCGTCCACGACGAGACAAGAGTTGAGTCGTTCGGGTTCTCGTCATGGAGTTGCGGGAGAAGGCGGACTTGGTGCTCACCACTGGCCAGATCTCGAAGGACCGGACCGAACTGAGACGGCGACCGCGGGCCGTCGGACGATTCCTCCCGATGGACCACTGCCGGTGCGCGCGTTCCCATCTTCAATGTCATCTCCGGCGGCGTTGCGTTTCGCGGTGAATTCGCGATCCGGTCCGAATCACTGTTCCAACTCGTAGCCTTCACGGTCGCCCTGATCAGCGCCCCCCGACGGTTCGCCGTGTCGAGCGATTGCACCCTTGCGTCCCCGCGACCCGGTTACTCGCCGCCGCTTCCCACTTCGAACCGGTATCCGACCCCAGGCTCGGTGATCAGGTGAACCGGCGACGCCGGATCGTTCTCGAGCTTCTTGCGCAGTCGTGAGAAGAGGGTGCGCAGATACTCGCTCTCGGTCGAGTAACCCGGGCCCCACACCTGCTCGAGCAGCATGTGCTGGGTGACCAGTCGCCCGGGATTTCGAACCAGCACCGCGAGCGCACCCCACTCCTTGGGGGTCAGGTGCACGACGACGCCACCGCGCTCCACTCGACGAGCCGAGAGATCGATCCTCAGGTCGCCAGCGACCACGACGCTCTCCCCCTCGGCGGGCGTGCGTCGGCGCAGCGACGCGCGGATCCGGGCCAGGAGTTCGTTGATGCCGAAGGGCTTGGTGAGATAGTCGTCGGCTCCGGCGTCGAGCGCGGCCACTTTCACGGCCTCCTGCGGTCGCGCCGAGAGCACGATGATGGGAACGTTGCTCCACGCCCGAACCGCGGTGATCACCTCGATCCCCGACAACATCGGCAGGCCCAGATCGACCAACAGGAGATCCGGCAGAACCTTGGCCGCAGCCGTGATGGCCTCGACTCCGTTGGTCGCGACCTCCACCACGTAGCCGTGGGCCCCGAGGCCGATGCTCAGGGCTCGGAGCAGCGACTTGTCGTCGTCGACCAGGAGAATCGTCGTCACGGAATCGGTTCGGGTTCGTGGTTGGGTCGGGTCATCGGAATCGTCAGCACCATCGTGCACCCTCCGCCGGGGGTGTCTTCGATCTCGAGCAGTCCGCCCAGCGATTCCGCGAATCCGTCGGCGATGGCGAGCCCCAGGCCGACCCCGCGGCCGGAGGCGACGTCGCCCTGACGCTGGAAGGGTCGAAGGACCACGGCCCGCTGTTCGGGCGGGATTCCGGGTCCGTGGTCGATCACCCGCACCGCGGCGACGTCCCCGACCGCATCCACGTCCACCACCACGTTGTCACCGCCCCCGTGCAGGATCGCGTTGAGAACGAGGTTGCAGATGATCCGCTCGATCAAGACGGGATCGCTCCGCACGACCACGGCGTGCTCGGCGCGACAGGTCACCGCTCCGGGTGGGGCCTCGGCTCCCTTGACGGCCTCGGCAACCGCTCGTTGCGCGAGTTCACCGAGTTCGACCTCTACGGCTACGAGGTCCACCGAACCCTCCTGGATGCGACTCATGTCGAGCAGGTCGCCGACGAGCCCGTTCAACCGATCCGTTTCGGCGTTGATCCCCTCGAGCAGCAGGTGCAGCTGTTCTTCGGTCAGCTTGGTGGGGGCGGAGAGGATCGTCGTCACCGCGGCCTTTATCGACGCCAGCGGAGTCCGCAGGTCGTGGCTGACGGCCGCCAGGAGCGACGCCCTGAGCTCGTCGGCCTCGATCAGCGACTGTCGCTCGCCAGCCTCCGCCTCGAGGCGCCGATGTTCGATGGCCACCACCAGTTGGGCGGAAACCGCGACGAGCAGTCCCCGGCCCTCGGGATCGAGAGGTCGCCCGTCGACGACGAGTTCGAATCCCTCACCGATCTCGAGCACGGTCGCCTGATCACCGACGTCACCAATGGTCATGGCGTTGGCGGCCGAGTCCCCCGCGCGGCGCAGCGAAGCTCCCTTCAGGTCGAAGGCGTGCACGATCTCGCTGAGCATCGCCGGCAGGGCGTTCTCCCCTTCCGAAACGTGGCGGGCCAGGCGGGCCAGGGCCCGCGCGTCGCGTTCGGCGCGCAGCGCGGTATCGGTGCGGCGCGCCGCGATGTCGACGAAGGTGCTCACGCTGAGCGCGGCGGCGAGGAATGAGAGCAGCGCCAGGAAGTCGCGCGGGTTGGCGATGGTGAAGGTGTGGATCGGCGGGGCGAACTCCCAGTTGGTCACCAGGAATGCGGTCAACGCCCCCAGGAGTCCGGGGATGAGTCCGCCAATCGCCGCCACGGCGATCACCACCAGCAGGTACGCGCTGAGCGCCAGCGCGAGGGTTCCGGTTCCGCCCCCAGCTAGCAACCAGGTGAGGATTGAGAAGGCCACGACCCCGACGCCGAGCGACGCGAAGACCCGCTGGGGCGGGAGTGGGAACGGCGAGCGCCATCGGCTGGGCTTGCTGACGGTCTCGACTTCTCCGTGCTCGGTGCTGATCACGTGGACGTCGATCTCGCCCCGCGCCAGGTTGACGCAGCGCGCGACAATCGAACCCTGGAACAGAGTGGCCAGCCGGGACTTCGAGGTCGCACCGATCATCAGTTGGGTCGCGTTCTCGGAACGCGCCACGCTCACGAGTGCGGTGGCGACGTCGCTGGCGACCACCTCGACGAAGCGGCCGCCAAGTTCCTCGAGCAGCTCCACCGCGTGGTCCAGTCCCGCGTCACTGCCCGCGCGCAGCCCATCGTCTCGACGAACGTGCACCCCGACCAGTTCCGACCGCGACCGGGCCGCCATCCTCGCTGCTCGTCGGACGAGCCGTTCCGAGGTCTCGGTGCCCGTCACCGCGACGACGATGCGTTCGCGGGTCTCCCAGGCGTGGTCGATGTTGTGGCGCTCGCGATAGGACTGGAGCTCATCGTCCACCCGGTCGGCGAGCCAGAGCAGCGCCAGTTCGCGCAACGCCGCCAGATTCCCCGGACGGAAGAAGTTCGTCAGAGCCGCGTCGATCCGCTCCGCCGGATAGACGTTCCCGTGGGCGAGGCGGCGCCGCAACGCCTCGGGCGTCATGTCGACCATCTGGATCTGCTCGGCGCCGCGCACGAACGAATCGGGTACTGTTTCGCGCTGGCGAACGCCCGTGATGTTCTCCACCACGTCGTTCACGCTCTCGAGGTGCTGCAGGTTAACCGTCGAGATGACCTCGATGCCCGCGTCGAGCAGCACCTCCACGTCCTGCCAGCGCTTCTCGTTCTCAACGCCCGGGGCGTTGGTGTGGGCCAGCTCGTCGACCAGTACCACCTGGGGTGCGCGGCGCAGCAGGCCCGCCAGGTCCATCTCCTCGAAGGTCGAACCCCGATACGTGATCTGGCGGCGCGGGAAGACCTCGAGACCCTCCAGCAGGGCCGCCGTATGGAGACGGCCGTGGGTCTCGACGAAGCCGACGACGACGTCCGTTCCTCGGCCCATCCGACGCCGGCCCTCGTCGAGCATGGCGTAGGTCTTGCCCACGCCCGGGGCCGCTCCGAGGTAGATCCGCAGCTTCCCGCGCAACGTGTCCTCCTACGACCCGGATAACTCGTCGAGCAGGATGTTCAACTGGAGCACGTTGACCACCGGTTCGCCCATGACACCGAGAATACGGTTCTGGGTCGCTTCGCCGATCAACCGGTCGACGGTGGCGACGGGGAGGTTCCTCGCCCGGGCCACCCGTGGCGCCTGTAGTCGGGCGTTCGCGATGGAGATGTCGGGGTCGAGCCCCGACGCCGAGGTGGTCACCGCGTCGGCGGGAACCTGGACGCTCGTCGGAACCCCGTTGAACTCGCGATACGCCGCCTCCAGTTGCTTCACCTGGGTGACGAGCTTGGGGTTCGACGGACCGAGGTTCGACCCGCCCGACGCCATGGCGTCGTAGCCGTTGGACCCGGCGGCCGAGGGTCGCGGTTGGAAGTAGCGCGCGAGAGGTTGACCCTTCGCGTCGGTGAAGTTCTGTCCGATCAGGGCTGAACCCACCACGGCGCCGTGTGACTTGACGAGCGAGCCGTTCGCCTGTCCGCTGAAGGCGACCTGGAAGACACCGGTCAGCGCCAGTGGGTAGACGAGGCCGGTGAGGACGGTCATCACGACCGTCAGCAGCAGCGCCGAGAAGAAGAGCCGCCGCATCAGCGGATCCCCAGTGCGGTGACGATCACGTCGATGAACTTGATTCCGATGAATGGCACGACGGCCCCTCCCAGTCCGTAGATGACGAGATTGCGGCGAAGGATCGACGCCGCGCCCGTCGCCCGGAAACGAACCCCGCGCAACGCCAACGGGATCAGGGCGACGATGATCAGCGCGTTGAAGATGACCGCCGACAGGATGGCCGAGTGGGGACTGGCCAGGCGCATGACGTTGAGCGCGCTGAGCGGTGGGAAGACGCTCACGAACATCGCCGGAACGATCGCGAAGAACTTGGCGATGTCGTTGGTGATCGAGAAGGTGGTCAGCGAGCCCCGGGTTATCAACAACTGCTTGCCGATCTCGACGATCTCGATCAGCTTGGTCGGGTCGGAATCGAGGTCGACCATGTTCCCGGCCTCCTTGGCGGCCTGGGTGCCGGTGTTCATGGCGACTCCGACGTCGGCCTGGGCGAGCGCTGGGGCGTCATTGGTGCCGTCGCCGGTCATGGCCACGAGGTGGCCCCCGGCCTGCTCCTTCTTGATCAGGGCCATCTTGTCCTCCGGCGTCGCCTCGGCGAGGAAGTCGTCGACGCCGGCTTCGGCGGCGATGGCGGCGGCGGTCTTGGGATTGTCCCCCGTGATCATCACGGTCCGGATCCCCATCCGGCGCAGCAACGCGAATCGGTCGGCCATACCGGGCTTGACGATGTCCTTGAGGTAGATCACGCCGAGCACCTCGGGTCCTTCGGCCACCACCAAAGGCGTGCCGCCCTTCTCCGCGATCGAATTGACCACCTCTTCGAGCCGCGCTGGCGCGGTGCCGCCCTGCGAGCTCACCCACGCCGAGACCATGGAGCCGGCACCCTTACGTATCTGGCGTCCGGCGAAGTCGACTCCGCTCATGCGGGTCTGCGCGGTGAACGGGACGAGCACCGCGTCTGGGCTGAGGGCCGAACTCATCTGGTAGTCACGCTCGACGAGCGTGACGATCGACCGGCCCTCGGGAGTCTCGTCCGCGAGGCTCGACTGCAGTGCGGCTTCGGCCAGTACGCGCGGTTCCACCCCGTCCATGGGGAACAGCTCCACCGCCTGACGGTTTCCGAATGTGATGGTCCCGGTCTTGTCGAGCAACAGGGTCGAGCAGTCGCCGGCGGCCTCCACCGCCCGCCCCGACATGGCGAGCACGTTGCGCTGGACCAGACGGTCCATTCCGGCGATACCGATCGCGCTCAGCAGCGCGCCGATCGTCGTGGGGATGAGACACACGAACAGCGCGACGAGCACGACCAACGACTGGGCGGCGTTCGAGTAGATCGCGAACGGTTGCAAGGTGACGATGGCGATGACGAACACCAGGGTGAGGCCGGCCAGCAGGATGTCCAACGCGATCTCGTTGGGCGTCTTCTGACGGCTCGCCCCTTCGACCAGCGAGATCATGCGGTCGAGGAAGGTCTCACCGGGGTTGGAGGAGATCCGCACGAGGATCCGGTCCGACAGCACCCGGGTCCCTCCGGTGACCGCCGAACGGTCACCGCCCGACTCGCGGATCACGGGTGCCGACTCTCCGGTGATCGCCGACTCGTCGACCGTCGCGATGCCCTCGATGATCTCGCCGTCGCCGGGGATCACCTCACCGGCGACCACTTCGCAGACGTCGCCCTTTCGAAGGTCGGACGACGCCACTTCGACGATCGACCCGTCGCGAACGAGTCGCGCGACCGTGTCGGCCCGCGTCCTTCGCAGGGCGTCGGCCTGGGCCTTTCCCCGGCCCTCGGCGACGGCCTCAGCCAGGTTGGCGAACCATACCGTGATGATCAGCCACGCAACGGTGACGCCGGCGAAGGTGTTCGTGGCGCCCGACGCCCGACCGAAGTCCTTGATCCAGAACGCGAAGGCCAGCACGCTGGTGACTTCAACGGTGAACATCACGGGATTCCTCACCATGTGCGAGGGTGCCAGCTTCCTCAACGCATCGATGGCGGCCCGGCGAAGGAGGGGTCCGTCGAACGACGACGCCCGGCGGCGCTTATCCGACTTGGGTCGTTCGACCGGCGCGGACGGCGATTGCTCGATAGTGGTCACGGCAGACTCCTAAACATGGTTGACGAAGTGTTCGACGAGGGGACCGAGGGCCAACACCGGGAAGTAGGTGAGGCCGACGATGATCACGGTGACCCCGGTGAGCAGGGTGGCGAAGAGCGGCGTATCGGTCGGCAGGGTGCCGGCCGAATCGGGCACGGTCTGCTTGCGGGCGAGGGACCCGGCGATGGCGAGCACCGGGATCATGACGGCGAAGCGGCCGATCAGCATGCAGATCCCGAGCGTGGTGTTGAAGTACGTGGTCGCTCCGTTGAATCCCGCGAAGGCCGAGCCGTTGTTGTTCGACGCCGAGGTGAAGGCGTAGATCATCTCGGTCAGTCCATGGGCGCCGGGGTTGGCCAACGACGCCCGTCCCGAACCCAACATGATCGACAGGGCGGCGAATCCCAACGCCGCGAAGGGCACGATGAGCACGTAGAGCACCACGAGTTTCATCTCGGCGGCCTGGATCTTCTTGCCGAGGTACTCCGGTGTGCGCCCCACCATGAGTCCGGCGATGAAGACGCTGAGGATGGCGAGAATCAACATGCCGTAGAGTCCCGAACCGGTGCCGCCGGGACTGACCTCACCGAGCATCATGTTGAACAGCAGGACTCCCCCACCGAGGGCGGAGTAGCTGTCGCCCATCGAGTCGACGGCTCCCGTCGAGGTGCCCGTCGCCGACGAGTTGAACAGCGCCGACGGCCCGGCCCCGAAGCGAAGTTCCTTACCGACCAGGTTCCCGCCGAGGGTGGTCGGGCTGGCCTTCTGCGTGACCCCCTGACCGATCGCGTGATTGGCGTGGGTCTCGAGCAGCATGACGGCGATGCCCGAACCCATCCACAGGATGACCATGGCGGCGAGGACCGCGAATCCCTGACGGATCCGACCAGCCATCTTGCCGAAGGTGAAGGGCAGTGCGAAGGGGATGACGAGCAGGAGCCAGATCTCGAAGAGGTTGGTGAAGCCGTTCGGGTTCTCGAACGGGTGGGCCGAGTTGGCGTTGAACGGACCACCACCGTTGGTGCCGAGGTCCTTGATCGCCTCCTGGGTTCCAATCGCTCCGGACGGCAGCGTCTGATGGCCGCCCGCCAGGGTGTGGATGACGTGGTTGGCTCCCAGGTTCTGGATCACGCCACTGGCCACGAGCACGATGGCGGCGAGGACGCTGAGCGGCAACAGGATTCTCGTGACTGTCCTCGTCAGGTCGACCCAGAAGTTGCCGATCGTCCGGGAGCGACCCCGGAGCAGGCCGCGCACCAACGCGATCGCCACCACGATCCCGGCCGCGGCGGAGAGGAAGTTCTGCACCGTCAGGCCGGTCATCTGGGTGAGCAGCGACATGGTCGATTCACCCGAGTAGTTCTGCCAGTTCGTGTTGGTGAGGAAGCTCACCGCCGTGTTCCACGCCGTGGGCGACGCGACACCGCCCAGGTGCGCGGGATTGAACGGCAGGTGGCCCTGCAAGCGCTCGAGGAGGTAGAGCACCACGACCGAGACCAGCGAGAACATCAGCAGGCTCAGCGCGTAGGTGCGCCAGCGCTGCTCACCTTCGGGGTCGACGCCGCACAGTCGGTAGATTCCCCGCTCGAGCGGATTGAAGAGTCGATCGCCCGGAGCCTTCTCGTTGGAGTAGACCCTGGCCATGTAGAAGCCCAGGAACGGTGCGGTCGCCGCCAGCGCCACGACGACGATCAGGAACTGGATCCAGTCGTTCAGGGTCATCACAGCTTCTCCGGAAAGAAGAGGGCGAAGAAGAGGTAGGCGGTCAGCGCCACCGCCACCACGAGACCGATGATGTCGTCGAGCTTCATGAGCGACCGCCCGTGGTCGCGGGGAGCTCACCCGGACTCGAGTCCGGCTCGCTGGTCCCATCGTCCGGACCGATGATGCGATCGCAACCGATCACGAAGAGCCACATCAGGCCGAAGAATCCGACCGTGGCCAGTAGGTAGAAGATGTCCTGCACTGTTCGCTCACTTCCTCACGGCGGAGCAATGGCGGCTCCGATATCGAACATATGCCCGATTCCGGTGGTTACGTGAGGAAGTTCACGAGGCCTTTGTGCCCCAATGACGAAGTTTTACGTCTTCGTTACGCTCATCCCGGTCTGGGCATGAACGCGAGGGTGCGGCGATCAATCAATCGGGCCAATCCCCAGCGCCGATTCTTCAGCGCAGTTTGATCAGGTGGATGTCCTGGATGCCGTCGGTGTCGCGAAGTCGCTCGACCACCGACGCCGGAGTCGACTCGACTGTCGAGAGCACCATCAAGGCGGTCTTGGTCCGCGCATCGGGGCCCACGGCCATAGAGGAGATCGACACCCCGGCCTCACCGAGCGCTACGCCGACCCGACCGATCATCCCCGGTCGGTCGTCGTTACGCACCACGAGCATCGACGCCGCCGGCGGGATCTCCACGCTGTGGCCGTCGACGCCGACGATGCGGGTCTCGAGCCGGGTGCCGATGGTCACCAAGGTGCCCGACACCGCGTGCTCACCCGAACGTACGGTGATCTGGTTCACGTACTCGGGCGACTCGACCGTCGAGACCTCCCCGAACGTGAGGTTGTGCTCGGTGGCCAGTTGGGGAGCGTTGACGAACGAGACCCCGTCGTGGCCAGTGGCGGTGAGGAGCCCCTTCAACGCGCACAGGGTCAGGATCTTCGTGCCCGCCCCGGCCAACTCACCCTGGTACACGACCTCCAGGTCGGCCGGCTTGCCGTCGAGCAATCCGCCGATGAAACGACCGAGGATCTCGGCTAGACCCATGAAAGGCCGCACGGCGTTCGAGACCTCGCCGGCCGCGACGTTCACGGCGAAGGGCACGAAGTCCCCGGCGAGCGCCAACTGGACCTGCTCGGCGATGGTGACGCCGGCCTTGTCCTGGGCCTCGAACGTCGAAGCGCCCAGGTGGGGGACGACGACGACCGAAGGGAGCTCGAACAACGGGGACTCGGTCGTCGGCTCCTTCTCGAACACGTCGAGAGCCGCCCCCTGGACGTGCCCGGAACGAATCGCTTCGGCGAGGTCGGCCTCGTTGACGATGCCGCCGCGCGCGACGTTGATGATCCGCACACCCTGCTTCGTCTTCTTGAGCGACTCGGCGTTCAGGAGATTAGTGGTCTCCTTGTTCTTGGGCAGGTGGATCGTGATGAAGTCGCTCTGGGCGAGCAACGTGTCGAGGTCCATCAGCTCGACACCCATGTGCCGGGCCCGCTCCTCGGAGATGAAGGGGTCGTAGGCGACGAGTCGCATGCCAAATGACATGGCCCGCTGGGCCACGAGCGCCCCGATCTTGCCCAGACCGACGACGCCCAGGGTCTTGCCGTGGAGCTCGACGCCTTCCCACTTGCTGCGCTCCCACTTCCCGTTCTTGAGGGCCGAATGGGCCTGGGGGATGTTGCGCGCCTGGGCGAGCAGCAGGGCGAGGGTCTGCTCGGCGGCCGAGAGGATGTTGGAGACCGGAGCGTTCACGACCATGACGCCGAGTTCCGTGGCCTTGGCCACGTCGACGTTGTCGAGTCCGATGCCGGCCCGCCCCACGACGACCATGTCCTTCGCGGCCTCGAGGGTGGCGGCGTCGACCTTGGTGGCCGAGCGGATGATCAGCGCGTGGGCACCCTTGACCGCCTCGAGCAGCGCCTCGGGTGATAGTCCGAGCTGGATGTCCACGTCGTGCCCGGCGTCTCTCAGCTCCTGGAGGCCCGATTCGGCGATTTCCTCTGTCACAAGCACGCGAGCCATGGCAAGACCTTTCGTTTAGTCCCTCAAGACTATGGGAATCTGATGAATCGTCAGCCGGCGTTGACGAGGCCCGCGAATCGTTCGAGGCCCTCAGCGAGGTCGTCGTCACCGAGCGCGTAACTCAGACGGAAGAAGCCCGGCGTCCCGAAGGCCTCTCCCGGAACGACTGCGATCTTGATGGTCTCGAGCAGCACCTCGGCCAGCTGCGCCGACGTGTTCGAGACCCGACCGGCCAACGAGCGGCCCAGCAGGCCGGTGACGTTCGGGAAGCAGTAGAAGGCGCCTTCGGGTTCGGCGCAGGTGACACCGTCGATCGAGTTGAGCAACGTCGTCATGGTCTGACGACGACGGTCGAAGGCCTTTCGCATCTCGTGCGCCGCCGACAGGTCGCCGTTCAGTGCCGCGACGGCGGCGCGCTGGGAGACGTTCGAGATGTTCGACGTGGTCTGACTCTGGTAGTTCACCGCCGCGTTCATCACGTCCGGCGCGCCGATCATCCAGCCGATGCGCCAACCGGTCATCGCGTAGGTCTTGGCGACCCCGTTCACGACGACCCATCGGTCCCCCAACTCCGGCGCCACCACCGGCATCGAGACGTGCTTCGCGTCGCCGTAGGTGAGGTGTTCGTAGATCTCGTCACAGAGCACCCAGATGTTGTTCTGCGCGGCCCATCGTCCGATGGCCACGACGTCGTCGGGTCGCACCACGGCGCCCGAGGGGTTCGACGGCGACACGAAGACCAGCAGTTTCGTCTTCGGGGTGCGGGCCCGCTCGAGTTCCTCGACCGTTACGCGGAACCCATTGGCCTCACTGGTCATCACCGGCACGGCGACACCACCGGCCAGGTAGACGGCCTCGGGGTAGGTCGTCCAGTACGGGGCCGGGATCAACACCTCGTCGCCCGGGTCGAGCAGCGTCATGAACGACGTGGCGACGGCGTGCTTGCCGCCGTTGGTGACGAGCACCTGGTTCGCGCTGATGGAGAGGCCCGAATCGCGCATCGACTTGGCGACGATCGCCTCGCGCAGGTCGGCCAGACCTGCCGTCGGGGTGTACTTGTGGTTCGACGGGTCGTAACAGGCCTTGGCCGCGGCTTCGACGATGTGGATGGGGGTCGGGAAGTCGGGTTCGCCCGCGCCGTAGCCGATGACCGGCTCCCCGGCGGCCTTCAGGGCCTTGGCCTTGCCGTCCACCGCAAGCGTCGCACTGGGGGCTAAGCCGCCCAACAAGTCACTGACCCTCGCGCCCATCGCTCACTCTCCCTCAAGTTCCCTAACATGAGTCTATGAGTTCCCCCGAAAACCTTAAGATCCCCGCCGACCTCCTACCCCGCGACGGACGCTTCGGCGCCGGTCCTTCGAAGGTGCGTGCCGAGCAGTTGGCCGCCCTCGTCGCCGACGGCACGACCTACATGGGTACCTCGCATCGCCAGGCGACCGTGCGCAACAAGGTCGGAGAGGTCCGCGACGGCCTGCGAGACCTGTTCAACCTTCCCGACGGCTACGAGGTGCTGCTCGGCAACGGGGGCACCACCTGTTTCTGGGACGCCGCGACATTCCACCTGGTCGCCGAGCACTCCCAGCACCTCAGTTTCGGTGAGTTCTCCTCCAAGTTCGCGAGCAGCGTCAAGGAAGCACCGCACCTGAGCGAACCCCAGGTCATTCAGAGTGACGTAGGTACCCACCCCTACGCGGTCGCGGACGACTCGGTCGACCTCTACGCCCTCACCCACAACGAGACCTCGACCGGCGTGATGATGAAGATCGAGCGACCCGAGGGGGCGAAGGGGATCGTGGCCGTGGACGCGACCTCCGCCGCCGGCGGCCTCATGGTCGACCCGACGCAGTTCGACTGCTACTACTTCGCCCCCCAGAAATCCTTCGCCTCCGACGGGGGACTCTGGCTCGCCATCTGCTCCCCCGCCGGCGTGGAACGCATCGAGACCCTGGCCGCCTCGGGCCGCTGGACGCCCGCATTCTTCGACCTGAAGATCGCGCTGGACAATTCACGGCTCAATCAGACCTACAACACGCCGGCGCTGGCGACCATCCACCTGCTGGCCTCGCAGATCAAGTGGATGAACGACAACGGTGGCCTGGACTTCTCGGCCGGACGTTCCCGTCAGTCGGCCGAGATCCTCTACACGTGGGCCGAGGCATCGGACTTCGCGACGCCCTTCGTGAACAATCCGGCCCAACGCAGCAACGTGGTCGGCACCATCGACTTCAACGACGAGGTCGACGCCGCACTCATCGCCAAGGTGCTGCGGGCGAACGGCGTGGTCGACACCGAGCCCTACCGCAAGCTGGGCCGCAACCAGTTGCGCATCGCGATGTTCCCGAGCGTCGACCCCGAAGACGTGGCCTCGTTGTGCGCCAGCATTAACTACATCGTCGGCAACCTCTAGATCACCGGTACTGTTCCATGGTGAGTGATCCGGAGCGCGCGGTGAAGGGTCGTGTCCTGGTGACCGGCGCCACCGGCTACGTCGGCGGACGCCTCGTGCCCAAGCTGATCGAGGACGCCCATCCGGTGCGGTGCCTGGTCCGAACGCCCGCCAAACTCGCCAACGCCCCCTGGCTCGACCAGGTCGAGATAGTGCGCGGTGCGATCGACGGCCCGTTGGCAGAGGCCATGGCCGACGTCGAGACGGCCGTGTATCTGGTGCACGGGATCGGCGAGGGCCCGGACTGGGTGGCGAAGGAGACCCGCGACGCCGAGCACTTCCGTCTGGCGGCGCAGGAGGCCGGTGTCCAGCGAATCGTCTACCTGGGCGGCATGGGGGCCGACGATTCCCGGCTGAGCCAGCACCTCTCGAGTCGTCACTCGGTGGGCCGCACCCTGGCCGATGGTCCGATCCCCGTCACCGAGCTGCGGGCGGCGGTGATCATCGGTTCGGGTTCGGCCAGTTTCGAGATGCTGCGATACCTCGTCGAGGTGCTGCCCGTGATGGTCACCCCCAAGTGGGTCACGACGCGGTCCCAGCCCATCGCCATCTCGGACGTGCTCGACTACCTCGTCAAGGCGATCGACGCGCAGGAGCCGTTGCGCGGGGTCTACGAGATCGGCGGACCCGACGTCGTCTCGTACGCGCAGATGATGGCCATCTACGCCGAAGAAGCCGGACTCAAGCGCCGCCGGCTGATCCCCGTGCCGGTGCTCACGCCGCGCCTCTCCAGCCATTGGGTCGGCCTGGTGACCCCGGTCCCCGCCTCCCTGGCGCGACCGCTGGTCGACAGCCTGGTCAACGAGGTCGTCGTGCGCGACTCGCGAACCCTCGACGACTTCGGACCGCCGAAGCGGTCGTTGCGAGAGGCGATCCGCCTGGCGCTGGGCGTGACGTCGCGCCACGAGGTGCCCACGTCGTTCACCTCGGCCGACCTGCAGCCCTTTCGAACCTACGCGACCGATCCCGCCTGGTCTGGCGGAACGGTGCTGCACGACGTGCGCGTCTCCGACACCTCGTCCTCACCCGAGGCGGTCTTCGCCGCGGTGACGTCGCTGGGCGGTGAGAAGGGCTGGCACAGCGGCGAACGGCTCTGGCAGCTGCGCGGACTGTTCGACCTCCTGTGGGGCGGGCCCGGCCTGCGCCGCGGACGCAGTCACCCGACCGCGCTCGGCGAAGGTGACTTCGTCGACTTCTGGCGTGTCGAGTCACTCGTGGCTCCGCACCTCCTGAGACTCCACGCCGAGATGGTGCTCCCGGGTGAGGCGTGGCTTCAGTGGACGATCGAGGGGACCGCCAGTGGATCGAGAGTCACCCAGGACGCCATCTTCAAGCCGCGCGGACTGCTCGGACGCGCCTACTGGTACGCCGTCGCGCCATTCCACTTCCTGGTCTTCCCCGGACTGCTGAAGGGCATCCTCAAGGACGCCTCGGCGAACTAGTCGGTGTCGCCACCCGAGACTTCGGAGACCTTCTGCTTGCCGGCCGAGACGAACGGCATCATGCCCCGCAGCTTCTTGCCGATGTCCTCGATCGGGTGCTTCTTCCCGCTGTCGCGAAGCTCGCGGTAGCGGGGACGGCCGATCTCGTTCTCCTGGATCCACTCGGCGGCGAAGGTGCCGTCCTGGATCTCGGTGAGGATCTTCTTCATCTCGCCCTTGACGGCTTCGGTGATGATGCGCGGTCCGCGCGTCAGGTCCCCGTACTCGGCGGTGTCGGACACGCTGAAGCGCATGCCGGTGATGCCCTCTTCGTACATCAGGTCGACGATCAACTTGAGTTCGTGGAGGCACTCGAAGTAGGCGCTCTCGGGCTGGTAGCCGGCCTCGACGAGGGTCTCGTAGCCGGCCTTCACGAGGGCCGAAACACCGCCGCAGAGAACGGCCTGCTCGCCGAAGAGGTCGGTCTCGGTCTCCTCGGTGAAGGTGGTCTCGAGTACGCCGGCGCGCGTGGCGCCGATGCCGTGGGCGTAGGCCAGCGCGAGGTCGTGGGCGTGGCCGGTCGCGTCCTGGTGCACGGCGATGAGCGCCGGGACGCCGCCGCCCTCGACGTAGGTGCGCCGCACGAGGTGTCCGGGTCCCTTCGGCGCGACCATCGCGACGTCGACGTCGGCCGGCGGATTGATCAGGTTGAAACGGATGTTGAACCCGTGGGCGAACAGGAGGCACTTGCCGGCGGTGAGGTGCGGCGCGATGTCGGCGTCGTAGATGCGCTTCTGCTCGGTGTCGGGCAGCAGGACCATGATGACGTCGGCCTCGGCGCAGGCGTCGGCGATCGGCAGGACGCGAAGTCCGGCGTCCTCGGCCTTCAGGACCGAGGAGGACTCGGCGCGCAGGCCCACACGCACGTCGTAACCGCTGTCGTGGAGGTTGAGCGCGTGGGCGTGGCCCTGTGATCCGTAGCCGAGGATGGCGATCTTCTTGCCCTTGAGCAGTTCGGGCTTGGCGTCGGCTTCGTAGTACATCTTGGTCATGGTGGGGTTTCTTTCTCTGTTCTAAATGGTCAGGCCGAAGCCGTCCGTCCAAGTCTAGGGAGTGCCACGCGGCCGGTCCGGTGGAGCTCGACCTGCGCGAAGCTTTCCAGGGTCTTCTCGATGTGGTCGCAGGCGCCGGGGGTGCCGGCGAGCATCACGGTGACCGAGTTCGAGTCGACGTCGACGATCGAGGCCCCGGCCGAGGCCACGGTGTCGAGCAGGGCTGCGCGGTTGGCGTCGTCGACCGCGACCGTCGCGATCAGCAGTTCGCGCTCGAGGGCGTCCTTGGGCGCGAGGTCGGTGATCTGGACGACGTTGACCAGCTTGTCGAGCTGGCCGACGATCTGCTCGAGCGGCGCCGACTCGGCGTCGACGACGATCGTCACGCGCGAGAACCGCGCGTTGCCCTCCGCCGGAGCCACCGCGAGGGAGTAGATGTTGAAGCCGCGACGGGCGAACAGACCGGCGATTCGCGCCAGCACTCCCGCCTTGTTCTCGACCAGCACCGAGAGGATGTGATGACGCACCGGGGTGTGCGAGACGGTTCCGAGGAACGGTTCGGGGGTGGCGCTCATCGGACGGCTCCTCGCTGTAGTGGGTGGACCATGATGTCGTCGTTGCTCGCTCCGGCCGCGACCATCGGGAACACCTTCTCCGAGGAGTCGGTGCGAAAGTCGATGACCACCGGCACGTCGTTGATCCGGTTGGCCTGCTCGATCACCTCGTGCATCTCCTTCAGGTTCCTCGCGCGCAGCCCGACGCAACCCATCGCCTCGGCCCACTTGACGTAGTCGGGCAGATCGGCGTTGAGGTACACCTCGGAGTAACGCTCCTCGTAGAACATCTCCTGCCACTGGCGGACCATCCCGAGGTAGGCGTTGTTGAGGATCGCGACCTTGATCGGAATGCCCTCGGACCTGGCCGTCACCAGTTCCTGGGCCGTCATCTGGAAACAGCCGTCGCCGTCGATGCACCAGACGGTGCGGTCGGGTCGACCGACCTTGGCCCCGATGGCGGCCGGCACGCCGAATCCCATGGTTCCGGCCCCCCCGGAGTTGACCCAGGTGCCCGGCTCTTCGAACTTCCAGAACTGCGAGGCCCACATCTGGTGTTGGCCGACCCCGGCCGAGACGATCGTGCCCGGCGCGGCGGAGGCGGCGATGGCCTCGATGACGTGCTGGGGGCGAAGTGGACCGTCGCTGGTCGGCTCGTCGTAGACGAGCGGGAACCGCTCGCGCCACGAGTCGATGTCGGTCCACCATGCGTCCAGGTTCCTCGGGACGGCTCCTCGGTCGTCGAGGGCGCGCAGCACCGAGGCGACGTTGGCCCGGATCGACACGTCGGCCCGGCGGACCTTGTTGAACTCGGCCTTGTCGATGTCGACGTGGACCACCTTGGC
>Ga0075029_100000990_pt1 | contig 16316 bp, 24 predicted proteins | sample LitLauG_LLR_2013_FD_71391 | JGI IMG/M metagenome (GOLD analysis project Ga0075029, IMG submission 71391) | Freshwater sediment microbial communities from North America - Little Laurel Run_MetaG_LLR_2013 | ecosystem: Environmental > Aquatic > Freshwater > Creek > Sediment | place: USA...
TTCTCAAGAAGCAGAAATCACAGATTCTCAAGAAGCAGAAATCACAGATTCTCAAGAAGCAGAAATCACAGATTCTCAAGAAGCAGAAATCACAGATTCTCAAGAAGCAGAAATTTTCAAACTTGCAGAAACAGGAATCAAGTATACCGATATTGCTCAAAAGTTAGGCATTTCTGCGGTTGGTGTCTACTATGTTCTTAAAGGGTCAAAAAGAAAAAAGAAATCAAAAAAACCACGTAGTACTTCAATTCTATGTACTTTTGATAAAAAAGGAAATCTCATCGTAGGCAAAGGAGACTCTATTGAAACCACTGTTCGTGTGTCGAAAGGCTTGGATGATGATCCGTTGTTGTTCTTCATACTTCGTGATAGTTATTCTCGGGTCGGTGGTGCACGTTTTGTTATCGCTGGGTGTAACGGACGTCAGTTTGACTCTGGTTTTGTCGCTAGGGTTGTAGTAGGAGTTCCACAAGAAACGTAATAGTGTTTAAATTTTATTTCAGCTCTTGACAGTAAACACAGAAGTCAGTAGTCAGGTCTCATAGGTTACCAGTGCCAAAAAGAAAGTAGATTATTATAATATGTCAATAGGTATACGGGCGTATGTCAGGCACTGTAAAGATCGAAGGAAAGAATATCATATTTGAAATTCATGGAGTTGATACCATTTTAGCATTAAAGCGAAGCATAACAATACCGCTAGAACATGTTGTATCTGTATCAACTGATAAAGTTCCATGGGCGCCTTTCCAACAACTCAAAGTTCTAGGAACAGGTTTTCCGGGTGTAATAAAAGATGGATTATTTCTATCAAGTGACGGGCTGTTATTCTTTGAGATGCATCATCCGGACAAGTGTATTACAGTATCTCTGAACAATGAAAGATATAAAAAAATAATCTTTGAAGTGGATGACAAGGAATCTGTAGCCAAGACCATTCGAAATGCCATTTCTGGTTAAGTTTGGAAAATTAAAAAAATTAGGCATAAAGGCGGCCAAAAAATCGTACCATGCTAGTACCCGAATCGCCCCGATGTAGATGCAAGTAGAACTAAAATTATTCCAAGTTAGTAGCTGGGTTTTACCAGATTTGGAATTATGGTAAATTCTCTGCCCAATTACGTTCTACTAAATTTTTCATGGTCTGTGATGTTACACAAGCAGGGGTGCCATCTTCTGCTTTGATAACTAGCTCAAGACCATGCTGACATTTTACATTCTTTGCAGGAACTCCCAATCTGAATTGTTTTAGAGGGTTGGATATGTTGTTTGATCCGATACTGGGTTGATTCATGATGGATGAAACATTTGTGAATGGACACATGGTAAATGAAAAATTTGCTTGTAGGTCTAGAAGTACCTTTTTTTGTTCATTTGAAAATGGTGGAATTTGATTTCCATTGTAATCATATCTGCAAAGTATTGATGAGTCTAAATTACAATCATGACACTGGTAATGATTCAATGTCAGAATGTATAATGTTTTATCAGTATTTGCCAAGTACGAAATGACATCTGATGCGATTCTTTTTGCTTGTGATAAAATGGTGGGTACTCCTTCGGTGTTACAGGAATTCGAGCCATACATAAGATGCCCATTAAGGACATACGCGCAGACAGTATACGAATTATTTGTAAAAATAGAACTTGAACTGTTAGTTGATTGAGCAAACACAGTTGAATTATACAACATCAATAAAAGAACAAAAGGAATTGTCTTCTGTAAATGACCTAGGAATGCTATGCTAAACATGATGGTATAACATAGTAGATTGATTTGAATCAATACCTGATATGATTTCCAGCAAATTGAAATAGTTTGAAAAAATCTTTTTAATATTTAACAATTCTACAGGTGTGAGTCCAAAAATCTCAACACGATGATACTCGTCCCCTAGGCTCGATGATTCTACGAATAAACTGGGTCCAAAACTAATCCCATTCTGGTGGCATAATTCCTGTGGACTCATCCTTTTCTGGGTACTAAAATAGGACCAAAATCATGCCATCAAATTTTTCACTGAATAAATCGCACACGTTTTTCTCAGTTTTGTATTTAACTATATAGTTACCATTGTCTTCAATAAAAATGGTAACTAGACATTATAACCTGAAAATGAAAAACATATCATGTCAAAACAACAATACCGGACAGAGATGGGCATAATCTCAGACATTTTATGTGCAACAATAAACCTTGACAGACAAGGTGAAATAATATCTGCCATAGCCAGAAAAGCAAATCTTTCACATTATGCAACAATTAAGAAATGTCAAAAGCTAGTAGATAGTGGATTAATGGAATCTGTAATTAATAAAAGAAATCGTATTTTCATTATTACTGAAAAAGGAATAGAGTTTTTTCAGGAATTACAAAAATTTCTAGAAATTGTACAGACGACAAAAATAAGATATTAAAGCAGTACTATTGAAACTTGCGTAACTGCATCTGACAATATGGTGTGGTGGTTTGCTATGCCCATTCATGATTTGATCAATATTGAAGGATTTTTTCTTCGTATCAGTCAATCTAATCTATTAGCAATCAGTTTTATAATCTTGGAACATATCCACAAGAGTGGCAAAATACCAAGTCAAGAAAATCCTAGTTCCTATAGATGGTTCAAAGAACTCGTTTAGAGGACTAGATACTGCAATATTTCTTGCAAGACAGTGTGGGGCTACAATTACAGGACTATTTGTTGTGCCAATTTATCCGAAATCGTTTATGCCAGTAACATATGCTAAAGAATACATTACAAAAACCGTCAAAGATTTCATGGAGGATGCTAAAAAACGCTCTGCTCAAAACGGCATAGTCTTTGTTGGAAAAACCATGATTGGAAAAGAATCATCTCAGATAATTGATTTTGCTGCAAAAAACAAATTTGATATCATTGTGATAGGTGCAAGAGGCCTTGGTAGTGTGAAAGAAGCCTTTCTTGGTAGCGTATCACATGCAATAGTTCAAAAATCAAAGATTCCAGTATTGATAGTAAAATAAAAAATCATAATAAAAAAAGAAGAGGAGTTTTGTAGCGAGTCTTACCGAGACTCAAATTGGGTTGGAAATATACATGGATTTGATGAAAGACTCTTATTGCAAAGGCAAGCGCGAGTTAAAATGATCAAGAAACTTTTGAAATCTTTTCAAGGTAAAGCCAAAAATGAAGAGGCAATCAAAGAGAAAGCCCAGTCCGAACAAGAAGAAATGAAAGAAGAAACTCATGAGTTAGAGCAAGTTGAGCAAGATGAACAAGAAGAGGTTAGGGAAACAGAAGATGAAGAATAACTATCGCATCTGAAAATCGTACACCTTCCTTAAATTTTAGTTCCATGTTCTACCTGCATGGGTGAAGGAAAAAAGACAAAATCAAAAAATCAAAAATCTGCTGCCCGCGAGAAATCCATAACTGAACCAAAGTTTTCAAAGAGACTTCTTGGAAGACAAAATAAAAGAACAAAATAAAAATCAGGGAAAGGAGTTTTGCAGCTACTCCGATTAGCTTACTGCACATTTTCTGTCAAATTTTACTCACAAAATGTCCCAGACTCGCACTGACTGTCAGCAAGAGAACCCACCAGGCCCACTTTATCTGTTAGACCAAGCCCTGCTCATTTTTGATGACAATCTTGCCATTTGGCAGAGTCCCAAGATACTGCCAGCCTTCTGTTGCTAATTTTTTTAACTCGTCTTCTGTGATAACTCGTTGTTGTATGATTTTTTGTCGTGCTCCGTATTGGTCTGATAATCCAAAAACTCTTGACTTTTCCTAAATGCTTCTTGCATCTCATCCATCAGAATTTTTGGAAGCATGTTTTTGTTGATTTTTCTTACTATTCCCCGTGGTTGATATTGAATTCCTATGAATGGGTCCATCCACGTTGTTCAAGTATGATTTGACATCATGTTTAGGGATTGCTTAACATTCATAGCCAGTTCTTTAGAGCAATCTTTGATCCTACTTGAGCAATCATTAGTCTTTGACCAAATAAGAGTAATCCATTTTGATGCACTACCATTTCTATGAATTTTAGTGAATTAGTACAAAATCGTAACATCTAACGTATACTCTGTGTTTAAAATCCTCTAAGGCCTACTGGTCTGCATAATTCTGGATGTTCCCTTAGATGAGAAATTTTCTGAAGCATGGACTTTTTATCTTGTGGGAAAGTTCCCCCTATTGGATACGCATTTGAACCGTGGTTTGCTCGAAAGACAACCTCAGTACTAGGTTCCATTTTTGATATCAAAAGTTCCAGTTCACCAAGAGCTTCAGAATCATCAATTGGTAAAAACGGCTCCTTGAATTTTGCCAGAAATTCATCGCGTATTCCATCTTCTAAATGCAGGGTAAGTGTTCCAACATAGTGCGGAGCAGCCAAGCTTAAAACTTTGGCAGTCTCTTCTATGTGCTGTTTTGAGTAAGTCTTTCCACCTAGACCAAGGATAATCATGCATGATATTGTATATCCGGCATCTTTTGCCTTTTGACAAGCCCTTATGATTGTCTGACCCGTAGCTCCCTTGGTAACTTTTTTGAGAATTATGTCTGAACCGCTTTCTATTCCAATATAGAACATTGTTAATCCAGCATCGTATAGCTTTTTGAGATCCTCAGGTGATTTTTTTAGAATGTTTTGTGGCATGGCATAACATGAGATGCGCTCAAAGTTTGGAAATTTCTCACGAAGATAACTTAGAATCTGCATCATTCTTTCAGTTGGCAAGTTAAGTGCATCACCATCTGCAAGAAATATTCTTCCGCTGTTAGGCATATGTTTTGCAGCAAGGTCAATTTCCATCTTGATTTCTTCCCAAGGTCTTTCAGAGTATTCCTTTGAGCGATACATGTTGCAGTATGAACATTTGTTAAATGAACAACCTAATGTAACCTGAAAAATTAATGATTTTGCCTCAGATGGAGGCCTGTAAAGAGGATAATCATAATCTAACATTGTCTTACTCTGCTCAAACTATCTTATCAGTTATTCGATCTGTATTGCGGCAATAATGTCTCTGCATTTTATATTGATTCAATACTACTTATCCAAAACTCCAGGAGCAATAGAAGATAAAAGATCTATTAATTAACTGATAATACACAAACATACATGCCTGGAGATCCATATGCCAAACGCCTTTTATGGTTTGTATTTATGGGATCAAAGGGCGGATTGAACAGGATTCGCTTTATCTCTCATATACGAAATAAACCACTCAACACAAACCAGCTTGCAAAGGAGATGAATCTTGACTACAAGGCAATACAGCACCATGTGGGAGTGCTTGAAAAGAACAATCTGATAACTCGCATAGGTGACAAGTATGGTGCAACATTTTTCATCTCCACATTTCTTGAGGTGAATATGGATGTCTTTGATGAAATTGTAAGCAAATTGGAAAAAAGTACATAAGTAAAGTGGAGATAGTGTTTTTCAAATGGAACCGATAATGACTGCAGGTACAATTGTTTCTGGAGCCAACCTGATAGCGCTTGGCGTGCTAATTGGAGTTTTTGCCAAGATGTATTCAAGAACAAAGGCTCAATTGCCTCTGGGCATGATTTTTTTTGCAGGTCTGCTGTTTTTGCATAACGTGATTGGAGTCTATGCTTACTTTACAATGATGGAGCTCTATGCAGCGGCACTGTTACCATATTTACTGGCAGTCCATGTTGCAGAGCTTGCAGGCATACTGGTGCTGTTGAGAATAACCCTGCAATAGTTGATTTATTTGTACGATTGACAAAACCAGTCTGTGAAGCAGCAGTACAAAGAATATCTAAAACTTAACAAAAATATCTTCTTGGGATTTCTTGCATCAATTGTTGTCTCGGCAGTTGTCGCACAAATGTTTTCCAACCAACAAAATTATGTAAATGCCACCCTGACTCTGGGCGTTGATTACATTGTGTATTTTTCTACCTTTGGAACACTTTATTATTTTGATAACAAGAAAAAATACCTCCTCAAATCTGGTGAGGTAGACAAGACGGGTCTTAGAAGAGATCTAATAAAGGTGATATCCTCCCTTGGAATAGGCGAGATAGTTTATACAGTCTGCAGGTGGTCCCTTCAATACTATCTACTTACAAATTCTTATCAAGCATATGTTGCATCACTAGTATCTCAATCTATTTCGACTGTAATCTACATGATTACCGTAAACCTAAGTATAAAATTTATGAGGTTGTACAAAGATGGTCCTTAGCATATTTGTTGACGGCTCTGGAGGAACAAACTCTGGCTTTGGCTATTTTATCAAAGAGACAGGCGAGTCATTTTATAAAAAAGAAGATAACATAACTAATAACCAAGCCGAGTACATGGCTATAATTTCAGTTCTAAAAAAATTCTTTAATGTACAAGACGAAGTTATAATCTATAGCGACTCCAAAAATACGGTTTCACAATTAAACCATGTATATGCTATAAACAATGAGCAGCTGAGAAGTCTTGCCCGGGAAGCATGGGAATTGATGCCCAAGTTTACAAATTTAAAGATAAGATGGATTCCAAGAAATGAGAATGTGGCGGGAAAAATGCTTGGTAGTTAAAGTCTTAATATGTTAAGATCAGGAAATCTCCTTGGATAAACTTATTATACAAATCTATCTGAATCAATCTCATTAAATGAGCGAGTCAATTTTTCTGTCTCCAAAATCTATTGCTATAATTGGAGCTAGTGAAAAAGAGGGAAGTGTAGGAAGCGCGATTACATGCAATATAATTAACGGATATATCGGAACGATTTTCCCGATTACCCCAACAAGAGAAACTGTATTTGATAAAAAAGCATACAAAAGTGTTCTAGATGTTCAAGAAGAAATAGATCTTGCAATCATAATTACACAAAATGATATTGTTCCAGTAGTGCTTGAAGAATGTGGCAAAAAGGGAATAAAGGGGGCAATTGTCATAACAGCTGGATTCAAAGAAGTCAACGAAGAGGGAGCAAAACTTGAGAGAAAACTTGCAGAAATTGCAAAGCAATACAATATCAGAATCATAGGACCAAACTGTCTTGGTGTGATGAACCTGGCGCCGCAGACAATGATGAATTCCACTTTTCTCAAAGTAACTCCAAAGTCTGGTGGAATTGCCCTAGTCTCTCAGAGCGGTGCAATATGTGCGGCACTTGTAGAAGATGCTAGTGCTCAAGGAATAGGCTTTTCTTCTGTAATTAGTATGGGAAATAAAGTAGATCTACATGAGGTTGATATTCTTAAAATGCTTGCTGAACATGAGCAGACAAAGGTCATCGTAATGTATCTTGAGGACATCGGTAATGGAAAAGAATTTTTGAAAATATGTAAGCAAATTACTAGATTAAATCAACTAAAGAAACCTGTACTTGTTCTAAAATCTGGTAGGAGTCCAGAGGGTGCAAAAGCAGCCATGTCTCATACTGGTGCTCTCATGGGTTCAGATGAGATCTATGATGCATTGTTGACACAATCTGGTGCAATAAGGGTTGATACAATGGAAGAACTATTTGATTATGCTGTAGCCTTCTCAAAGCAACCATTGCCTCTCAAAGGAGACCTGGTAATAGTATCAAATGCAGGAGGGCCATCGATAATCTCTACAGATGCTTGTTCTAGGATGGGAATAAAGATGGCAAATATAGATGACATACGACCGCAAATTAACGCAGTTATTCCTCCCTGGGGAAATTCCAGAAATCCTGTAGACATTGTAGGGGATGCTGATTTCATTAGATTTGAACACGTACTAAATCTTGTACTTGCCCATCCAAATGTTGGTTCAGTTATAGCAATGTGCACACCATCTGCAACACTTGATTACAACAAGCTTGCAGAAGTAATTGTTGCCGCATCAAAGAAATACGACAAAACAATTCTTGCAAGCTTGATGGGTCTTGACGAAGGAATAAAGAATAGAGAAATTCTGGCAGAAGGTGGAATCCCGTATTATAGTTATGCTGAGAAGGCAATAAGAGCACTCCAAGCAATGCTAAGATTTTCTCAATGGTCACAAACACAAGAAGGAAAGATACAGCAAATCAAGGTAAACAAGAAAAAGGTAGAGCAAATCTTTGCCAAGGTCAAGTCAGAGGGAAGAATGAATCTATTAGAAGAAGAAGGCCAAGAAGTTTTACGAGCATACGGTTTTCCTTTGCCAAAAAGTATTCTTGCTACAAAAGAACGTGAAGCATTACAATCAGCAAGAAAGATTGGCTATCCAGTTGTTATGAAAATAGCCTCACCGCAAATTATTCACAAGTCTGATGCAGGTGGAGTAAAAGTAGGATTAAAAACCCCACAAGAAGTCAAAAAAGCCTTTAAAGAAATAATCAAGAATGCAAAAAAATACGACAAGAAAGCCACCATAAAAGGTGTATTAGTTCAAGAGATGATAAAAGGTGGAAAAGAGACCATTGTAGGCTCAAAACAAGAACCAGGATTTGGACCTGTAGTTATGTTTGGTATGGGTGGAATATATGTAGAGGTACTAAAAGATGTCACATTCCGAGTTGCACCTGTTACAGACTCTGAGGCAGATGAAATGATATCGTCAATTAAAACAAACAAGTTGTTGCACGGTGTCAGAGGGGAAAAACCATCAGATATAAAAAAACTTTCAGACTGCATTCAAAGAATTTCACAGCTAGTGACTGATTTCCAGGAAATTAAGGAACTTGACATGAACCCAGTTCTGGTATTTGAAAAGGGTAAAGGCTGTAAAGTCGTTGATGTAAGGATTGGACTTGCCTAAAGACTCACAATTTTGTTATAATATTTATATTCCTTCCAAAGGCTATAGCAGATATGCCAATTAGGACAGCTTCTGAGTATATACAAAGTCTCAGAGGCCGTAACATGAAGGTTTACCTTTTTGGCGAACTTGTAAAAGAACCTGTAGATCATCCAATGATTCGACCTTCAATAAATGCAGTAGCAGAAACGTATGATCTGGCCGAAAAAGAAGGTGAGGTTGCAACTGCAAAATCATCTATAACAGGTTTACAAGTTAATAGGTTCTTGCATATTGCAGAAAGCGCCGATGATCTAGTAAACCAAAATAAGATGCAGAGAAAACTTGGACAACTTACTGGAACATGTTTCCAAAGATGCGTGGGAATGGATGCATTGAATTCATTATATTCTGTTACTTATGAAATTGATGAGAAATTCAAAACCAATTACCATAAACGACTTGTTGAATTCATCAAAATGGTTCAGCAAGAGAATTTTGTCATAGGTGGTGCCATGACTGATCCTAAAGGAGACCGAAGTAAATTGCCACATGAACAAGAGGATCCAGATGTATTCTTACATGTAGTAGAAAAAAATGACAAGGGAATATTTGTTACAGGGGCCAAGGCTCACCAGACTGGTTGTATAAACTCACATTGGATAATAGTAATGCCTACTATGAGACTGCAGGAGAAAGACAAAGACTATGCTATAGTGGGTGCAATGCCTGCTGATACACCTGGAATTTCATACATCTATGGTCGTCAGTCATGTGATACAAGAAGTATGGAGGACGGAGACATTGATGCAGGAAACTCAAAATTTGCAGGCCAAGAGGCATTGATTATTTTTGATAGAGTCTTTATTCCATGGGATAAGGTGTTTATGTTTGGTGAATATGAATTTGCCGCAATGCTTGTAGAGAGATTCACATGTTATCATAGAAGAAGCTATGTATGCAAGACAGGTCTGGGTGATGTTCTAATTGGTGCAGCTGCAGCAATTGCTGATTACAATGGAGTGCCTAATGTTTCTCACATTAAAGATAAGCTAATCGAAATGACTCATCTCAATGAGACAATATATGCATCTGGTATAGCTTCTTCATTTCAAGCTCATAAAACCAAATCTGGTGTATGGATAAATGATGATATGTTGGCAAATGTTACCAAACATAATGTAACTAGATATCCCTATGAAATTGGCAGACTTGCGCAGGACATTGCTGGTGGTTTAGTTGTTACACTTCCATCTGAGAAAGATATGAAAAATCCAATTACAGGTCCAATACTAAAAAAGTATCTGAAAGGACGCAAGGGTGTTGATGTTGAAGACAGAGTCCGAATCTTAAGACTAATAGAAAACATGACCTTAGGCAGAAATGCTGTAGGATATCTTACTGAATCAATGCATGGTGCAGGTTCGCCACAAGCCCAAAGAATTAACATTGCACGTCAAATGCAGCTTGGATACAAGAAAAAACTTGCTAAAAATCTTGCAAATGTTAAAGAAAATATAGCGTCTGAGCCCGAACAATCTGACTACTTTCAACGTGTATTCAAGATGAGATAATAGTAAAAATTTACTTAATCTTGTTTTTTACTTGGGTCTTTATTTTTATTCTGAGTTTCTCCAAGTTTATCATCTGACTTGCTTTCAAATTTCTCTGAACCCTTCGCTAGATAGGAATTATCGCCAGACAAATTTTTCTTATCAGACTTTGAATCTTTTGTTTTATCCGGATTATCGTCAGGCAAATTTTCTATGCTAGATTTTGGTTTCCCGAATTGCTTTACTAACATTATTCCAACAATAACAGCTATTATGATGTAATTTATTGGAGGAGTGAGTATTCTTGTAACGTAGCCTATCTGGGGAATGACATACACTACTTTACCAATATAATCATCTTTTGTTATGGGAAAGTCGGTTCCTGGTATGGATCCTGGATTGGCGTCACCTTTTGTTCTGATCACCAAAGGATCCTTGTTTAGTATCTCTGCAACCCTGTGAACTATTACCTTGTCGTGTCCGTTTGGTCTGTTGAATACTATGATATCTCCAACTTTCAGATGATCAAAAACCACATTTCCCTGAACTACAATTACGTCAAAGATATTGAGATTTGGTATCATACTTCCACTTGAGACAACATAAAATGGATTTTCTGTTCCAAAAGCTACTCGAAGACCAATCCAAATTATTGCAATACCTACCACTACTATTATGATGTCCTTTACAATGCCTGACTTGAGGGAAAGTTTGCTCAATTATTTCTAGTCCTTTAAAATCGTAAGATAAATCTTGCTTAACAAGGATGCTTTACCTTAGTTTGTTGCCGCAACTTTCACAGAATTTTGAGCCTTGGCTATTGGTGTAACCACACTTTGTACACTTCAAAATATTTTCTCCAAGTGAACCTCCAAGCAATACAATCTCTCCGATCTTTCGGATTTCATCCCACTTTATTGTGATATCTGTTCCATCATTTCTTGTTACAATTAGAACTATGTTAGATTGGTCTGGTTGAATGCCAATCTCTTTTACAACTCCAACCTTTCTTGCTTCGGTATCATAAACTCCAAGACCTGTAATTGAGCTAAATGTCTTTACACTAGAAGTTTTAGGCTGATTTTGTAATTCAAAGCTTTGAGCTGGGGGCGGCGGTGTTATGACATTAGTAGCAGCAGGTATTGCAGCTCCAACCGAAGCAGTTTCATCAGGTTTGCTAAAATTTCTATATTCTGCAAGAATTGATCCACAAGTAGTACACACGTACTGCCCTTTCTCTAACAAGACTAGATTTTCTGCTACTATCTCGTTAGGATTTTCATACTCTATCTTTGGACTTCCTTCATATTCTTTCTCGCAGATATTACAATAATACTTTGAAATTTTTTCCGAATCTAGGCGACCAACGGGGGCAAGAAACAAATCTGGTCCGCCTAGATTGCCTTTTCTTTGTTGATCATCAGTTACTGTTGCCATGATAAAACCTCCAGATCCCCTTAATTTTTTTAATCGAAGTTCATTACTCATGCTTTTATCTACATAAACCTCAGATAATTATGTATATCATTTTGATGGGTCAAATCTATAATACGCATCAGAGCAAGAGATTATACAATTTTTAAAAATAATCTAATTTTTTTCAATATTTTGGAAAGAGTTATTAGAGCCAGAAGACAAGATTAAACAAAAATTGACGGAAATAGGTAATCAAACTTTTCTCTGTCGTTTCGATAAAAAAGATGATGAATAAATTTGACAAAATTTGAAGAATTAGGACTAAAGGATACCATACTCACTGCACTTAATGAAATGGGTTTTCGTGAACCGTTTCCTATCCAATCAGGAGCAATTCCAGTACTTCTTTCAGGTCAGGATGTTATAGGTCAAGCACATACGGGAACTGGCAAGACGGCTGCTTTCTCTCTGCCTATAATTCAGAATGTTATTCCTAAGGGTGGAATACAAGCGCTCATTATAGCTCCGACAAGAGAGCTTGCTGTACAGATATCGGCTGAAATTGTAAAATTTTCAAGGCATACTGGAATCAGAAGTGTGACCATATATGGCGGTCAAAGCATGAATGTACAACTAGACGAGCTTCATAGAGGAGTAGAAATCGTAGTTGCTACACCTGGACGTCTTATTGACCATATAAAACGTGGATCAATAAAACTACAGAAAGTAAAGTGGGTTATACTTGATGAAGCAGACACAATGCTTGACATGGGATTTATTGAAGATATTAAATTCATCTTGGATTTGGTTCCAGAAGATCACGTGAATGCCTTATTTTCAGCCACGATGCCAGCTGCAATCTTGATGTTGGCAGAAAAGTATATGAAAAATCCACAAAAAATATTCATCGATTCCGATGATCTAAGTGGAGAAGGGATAGAACAAGCATTTCTTGTAATAAAAGACAGAGAAAAAACAGATTACTTGTTTAAGTTTATTAAAGAAACTGGAGCAGGACAGGCAATAGTTTTCTGTTCTACAAAAGATAGGACAAGAAGAGTCGCCCATGAACTGGAACAAGCAAGATTCAACGTAGTCTCAATTCAAGGAGACATGTCCCAATTTCGAAGAGATAAAGCAATGTACATGTTTAAAAAAGGTAAAGCAGACATTCTGGTCGCTACAGATGTAGCAGCAAGAGGCATAGACGTTCCAAAAGTTGCATTGGTGATAAACTATGATGTTCCAAATCAAGATATGGTATATTTCCATAGGATAGGAAGAACTGCACGGGCAGGAGAAAAAGGCAGAGCAATCACTTTGGTGTCTTATTCCTCGATTGGTGATTTCAAGGCAATATCACGTCAAACAAAGGTTCAGATGAAAGATCTAAACAAAGAGCTAGGAATTGAGGTGAACATCCCAGATCCACTAAAAAGGGAAGTGAGTCATAGGAGAGGTTACGGCAGACCCGGCGGTGGCTATGGCAGATCTGGTGGGGGTTACGGCAGATCCGGCGGTGGCTATGGAAGAAGCGATGATAGACGAGATGATAGAAGGGGCGATCATAGAAGGACTGATGATAAGAAATACTATGGTCTAAAAAGTCGCTGGTAAGAAACCGTTCAATATATTTAGGGATTCATAATTTTATAATGTATGGATAAAGCAAAACCTGTAGATTCAAAGAACTGGGAAAAAGAGGTCATGTCTTCTCAAATTCCCGTGTTTGTAGATTTTTGGGCTGAATGGTGTGGTCCATGCAGAATGGTAAGTCCTGTGATAGAAGAGCTAGCAAATGAATATGCAGGAAAAGTCAACTTTGTAAAGGTTAATGTTGATGAAAACAATGAACTTGCATCAAAGTACAATGTCTTTAGCATACCGACCCTTGCATTATTCAACAAGGGTCAGATTGTGGCACAACAGGTAGGTGCCGCATCAAAGGGATCTTACAAGAATATGATAGAAAGCACTCTTTCCAAAATCTAAATCTTATCTTCTTTTTTAAATCTAAAATAATTAATACCGGTCAAGGAAAACAATTCACATGTCATTTGGCGATATTGATACTCTAAACCTTCTATTTGATAAACTACAGAATCTGCTAAATGATACCCAAGGATACTATGAATCGTTTCTTGATGCCAATACGATGTACAAACAAGGAAAGCTGTCAGACAAGGAATTTTTTGAGAAACTAGGCGATTATGTCGTATCATACTCTTCATTAGAATTTCTATCTGTCAAGGTAATCTTTGAGCTAAAGAAATCACTTGACAAAATATCGCGCGGTCGTACTTCTGGTTCAACTATGGCAAGTCCAATGCCTCCGGGTATGGGACCACAATCATCACAGGTAACAGTATCTACCTTGCCTGGCCCTGGACAACCTCCATCAATTATCTCAGCTGCAGCAGCTTTCTCAACACCGGGTGTTTTACCACCACCAGATCCTGCACTCATGCCAAAACAAAGTCCGTCAGGCGGTCAGACATGCAACTCCTGTGGATCTACCGTAAAAGATAAAGCAAAATTTTGTCCCAAGTGTGGAAGTAAGATCTAGTAGCAAAGAAAAATTCTACTACTGAACTAGTCTTGATTTGCACCGCATTCGGTGCAGAATTTAGCAACCAATGATAATTTTGAACCGCACTCTGAGCAAAATTTTGAGTCTGAATCGGTCACAGTATTTACACTACCGTAAAGACCACCAATTGCCTTCATAGCCCCTGTTGGTACGAATTTATCATCATCTACTAGAGGAGTTGGGGCAAAATCTCTCTCTTCTACAAAACTCATGATTCGAGGCATCTGTTGCCCTGGATTTTTTGGATCCGGTACCATGTCCCCTAACCAAAATGCAAATCTGGTTAATGTAAGCTCAGGTGTAGAAAAGGTCAATGTATGGCTTGACATATAATCATCGGCTGCTGTCTTGCCGTTGAATACTTTCATCAAATGAACTAATTGGAATGGCTGTATATTGTTTTTTGTTTGGTGGGATGAGACTTGAGGCTAGGCCCATGTGATTTGGAACCTAAACTGAAATTTAAGTCGTAAGATTTTCAAATATGATAATCTTTGATCCACTGGACATATCTAGAAATACAATACTTGTCATAGTATGCCATGTCGAAGAGATTGGAATATCGTTTTTCCGCAGAGCTGTCATTAGTTTCTGGTGCAATCATACTCAGTGCAGCAATCTTATTCCTTTTGCACATTTCATTTTTCCCCCACATGCAATGGATGATGGGTCCTCAATTATCAAACCAAGTTTTGATTACATCCGTAGTTGATATTGTATGTGGCATTATGATCATCATAGGAGCAATCATGATCTATACACAGCCCCTTCATATTAGAAAATGGGGAGTACTAATCTGGTTCTTTTCAAGCCTGAGTTTCTTTGGAATCGGTGGTTTTTTCATTGGTGGCATATTGGGAATAATCGCAGGATCTCTGGCAGTAACAAAGGGAATAACATTTTTTGGTTCAAAGTCAGAACATCTCAAATAATTTATACTACATTGACCAAAATGGGATGGACCAAACTCGCTTGCATCTGTAAATGCCAACTGAAGCTAGGTTAATAGTGATGAGTGTGTAACGTAATTGGAGGAATTAGAACATGAAACAAGAAATAGCGATTAAATATTTTGACGACAAATCCAATCCAACATTTTCATTTATCGTTTGTGAACCTGGAAAAGAAACACTCGTAATTGAAAAACTTCGAACACTCAAAACAGTCAAGGAGATTCACCGAACGCATGGAAAATACGACTTGATAGTCAAGTTGGAAAATATGACTGAATCTGAACTAAGAGAGTTGATACATGATGAAATACAAGATATGACAGTAGTCAAATCTGTAATGAACTTGACATCAATTCATACAGTGGCATAAATACAACCTAGTTTTTTTTAACAACTTGTTCTATCAATAATTCATGGAATGTAGTTTTGCCATTTATTGTGACTCTGGTAGAGCGTCAGACATCAAAATCCATAGGGTAATTTGTCCTGAACATAAAAAACTTGAAGGGCATGATCATGAATGGTTTTACTCACCAACTTATGCAAATGCAAAAATCATAGCAGAATTGCTAAGCGAGGATAGGAATCTAGGTCATTCTAATTGCCAGCATTGTAAACCATCTCCATGATCTTAACTCCTATTTTTTGAGATAGAAATTTCATCTGAAACTTAACATTCAATTTGAACAAAACTATTTCACCCTTTAATTTACCAGTGTCACATAATTTGACCTATTTTTTGTTGGGACATGGTTTAATCCTTCTTGTAAGATACTAGCTTGTTTATTTTTTCTATTATTTTTCTTCCAATCTTAGAATCAAGTCCTATACTTGTACTAACACCTACACGTTCGAATTCTCCTCGAATCATGTTTCTTATTTTTACTTCATCTTGTCTTGTTAACATGACTTGTATACGTCTATCTTGCTATTAAGACAGACGTAAGACATAGTGAGGGATTGATCTAATAATGTCTAGTTATGTGAGATTCTAACTCTCACAAGTCCGATTCCACTGACTTTTTTATCCAGAGGGTTTAACGGAAAAAAATCTACTTTTTTGATTTAGCGTTATCTTGTTCC